>ERZ779876.1152-NODE-1152-length-23920-cov-9.367568_pt1 | contig 23920 bp, 20 predicted proteins | sample MGYA00511068_ERZ779876 | MGnify/ENA primary metagenome ERZ779876 (study PRJEB29588, sample SAMEA1970858) | human gut metagenome | biome: human gut; feature: human-associated habitat; material: faeces | place: Denmark | collected 2008/2010 ...
CGGGAGGACGGCGCCTGTTGCCAGCAGGCTGTCGGCTGCCTTCCGCTTTTCCCGTGCGGGCTTCCGGTGCGCCTGCCGGAGCCGCCCCGGCGTCTGTATTTCTCAGCTTTTCGTCATCCATACTCGTTTTCCTTTCCGATACCGGACGGTGCCGGCGGTTCGCCCTCAGGCATGGGATATCTCCTGCGCCATACGCGTCAGCGTCAGGCGCACATTTTCGTTGCTTTCCAACGCTCCGCGCGCTTTCCAGACTGCGTCATACAGCCGGATCAGGGCACGCGATGTGAAGCGATCCGCCAGATCAGCCGCCGCATCCCGATCCGTGAAAAAGACCGTGCGGATGTCCTCCGTGCGTTTGAGCAGTACAAGATCGCGTACTGCCAGATGCAGATCCGCCAGAATGTCGCACACGGCATCCCGCTTTGCGTCCCATCCGTAAATCGCCGTCATGATCTCGTCCGCCCGGCGGTCAGCCAGACACGCAAGCAGAGCCTCGCACCGTTCCCGGTTGCGCAGAATCGGCGCCAGCGTGCGCGGATCGGACAGCGCCAGCGCCCGCCCGATACTTCCGTTTGCCTGAAGGAGCAGGGCGGCGGTCTCCTCCTCGGAAAGACGGCGTCCGTGCGCCGCCAGCGCATCCCGGACATCATCGTCCGGCAACGGTGCAAGCCGCAGCACCGGAGCGCGACTGCGGACGGTCTCCAGCAGTGCATCCGTGCCGTTGCACAGCAGGAGAAACAGCACGTAGGCGGGCGGCTCCTCCAACGTCAGCAACAGGGCATTCTGCGCCTGCACGGTCATGGTTTCGGCGTCCTCTATGATGTAGATTTTGGTATCAAGCCGGTTGGGCGGATTCAGCACGTCCTGCCTGAGAAACCGAACGCTGTCCACGCCCAGTGTAGCCTTGCCTTCCCGCCCGATGACGCGGACATCGGGGCTGATTCCCTCCAGTATGCGTCTGCAGTCCTCGCACCTGCCACAGGGCAATGGTGCGTCCGCCGGGGGCTGTACTGGAGGCAGGGAGTCAAACATGCCCAGTTGATTTTCATCCGCCGCCGTCCGTTGACCGGGGCGGTTGCGGCACGCAATGGCACCGCACAGCCAACGCGCGAGCGTATGCCGACCGCTACCCGGCGCGCCATCCAGAATGTAAGCGTGATTCAGTCTTCCCTCGCGCACGTCGCGCCGGAGCCTATCCAGCAGGGGGGCGTTCCCGACGACAGAAAAACCCTGACCGCCCACGTCTTCCATACCATCGCCCTCCCTCTCACAGATACATTACAGCAACGTACAGTATAGCAGAAAATCGGTGGATTGTCAAGACCGCGCGTGCGGTTATACGCAGTAACAGAAGGCAATTTCTTTAGCGGCAGATTCTCAAAGTACGGACGGCAACGGCAAATCGGGAAATATTTTTCCGTTTTCCTATTGACAAACCGCGCGGAATGGTCTATAATACCTGCACACCGTGTTGGTAGGTATATATGGTTTTGCAAACTGCAAAGGAGGAAATACACTATGTCTGCCGTTTACACTTCCGCCGATCAGCTGATCGGCAAAACGCCACTGCTGGAGCTTACCCATATCGAGAAAAAGTTGGGTCTGAACGCCCGGATTCTTGCCAAGCTGGAGTACTTCAATCCGGCGGGATCCGTAAAGGACCGCATCGCCAAAGCCATGATCGACGATGCCGAGGAAAAGGGATTGCTGAAGCCCGGATCTGTCATCATTGAGCCGACCTCGGGCAATACGGGGATCGGACTTGCATCGGTGGCGGCAGCACGCGGCTACCGGCTTGTCATCGTCATGCCGGAAACCATGTCCGTAGAACGCCGCCAGATCATGAAGGCATACGGTGCCGAACTGGTGCTCACCGACGGCAGCAAGGGCATGAAGGGCGCCATCGAAAAAGCCGACGAACTGGCAAAGGAGATCCCGAACAGCTTTATTCCGGGGCAGTTTGTCAATCCTGCCAATCCCAAAGCCCACTTTGAGCATACTGGTCCCGAGATTTTTGAGGATACCGACGGCGAGGTCGATATTTTCGTGGCAGGGGTCGGCACAGGCGGCACCGTCACCGGCGTCGGGCAGTACCTCAAATCCCGCAAGCCGGAGGTTCGGGTCGTTGCCGTGGAGCCTGCAAGCTCGGCGGTGCTGTCTACCGGCGTAGCGGGTCCTCACAAGATTCAGGGAATCGGTGCCGGCTTTGTTCCGAAGGTGCTGGACACGAAGGTATATGATGAAATCATCACGGTGTCCAATGAGGACGCCTTTGCCACCGGAAAGCTGATCGGCAAGAGCGAAGGCGTTTTGGTCGGCATCTCGTCCGGCGCGGCGGTACATGCGGCAGTGGAACTTGCCGGACGGCAGGAAAACGCCGGCAAAACCATCGTCGTGCTTCTGCCCGACACCGGCGATCGTTACCTGTCCACGCCCCTGTTTGCCGACTGACTCCATACGTGAGAGTTCTTTGCTGCACAGGGCAGCCGAACACGGATCGGAAGGAGGAAATGTCATGATTTCAACACGCGGGCGGTATGCCATCCGGGTGCTGCTGGATATGGCGGAACACCGGGGCGCGGGATACGTTCCCCTGCGGATGATTGCCCAAAGGCAGGAAATATCGCTCAAGTACATCGAGCAGGTCATGCCGCTTCTGACGGGCGCCGGCATGGTGGAAGGCATTCACGGGCGGGGCGGCGGCTACCGCTTATGTATGGAGCCAACCGAGATCCGCATCGGGGATATCCTGCGGCTGACGGAAGGAGATCTTGCCCCTGTAGCCTGCCTGTCCGGCAAAGCGGGCGGGTGTGACCGCGCCGCCAACTGCCGCACCCTGCCTATGTGGAAAAAATACTACGAGTTGACTACCGCCTACTTTGACGGTATCACGCTTGCCGATCTGTCGGACACGCCGAGCGGCGGGGATTACGTTATATAAGCCAACGCCGGCAGCGTTGCCGCATGCGCCGTTCGCTGTCCAGCCGGAGACGCTCCAAAAAAGAGTTCTTTCTTTTCCCGTACTTCCGTGAAAAATATACCTTGACAACAGGCGGAGCCCGTGCTATAATACCGCCGATTTCCGATTCCGGAGGGACTGGTATATGACTGAAACAGAACCCCAAAACGGCAGGCGCGCATCGCTGCTCCGGCGGCTCTCCCAGCCGGTCGACCTGACGGCGGGAACGCCCTGGCGCGTCATCCTGCGCTATGCCGTACCGATTATGATTTCCTACCTGCTCCAGCAGATCTATGTACTGACCGATGCGGTCATCTGCGGGCAGGTGCTGTCTGCGGAGGAGGTGGCAGGTGTCAACGACACGTTCCCGCTGACCTTCATCTTCCTGCAATTCGCCTTCGGCTGTACGGCAGGGTTTTCCGTTCTGACAGCGGGATGCGTAGGCGCGGGCGACAGGCGGGGCGTGCGGCGCTCCTTCGCGGCACAAATCTACCTGTCGCTCGGCATATCGGTTGTTCTGACCGTGCTGTCGGTCGTGCTTCTGCCGTGGATGCTGGGACTTATCCATGTTACGCCGATCAACAAGACGGTGTATGACGCCGCCTATATCTACTGTCTCGTCATCTTCCTCGGCATCTTTGCCCAGATGGGCTACAATTTCATCTGCGGAATCCTGCGATCGTTCGGAGATTCGGTCACGCCGCTGGTATTCCTGGTTTTCTCTACACTGCTCAATGTCGGACTGGATATCCTGTTCCTTGTCCCCTTCCGCATGGGTCCTGCCGGAGCCGCTATTGCGACTGTGCTGGCACAGCTGCTGAGTATGCTCGGCTGTTTTGCCTATACCCTGCTGCGCCACCCGGAATTGCGGCTCGGACACGAGGACTGGCGCGTCGGCGGCGCCTCTCTGCTATCGCACCTGCGGCAGGGGCTGCCGCTTGGACTGCAGTTTTCGATCCTGGCTGTCGGCATCATCGTCATGCAGGGAGCGGTCGTCCGCTTTGATATAGCGGAAAACGGCATCATGGTACCGGGCACCCCAGCACAGAACGGCTTCAGCGCCGCCAATAAGCTGATCAATTTCCTTATGGCTTTGTACAACGGACTTGCCTCCGCCATTTTGGGCTTCAACGCACAGAATTACGGAAAAAGCGATTACCGCCGCATCCGGCAAGGAACGAGGCAATCGCTGATCATTATGCTCATCATGTATGCGTTCTGCCTGACTGCCGGACTGCTTCTCTCAATCGGCGGAGCGTATCAACACATTTTCATGAGCGAAGACAAGATATCCGAGGCATCCGTCCGGTTCGGGAACACCTACCTGTACGTGGATTTCATTCTGTACTTTATCCTCGGCTTTCTGATCGTTACCCGCAGTGCCGTGCAGGGCATCACCAAGGTCGGGTACGTACTGGGGGCGGGCGTTGCGGAATTGGTGTCACGGGTGTTGATCTGCGCATACCTGCCGGCGCTGGTCAACGGCGGTGCGACCGATGCATCGGCATCGTTGGCATCGTTCGCGGCTGTGTGCTTCGGCGACCCCGGTGCATGGTTGCTGGCTTCCCTGGTTCTGCTGGTGCCGACAGTAAAGTACATCTTCCGGATGCAATACAAAAAGGAAGTTTCCGGTTGATCGCCGAGGGACCGTCCCGGCATAATAAAAGTCACCCGCGCGGTATAGCTGAACCGTGCGGGTAATTTTTTCGTCGCGTAAAGTTCCCATATGTATGTACGCAAGCAACAGAGAAGCCCCGGAGAAAACCTCCGGGGCTGGGAGTCCGGGCAAGCCGGAAACTTATCTCTTGGAGAACTGGGGAGCACGGCGGGCGGCCTTCAGACCGTACTTCTTACGCTCCTTCATACGAGGATCGCGGGTCAGGAATCCGGCAGCCTTCAGGGCGGGACGGTACTCGGCATCCGCCGCGTTCAGGGCGCGGGCAACACCGTGGCGGATAGCACCCGCCTGACCGCTGATACCGCCACCGCTGACGGTAGCCACGATATCAAACTTACCGACCGTGCCGGTAACGCCGAAGGGCTGGTTGACAATCAGCTTCAGGGTCTCCAGTCCGAAATACTCGTCGATGGAGCGCCCGTTGATGGTGATCTCACCGTTTCCGGGGTACAGACGAACGCGGGCGACGGACTTCTTGCGACGACCGGTACCGTAGAAGTAGGGCTTTGCACTTGTATACATGAATTTGTCCTTCCTTTCCTCTGATTACAGGTCGTACACCTGGGGCTTCTGCGCCTCATGGTTGTGGGTGGCACCTGCGTACACCTTCAGACGGGTGAATGCCTTGCGACCGATGACGGTATCGGGCAGCATTCCCTTGACTGCCAGCTCCATAGCTCTCTCGGGCTTGGTCGCCATCAGCGTCTTGTACTGAACCTTCTTCATACCGCCGATGTAGCCGGAATGATGGTAGTAGTACTTGTCGGTCATCTTGTTGCCGGTCAGCACCGCCTTCTCCGCGTTGACGATGATAACGAAGTTACCGCAATCAACATGGGGGGTGAAGGTCGGGTCGTTCTTACCGCGCAACAGGTCGGCGGCAGCAACGGCAGTCTTACCGAGGGGCTTCTCAGCCGCGTCGATGACATACCACTTGCGCACCACAGACTCTTTTTTCTGCATGAATGTGGACATCTTGTCTTCCTCCAATCAATTTTTCGCGGGAAGCGGCGCCACGCATGGCATACCTCTCCCGCACAACGGCGCTATTATACCATATCTGCCCCTGCCTGTCAAGCCCTTTTTCGAAATTATTTTGATTTTTTGATTTATAGGTATGCAAGCTCCCGTTTCCTTGCGTTTTCGTGTGTTTTTCTGTATGTCCCTGCCTCGCCGTTTCGCTTTTTCAGTGGCATACGTCGGACGATTGCTTCATACACTGCGGGTGATAACGCCGGAATCCCCGGTGAAGTACGCAAAAGAAAGGATCGGAGCTACATATGGAAGCAAACTATCTGCCGGAGGGTCAGCTGCTGACCTCCGCCGCCAATCGGGACGCCTGCTCATCCCTGCCGATGCTGGAACGGGCGCAGGCATCGGGTGCCATTCTGGAGGGCACCGCACTGCTCTGCGACAGCGAACTGAATCTGCACATAGACTTCCCCGCCCTGCCCGGGGTTCGCGGCATTATCCCGCGCGAGGAGGCGGTGTACACACGTCCCGGCGAGCCGGTCAAGGATATCGCCATTCTCACGCGCGTCGGCAAAGCGGTCTGCTTCAAGGTGCAGGGCATTGACACACCGGACGCCGAAGGACTGACGACCGTCCGCCTGTCCCGCCGTGCGGCACAGGCGGAGTGCGCCGCCGTATATATCGCCGATCTGGCTCCCGGCGACGTCGTCCGGGGACGTGTCACGCATCTGGAGAGCTTCGGAGCATTCGTAGATATCGGATGCGGTCTGTGTTCCCTGCTCCCCGTGGATGCCATGTCCGTCTCGCGCATCCGGCACCCGCGGGAACGACTGTATAACGGGCAGCTGATCTGGGCAGTCGTGCGCTCGGTGGATCGGGACAGCGGGCGGATTGTTCTGACCATGCGGGAATTGCTGGGAACCTGGACGGAGAATGCCGCGCGGTTTGAACCGGGGCAGACGGTCGCGGGCATCGTCCGAAGCGTGGAGGAGTACGGCGTGTTCGTTGAACTGGCGCCAAACCTGGCAGGACTTGCCGAGCTGCGGGACGGTGACCGCGAAATGGCGCAGGCACTGGTCGGCAGGACGGCTGCCGTATTCATCAAGAGCATCACGCCGGAACGCATGAAGGTCAAGCTTGTGCTGATCGACGCCTGCCGGAACGAGCCGTTGCCTGCCCCCCGGCTGGATTATTTCATCCGAGGCGACCGCGTCCCGCATATTGACCGATGGGTCTATTCTCCCCTCGGCGCCAAACGGTTTATGGGAACGACCTTTTCGTAACGCCTCTGCCGATCCGGTACTGTCGCAGGCTGCAGCAAGGCAAAAATGAAGAGAGGCTCGCTGTTTTCACAACGAGCCTCTCTGGAGCTGGTAATCAGATTCGAACTGATGACCTCGTCATTACCAATGACGTGCTCTACCAACTGAGCTATACCAGCATTCCTGCCGACCTGCATAGTATACCACATAACGACGTTTTTGTCAAGTGGTTTTGCAAAAATATTTTGCGCTCTTTCAAAACAAGTCCTGATTGCAGGAATTTTCAAATTCACTGACGGATGCCGCGTATGTTCTGCGGTGTTGACCCCGCGAAAACCGTTTGGCTTTTGCCAAGGCTTATCGCGATTTGCTATCCATGCAACGCCTGTATCGACGGATATCCCAATCGCCGAATGACCTCTGCGATTGATTGCGTTGCATCATACATTGCAAGTGCCTTTTCCTTTTGTTCCCTTGTGTACATAATCCCTTCCTTTCTCCTCTCCCTGTCCAGGATTTTGTCCGCAGGGCCGTACCATATTTCCATCGCCATCATAGATATCATAGACATAGAAAAACTCCGCACCTCAAAATGAAGTGCGGAGAAAGATTATCTTTTTTTTGTTTTGTCATCAATTATTTCCATAGTCCCAAAAATTAAAAGTAAAACAGTTAATATTATTGTACAGTACATACAAATGTGTGGCAAGATAAAAATCGAAAGTGTATATTTACAGATGGCCAAACATAAGTAAATCAACGATACTAATATGTTTAATAACAGAATGGAACCTACTACGAAATTACCGTAATACACGATAGGGTGTAGTCGGGGCTTTAAGGCAATATAAAAATATTTTTTGATAAAAGAGGTTTTATTTTTTTTATAGAATTTGTCAACATTAACTTTGGGTGTTTTATATCGTATTTTATATGATATTGTTAGCTTTAAAAAACAAGGTATGATCGGAAACAAAATCATAATAAGATAAGCTGTGGACTGTTCCATATAAAACCTCTCAAATAATAATTTACACGCCTAACGCATCCTTGATTCTGGGAGTAGCGCTTATTAGGGTGTTGGGGATGCAGTAAGATTCCGGTTTGGATTCCTTATAGCAATTCCCAAAATTATGGGCAATATCCATCAGTCTTAAACCAGCCGACGCAATCCCGTTGACTGACGCACAAAAGCGCACAGGAGACTGTTTTGGGCAAGAGCTCGGCAGTCCGGCACTCCCATTTGCACAAAAGCACCTCTACCTTCGACCACAGCATCTCAATCGGATTCATATCGGGGCTGTACGGCGGCAGATACCGCAGCTCTATGCCTGCGGCGTGATATGTGTTGTTTGTCATCGCCGTTCAACAGCCGCTTTCTGCCCCGCACGTGCAGCATTTTGCCCATTTTTCTCATCTCCCTGTGACATATTGTACCACTCTTTGCTGCAATTGTCAAGGGTGACTGCTATTTTGGAAGTTGCTATAGGTTGCTCCTTCGGGTGCGGCTGTTTTTATTGCCCACCGCCATATAAACTGACGCGAGGGGTAGCTCACAGCCACCCCTTGTGCGTTTGTTTATACTCTTTCAGCAGTGCATCCGCTTCACAAAGCAATCGGTTCGCCTCCCGCCTGCCGTACACTGTTGCACCGCTGGCGCAGGCGTGCCCCCCGCCCCGGTATTGTGCGGCAAGCCCGTTGACGGATACGAACCGCGAACGCAGACGCACACGTACCGACACAAGCCCGGCGCGCGCTCCCTCGGTTTCCCTGTACTCAATGAAAGCAATCCAGATAAGGCTCCCGCGGATGCTGTCCAGCGCCGTGACCATGGAGCCCGCCGCCTCGGTGTTCAGTCCGAAACGTTCCTGCGTGGCAAGGCTCAGATACACCGACGCCACGCCGTTTTCGCTGATCCGCATATGACTGTACACATACGCCCGCAGGCGCAGCTTGGCGGCATCATCCAGGTACAGGTTGGCATACAGACGCTCGGTGTCAATGCCGGCATCCAGCAGGACTGCCGCCCGGCGCAACGTGTCCCCCGTCACCTCGCGGAAGCGGAATCGCCCGCTGTCCGTCACCATACCAAGGTACAGGTACTCCGCCGCCCCGGCGGTCAGCGTCAGGCGGTCGGCAAAGGTCAGATAAAAATCCGTCACCATCTCGCAGGTGGAGGAAAAAGTCGGATCCACCCAGGAAATGTCGCCGTAGGGATCCACGTCAGGGTGGTGGTCAATCTTGACGACTGTCCCGCCCGTGAGCGCCAGCGGATTGGACAGGCGGTCGGTCGTCGCACAGTCCAGGCACAGCACCAGCGCGTCTGCGTACGCATCCGCCGGGATGGGCGCATCCTCCCCGCCCGCAAAGGCAAGGTAGTCGGCGCTGTCGCTGTTGATGACCAGCACGCGCTTGTCCGGAAACCCGGCACGCAACAGCGCGGCAAAGCCTTTGGTTGACCCGACCGCGTCACCGTCCGGACGGACGTGACGGCACAGGACGACCGTTTGCGCATCGGCTATGCACTGAAAAATTTGCTCCCGCACTGCCCGGTCAGCGGGATTCCCGGTTCCGATCCCCATAGCCGCTCAGACCGTCTCAACCTTAAGCAGGTTGGTGTTGCCGGAAGTGCCGTTCACCATACCGCCGGTCAGGATGAGTCTGTCCCCCTTGCGCAGGCGGAAGGTCTTGATAGCCGCCTGCTTTGCCTGGTAGAACAGCACATCAATGGATTCGTACTGCTCCATCAACACCGGCGTGACGCCCCACGAAAGTGCCAGCTTGCGCCAGGTGCGTTCGTTGGTAGTCAGTCCCAGAATGTCCACCGGGGAGCGGAAGCGGGAAACCATGCGCGCCGTCATACCGGACAGCGAGCAGACTGCAATGACTTTGGCATTCATGTCAATGGCAAGTCCGCAGGTGGCGTGCGACAGGGCATCCACGGTGTTCTTGATCTTGAATTCCGCTTCGGCGAAGCGGGCGGCGTAGTTGATCCCCTTCTCTGCCGTCTCGGCAATCCGTGCCATGGTCTCGACCGCTTCGACCGGATACTTTCCTGCCGCCGTCTCGCCGGAAAGCATAATGGCACTGGTGCCGTCATACACGGCGTTCGCCACATCGGATATCTCGGCTCTCGTCGGGCGGGGATTGTGGATCATGGACTCCAGCATCTCGGTTGCGGTGATGACACGCTTCCCCAGCAGACGGCATTTGGTAATCAGCTTTTTCTGAATGGCAGGCAGCTCCTCGAAGGGAATCTCCACACCCATATCGCCGCGCGCCACCATGATGCCGTCGCACGCGGAGCATATTTCCTCGATATTGTCCACGCCGGACTGGTTCTCGATTTTGGCTATCAGATCAATATCGGAACCGCCGTGCGCCTGCATAAACTCGCGGACATCCAGCAAATCCTGCTTGCAGGAGACAAAGGAACAGGCAACATAATCCACGCCGTTCTCGATGCCGAAGGCAAGATCGCTCTTGTCCTGCTCGTTGAGATACACCTGCCGGAGCACCTTGCCGGGAAAGCTCATGCTCTTGCGGTCGGACAGTTCTCCGCCGATCAGAACGGTGCAGTGGATATCCGCCCCCTCGACCTCTTCCACGCGGAAGCTGAGCAGTCCGTTACTCAGCAGGATGGTGTCCCCCGGTTCCAACTCGTGCGCCAGCTCCCGGTAATTGACCGATACCTTCGTATCGTCCCCCACCACGTCGTCAGTCGTGAAGGTGAAGCGGTCCCCGTCCTTCAGCGTCACCTTGCCGTCCCGGAACGTCTTGATGCGGTACTCCGGTCCCTTAGTGTCCAACAGAATGGCTATGGGCAGTCCCAGCTTTTCACGTACCTTGCGTATCATGACGATACGGCGTAAATGATCCTCGTGGACGCCGTGCGAGAAGTTGAGCCGGGCAACATTCATGCCCGCCCGGCACATGGCGGTGAGGGTCGCCTCGTCATCGCAGGCAGGTCCCAGTGTGCAGACAATCTTGGTTTTTCTCATAGAAGTTGTGTTCCTTTCGGTGTATATAAAAATACAGGAATCATTGGCAGCCAAGGAAATTCCGGATATCCCCGATAACCTCATCGCGGCAGGAATCGTTGAGAATCTCGTGCCGCCCGCCGGGGTACAGTTTCATGCGCACATCCGCGCCGCGCCCGCGCAGGCGGTTATACACATCCGTCACGCCGCGCCCGTAGCCGCCGACCGGATCGCTGTCACCGGACAAAAGCAGTATCGGGCACCCGGCGGCGAGGGAATCCAGACATTTTCCGCTGTTGGATACACGGTTGAGCGTGACTAGATCCTGCATGGCGGACAGTGAGAATTTGAAGGTGCAGAGCGGATCGGCACGGTAGACATCGCGCACCGCGCGGTCGCGCGTCAGCCATGCATACGGATCCTGCTCCGCGGCAAACTTTTTATTGTAGCCGCTGAATGCCAGTTTGTCCACAGTGGGCGACACGGCGTGACCGCCCCGGAACAGCCGGATCAGGCGTATAATCGCCAGCCCGATGCCGGACGCAGGGTTTCGCCCGCCGGTTCCCATGACGATCAGCCTGTCCGGCTTACGGTACAGGTACGCCGTCGTGCGGACAATGAAGGAGCCCATGCTGTGCCCCATCAGGAAGTACGGCGGGCATTCCTCCCCCGCCCACAGTGCGGCATAGCGCCTCTCCACTGCATCGGCGAACACTGCCACATCCTGTGCCAGACGCCGCCATCCGTCCCGGTCTGCAATGTAGCCAAGCTCCCCTGCGTCACGCGCCGTGGCACCGTGCCCCAAATGGTCATAGCCGAAGCAAAGGTAGCCGTCCTCCGCCATGCGGCGGAACAGCGGATCGTACCGGGCGATGTGCTCGGTCATGCCGTGCACGACATGGAACAGCCCGCGTACCCTGCCTTCCGGACGGTATACACGCCCGGCAAGGGTGTGTATACCGTCCGAGGACGGAACGCGCATCTCTTCATACAGAATACTCATAGCATTCTCTCGCTTTCGTGTGTACATCTCCGGTAGGTTTCTTAGCCTCCGCGTGGCATGTGGGGAAGCCCTCGCAACGCCCCGTATTCTCCGCCTGTCAGAATACGCGGCACGCCTCAACGGCGCGATGCCAGCCGGACAGGAGCGCTTCCCGCTGATCCGGGGACATGGATGGCGTAAAGGAAGTCCCGGCACGCAGGGTCGCCTGCACGGAATCCCGATCGGGGAACAGCCCGCACGCAAGCCCCGCCAGCGATGCCGCACCGCGTGCGGTCGCCTCCATGGACTCCGGACGGAACACAGGCAGGTCAGATATGTCCGCCTGGAACTGCATCAGGAAATCGTTTGCCGCTGCGCCGCCGTCCACGCGGAGTGCCCGGAGCGCCCCCATGTCTGCCTCCATTGCCCGTATGACGTCGTTTGTCTGGTAAGCGACCGACTCCAGCGCCGCCCGGATCAGGTGCTTTGCGCCCGTCCCGCGCGACAGTCCCAGCACTGCCCCGCGCGTGTGCATATCCCAGTAGGGCGCGCCAAGTCCGGTGAACGCCGGAACAACGTACACGCCGCCGCTGTCGGTCAGCTTTTCGGCGAAGTATTGGCTGTCATCCGCCTCGTTGATGAGGTGCAGCTCATCACGCAGCCACTGAATGACCGCCCCCGCCACGAACACGGAGCCCTCCAGAGCGTACTCGGTCGGATCGCCGAGGCAGGTCGCCGCGACCGTAGTCAGCAGACCGTTGGAGGACGTGACGCGCTCGCGTCCGGTGTTTGTCAGCAGGAAACAGCCTGTCCCGTATGTGTTCTTCCCTTCCCCCGCCCGGAAGCATCCCTGCCCGAACAGCGCCGCCTGCTGATCGCCTGCGATGCCGCAGATGGGCAGTCTTGCCCCCATCAGGTCGGTGTAACCGTAGACCTCACTGCTGGAACGCACCTCGGGCAGGATGCAGGCGGGGATATCCAGAATATGCAACAGCTGCTCGTCCCAGCAACCGCGCCCGATGTCGTACAGCATGGTGCGCGAGGCATTGGTCGCATCGGTCACATGGACGCGCCCACCGGTCAGCTTCCAGACCAGCCAGCTGTCCACCGTGCCGAACAGCAGTTCGCCTGCCTCGGCACGCGCCCGCGCGCCGGGGATATGATCCAGCATCCACTTGATCTTGGTGCCGCTGAAGTAGGCATCGGGGCGCAGACCTGTCACCGCACGGATGTACTCCCCATGCCCGGCGCGCTCCAGCTCCTCGCACAGCCCCGCCGTGCGACGGCACTGCCAGACGATGGCATTACAGACCGGACGTCCGCTTGCCCGCTCCCACAGGATCGCGGTCTCGCGCTGGTTGGTGATGCCGATCCCCGCAATCTCCTCCGGTGAAACGCCGCATCGCGCAACGCATTCGGTCATGGAAGCGTACTGGTTGGCGTATATCTCCATCGGATCCTGCTCCACCCAACCGGGGTGGGGGTATTTCTGCGCAATGGGGTGCTGTGCCATGCTGACCACGCGCAGTTCGCGGTCAAACAGGATGCTGCGCGCACTGGTTGTCCCCTCGTCAAGGGCAAGTATGTACTGCTTCATACGGTGTCGTGTCTCCTTTTTCGTGATATGCCGCAAGGACCATCAGCCCCCGCATATGCCGATCTGCCCTTTAACGCTTACCGTTTACCGTTTACCGCGCATCCGCACAAGGCGGGAAACGCCCGCCGACAGCGCGGCGACCAGCGCATCCACGTCCTCCGCGGTGTTGCGGGCGGAAAAGCTGATGCGCAGGGAGCAGTCCGCCTCGTGCGGCGACAGTCCGAAGGACAGGAGCGAGGGGCTTGTCTTCCCGCCGTGCGCGGAGCAGGCAGAGCCGGACGAAACGCATATTCCCTGTTCCGACAGGTAATTCAGCATGGTCTGGGACTTGATATCCGGCAAAGTCAGGTTCAGAATATGCGGTGCGGCGGCGCCCGCAGGGCGATTGACGCGCACCTCGGTGCCGGTCAGCGCCGACTCCAGTCGGTCACGCAGTGCCTGCATATGCGCCGTGTCGGCGGCAAATGCGGCAGCCCCGCGCGCGGCGGCGGCACCGAAGCCGCAGATACCCACCATATTTTCCGTGCCGGAACGCAACCCGGCTTCCTGCCCGCCGCCGATTAGGTAGGGACTGATTGCGTGCGACCGCACCAGTGCCGGCTTGATGTACAGGGCACCCACTCCCTTGGGAGCGTGTATCTTGTGCCCGCTGACCGTGATCAGATCCGCTCCGAGCGATGCGGCGGTAAACGGCACCTTCAGGAACCCCTGCACCGCATCGCAGTGCGTGAACGTCGCAGGATTCTTTTGCTTGGCGGCGCGGAATACACGCTCCACGTCAAAGCGTGCGCCGGTCTCGTTGTTGACCATCATCAGGCTGACCAGTGCAGTCGGAATCTCCAGCGCGGCAAGGGCGGCGTCGGTGTCCAACACCCCGCGGGGAGCGCCGATACGCACCACCTCAAAGCCCTCTTGCTCCAGCCGGCGCATAACGTTTTCCACGGACGGATGCTCGCAGTCGGTCGTGATAACCCGCCGCCCCGCCAGATGCTTGCCGGAAAGCAGGGTGCCGAGCAGGGCTGTGTTGCTCGCTTCGGTGCCGCAGGACGTAAAAATCAATTCTCCCGGCATCGGGCTGCTGATACCCAGCGCGTTCGCAACACACGCCCGCGCGCGGGCAAGCAGGCGGGACGCCTCCTGTCCTGCGCCATGCAGGGAGGACGGATTTCCGAAGACCTCCATCGCCTCCAGCATGGCGGATTTAGCCTCCTCACACAGCGGCGTGGTCGCACTGTTGTCCAGATAATGCCATGTCTGCATCGCCTTACCCCTTCTTGAACGGCGAGCGGAACACGACCGCCGCCTGCATGGCATCCACATCGGCAAGATGGCTGTCAAAATGTGGCTCCAACGCCGTATATGTCACAGTATACACCATGGTGGAATAGGTACAGACAGCCTGCCGCACCTTGTAGGTATACCCGCCCATCCTGTAGGTGTAGGTGTAGAGCTTTGCCTGCCTGTCGCCTATCTTTCCCGCTTCGCCGCCGGGTTCACCTTCCGCGTCGGCAGACAGGACGGTAAAGGACGGCAGTGCGTCCTCGTACTGCATACGGCACATCTCCCAGTAATCGTCAATGCTGAAGCCCTCGTCCTCCGGCATATACCCGATCATGGTCACATTGGAGCGCGAACCGTCCGCCTCGGTCACATAGACGAGATTGGCGGAGTTTTCCATATCGGTCTCCCATGCCAGCGGCACATAGAACCGGAATGCCACGGCGTCGGTGGACACCAGCTTCATTCCCTCGGGAGCATTTCCGTCCTCCGGGATCTTCCGCGTTGCCGCACTGCCTTCGTAGGGCGTATGGTAGAAACGGATTTCCTCCTGTATCTCCTCCGCAATATCGGCATAGGTGTCAAACCTGTCGGCAGGGGCGGAGTAAGAATAGACGTAGAACCGCCCTTCAACCTTGCACAGCACCTGCCGGAACCGGTACACGGTTCCCGCTATACGCGCCGTATACCGCAGCAGTATCGCACGGTAGCCATCTACCGTGGTTGCCAGCGGCGGATCGGTCTCGGCGTAATCATGCAACGCGCCGATCTCCCGGACGTATGCCTGCCGGAAAGCCTCCAGCGTATTTCCGCCGGCGCCGCTGTCACCGCCGTCTGTCCCGGATACCGTCTCCTCGGAGTCGGTCGAGGCATCCTCCGGTGTAAAAACGACCTGCCGCATGGTCACGGTCGTATCAATCGTGATATAAGCGCCGGAAACACCGCTGCCCGTGTTGACCGTCCACTGGGTCGGAACAAACAGGCGGAAATATTCTCCGGCACAGGTGGCATACTGGTATCCCTTCGGCACTTCGCTCTCCCCCGAGCAGGCGGGCAAAGCGGCAAGCAGGAGCAGGACAGCCAGCGCCGCCGCCGTATATCTGAGCATCCGCATCATAAAAAATCCTTCCTGTATACTACTTCTTCTGCGCCCGCAGCATGGCGTCCGCCGCCGCCAGAATGCCCAGCTTGCCGGATTCATACGTCAAGCCGCCCTGAAAGAAGGCGGTGTAAGGGGGACGGAGCGGTCCGTCAGCCGACATTTCAATTGAGGAGCCCTGCACGAACGCGCCCGCCGCCATGATCACCTGGTCGGCATACCCCGGCATTGCCCAAGGCTCCGGCGTGACGTGTGAATCCACCGGCGATGCCGACTGGATGCCCCGGCAGAAGGCACACAGTCCCTCCGCAGACCCTGTGATGACGGTCTGGATGATATCGTAGCGCTGCTCGTTCCACGCGGGTTCCACCCGGAAGCCCAGTGCGTCGAAAATATACGCCGCAAGATGCGCCGTCTTCAGCGCCTGCGCCACCGTGTGCGGCGCATAGAAAAGTCCCTTGTACATGGGTTTGTTCTGCCCCATGGTCGCGCCGACCTCGGCGCCGGTTCCGGGCGAGGTCAACCGGTAGGATGCCAGCTCCACCGCGCGGCGGCTTCCCGCCAGATAGCCGCCGGTCTCCGCCATGCCGCCGCCGGGATTCTTGATAAGCGACCCGATCACAAGATCCGCCCCGACCGCGCACGGCTCCCGCTCTTCCGTAAACTCGCCGTAGCAGTTATCCACGACCACGAAGGAGTCCGGCGAATGTGCCCGCACGAACGCCACAAGCCCGCCGATCTCCTCCACGGACAGCGTTCTGCGGTTGAGGTAGCCCTTGGAACGCTGGACGAACACCATTTTCAGATGCCCCGCGTACTGCCGCATCTTGGCTTCAATGCCCGCCCAGTCAAAGCTACCCTCCGGGGTCAGCTCCACCGTGTCGTAGCCGACTCCGAAATCGCGCAGTGAACCGTCGCCCGGTGTTCCTGTGATGCCGATGACCTCCTCCAACGTGTCGTAGGGCTTGCCCGCGACGGAAAGCATGACATCGCCGGGGCGCAGCAGACCGAACAGTCCGACCGTCAGGGCGTGCGTGCCGCTGACAATCTGCTGGCGCACCAAAGCCGCCTCGGCACCCATAACGTCCGCCCATATCCTGTCCAGCACATCACGGCCCTTGTCGTCATAGCCGTAGCCGCTGGTAGAATCAAAGTTGTTCGCCGCCACGCGATGCTCCCGGAAGGCGTCCAGCACCTTGGCGGTATTGGCAAACGCGATGCGGTCAATGCGGGCAAAATGCGGCGCCAGCGCCGTCTCCGCCTGCTCCGCCAGGCGAATGATAGAATCCGAAATCTGCATGTCGATCTTACTGCTCCTCAACCGTTGTCTCTGTCGCCCCGGTCAGCCATGCCACCGTCAGGTCGGCACACGCCTCGGCGTCCGTCAGATCCAGCATCTCCACGCCCGTATGCACATAGCGGCACGGAACCGACAGCGCGGCGACCTTCACGCCCGCACGGCTGACCTGAATGGCTGCCGTATCGGTGCCGCCCGCCAGCAGGATCTCAAACTGCGTTTTGATATCCGCCGCCTTCGCCACCTGCGCCAGCTCGTCCGCAAACGGGCGGTCGCAGATGAGCGAGCTGTCCTTGAGCTTGATGGCGGCGCCGCCGCCCACCACACACGCCATAGGCTTTGCGCCGATGCCGTCTCCGGTCAGCGTTACGTCATAGACAATGGCGGCATCCGGCTTGATCCCGTAAGCAGCCGCGCCCGCGCCGCGCAATCCGACCTCCTCCTGCACCGAGAACACAAAGTACACGTCGTCCCGGACATCCTTCCCCTTCAGCTTTTCCGCGATCCTGCACAGCACCGCGCAGCCGATGCGGTCATCAAACGGACGCCCGGCTATGCGCCGCCCGCACAGGCGGGTCAGACTGCCTTCCAGCGCGCAGAAATCGCCGATCTTCACCTTGCGCTCCGCCTCACGTTTGTCTTTGGCGCCGATATCCACGTACATCTTTTCCGTTTTCAGGTCAGCGGGAGCCGTGCCCGCCTCCGGAACCAGTACACCCTTGGTGCCGTTTCCGAACACAACAGTGGCGTACGCCGCCGCAACGCAGTGGATGCCGCCAACCGGCGCAACGCGGATAAATCCGTTGTCGTCTATCAGCGTGACCAGAAATCCGATCTCGTCCATATGCGCGCAAAGCATGACGCTCCGGTGCTCACCCTCCGGGGCACTTCCCTGCCGGTAGGCAATGAGAGAGCCCATCGCATCGTTGTACACGCGGTCGCACAGCGGCGCCACGGTCATCATCAGCTTGTCCGAAACCGCCTTTTCATAGCCGGAGATACCCCGCACGGCGGTCAGAGTTTTCATAAGATTCAGCATGATTTATCTTTCCTTTCACTCGTCTTTTAATGGGGGGCTCACGGCTCCCAGTTCCGGAGCATAACCCGGAGAAGCCCGCGCATGGCTTCATAGTCACAGAGGCGTGCCGTGACCGATGCGGTGTGCGGGTAGCGCACCGGCACCGACAAACTCACGGTACGGACGCCTGCCATGGATCGCTGGATCACGCCGCCATCCGAGGCGCCGCCCGTCCCCTGCTTGATCTGGTATGCGATGTCATGCGCTTCGGCACAGCGGCGGGCATAGGCAACAAGCGCAGGGTCATACAGCGCCGTCCGATCCGCCAGCGAAAGCACACAGCCGTCACCCAACACCGCCGTGCGCGCCGCCTCCGGCACGCCGGGCAGGTCGCAGGCATCGGTCGCACCGACCGTCCATGCCATGTGCGGCTTCACGGTATATGCCGCGACAGATGCGCCGGATATACCCACCTCCTGCCGGCAGGTGAATACGAAGTATACGTCAAACGGCATATCCGCCGGGGAATTGTACAGATCACGGATGACCTCAATCAAGGCCGCACAGCCCAGCCGTCCGTCCAATGCCTTGCCCTTCAGGCAGGCGTCGTCCTTGCCGAAGGTCACGAAATCGGAGTCGAACACGCCGCAGTCCCCGATTGCCGCGTACTTCTCCGCCTCCTCCGCGCTCCCGGTTCCGATGTCCATGTACATCTTGCCGACCGGCGTCACGCGGGACCGCTCCTCGGCAGTCTGCATATGAATCGCTTTTGTGGCAATGACAGCCGACAGCTCACGGCTCAGCGTAGCACCATCGCGCATCCGCACGCGCCGCCCGCACAGCACGCGGGGCTCCATCGCACCGATGGCGGAAAACTTCAGGTAGCCCTCCTCCGTGATCTCACGCACCATGAAGCCCACCTCGTCCATATGGGCACAAACCATCAGCCTGGCAGGCTCGTCCGCCCGGTAATCCAGCCCGCGCCCGCGCACCAGCGCAATGAGGTTGCCTGCCCTATCGGTCGTAACAAGCGCGGCATCCCCAATCTGCTCGCGTATGACGCGCCGCACCTCGTCCTCACATCCGGACGGACCGAAGCACATCGACAGCTCCCGGATAAGCTCCACACCGTAATACTGCTGTTTCATCTTCCGAACACCTCCGCGATACGCCGTGATCTGACAAATTCCCGCACGCCCTGCGACAGTGCCTTGGCGTCCTCCATAGCTAGAATCTCCGCCGCCGAATGCATACTCTTGATAGGCATACTCCACAGCACAGTCGGAATCCACTCCGCCGCATTGTTGACCACATTGGCGTTAGTTCCGGTGCTGCCAGCCGCCGCCTCCGGCACAAAAGGAATGTGCGCCGCGCGGCACAGCTCCATACTCATGCGGGTCAGCTGACGGTCACAGATCACAGCCGTGGCTATGGAAATGCCGCTCCCCATGGGCGAAAGACTGCGCTCCTTGGCGTCCGGTGTTGCGGCGTGCGTCACATCCATGACCAACGCATAGTCCGGTCGGATGCCGAAGGATGCCACCCGTGCGCCCATAGAACCGATCTCCTCAAAGGTGGAGAACAGGAAGTAAACATCGCCCGCCAGCTCGTTTCTCGGAACCGCGTCAATGCCGAACACAGCACAGGCACCGCAAGCCTTGTCATCAAAGGCTTTTCCGTAGATGCGCCCGTCGGCAAGCTGCCCGTATACCGGCTTGAATCCAACCGGCGTCCCCAGCGGGACGAGCTGCTCCAGCTCTTCCTTGGAGTAGCCCGTATCAATCACCATCTCGGTAATGGGTTTGAGCTTCTCGGCATCCGCCGCCGGGAGCAGATATGCCGGCTCGGCGGCAACCACGCCGTACAGCGTCTCCTTGCCGTAAATGACTACCTCGCCAGCAGGCAATATGCGGGTATCCACGCCGCCCACATTGGCAACCGTAAGGAAACCGCCGTCCCGATAGCCGTTGACCATCATGCCGATCTCATCCAGATGCGTGTCGATCAGGATCTTGGGGGCGTCCTGTCTGCCGCACCGCTTGATGAACAGATGATTGCCCAGCGCATCCACCTGCATCTCGTCGAAGGCGGCACCGATCAGTCCACGCAGCGCCTCGGTAGAGCGCCGCTCGCTGCCGCTGACCGTCGGAAGACCGCACAGCGACACGATCAGTTCGTTCAGTGTCATGTTTTCTCTATCCTTCCTTTTCAGTATTCCTTTGTCTGTTTTTATAGGTTTCCTTTGCCTGTTCCCGTGCCCGTTACCTGCCTGACAATGGTGCGGAAGCGTTCTCCGCGCTCCGCAAAGTTGCGGAAAGCGTCAAAACTGGTGCAGGCAGGTGAGAGCAGAACCGTATCGCCGGGGATCGCCTCCCGGCAGGCGGTTTCCATCGCCTCGTCCCAGTCCGGTATCACGCGCACCGGAAGCGCCGTCGGGCTGAAATCAGGACAGGCGTACAGTGCCGTCCGGATCTGTTCCCGCGCCTCGCCGGTCAGGATGACCGCCGCCGCCCCGGCACACAGCGCCTCCGCCAGCGGCGCAAAGGACAGGTGCTTATCCTGCCCGCCGCAGATGACGGTCGGTTTGCGCACAGGGTGTCCCGCCGCCTGCTCTTTCTCGCGCAATGCGGCAAGTGCCGCCAGCGCCGCGCAGGTACGCGTCGGGCTCGAATCAATGGAGCTGTTATAGAAGCGGATACCGCCGCAGTCCGCCACCAGCTCCAGTCGGTGCGCAACGCCGTCGAAACGATCGGCAACCGCGCCGGCAGATGCGGCAAGCTCCTCCGGTGGAATCAGTCCGCCGCACAGGGCGAGCGCGGTCATGAAATTCTCCAGATTGTGACGTCCCGGCAGGCGGATGCGGGAAACATCCAGCAGGTCGTATCCCTCCGCGCGCGTCTCCGACCGGACGGTTCCCCCGACTGCAAAGACTGCGCTGTCACGCGTTCCGCCCCCCTGCCGCTCCGGCGGGACAACCCGCTCCCATCCGGATACGGCGGAGGAAAACCATGTGACCGGTACCTCCGGCGGCAGCGACAGTCCCAGCGCACGCGTGTCAGGGTTCTCCGCGTTGAGCACGGCACCGCAAAGCGGATCGGCGCTACGCATATGCGTGCATATGTTGGCTTTTGCCGCCCGGTATTCTGCCATATCGGTGTGCCAGTTCAGGTGGTTGGGCGAGAGGTTGGTGACAGCGGCACGGTCGGGCGAGCGGTGCATGGTCATCAGCTGGAAGCTGGACAGTTCCAGCACCGCCACGTCATCCGCTGTCATCTCATCAACCAGCGGCAGAAGCGGCGTGCCGATGTTCCCGCCCAGGTACATCCGACCGTACCCCCGCCTTTGCAGGTAGTCCGCTACCAGCAAAGACGCTACGGTAGTGGTTGTTGTCTTGCCGTCGGAACCGGTGACTCCCAGCACAGCCGCTTCGGTCAATTCCAGAAACAACTCCATCTCGGAGGTCAGGCAAGCGCCGTGCGCCACTGCCGCGGCAAGCGCGGGCAGATCGGGACGGATGCCGGGCGTACGGAAAATCACGCCGGTTCCGTCCAGTCCGGCAAGATACCCCGCGCCGGAGATTACCGGCACGCCGAGCGCCCGGAGTCGCGCCGCATCCCCGGATGCCGCCAGTTCCCCGGGCTCCCGCCTGTCCCGCACGGTCAGTTGTGCGGGCGAAATACCATGTGCCAGCAGCCATTCCACCAGCGGTCTGTTGGAAACGCCGTAGCCCAGCACGGCGACCTTGCAGGATTCGCCCTGTGCCCGCTTCAGAATCGGACTGTTCTTCATCGCGTTCCTCCCTCAGTGCCTACTTCGCCTTATACCTTTACATTATAATCCTTTTCCGGGGGGTATGCAAGTGGATAGAGAAAATTTTACAATTAGTCAGAGGATTATCAGAGGCGCACCGATGCACGTCTGAAGCTGCCCCTGCGGCGGAACCCGGACGCATCGACTGGTTCTGCTGCTGTCGTACCCCCTGTACCGGGAGTCGGTGTTGGGGGCGAAAAAGAATTCGAGCGCTCCCCCCTTTTCGTCTGTCCGAGAAAAAAGTAAACGCCGATGCCCCGCTTTCGTGTCGGTTCCTATTGACGCGGAGGCAGTTTTGTGATAGAATGGTGAAGACAAAATCACCAGTTCTTTCAGGCAACCATCTATGAATATCGGAGGTATTGATCATTCATGAAAGCCATCACAATCACGAACGGCGGCGTAAAGCTGACCGGCGGGGTTCCGCAAAGGACGGATTCCCCCGATCGGGACGGTCGCCGCAAGACCATTGCCGGGCAGATCCTCGATGCGCACAACGCCCCGGGCGCGGATCAGGATAAGCTGCACCTGAAATTCGACGCGCTGGTTTCGCACGACATCACGTACGTAGGCATCATTCAGACAGCCCGTGCCAGCGGACTTCATGAGTTCCCCGTCCCCTACGCCATGACAAACTGCCACAACAGTCTGTGTGCGGTCGGCGGGACAATCAATGAGGATGACCATGTGTTCGGCTTGTCCGCCGCCCGCCGTTTCGGCGGCATCTATGTGCCCGCCAATCAATCCGTCATCCACTCCTATGCCCGCGAGGCGTTGGCGGGATGCGGACGCATGATCCTCGGATCCGACTCCCACACGCGCTACGGCGCATTGGGAACGCTGGGTGTCGGGGAAGGCGGTCCCGAGCTGGTCAAGCAGCTTCTGCGCAATACGTATGATATAGACCGCCCCGGCGTTGTTCTGGTCTGGCTGACCGGATCGCCGCGCCACGGCATCGGCCCGCACGATGCGGCTCTGGCACTGGTCGGCGCGACCTTCGCCTCCGGATTTGTCAAGAACCGGATTCTGGAGTTCGCAGGTCCCGGTGTGGCTTCGCTTCCCATCGACTTCCGGAACGGCATCGATGTCATGACCACCGAGACGACCTGCCTGTCCTCGGTCTGGGTCACGGACGAGGTAACAAAGCAGCACTACGTCACGCACGGCAGACCGCAGGATTTCCGCCCGCTCGCCCCGCAGGACGGCGCATACTACGACGGTATGATAGAAATCGACCTTTCGGCACTGGAATCCATGATTGCCCTTCCCTTCCACCCCTCCAATGTGTACACAATCCATGAGTTCACTGCCAACGCGCGGGAGTTGCTCGCGGGTGTGGAAGCGGAGGCGGCGGCAAAATTCAGCAAAGCCTCCCTTCATCTGACAGACAAGATACGCCCCGACGGGCGCGTACAGGCGGATCAGGGAATCATCGCAGGGTGCGCAGGCGGAATGTTTGATTCCATTGACGAGGCATCCGCCATCCTGCGCGGCGGTTCCACGGGCGACGGCTTCTTCAGCCTGTCGGTCTACCCGACCTCCGTGCCGGTCTCGCTGGAGCTGACACGCATCGGCGCACTGACCGACCTGCTCGCCGCCGGGGCGGTCATCAAGCCCTGCTTCTGCGGTCCCTGCTTCGGCGCCGGGGATGTCCCTGCCAACAACGGACTGTCCCTGCGGCACACCACCCGCAATTTCCCCAACCGTGAAGGCTCCAAGCCCGGCGAAGGTCAGCTGGCAGGCGTCGCGCTGATGGACGCGCGTTCAATTGCGGCGACGGCACGCATGGGCGGTATTATCACGGCGGCAACGGATATGGACTATGCATATACGCCGCATGCGTATCACTTTGACGGCTCGGCTTACGCAAAGCGGGTCTACAACGGCTTCGGCAAAGCAGACCGTACCGCTCCGCTGATCCTGGGTCCCAACATCACAGACTGGCCGGCGCAGTACCCGCTCGCCCAAAACATTCTGCTGGAGCTTGC
>ERZ779876.1161-NODE-1161-length-23855-cov-33.050084_pt1 | contig 23855 bp, 18 predicted proteins | sample MGYA00511068_ERZ779876 | MGnify/ENA primary metagenome ERZ779876 (study PRJEB29588, sample SAMEA1970858) | human gut metagenome | biome: human gut; feature: human-associated habitat; material: faeces | place: Denmark | collected 2008/2010 ...
CTGCGACGCGATTCTCATCGGCGGCGACCTTGTCAACCGCCACAGCCGCCACGGATGGCGCAACGCCGCGCGCTTCCTCGACCTCGCGCCGCGCGTCGCCCCCACGTTCTACAACCTCGGCAACCACGAGCGCCTGCTGCCCGACATCGCGGAATACCTTCCTTTGGTGCAGAAAAGCGACGTTACAGTACTGGACGACTGCTTTGTGGACTTCCGCGGCATCACCCTCGGCGGGGTCAGCAGCGCGCGGAAAATGCCGGGAATGCCGCCCGTTCGCGCGCAGATGGACGCAAAAAAGCCGTTCCTGCAAGCCATGGCGGCGCGGGACGGGTTCAAGCTGCTGCTCTGCCACCACCCGGAGTATTTCGCGCCGCTGGTGCAGGGGCTGGACATTAACCTGACGCTCGCGGGGCACGCGCACGGCGGGCAGGTGCGGATTGGTTCCCAGGGAATTTACTCGCCGGGTCAGGGGCTTTTCCCGAAATTGACGAGCGGGTTTTATTTTGATGACAAACTGTTCATCAGCCGCGGCATGACGAACTCCGCCTGTGCGCCACGCCTGTGGTGTCCGTGCGAGCTGGTGATGGTGCGGCTGCTGCCCAATCGCGCTATATGAATAGGTAACGATTTTTCCTGCCTGCTGGAAGAATCCCATTCGCTGAATCGTTGTATGGTTATCCACAGTTCGTCCCCAATTTCCGATTCACGAAGGAGGTTTCCGCATGAAAAAACTGCTTTGGGTGCTGATTTTGCTGGTGCTCCCGCTGACCGCCTTGGCGGAAGATGCCGAAAGTCACCGCGACGGCGCGTTCTTCTACCAGATTGCGGATGGCGAAGCGGTTCTGACCGGCTGCGACTGGGACGCGATGCAGGCGGATTCGCTGTACATGTTCGCTGAACCGCCGGTTTCGCTGGAGATTCCGGCGACGCTGGGCGGCTATCCCGTCACGTCGATTGGCGGCTGGGTGTTCTGCTCGCTGGACGGCAGCCCCGTGGACGCGCCGTTCGAGGTTGTGCTCCCCGAAGGGCTTCGCGCGCTGGATGCTGATGCTTTCGCCGACTGCTACTACGCCGCGAAAGTCACCCTGCCTGCGACGCTGGAAATCATCCCAGAGGACTGTTTCGACCGGATTTCCGCCGAAATCGACTTTCCGAACGGCAATCCGCGCTATTCCTGCGAAAACGGCTTCCTGATTGACAATACTACGCAGACGCTGCTGTACACCGCGCCGTCGAGCCACGGCAATCCGCTGCCCGCCGTCCGCCGCCTTGGCGACTGTTCGCTTGCCAACTGGCTCTGGGACGACGATGACGACCCCGTTCTGCCCGACACGCTGGAAAGTGTTGGCAGCTACATTTTCTATGACTGCGGCGTGACCCGCGTCACCTTCCCTGACGGCATCACCGAACTGTCGCCCTATACCTTCTATTGCACCGATTTGCAGGAAGTTCACCTGCCCGCGTCGCTGCGGGAAATCCCGGATTACTGCTTTTGGAACTGCCAGCTGATCGCGCTGACCATCCCCGACGGCGTGACCCGCATCGGCGCGCACGCGGTGGACTGGTTCACGGGCGAAATCATTGGGGCCGTCACCCTCCCCGCATCGGTGGAATTTGTGGGCTATCGCGCGTTTCCGGACGAATGCGACGTGACGGCTTTGAACCCGCAGGTTCATTTTGAAACAGCCACGGAGTATGCCGAGCGAATCCCCGAATATGACTGGTATGGCGGCGAAGCGGCGGATGTCCTCTATTCGGATGGCCTGTTTGACTGCGAGCTTTCGTCGCGCGGCGCGGTTCTGCTCGGCTGTTCCCGCTTCTTGAACCAGCCAGAAGTCCCCGACGTGCTGGAAATTCCGGCGGAATTGGGCGGAACTCCTGTCGTGGCAATTGCGGCGAATGCGTTGAACACATCTGAATCCTATGCCGATAGCCTTTTGTTCGGCATTGTGCTGCCAGAGGGCGTTCAGCGTGTGGAAGCAGATGCGTTTCAATGCTGTCACGCAGCAACGCAGATTTCCTTTCCCTCCACGCTAACAATGCTCGCGGAAGGCAGTTTTTTTCACGTCTACGCGGAAATCGACTTTCCGAACGGCAACCCGCGCTATTCCTGCGAAAACGGCTTCCTGATTGACCGCGACACGCAGACGCTGCTGTACGCCGCGCCGTCCAGTCAGGGGCAGCCGATTCCCGCCGTCCGTCGCTTGGGCGATTCCGCGCTGGATAACTGGAAACCTGCGGGTAACGAAATCCGCCTGCCGGACACGCTGGAATCCATCGGTCCTTACGCCTTGGACGGGCAGTACACGGGCGATTTTTCCCCGCTGGCGGCGCTGATTCTCCCCGACGGCGTCCGCGAACTGTCCGATTGCAGCATTTACGGCTGCTGGGAGATTCAGCTGCTGCGCTTCCCGGCAACGCTGACGGAAATTCCCGCCTACTGCGTCGCAAACTGCGGGCTGGGCGCAGTAGAAATTCCAGAGGGCGTGACGCGCATCGGCGAATTTGCCTTCTACTACTACGATTGGGAGCAGACGGAATTGTCCGCCGTCACCCTGCCCGCGTCGGTGGAATTTGTGGGCTTCCGTGCCTTCCCGGACGAATGCGAAATCACCGCGCTAAACCCCGACACGCACTTTGAAACAGAGGAAGAAATCAATCAGCGGAATCCCGATTGGGCGTATCGCATCCCCTAACAATCAAGAAAGGTCGTTTTCCGCATGAACGAACTCGATTCGCTTCTTCGCGCCGCCGGGCGCATGATGCTTGACTACCAGTCCCCGAAGGTGTTCAGCAAGGGGCATCACGCCGATTTCGTCACCGAGGCGGACATCGCGGTGCAGTCTTATCTCGTGGACGCGCTGCAAAAGGCGTATCCGCGCGCGAAATTCTTCGCCGAGGAGGAGGAGCGGCATGTCCTCACCGACGCGCTGACCTTCATCATCGACCCCATCGACGGCACGACGAACTACTTCCGCCGCCGCCGCTGCTCGATGATTTCCATCGGCGCGGTGGAAAATAAACTTCCCGTTTTCGGCGGGCTGTACGACCCCTACACGGACGAAATGTACCTCGCGGAACGCGGCAAGGGCGCAACCTGCAACGGCGAGCGCATCCGCGTGTCGGACACGTCCCTTGACAAGGCGCTGATTGGCTTCGGTTCTGCGCCGTACTATGAGGAGTTGTTTTCGCTGACCGGGCGGACAGTTTCAACGCTGCTGCCGAAAATCGCCGATGTGCGCCGGACGGGCAGCGCCTGCCGGGAACTGTGCGACGTGGCGCGCGGCATCAGCGACGGACACTTCGAGTGGCGGCTCCAGCCGTGGGACTACTGCGCGGGGACGCTGCTGATTGAGGAAGCCGGCGGGCGCTGCGGCGACATCCGCGGCGGAAGCGTCGTCTATGACCGCCCGATGGCGCACATGGCGGCGAACGCGCGCATTTTCGATAATCTGCGCGAAGTGCTGCAATCAGCGGATTGCGAAAATCCCGATTCTATGGTATAATCAGGGTATCAACCTGAAAAGGAGCGACTGACATGATTCCGACCCCGCACATTACTGCCAAGGAAGGCGATTTCGCCCGCACTGTCCTCATGCCCGGCGACCCGCTGCGCTCGAAGTTCATTGCGGACAACTACCTCGAAAACGCCGTGCTGGTCAACAACACGCGCGGCGTGCAGGGCTACACCGGCACCTACAAGGGCAAGCGCGTGTCCGTGATGGCGTCCGGCATGGGGATGCCCTCCATCGGCATTTACTCCTACGAGTTGTTCAAGTTCTACGGTGTGGAAAATATAATCCGCGTCGGCACGGCGGGGATGCTCAGCCAGCAGCTGAAAGTGCGCGACATCGTGCTGGGCATGAGCGCGTACACGAACAGCAATTTCGGGCAGCAGTACGGTTTCCGCGGGAACGTCGCGCCGTGCTGTTCCTACGCGCTGCTTTCTGCCGCGATGGAAGCGGGCAAGAAGCTCGGCGTGACCCCCGTGCCGGGTGCGCTGTACTCGTCGGATATTTTCTATGACGAGTCGCAGCCGTCGCCGGGGCAGGTGCTGCAAGGCTTGGGCGTGCTGGCGGTGGAGATGGAGGCGGCGGCGCTGTACCTGAACGCAGCGCGGCTGGGCAAAAACGCGCTGACCATCTGCACCATTTCCGACAATCCCTTCACGGGCGAGGAGCTGGATGCCGAAGCGCGGCAGAACACCTTCACGCAGATGATGGAGATTGCGCTGGAAATTGCGTAAAATCCGCATACAAAAAACCGGCAGGGCGAAATTGCTCTGCCGGTTTTTTTGATACTGCTGATTTTTACCCGCTGATTACACCGCGCCCTGCGCCATCATCGCGTCGGCAACCTTCAGGAAGCCCGCAATGTTCGCACCCGCGACGTAATCGCCTTCCTTGGCGTACTCGTGCGCCGCCAAATCCACCTTGGCGAAGATGTTCACCATGATGTCCTTCAGCTTCGCGTCCACTTCCTCGAACGTCCAGCTCAGGCGCTGGCTGTTCTGGCTCATTTCCAGCGCGGAAACCGCCACGCCGCCCGCGTTGGCAGCCTTCGCCGGGGCAAAGAGCACGCCCGCCTGCTGGAACGCCGCGGTGGCTTCCAGCGTCGAGGGCATGTTCGCGCCTTCGCCGACTGCTTCCACGCCGTTGGCAATCAGCGCCTTGGCGGATGCTTCGTTGATTTCGTTCTGCGTTGCGCAGGGCAGGGCAATCTGGCAGGGAATCGTCCAGATGCCGGAGCAGCCCTCGGTGTAGGTCGCGTTCGGAACAGCCTTGACATACTCCTTGATGCGCTTGCGCTCCACTTCCTTCAGCTGCTTGACCACATCCAGCTTAATGCCGTCGGGGTCGTAGATGTAGCCGTTGGAATCGCTCATGGCGACGACCTTCGCGCCCATCTCGGTAATCTTCTGCACCGCGTAAATGGCGACGTTGCCCGAACCGGACACAACAACCGTCTTGCCCGCGATGGACTTGCCATTGCGCTCCATCATCGCCTGCGTGAAGTAGCACAGGCCGTAGCCGGTGGCCTCCTTGCGCGCGAGGCTGCCGCCCCACGTCAGACCCTTGCCGGTCAGCACGCCTTCATACAGCCCGGTGATGCGCTTGTACTGGCCGTACAGGTAGCCGATTTCGCGTGCGCCGACGCCAATATCACCCGCCGGCACGTCGGTGTCCTTGCCGATGTAGCGGTACAGTTCAGTCATGAAGGACTGGCAGAAGCGCTGCACCTCGTTGTCGCTCTTGCCCTTGGGGTCGAAGTCGGAGCCGCCCTTGCCGCCGCCGATGGGCAGACCGGTCAGGCTGTTCTTCAAAATCTGCTCAAAGCCGAGGAACTTCAAAATCGACTGGTTGACGCTGGGATGCAGGCGCAGACCGCCCTTGTACGGGCCAATCGCGCTGTTGAACTGCACACGGTAGCCGCGGTTGACCTGCACCTTGCCCTGATCGTCCATCCACGGCACACGGAAGGTGATGATGCGCTCCGGCTCCACGAAGCGTTCGAGCAGTCCCGCCGCTTCGTACTTCTCTTCGTTCCGTTCGATAACGGGCTTAAGGGTCGTCAAAATTTCGGTCGCCGCCTGAATGAATTCCGGCTCGTGGGCGTAGCGAACCTTCAAATCGTCAAGAACGCGCTGGCAATAATTCGCCATGATGCAGGACTCCTTTCAAATCATAAACATGCTTGATACTATTTCCGGATGAAAATGAGCCAAGATGCGCCGTGAATTTTTCACGCTGGCTAACGCGAATGAAACGCAGCGTAGCAGCGCTACGCTAAGTGGAATGAGCGGACGCCAGCGGGGAAAAGGCACAAGCAGCTGGTTCAGGTGAATCCGGAAATGGTATTACCATCGGCGCAGAACCCGCCGATGCGGAGTCCCGACGCCCTTGTCGAGAGGCGATACTTTCGCCTTTCACGTTTTTCATCATACACCATGCAGGCGCATCTGACAAGGGCTTTTGCTGCACTAATTATGTTTTTCTGGATGACAGAGGCGGCAATTTTGCATTTTCGCCGTTTTTTTTGCCCCTTGACAGGAAAAAACGGGTGTGATACCATGTGTTCATGCAAGAAAAACGCGGAGGTGAACGTCCGCGAATGAAGGAGGTATCCACTTTTCATGAACACACAGGTTTTGCAAGGGCTGCTCGTGCCCTTTCTCGGCACAACGCTGGGCGCTGCGCTGGTTTTCTTCCTCAAGCGCGACTTGCCTGAAAAGGTGCAGAAGGGCTTGAGCGGTTTCGCGGCGGGCGTGATGGTTGCGGCAAGCATATGGAGTCTGCTGATTCCGGCGCTGGAAGGCGCGGCGGACTTTGGCGCATGGTCGTTCCTGCCCGCGACGATCGGGTTCTGGCTGGGGATTCTCTTCCTGCTGCTGCTGGATCGGCTCGTCCCCCACGTCCACCTGGACGGCGAACAGGAGGGGCTGCGCGCGTCGCTCCCCCGGTCGATGATGGTTGCGCTCGCCGTCGCGCTGCATAATCTGCCGGAGGGGATGGCGGTCGGCGTGGTCTACGCGGGCAGTATGCAGCCGGAGCAACTCGGCAGCGTATCTTTCGCCAGCGCGTTCGCCCTTGCCGTCGGCATCGCCCTGCAAAACGTGCCCGAAGGCGCGATTGTCGCCATGCCCCTGCGTCAGGCGGGCATGAGCCGCGTAAAGGCGTTCACGCTGGGGATGCTTTCCGGCGCGGTTGAGCCGCTGGGCGCGCTGCTGACCATCGGGCTGGCGGCGGTTTTCGCCCCGATGATGCCCGTGATGCTGTCCTTCGCCGCGGGCGCGATGCTCTACGTCGTCGTCGAGGAGCTTGTGCCGGAGATGGCGCAGGGCACGCACACCAATGTCGGCACGGTGCTGTTCGCCGTCGGATTTTCGCTGATGATGGCGATGGATTACATCCTATAAAGGAGACATGAAAATGAAACGAATTTTGCCGCTTCTGCTGATTTTGCTGCTGATTTTGACGGGCTGTTCCGCCAAGAATGCGGACTCCCCCGCTGCCGACGCGCCGACGGACACGCCCCTGACCGGCACATCCTACGTCCAAATCGACGTGAAGGACTACGGCACGATTGTCGCGGAGCTGTACGCCGACACCGCACCCATCACCGTCGCGAACTTCCTTTCCCTCGTGGACAGCGGCTTCTACGACGGCTTGACCTTCCACCGCATCATTTCCGGCTTCATGATTCAGGGCGGCGACCCGAACGGCAACGGCACGGGCGGTTCAAGCCAGCGGATTAAGGGCGAATTCAGCGCCAACGGCGTGCAGAACGACCTGAAACACACGCGCGGTGTCCTGTCGATGGCGCGGTCAAGCGCGATGGACAGCGCCAGCAGCCAATTCTTCATCATGCACGCAGATGCGCCGCATTTGGACGGGCAGTACGCCGCGTTCGGCAAGGTCATCAGCGGGATGGAGGTTGTGGACGCGATTTGCGAGCATACGCCGGTGACGGATCGGAATGGGACGGTCGCCAAGGCGAATCAGCCGGTGATTGAACGGATTATCCGGGTAGAAAAGCCGGAGGAATAAAGGAAAAGGTAAATGCCCCGACAGCGAAAAACTGCCGGGGCATTTATTGTATGGGAAGCGCAACCAAGCCGGGGCGCAAAAAAAGGGTCAAGGGGCAATGCCCCTTGCAGGGTGCAGGGGCGGCGCCCCTGCTGGGGTTTGGGGCAACGCCCCAACTGTTCCTCGTCAAACCTATTCAAAGGGAAAAACCAACAAAGGTGCAGGCAGCGAAGCGTCCCTGCCCCTAACTTCGCGCGTCCTCAGACGCGCCCCCCAAGCCGCTCTACCCAACAACTGTGCTGTGTCGCGCCAAATGGGCGCGACCAAGTTGCTGGTCTTGCGACCATAGCTGCTCTTTCCCGAACGCAGGGGATTTCGCTCCTGCGGGAGCGACAAGGGGGCTTTGCGGTCGCCCCCTTGACCCCTTCGCAGCGCGCTCCCATGTTACTTGTTTTTTATCGGGGCTTTTTATGATGACGCTGCTTTTTCCCGAACAGAGGAATTGCAACCCATGGCGCGCTTAGCTTCCCATTGTGAATTGCTCACGCCCCCGCCTGTTCCTGCGCCAGCGTATCAATCACCGCTTCGGAGGCGTTCGGGTAGAACGCTGCCGCGCCCAGCTGGTCGGTCAGACCGACTTTCTGGAAGAAGCCCGCGACGTTCTCATGCACGCCGCAAATCGAGACGGTCACGCCCTTCTGCGCAATCAGCGCGCACACCTCCATCAGCGTCTGCACGCCGGAGATGTCGGTCGCAGACACGCCGCGCAGGGAGAGAATCAGGTGCTCACAGCCGGTAAAATCCACCGAAAGCAGCTTCCGCTTCAAATCCGCGCAGTTCGCGAAGAACAGCGAACCGTTCACATAGCTGACGAGGATGCTTTTCGCGCGGGATTCATCCACCGGCTTGCCCATGCGGTGCAGGCGCTCCAGACGCACCTTGTCCACCGGCTCGGTTTCGATGGTCAGGCGCGCGGCGTTCCAGACGAACATCAGCAGCGCGGTCACAATGCCGATGACGATGGCGACGGTCAGGTCAAAGACAACGGTGGACACCATCGTAATCAGGAACTGCGCCACGCCCGTCCACACCTTGCGGCTGAAAATCGTCTTGATGCCATGCCACTCGTTCATGCGCCACGCCGTCACCATCAGCACACCCGCCAGCGCGCTCAGCGGCAGGCGGCTCATCACGCCGCCCAGCAGCACCATCGCCAGCAGCAGCACCAGCGAATGCACAACGCCGGTCACGCGGGTCTGCTCGCCGGACTTGATGGCGACGGACGTGCGGGCAATCGCCGCCGTTGCGGGCACGTACGCCGAAAAACGGCAGCAAGATGTTGCCCACGCCCTGCGCAATCAGCTCACGATCCGCATCGAAGGCTTCGTCCTTCATGCGGGATGCGCTCGCGCCGCACAGCAGCGACTCAATCATGCCCAGCATGGCGATGGAGACAATCGGGCTGATGAGGTTTTGCAGCATGTCGAGGTTGACCGCGCCAAGGTTCAGGCGGTTGTCCAGCATCAGGCTTTTCGGGATGTCCCCCACCTTCGCCAGCGAATCAAAACCCGCAATTTCGGTCACGACCGTCGCCAGAATAATCGCCAGCAGCGACCCCGGCACCTTCGCGTTCAGCTTCTTCGGCCAGAAAACCATGAACAGCACCACCAGCAGACCGATGGCGACCGCCTGCCAGTTGGGGTTAAATCCGACGCTGGTGTAGCTCCACAGCTTTTCCAGCGCGCTTGTGCCGACGGAGTGCGTGCCGAAGAAGTTGTCCACCTGCCCCAAGGCGATGATAATCGCGATGCCGCTGGTGAAGCCCATGACGACGCTGGTCGGGATGAAGTTGACGAGCTTGCCGAGGCGGAGGATGCCCGCCAGCAGGATAATCACCCCCGCCGCAAGCGACGCGACGAACACGCCCTGCAAGCCGTACTGGGCGACGATGCCGATGAGGATGGCGCTCATGGCCCCGGTCGGGCCGCTGATTTGGAAGGACGCGCCGCCAAGCAGCCCGATGACAAGTCCGCCGATGATGGCGGTGACAAGCCCCGCGGCGGCGTCCGCGCCGGAGGACACGCCGAATGCGAGGGCAAGCGGCAGCGCCACCGCCGCCACTGTGATGCCGCTCAGGATGTCCTTGAGGAGTTTGCCGGCGTTGTAGCCGGAGAATTCGTGTCTCAGGTCGGTAATGTACTTTTTGAGCATGATGTTATTTCCTTTAATCTCCTAATTCCCTGATTTTCTCCACCATTGCCGCAGAGGATTTCGCGTCTGCGGACGCGACCAAAGGGCTTTCCGCTCGCCCTTTGGAAACCTTCGGCGCGGTCACTCCCATGTTACTTGATTTGTACCGAAAGTAGTTATAGTTTGTGAACCATTCGTACCCCCAAGCAGCGCCACCGCACTGCTACGAAGGAGGGCCCCGAAGGAGTCCAGAGGGCGATCGGAAAGCCCTCTGGGAGCATGGCGATGTCCTGTTTGGAAGGAAAGTCACCTTTGCAATCAGGCAATCCACAAACGCCCTTTTGCGGAAAAAAGGGCAAAAAAACGTCCGGCGCTGAAACACGGTTTCAACATCGGACGAATTTGTGCTATGAAACGCTTGGGCGACAATTACGCCTTGGCGATTTCCACGAGCTTGGTGAAGGCAGCTGCATCGTTCACAGCCAGATCCGCGAGAATCTTGCGGTTGACGGTGATGTTGTGCTTCTTCAGACCATTGATGAACGTGGAATAGCTCATGCCGTTCAGGCGAGCAGCGGCGTTGATACGGGTGATCCACAGGGAGCGGAAATCACGCTTGCGCAGCTTGCGGCCCTTGAAGGCATAGCGCAGGGAACGAGCAACCTGTTCGGACGCGGCGCGGTACTGCTTGGACTTTGCACCCCAGTAGCCCTTAGCCAGCTTCATGACCTTGCGGCGCTTCTTCAGAGCGTTCACAGATCTCTTAATACGTGCCATTGTGAGTATCCTCCTTGCCAGCGAATGGGCTTAATTACTTGTAGGGCAGCAGCTTGTGGATGGTCTTGGCTTCCGCCGCGTTGTCCACAATGCCGTCAGCGCGCAGGTGACGGGTGCGCTTGGTGGTCTTGAGGCGAACCTGATGGTTGGCGTTCATCTGCTTATGCTTCACGATACCGGTCTTGGTAAAGGAAAAGCGCTTGGCAGCACCACGGTGAGACTTCTGCTTAGGCATGGTGTAGTCCTCCTTCCAATGCTGATAAAACGGGGCGCAGGCAAGCTGCGATAGCCGTTTTATTCCTGTTCTTGATTCCCCTTGGCGTTTTCGCGGGCAGCCTTCTTTTCAGCGAAGGAAGCCTTTGCCGCCTTGGGGGCCAGGATCATAATCATATGACGGCCGTCCATCATGGGACGGCGCTCCACCGAGCTGACCTCGGCGCAGCGGGCCGCGAAGTCCTGCATGACCTGCATGCCGATTTCGCTATGGGTGATCTGGCGGCCACGGAAACGGATGGACACCTTCACCTTATCGCCACCCTGAAGGAACTTCTGCGCCATTTTCGCCTTCGTGAGAACGTCGTTCTCCTCGATGGTGGCGGACAGCTGAACCTCCTTGGTTTCGACGACCCGCTGATTCTTCCGGTTTTCGCGTTCGCGCCGCGACTGTTCGTAGCGGTACTTGTCATAGTCCAGCAGTTTGCAGACCGGCGGTTTTGCCGTGGGCTGGATTTTGGCGAGGTCGAGGCCGCGCTCTTCCGCCAGCTCCATCGCCTTGGCTGTTGGCATGACGCCGAGCTGTTCGCCGTTTTCGTCAATCAGGCGGACTTCCCGGTCGCGGATTTCCTCATTGATCATCAGATCGAGTGCTATGTCCATACACCTCCCAATTTTCGTTGAAGCCAGCGTTTTCTGCTCCATACCACAGAAAAAGCGGCGGGTGACTCCACCCGTCGCTGACATGCAGTTTGCGCCTTTTTCGGCGGTCAATCCGCCTGAAAGGGAAAAAGCCTGTGAACCCGGCAGCATACGCCGCGCAAGGTGAGAGACGGGCAAGCCTCTGCTTCAAACGTGGATATTGTAGCACAGGGGAAGCGGTTTGTCAAGGGGGATTGGGCGGATTTTTTGCGTGAAGCCGGAGTTTTTTCCGCGAAAACGGGCGCAGACCGCCCGCTGGGGAAGTCTGCGCCCACTGATTTTACTCGATGTACGGCGTGCCGTGCGGGATGCCCTGCTTCTCCGCCCACTGCCACGCGTAGCTGCCGACGCTGGCAAAGATGACGACATCCGGCGTGTTCTCGAACGCGTCCTCCGCGATGTGGGACACGGAGTCCGGCAGAGTGATGCACTTCAGGTTCGCGCAGTCCGCAAAAGCGCGCGTGCCAATGACTTGCAGTCCATCCGGCGCAACGACTGCCTGAATCGTGCTGTTGCCCACGAACGCCTCGTCATCCACATAGAACGTTGACGTGGGCAGCTTCACCTGCGGCAGCCCGATGCCCGTGAACTGCTCGGTGATGAAGCCCTGAACATGGATGTCCAGATAGTCATCATGCGCATACCAGCTGCCGTCGAAAGACGCAGCCGCGCCAAGCCCCGTGCCAGTGCCCGACGGTTCATTGTAGCCCCACTGGCTGTACTGGACATTCGTGCCGTCCAGCCACTGCCACGAGCCGCTTGTGTTGCTTGCGCCAATCCACGCCTTGTCGACGGTCGAGGTGGCATTCAGCAGCTGCTCAATAATCGCCTGTTCCGCGTCGTTGTGGACGATGGCAAGGCGCTTTCTGACGGCTGTGCCGCCATCGCCGCCCATGTTGGCGCACATTTCCTGTGCACCGCTCCAGCTGTTGTAACCGCCGTAAAGCGTGTAGGTGATGCCGTTGCGGGAAATGCTGCACCCCGTGTCGTACCACTGCGCATAGACGGTGTTGTAGTTCACGCCATTTTCCAGCCTGACCCAGCCGCCATCCGCCATTTCCTCGTAGTCCTTTGCGGCGTAAATGCGCGTCCAGATCTTGCCCTTCGCATCGGTATAGGTTTCATCCGCGCCAAACCAGAAGTCCGCATCGCGATCCATGTGCTTGACGAGGGCAGCCGCGTCATTCGGGGCTGCCAGCACATCCACGCCATCTTCCGCCATCACATAGGCGAGCGCCCAGCCCGACTGGCAGTAGACATCCGGAATCGCCGCTGATTTGCTCCCTGCGTGCACCGCGGAAAGGTCGATATAGCCCAGTTCTTTGCTCGTGCTATCCGCCACAGGCGCCCAGAAGTAGCCATTCTGGTCTTGACGCGTGTTGTTCACGTCCACCTGGAAGCTGCTGCCGGAGGTGTACGTTTTGACAATCGTGTCATCCACATTCTGCGTCTTGTAGACATACACCGTGCTGCCCGGATTCGCAAAGTAGTCGTACCAAGCGGGGGTCTGCTTCACCTGCTCGACGTAGCTGTCCGCGGCAATCACCCAGCCGTAGAGGTAGGTGCCGTCGGACTGCTTGTAGCGCGCGTATGCCCAGTCGTTGCCGAAGCGCGGGTCGCGCAGCTTGTGGCTGACGTCCAGCTCCAGAGTGGTGCCTTTGCTCAGCGTTTTCAGCACGCCCGTATCGCACCAAGTGTTCGGGAAGGTGCGCACGTAGAGGCTGCTGAGTGCTTTATACTGCGTCCACGCGGGTTCATCGGGTTCAAGGTCGGGGACGATAGCGGTCTTATCGCCGATGTTGCAGTAGAGAATCGAGCCGTCCGACATCAGCACAGGCGCAAAGAAGTACTTCTTATTGCTGTCCATTGCGACGTTCAGCAGGTCAATGGTCAGGTAATCGCCCACCGCCGTCGTGGTCGCGATCGCGCCGGAAATGCTCTGCGACTTGCGAATGTTGAGCTTCGCCTTCGTGCGGTAGGTGAACCACGCGCGCGGCGTTTCCTCCACTTCGACGATGAAGCTGTCAACGTATGTGTTCGCGCAGTCGCGGTAGGTGAACCATCCCTCATAGTCGCCCTTGATTGCCAGCGCGGTATGGCTGCTGGTCGGCGTCGCGCTCGACGAGCCCCAATTCTGATAGCTCATCGTGTTGTTATTCAGCCACGTCCAGCCATTGCCTGCGCCATTCGCGTGGCCGCCCGTCCACGCCGTGCCGCCGTATGCGCTCATGATGGTCGAATGCAGCATGGCATCTTCCTGCGCATTGTCAATCACGACGAGGTGTCCGCCCATAGACGCCGCGTACTGCGCCGCCTGCGCCCACGAGACATTGCCGCGGCAGAACGTGTAGACGCTGGCTCCGCTGCGCACAGAGATGACTTCCTCAATGCTGTCGTCAACCTGCGTCAGCGGCTCGTTGGCATTCGTCACATCAAACCAGCCTGCAACGAAATCATCCCCATGCCCGCGCATGAAGGTGTACTGCTTGCCGTTTTCGGTGATGGTGACGCGTTCGTTCCTGTCCAGCCAGATGATTTCGCCTTGGTCGTAGCTGCTGAGTTCTGGCAATTCAAACGTGGCAGGATAGTGAATCGACTTTGCTCCAGTTGCATTCGTTACTTCGTAGCGTTCCCAGTCGCCTTCGCGGTCAATGCCGCAGGGAGTAGGCGGGCCCGCAAGCACCTCGATATATCCTTCAATCGTCTTTCCATTCTTTGTATATCGGCAAGGTGCCCAATAGCTGTTAACGCCCGAAGCATCGTAAAACACCATGTTGGCAACATCTATCTGGAATACGCCGTCGGCACTGGTAAGCTCGTCGATTTTATTCTCATAATACGGCGCAGCATACACGACGATTGCCCAAGTGTCGTCAATGATGTAGTCGGAATAGTGGGCAGAGTTTCCGATTTTATCCTGTTTCTGCATGTAGTTGCTGTCGCTCTCGATGCACCAGCCATAGACGTATGTGCCATCGGACTGCTTGTAGCGCGCAAACGCCCACGTGTCGCCGTATTTCGGCTCACGCATTGTGTGATTGAGGTCAAGTTCAACCGTTGCAGCCTTCGGGATTTTCATGATCACAGTTCCCGTAGCATTAGAATCCGCAAAGGAACGCAAATTTAAGCCACTTGCCCAGACGACCTTGTAGTTCCACCAGTCGTTGCCGCTCGGCGCACGCATCGGGCGAATCACCGACTGGTCGCTGATGTCGCAGTAGACTACCTCATCATCGTTCACCTGCACCGGCGCATACCAGTACGTCTTGCTGTTCACGACTGCCTTGGTCACATGCAGCAGGTCAATCTGCAATTCCGTCCCTGCAAAAATCGTTCCATAGAGGTTGTTGCTGCTGTACGTCGGGGTCGTGCGCAGTTCGATGCTCTTCTGCGTTTCGTAGGGATACCACTCGCGCGCAATAGGCACATTACTATCAACATTGACAGTAAAGCTCGTCTGTACTGCGTCCGCGCGTCTACGTTTGTCGTCCGCATACGCATACGCCGTGATGGTAGCCGTGCCTTCCCCGACGCTCGTCAGCGTTCCCCTGAAATGATCGACCGTCACCACCTTGGTGTTGCTGCTCTTCCAGTACAGACATGTATAGCCGGGCGCAATTTGGAAACGAGAGTTGTAATAGCTATAGATACCATCCTGCGGATTCCAGAATGCATTGGAAGGCGTGACACTGACTTCCGGTTGGAGCGTATCACCCACGCCGATGGTAATCACGCTATCGTTGAGATACCCAAATTCGTTCGACGAAAGCGAAATTCCCGTGACCGCAACCGGTTCGCGCATCGTACCAACCTTGCTCCAGTCTGGATGATAATAGCCAAAAATGGCATTGTAAAATCGTCTCTTGTCTGCAGTCTCCTCCCATTGGGTGCCATAGTATGATGTAAAATCAGTTTTTTGAACACTATCACTCCAGCTGCCGCTCACAACAGTGGCTCTTTTTTTCTTTGCATCATAGTTCGTCACAATGCCCACATGATTACCAATACTTTTAATTTCCTTCGACGTCGAACTATCCCAGTATTGGCACCATACTGCAATGTCACCTACTTGCGGCACATAGCCACCGTTCTTTGCATCGTTATCATACTGCTGCTGGTAATTCGGTAACGAGTTTTTTTTGCCCTTAGGTGGATCATATGTATATTGACTTGGATTGATAATCGGGTGGAAACGGTCGGCATTCTTCTCACCCGCTTCAGGGCAAAATGCGCCAACGTTAGCCCAATTGGGAATAACGCTCGTTGGAATGCCACACCGATTCGCGATGACGGACACAAACACCGCACACCACGGACCAGTGTTGGAGAAAACCGTGTAATTCTTCCCGTAAATCTCCTGTCCAAATGCTAATTCATCCTTTTGGAACAGCATCGCCGCCTGCGCGAACAACTTCCCCTTATCCGTCGCCGCCAGTGCCTTCCCATCCCCCAGCGGCGTCCAGCCAAACATCAGCGCCGCCGCAATCAGCAGTGCTGACAGGATTCGTTTGCTTCCATTGAGCCAACTCGTTTTCATGGTTTCTCTCCTCCCCTATTCGTCCGGCTACACCCATTGCTGCGGACAGCATCCACCAGAGGCGCTGCACCGATGCTGTTCATATGTAAATTATACCTGACAAAAATCAACATGTCAAGAGTGACCAGCATAAATATGGCAATTTAGCGGATAAATTGGCAGGTTTCGTTCGCGCGTCATGCCATTGCACTATGTAACCTGTTTTTCTTCGTTGTTACACGGTCTTCTTACACATAAAATAACGCTGTTTTTTTGAACCGCAAGTATATCGTTTTCGGCTAAAAACAGACGCGAATGGACAGGCATTTTGTGAAAAGTCGCCGCCATCTTTCCTGAAATCTCCTGAAAACTTTCGGAATCACGCGGAATATCGAAAGAATTTCGGAAAACCGATGTAACTTCGTTTCAATTAACCCATGTGTGTGGTATGATTAGTGCATCAGATGACACCGAAACGTACAACGAAACGCATCGGGGCTGCTGATGGGGTTCCCCTCCCCCTCATAATGGGAAATTTCATGCAACAAAGGAGGCTGCAAGGGATGGCTCGGAAGTATATGAAAATTGCCATGGTCGGACAGAAGCGCGTACCGTCCCATGATGGCGGCATCGAGGTTGTGGTGGGCGAATTGGCCAAGCGCATGGTGGCGCAGGGGCATTCCGTGACGTGCTATAACCGAACCGACAAACAGCAGCCGCAGCCCGAAAATTTCAACGGCATCAGCCTGAAGTATGTACCGACCATCCAGAAGAAGGGGCTGGCGGCGGTTTCCGCAAGTTTCTTCGGCTGCCTTTGCGCGGCGGTGGGCAATTATGACGTGGTGCATGTGCACGCGGAAGGGCCGGCGCTGTTCTGCTGGCTGCCGAAGCTGATGGGCAAGCGCGTTATCGTAACGGTACACGGGCTGGACTGGACGCGCGCGAAATGGCAAAACGGCATTGCGTCCAAGTGCATCAAGCTGGGCGAGGAGATGGCGGTGCGCCACGCGGATGAGCTGATTGTGCTGAGCCATGGCATGAAGCAGTATTTTGCGGACACCTATGGGCGCGAGACGCTATTGATTCCCAACGGCGTGCCGAGCTACCAGCCGTGCGCGCCGGAGCTGATTCGCCAGTACGGGCTGGAAAAGGACAACTACATCCTCTATCTGGGGCGCATCGTGCCGGAAAAGGGCGAGCATTACCTGATTGAGGCGTACAAGCATCTGCCGACGGACAAGAAGCTGGTCATTGCGGGCGGCACGTCCGACTCGCAGGAATATTTCGACGAGCTGCGCGAAATGGCAAAGGACGACGACCGCGTAATCTTCCCCGGCTTTGTGCAGGGGCAGCTGCTGGCGGAATTGTACAGCAACGCTTACACCTACGTCCTGCCCAGCGACGTCGAGGGGATGCCCCTTTCGCTGATGGAGGCAATGAGCTACGGCTGCTGCGTGCTGACAAGCGACATCGACGAGTGCGCGTCCGTCGTTCAGGAGCACGGCGTGACCTTCCGCCGCGGCGATATCGACGATTTGCGCGCAAAGCTGGCGGATCTGCTGGCGAATCCGGCGAAGGTGGCAAAGTACAAGGCGGAAGCGCCGGATTACATCTGCCATTCGCACAACTGGGACACGGTGACGCAGCGGACGCTGGCGGTCTATCGCGGGGCTGTGCCGCAGGAAGAGCCGCATCGGGATTTGCTGCCGGCAGCGCTGGCGGCTGAGCTGGCAAAGCGCGAGTCGCTTGTGCGCGGCAAATAAAAAATCAGCATATATAAAGGAAGCGACTGCGACGGGCGCTTCCTTTTTTCATGCATCCGCGCCTCCCCGGCTTGCTTTTTTGGCGATTGTGCTGTACAATAGGAAGATGGATGAGCCTACACAAGGAGGTGAGGACAGCATGTACGGCAAAGCCAAAGTCGGCAGACCCGATTGGTACATGATGGGCGCTTGTATCGTATTCGCTTTGACATTTAGCCTGCGCAGCGTGCCGCTGGCGGTGCTTCTGCTGCTGTTCATGCCCTTTTCGCTGCTCTCCCTCACGGGGGAGCTGCCCCTGCCGACCCGCAACGCGCCAATCTTCCAGACATTGCTCTGCATCAGCATCCCGCTGCTCGTCATCGGCGCGTTTTCCTCTCTGCTGCTCCTCCTGCCGAAGCTGCTCATTCCGTCCGCCTGCGTCTGGCTCTTCGGCGGCGCGCTGATGCTGTTCCTGCCGCCCGGCGCCTTCCGCAAATCGCGCATGGCAATGTATTGGGCGGTGATTTGCTTCGCCGCCGTCGTCGCGCTGCTGATGATGCTCCTTCAGCGCTATCAGGCGTACGGCGACCTGTATGAGGGCTTGTCCTATGACATTCTGCGTGTCATGATGAACGCGCGGACGCGCCCGCAGGTGCTGTATTCCGCGTATGTGTCCGGGCTGGCGGCGCTGGATGCAAAACGCACGGCGGCGCTGGAAAGTCTCGCGGCGCTGACGGGCGGAAACGTGCTGCCATGGCTTTCCGAGGATGTACTGCAGCAGCTGGAATGGAGCCTGCGCGCAACGATTGAGATAACGCTGCCATCCATCATGCCTGACCTGCTGGTCAAAGGAATCATGGCGTTCTCGCTGGGGATGCTGCTGTGCTGGCGCAAATTTCCCGATGCGGAGGACACGCCGACCACCGACCGTTGGTTCATGCCCACCCCGCTGGGCATCAGCATGGCGGTGCTGCTGCTTCTGAGTGCGGCGCAGCTGTTTACAACGAACGCGACGGTTGCGCTGGCGGCTTCGCTGCTGGGCAGTGTGGCATTCTGGAGCTTCGCGGTGCAGGGCGTTTCGGCGCAGAATTTCGCCATGATACGCGCGGGTGCAACGCGCGGCCGCCGCTGGTTCCTAACCATCCTGATGGTGCTGTTCGTGCCGATTCTGCCGATGTTCGCGGGCTGCGTTGACCAAATCCGCGACCCGCGCGGACTGCGCGACGACCGCCATCGAAAAGACGATGATTTTTCTGATTTTTAAGATTTAAGGAGGATACAGATTATGAAGGTTATTTTGCTGGAAGATGTGAAGGGTGTCGGCAAGAAGGATCAGATTGTGAATGCGGCGGATGGCTACGCGCGCAACTTCCTGTTCCCCAAGAAGCTGGCGGTGGAAGCGACCCCCGGCGCGATGAAGGGCGTTGAGAAGATGCGCAAGGCGGAAGCCGAACGCGAAGCCCAGCGCCGTGCCGACGCGACGGCACAGGCGGACGCCCTGCGCGGCAAGGTCATCAGCATGTCGGTGAAGTGCGGCGCGCAGGGGCGGCTGTACGGTTCCATTACGAGCGCGGAAGTTGCCGAGCAGCTGAAGGCGCAGCACGGCGTTGCGGTGGACAAGCGCGACATCAAGTGCGAGAACATCCGCGCCGTCGGCGATGTGGAGATTGAGGTGCGCTTGTACAAGGACATCTCCGCGAAGATGGTTGTGCATGTGGAAGCGGCGGCGGTGAAGTAAGGCAGTCACCGCCGGGGGGGCTGTCCTCCCGGTCTGCCGGAAGGTTTTCTTCCTATTATCATGGATTTTGTTTGCAGCAGGGGTTTCGCCTCTGCGGAGGCGACCAAAGGGCTTTCCGATCGCCCTTTGGAAACCTTCGGGTGCACACTCTCATACTTGATTTTTACCGAAACTTGTTATAGTTTGTGAACCTTCCGTTTTCCCCAACTAACATAACCCAACCAGCAGCATCCGGAGTGCACGCGAAGGAGTCCAGAAGGCGACCGCGGACTTCGTCCGTTTCCATTGCCCTCTGGAAGCCGCAAACAAGACCAATTGGGGAGAAGTCACCAACTCCATTACCCCAAGAAACATAACCAACCAGCAACATGGGAGTGCACGCGAAGGAGTCCAGAGGGCGACCGCAAAGCCCTCTGGTTACTGCAAACAAGACCAATTGGGGAGAAGTCACCAACCCCATTACCCCAAGAAACATAACCAACCAGTAACACGGGAGTGCACGCGAAAGAGTCCAGAGGGCGACCGCAAAGCCCTCTGGTTGCTGCAAACAAGACCAGTTGGGGAGAAGTCACCAACTCCATCACGCACACAATTCAGGGGGGAAATCCATAAAACTCCCCTTGGGAGAGGTTTATGTCAGAATTTCGTGGCGTGACGCCGCCCAATAGCGTCGAAGCGGAGCAGTCCGTGCTGGGCGCGATGATGCAGGATGAAAACGCGGTGCTGCAGGCGGCGGAAGCCTTGTCCACCGACGATTTCTATCAGCCGGCGCACCGCGAAATCTTCGAGGCGATGGTTGCCCTGCACCATCAGCAGCGCCCAATTGACCTCGTGACCGTCGATGCGGAGCTGACCCGCCGCGGGACGCTGGAAGGCATCGGCGGCACGGAGTACCTCATGCGGCTGATGAGCTTCGTGCCGACGACCGCGAACGTCAAGGCGTACATCACCTTGGTAGCCGAAAAGTCCACCCTGCGCAAGCTCATCAAGGCATCGCAGGAGATTTCGCAGGAGTGTTACAGCCAGCAGAATCCCCTGCAGGAGACGCTCGGACACGCGGAAAAGGCGATTTTCGACATCGTGATGAACCGCGCATCCGGCGAGAGCCTCGTTCACGTCCGCGACGTGCTGTACAACACCTACGCCAACATCGAGGAGCTGGCGAAGCTCAAGGGGCGCGTCTCCGGCGTGCCGACTGGCTTCACCCTGCTGGACAACATGCTCACCGGTCTGCACGGCGGCGAACTCATCATCATCGGCGCGCGCCCGTCCATGGGCAAAACGTCCTTCGCGATGAACATCGCCACCCACGCCGCACTCTATGCGAACAAAAGCGTCGCCGTGTTCTCGCTGGAAATGCCGCGCGAGCAGATTGCCCTGCGTATGCTCTGCTCCGACGCGCGCGTCAACATGCAAAGCGTCCGCCAAGGCACCCTGCGTGAAGAGGACTGGATAAAGCTGGCGAAATCCATCGGCCCCATGTCGAACTCCCCTGTTTACATTGACGATACGGCGGGCATCACGCCGACGCAGCTCCGTTCGCGCTGCCGCCGTCTGATGATGGACAGAGGGCTTGACCTCATCATTGTGGACTATCTGGGCCTTATGCACGCCGACGGCAAGACCGAGAACCGTCAGCTGGAGGTGAGCGAAATCAGCCGCCAGCTGAAGGCGATTGCGCTGGAGCTGAAAGTGCCGCTGATTGCCTGCGCGCAGCTCTCCCGTGCATCGACGACGCGCGACAACAAGCGTCCCGCGCTGTCCGACCTGCGCGACTCCGGCTCTATCGAGCAGGACGCGGACGTCGTCATGTTCATCCACCGCGAGGGCTACTACGACCCCGAAACGGCGGACAAGAACGTGGGTGAAATCATCATCGCGAAGCAGAGAAACGGCCCGCTGGGCACGGTGAAGGTCGCGTGGCTGAGCGAATACACGACGTACACGGATTTGCCGCCCTCGGCGATGGGGGGAGAGAACGGCGGGGATGCGCCTTTCTGACTTTTGTCATCTTGGCAGATGTTGTTTTCTCTTTCGCTTATTATTCTGCTTTGCGGCAGGGGGAATCGCCTCTGCGGAGGCGACCAAAGGGCTTTCCGATCGCCCTTTGGAAACCTTCGGCTGCACCCTTCCATGTTACAGTGCTGTATTGTTACTTGGGAAACCGGGTGCACTAACTAAAACAGCTTCAATACAAATCAAGTAACTTAGATGGCGAAGGCGAAGGAGTCCAGAGGGCGACCGCGGACTTCGTCCGTTTCCATTGCCCTCTGCTTGCCGCAGTCAAGACCTGTTGCATAGAAAATACTACTAACGACTATGAGGATTCCAAAATCCTCAACCATTTTCATCCATCGGAGGAAAATCACCCATGACAGTCAATCAGCTGGAAACCAACGCCCGCTTCGTCGGGTTTCTGCTCGTTCGCTCGGCGGACGCGCGGACGGATAAGAAGGGCGGCTCGTACCTCGACCTCACCCTCGCGGACAAAACGGGCGACATCAACTGCAAATACTGGGACTGGAATCAGCTGATGGACGTGCCCAAGCAAGGCTCGGTCATCAAAGTGCAGGGGCTGGTGCAGGAGTACAACAGCCGCAAGCAGCTCCGCATTGAGCGGATGCGCGCCGCCTTGCCGCAGGACGAGGTGGACATGGCGCAGCTGGTCGCGTGTGCGCCCGAAAAGCCTGAAGTGATGCGCAAGGACATTGAGGACACGATTGATACCTTCCAGTCCGAGGGACTGAAGAAAATCGTGCGCGAGATGCTTCGGCTGACGGGCGACAAGCTGGAATGGTTCCCGGCGGCACAGCGGCTGCACCACGCGGAACGCTCCGGTCTGCTCCACCACACGACGAGTATGCTGAATTTAGCGCGGCACGTCGTGGCGGCGTATCCGTTCCTGAACGCGGAGCTGCTCTACGCGGGCGTTATCCTGCACGACCTGTGCAAGACGACGGAAATGATCAGCGACGAAACGGGCAGCGTGAGCGATTATTCCGCGGACGGGCTGCTGATTGGGCATTTGGTGCGCGGCGTGGCGCGGATTGAGGAAGCGGCGAAGAACGTGGGCGTTTCCGGGGAAATTGTGCTGCTGCTGGAGCACATGGTGCTCTCGCATCACAGCATCCCGGAATACGGCAGCCCGAAGGCGCCGATGTTCCCCGAAGCGGAGGTGCTCGCGCGCATCGACGATTTGGACGCGAAGATGAACGAAATGCAGGGGATTCTCGCGCGCGTGCCGGAGGGTGCGTTCTCGGAGAAGGTCTGGAGCCTTGACCGGCGGATCTATCACCCGAAGTATCAGGAGATTGATGGGGCGGAATGACGTCATCCACATTCTTTTGCAAGAAAACGGGTGTTTCAATCGTTTTTGAATTAAGGCACCACCTCATTTGTACGGTGTTACCTTAGGATAACAACCATAAGGAGGGAATCACGATGAAAAAGGGCTTTCGGACAGTGCTTCTGCTGAGCGCGTGCCTCGTTCTGCTGGCGGGCTGCGCATCTGAACCGAAGACGCAGTATAACGTCAATACGCAGGGGGCGGCAAACACGCAGGGGACGGCAAACATACCCAGCACGAATACCGCCGGCAGCAGCCTTCCGGCGGATTACGACCCCGCGTCCGAGGAGGACGACTACACGGGCGACGCTGCCAGCACGCCGGAGGAAATTCATCTGCCGACGCTCGTCACGCCTCCCCCCACGAATACGCCCATTCCGGTCATTTCCGGGCAGTATTCCGGCGCGACGCCCGTCGTGATTGACCCCATCGACAAGCCGACCCCCACGCCCCTGCCGGCGCTGTCCTTCACCTACCAGACCTACACCGCGTCGAACCTGAATCTGACGTTTGAAGGCCCGGCTGGCTGGGTGGTGGATACGTCCGAGGCGAACAGCTACAAACTCCAGAGTCCCGACTGGGCGACGGGCTACGCGGCGACCCTCGTCATCCGCGCAAACAGCACGAGCATTGAGTACACCACCGATTCGCTGACGACGGAAGTTAAGTCCATGCTGACGAACCTCCGCAACGCGAATTACCCCAAGTTCAGCCCGTCAAACACGGCGACGCGCAAGGGGCTGTTCCTCGGCGCAACGGGCGTGTACGCTAATTACACCGCCACGCTGGATGGCAATCTGCAAATCGCTGGGCGCATCGCGGCGGTTTACAAGAATAACGTGCTCTACACCGTCCACCTTACCTACCCGGCGGGGTACACCGACACCTACAAGACAAACGTCTACGACAAACTGCGCGACACGCTGAAAGTGATTACGGCACAATAAAATGGCGATTTCAGAACGAGAAAAGACGGCGGTTCGCCTGTTTGCATCCGGGGTGAACTGCGCTCAGGCGGTGCTGATGACCTATGCGGACATTGCGGGGCTGACGCAGGAGCAGGCGGCGCGGGTCGCCTGCGGGCTGGGCGGCGGCATCGGGCGGC
>ERZ779876.1181-NODE-1181-length-23625-cov-6.296988_pt1 | contig 23625 bp, 18 predicted proteins | sample MGYA00511068_ERZ779876 | MGnify/ENA primary metagenome ERZ779876 (study PRJEB29588, sample SAMEA1970858) | human gut metagenome | biome: human gut; feature: human-associated habitat; material: faeces | place: Denmark | collected 2008/2010 ...
GCGCAAAGATATGGCGGCTAACAACTTATGTCAAGGCGGAAAATAGAATGGTTACGTTAAAACCTGTATTGGCTAGTTATCAAAGCGATTTTGTCAGGAATCATATTAATATACTCCCTGCACTCGTTAAAGATTAAAAAACAATCCGACGAAGTTCCCAAAGAACTACCATGAATCTTCACAGTTCCAATCACACAGTGATAAGTGACAAGCATTTCTGCTCCTACATCACTATCATAATAAAGCAAACTGTTACTCCGAGTAGTCAGCTTTCAGATGATTCATTCGATAAAACTATCATTTTTCTTCTAACAATCTTATCGATAATACTATAAGTTTCATCTATTAGCGAGTACCATTTTTGGCTTTCCTAAACTCAGAAGAAAGTTGCTTCATAAAATTACCGAAAGAACCAACAAAGAATGGCAACGGATCATCCCACCCGCTCATATCCTGATAATATATCTTCGAGCCAAACAGTCTAAACCAATTAGGCTTTGTCTTAAATCTATTCTTACTGTATACAAACCACAGACACTCAAAACCAAAGTGACGAAGAAAGTACCCTTCTTTAGCCCGATATTGCTTGTGAGGCTTATTCAGATACTCGTTTACAATGATGTCAGCCCAATCAATTCCCGATATGAATGCACTCTTTACGCAAGCAGGTACTCGAGGATTAATCTCCATAATTAATAGCTCTCCTGTTCGAGGATCTTCGATAGTATCAAAGTCAGCAAAACCTGTCCAATCCAAGTCCTTTAGGATATTATAGCAAATATCTACAATCTTCGGATTTATGACTGAAACATTGCAGCAGCTACTACCACCGTTCTCCGGATACCAACGATACTTCTTGATAACTGAGGCCTGCAAAAGCTCCCCTTTGTCGCCAACGTACAGCTGCACCTCAACCTGATGGCCTCCAGCAGGGATATACTGCTGCAAATGACAATTGCCATAAGCCTCATATATCAAAGGGAATTTCTCCTCCAGTTCAGCACGAGTCCTTACATATGTCATTCCTCGAGCTCCACAGGTATGGTTAGGTTTGATAAGCAAAGGATAAGGGAGATTGTCCAAATCAACCCCCTCCAAACTACCACCATCTACAAGAAAGGTCCGAGGATGAGGATAACCTTTCAGCTGACAAAGTTCCATCAGACTATGCTTATCATATCCTCTCTCAAATACATCATAGTCCGGTATCTTATAAGTTGTAAATCTGCTAAATTCATTTTTGTATTTGCTCAAAAGCATTGCCCCATAATCATCACAGGGGATAACGGTATCATATCCTTCTTTCAGAATAGAAAGCAGGAAGTCATGATACTCCTCCAAATCCTCATATTCTAGAAACAAGAATTTCCGATTGACAAATCTCGAAGAAGAACCATAGCCCCACTTCGTGTATTGTACGACATCTACATCATATCCCATTTTCTTCAGTGAGCGTGACAAGGGTAATGCCTGTGTACTATCACCATTCAATAATAGTATTCTTCCCATAATAGTTTATTTTGGCCTTTCTTTTAATACTTTGGCAGGGACACCACCAACAATTGTATATGCAGGTACATCACGATTCACGACAGCTCCGGCTGCTATAATAGCACCTTTGCCAATATGTACACCAGCAAGGATAACTACTCCCGCTCCTATCCACACATCGTTTTCTATCGTAATTGAAGCATCAATATAATCCTGCTCTTTGATCGGTAATTCACGAGTATAGAAGCCGTGATTGAAAGCAATCATCGCCACATTCACACCTGTGTGAACATAGTTTCCAATAGTGATCCTTCCATATTCACTTTTGCCAGCCTGTATCAAATTATTGTGATTAATCAAACAATGTTCTCCTATAGTAACATATTCGCCTTCACGGATAATAGCAGTAGGATGCACATTACTGGTCTTACCAATCTTTGCCAGTCTACGACCTCTCACGCTGTGCATCAGTAAATACGCACCATAATTAACAACCCATTTAAGATTTGTCAACGAAAAGAAAGACCACAGAACCTGGCCAGCCCTTATAAGTTTGCTTGGATGCCGATATTCAAGCCTATGTTTCTCATTCATAATATCTATTTGTTATGATTAATGATTGATTCAAGATGATCTATACAATTACCTAAAGTATAGTACTTCTCAAAGTAAGCTAAACCATTTTCTCCCTTCTTAGCAAATGAAGCTGGATCCTCCAAAATTTGTAATATAGCATTATATGCTCCTTCTACATCGTCGGCATCAAAAGAACATCCACAGTCTATTTCTTTTACCAGATTCCTCACACCATATCCAGTCATTGCAATCACCGGCTTTCCTGCCGCAATGTACGATTGGAATCTTGCTGGTATGGTCATGTGTAAGTGTCTCTTATTACCTTTCAATGCAAGGAGCATGGCATCCACAGCATTATAATAAGCAGGGATATAATCAAAAGGTACACGCTCCAAAGTGGTTATGTTTTTTTCCATCTGATTGTCTTCTATAAACTTTATCAGATTATTACGTTCAGAACCATTACCCAGGAATATCCACTGCACACGCTTATCATCTTTGAATTTAAGCATTAGATTATAGATTGAATCATAAATTTGTGTTGTACTCAGGTTACCTGCCATCATAATCTTAAATCCTTCAGGCAGTGCAGGAATTTCCTTTAAGGATTGCCCCTTAATTGGTAATGACCAGTTTGGGAACAGAATAATATCTTTAGATTTTGTGCCGGCAAACTCCATTATATACTCCCTAAAACCTTCTGAACTAATCAGTATCTTTTCTGAAAGATTATACATCCTACGACAGAACCAATTTGTTATCTTCAGAGGAAGTCCCTTGATATGATATTCTATTGTACTTGGCCACAAATCCAATACCCATGTGTACATAGGTATCTTCTGCATTTTAGCTACCACCATACCAGGAGCAGCGCCAAAAGCTGGTGACAACTGCTGTACAAAAATACAATCGTACTTTTTGAAGAAAGCTAAAAAAAATGCCCAGATAGATCCAAATACATAATAGACAACGTAACCTAGCCCCACCATCCAATAATGAGCTTTTTTGCCCCTAGGAATTGTAAAACATCGATATACCTTGATACCGTCTTCTCTAGTTTCTATACGCTTCTTAAAAAAACCGTAACCATCGAAGAATACCCCCTTGGGATAATTTGGTATACTTGTGAGCACATCCACTTGATAACCTCGTTTCTGTAACTCTATTGCTACATCGTTTCCCTTGAAACCTTCTGGATCAAAGTACTGAGAAACGAGAAGTACTTTCTTTTTACTCATTTTTATTTATCAATTCATTATAAATATTCAAATATTGTTTGAATGATTTATCTTTATCAAAATACAAAACCGCACGTTTTCTACAAGTTTCTGACGAAAGAGGTTCTTCCTTTATTCTTAGGATTGCTTCTGCTAAAGCTGTTAGGTTACCTTGTTCAACTACCACTCCTGTCTCCTCATCAATAGCCTCTGGACTACCACCTGTTTTATATGTAATCACTGGAGTGCCACAAGCCAAAGCCTCAATATTAGTTGTTGGAAAGTTATCTGCGTATGTGGGATTAACAAACACATCTGCATCCGAATATAATTGTACCAGTTCCTCTACAGATGATGTACGGCAAATACCAACAAAACCTTTAGGTAGAGATTCAATCTGCTTTGATGTTAGTCCCACTAAAATGATGTCGATTTCAGAAGGCAAGATATTACGAAGCTTAATAAAATCGTCAAGTCCTTTACGAGCATCCCATACTGCTGCCACACCAATTACCTTAAATTTAGTTTTAGCGATTGATGTAACTGGCCTAAATTGCGAAATATCAACACCATTGTGTATTGTGATAATCGGTCTATTTTTCTGAACAGATTGCTTCATTAAGTCGCCCAACCAGTTTGATACTGGAACAAACGTTATAGAAGGAATTTTTTCTATAAGAAGTTTTTTTAATTCAAAATTTTTTCTTGCTCTATTCTTAACTAACAACCCTCTTCTCTCAGGGCATCCTACGCAGCCATTCTTCCATCGTTCACAATTTGAGAAATCAAAATACATACACCCCCCTGTAAAAGCCCAACAGTCATGCTGAGTCCATACTACAGGTATATTGCGATCTGCAATGTAGTTGAATAGAAGAGGATAGTTGAGCCAATGGTCGTGAATATTATGAAGATGAATAATATCAGGCATTATCTCCTCAATTCGTCTTAGGAGGTATTTAGTTTGCTTTTGTGAGTTCAACCCTTCGTTATCAAATAATCTATATTGCAGATAATGGAAAAATTTATTTGCTTTACTGCCAATAGGTATCTCATTACTCACACTCGGCTTTCCATTACTATTATATACAATATAAGTATCCCATCCTGCATTTTGGGATACTTTTGCAATATCTTCGCATATTTTTCCCGTACTCAAGACATTGCTGCAAACATTTATTTGCAATAATCTTTTCATCATTTAAAAATATCTTCCCAATTTATGATAGATGCATACCATTTTGCCCCAGCTTCTGTGAAGTGCTTGCAATCCTGTGCAATAAACTTATTATCTGGGGTGAATATTCTAATTTCTCCGTTTTGGCACATTGCAGGAGTAATAAAATCAATATAGTTTTCACCCCAGCTTATTCTCCACTTTTCATTGAGTTCTTTATAGCCTGGAACGAGTTTATTCGTCTTTTTATGGAAATCAGCATCTCGTCTTCTAGCATAACAAACACCATTACTAGCTCCATAATTCTTTGTACCTATTCCGTATACTTTTGCTGTCTTTTTTTTAATATTCCAAACTTCTTGAGGAATATCTTCCTTCGAGGTAAAACTAAAGATATAATCCGCTGATTTAGCACGTTTTAAAGCTTCTGGATAGCGCCATAAATAGACATATGATAAATTTATGCTATCTTTGTATGGAGACTCTAATAAAACATTAGCAAAATCTCGTCCAAAACTAATATTAACTACCAATACATTTTTCTTCCCATTATCTGGAAAATCTTGATTATAACAATAAACTCTATCGCAGTATTCACCAAACATTCCACGATGCTCTGTTCCTTTTACAACATTTAATTCTGGTACATCGCGTACAACTCCTGCATGCAAAAATAGATAAGTTGATGGAATAATGACAAAGATTACCATAAGCACCCATACGATAAAAGTTTGATGAGTTGCTTTAATTTTCTTTTCAATACAATAATAGCTAAATATTGCTAATATAAAAGAAAGTACAAAAAGGGTAACATATGCCATTAAATTCATATTATACGAGATAGAGTACCTGTAAAAGGCAATTATAACCTGATGCCAAATAAATAAACTGAAGCTCATCTTGCCAACCCACATTAGCACCTTTGATCTCAAAACAAAACTCCCACCTTTATCGCAAATAATAGCAGCGCAACTAAACAGTACAGTTAAAATAAGAGCAAAAGAGGAGGAAATGGGTAAACCATTATTTAGTAAATTTGTACTTCCGATTACAGGAATATTTGACAATTGAGTAGATGAAAACAGAGAGCATGACATTAGCAGCAACAAGAAGAGTAAAGAAATTGGTTGTACAATTTTACAAAATGTTGCTTTCGGATTTTTACTTTGAACAATTTGGGCTATAATTCCGCCAACGCCTATTTCAAACATCCTATAATGAAGAAAGTAGAATTTGTTTCCCACCGAATCAAATGGCATAATATATAACACAAATGAAACAATACATAATGATAATAAAGTAATTTTCATCACCTTGTTCGAATCATTATTTGTCTTTTTTGCTACGAATTTTACAAGGTACATAATAAGCGGGAATACTATATAGAACTCAAACAAAATCCCCAAATACCACAAGTGCATTAATGGTTTAAACTCATTGGAGACATCCCAATAATTTTTTGTAGTTATAGCAGATAACACATTTTCTGACATTAGATTACCTGCAATAACTGTTTGTGCCAAATTTTCATAATGATCTGGCAACATCAAGAAATACCCCAATCCTAAGGAAACAGCCGAAGCTAAAACAACAAGTGGTAAAAATCTGATAAGTTTCTTTTCTAGAAAACTAATATATGAAAACGTATTATTGCCAATCTGTCTTATAACAGATGGAATTACAAAGAATCCATTTATTACAAAAAACAAGTCAACACCTAAGTACCCTGATTTAAGGAATCCAAGATGAAATAATACAACCGCAATTATTGCGATTCCTTTAAGAGCATCAATATCTTGTCTATACATAAATAATGATCACGATTGTGAAAGGAAAAATGTCAGATCCTTTAAGTAAGTTAATATATTAAATTTAGTAATTGCTAATTGATATCCCGATTTTCCTATTTTAGCTGCTTCAAAAGAATGATTATGTATATAAAACAATTTTTCCGAAATATCTTCCCAATTATCAACTTCACATAGATACGAATTTATACCATCTTCCAGAAAATTAGAAATTTCTCCGGCCTTAGTAGCAACTACAGGAACTCCTGAAAGCAAATACTCACCAAGTTTAGTTGGAAAACCGCCAGAGATATAGGTTGAGGCTGTAGTTAATAAACATGAAGAATTATATAATAACGAAGGTACTACCTCAATAGGTTGCTTCCCCAGTATCAATATGTCTTCACTGACTCCAGATTCTTTTATTTGCTCCAGAATATCATCACGAACAGGAAGTCTGTCTATGTTTCCTATAAGACGAAGCTTCCAAGGTTTAATATTCCTTTCTCCGCAAAGCTTGTGATATTTACAATATGACTTTATGGAAATATTTAAGCCATCGCGATTGTGAACGCCGAACACTACAGTTATATAGCCTTTATCAGCGGATTCCTGCACACCCTCAAACCGATGAGGATCTATAGTCATTGGCAACAAGAACACTTTACGACCTTTAGCGATAGAAGTATGATAGTCATATAATTCTTTACTAATAGTAATAACTCCATCATATCCATCAAAAACGCCATCAACTTTATGCCTTTCCGACTCTGATAGATCTAAGTAATTCTTAACAAAATACTCCGTTTGGTCTGTAACCAGTTTCACGTCAAGCAAGGAAGAAAACAGTTTGTAAAAGATAAAATCTGTCCTCCTAGTCAAGTATATCAAGACTACATCCAAGTGGTCTTTTTTAATATGGTATAATGATCTGAACATCGCTATTACTCCTATGGCGTAGCGAACAAAACGGTTGTTATTTCGCTGTCTCTGAAGATATGAATAGTGAACATTCTTAATCTTTCCCGAATGGTTTATTCCCAATGTATTAGGAGTCAAAACATACACTTTTACAAAATGTCCTGCATCTGCAAGGGCGTTACAATACGTAGAATACCGTATGGTTGTAACATCTCCTACAGGAAATGTTGCAGTACTAATTAAGCCCAAACGCATATCGATAGATTAGCTAAAAATTTCATTCAAAGATTTTAAGATAGGTTGATTGTCAAAAGTAATACCGTCACAATAGTACTTAAGTTTTTGATATTCAGAATCATTCTGCATAATATTCTTCAAGATCGATGGAATTTTTTCCAATTTATCGACATACCCGTTTTTGCCATCAAAGACGAACTCGTGCGCAGAAGCAAAATCCGTACATATGCATGGCTTCTTGAGAATAAGAGCCTCGTTTACTACACGAGGACATGCTTCTACCAAAGAAAGGCTTACAAGGAGATCAGACTTCTTGATATACGGATATGGATTCACCTTACCACCAAGATAATGAACACAATCAGAAACCTCTAATGATTCAATGTTATTAACACACCTCTCTTGTTCACCTCCTACATTACCATCACCAAGTATGTACCAATCGAATGAACAGCCAGCGTTCTTAAGTTTTTTTGCAACATTTGGAATCTCTGCCATTCGTTTTGAAGGGTTCATTCTTCCTAATGAGATGAGAGTAAAGCGAGTCGTATCGAAACGAGGATCATCAACAATTTCATTAGCCTTTGAATAAATATCTTCCAAGTTTTGGGCATTGTGGATAGCAATAGTTTTATCAGCAAACTGAGGCAAACAGAGCTTGAAATCATCACATGTACATTGTGATACACAAACTATCTTATCAAACGGTTTATAATACTCATTATGGCTTGTTGTTGGAAGATTTGGAAAATACTTGGTTGCCTCACATCTAAACCATGCGATGTTCTTTTTTGCTTTTATGACAGAAGCCATCTTTGTAGGGGCTCCTTCCTGACAAGACGCTACTACATCAAAACGCATTTTACTATACTTTTGAGAAGCTATTCGCACAACTATCATTTCAAAGTCTTTACCGAAATGCATATATACTCTACGAAATGCTTTAATTCCGTAGTAGAATAGACGAGCAAAAGGTCGCTTTTCTTCCTTAACGTTACCGTAAATAGAAGCCAATAACAAATTTTCAGGAAGTAACTTTATTCCCATATTCTCATACTCCTCCTTCATTGGTCCTTGATGCGTCATTGGTAACACATAGACATCATACATATCCTTATCTAACAAGGACACCATGTTTAATGTACTATAAACAGTCCCTCCGAACTTAAATTCAGGTAGGATAAACAATATCTTTTTCATCTTGTTCTAATTTTTAATGCTCCGAAAACAAATAATAGAATTATACTAAAACCAATATACCTAAAGCTCGTATACCACTCAGATCGCAAACAGTAGATTGCATTTGAAAGCATAAAGGAATAAATAACCAGTGTGTATACATTAATAATCTTTCTTTTATAATATCTGTTATGCAGATAAGACATCAATCTCCCTAACAGATAAAAGTATATAAATGTAAAGATTATTCCGCCCGTATAGTAAGTGTCTCCAACAAGGCTTGTTCCGAGTCCAGTATATGAGATTCCCATTCCTTCTGAAGTAGCAACAGCAGATCTTGTAGATTCTTCTATCCCAAATGCAGATACTAATATTCCGCCAAGAAAAGGTATTGCAGATAATAAAGTGATAATGCCAAGATTAAATCCCATCACTCCATTTTTATCAGTTTCTCCTATTAAGTACATAGAATCAATATTAGCATAACCAAAATCTCGTGTAAACTCAAACAAATTAAAGCCCATTTCATCTAAACCATTTTCTACTCCAGTTTGGCGTGTAAATCCGATAAAAACCATCAGTAGAAATCCGGCAAGAAACAGCACCAAAAACTCTTTATTAGTAATATTCTTAACGAGTATTGAATAGCATACTGACATAGGCAGTACCACGTATAAAGCTTCGTTTCTATTTCCTGAAATCAATAGCAAGAACGTCACTGTACCAATTACACAAAGATAGAACTTATCTAGATGTTTTACAAACTCCCATACAGATGAGAATGTACGTCCTGCGTATTGTGAGAATTGCGCTACCGTACTCGATAGACACAAAACAGTCAGATAGACAATCTTTGTATTTACGTATGACGATGAATCTGTTCCATACCTAAACCAAGATGATATATAGCCAATAGCAAATAGATATACGAAATACAGCAATGTTACCATTGTCAATATCTTAGAAACATATTTCAAATCATTAATGCCTAACTTATTACTTAATATAATTTTCTCACTAGCCTCTAATAGGTATTTCTGGGCTTTCAAATCTGAAACATAGCTACCAAGTAAGAAGATAAATGTAGCGAGCACAGATACATAAAGAGTCTTTATCCTAATCACATCGCTAAATCTGCCCCACAAAGATCCAATCAGACCGGCATCTGAAGTAGTAGAAAGTGCCAAATAATCAAAAAAGATTATCAAGAAACTAAAAGCAAGGAAGAATGTCTCAAAGCAAAAAAGATTCTGCCGCCTGCACTTATACAGATATCCAACTGATGTTATTAAGAATAATCCGATAAATACTTCTTCTGAAAGGTAAGAATTAGTAAATCCAATCGTAGATAGTCGAATATACTCTTCTAACAGCAATAGAATGGAAAGAATCAAATAAACTATAAACATAATTTTCAGCGTATTTTTGATTTTAGGAAGATGGTTACATTAGCTTTAAAATCAGAAATATCGAAGCAATAGCATATAAAAGCGTATGATACTACACCAATAATAACGCCTATGATAAGTTGAAAATAGATGTTAGAAGTTATAAAATATACAAATGATACAAGTAGGCCCATCACAGCTGAAGCCAATAGGACAGGTAATAATGATTTCAGTTGTTCAAATAATGTTACACCTATCTGTTTTTTTGCGAAGTAGGTATCATAAAGCATTTCTAATATGGAAATGATTATAAGACCTATAAGAAAGACCTGAAGGCTAGAATTTAGAGTAATAAGAAAAATCAAAATAAAGAACGTCTTTTTTACAATCTCTGATTGCAGCGCCCAGTCCGTTTTTCCAGTTGCATTATAAATATTACGGTTGAATGTACTTATTAAATAAAAGAACTCTATTGGACATACAAGGAGAAACAAATCAGCTGTAGGTAGCCACTTTTCTCCCAAAAGTACAGTAATAAAAGGTTTAGAAAGTACCATAAGACCCGTAACTATAGGAAATACCATTAAGGCTGTCGCCTTCATGAATTTGAGGTGTATACGCACCATTGCCAAGTTATCTTTCTGATTCTCGCAGAGTAATGGAACAGATACCCTTTGAACGATATTGATTATATTCTTTGAAGATACTTGTCGAAAAGAATTTGCTCTATTATAGAATCCCAATTGCGCAGGAGTGTATAACTTGCCTATAGCCAATGAGTATATGTCATCAAAAATTAAATAAATTAATCTTGCCAAAATTAGCTTATAAGCGTAGTTCCATAATGACTTAAATCTCTCAGTAGAAAACCTGACATTGAAACTATATTTCACGAACATCCACATCAAAGAGACATAAACTATATTATAAGCAAGATACTGAATGACTATAGCATATACATTCTTAATGTAATACGCTGATACGATACCTGCTAATCCAGATATAACTGCAGCTGTAAAAGACGCTCTTGCCTGTGTTTTGAAATCAACCCGTATAGTAAAAACAGCCATTGGTATTAATCCAAACGCATTGATGATTAATGACAGAGAGCATAGTCTCATAACATTAATCAGATTCTCATTCTCATAAAATTTTGCAATTAAGGGAGCCAAGAAAAACAAAATGCAGTATGATATGACACCTATTGCCAAATTGGTTACAAATGCTGTTGAAAAATCAAGATTATCCCTGTCTTGCTTATGAACTAAAGCTGTATTAAAACCAGACTCATTTATTGCCTGAAAAATCGTTGAAAATACCAGCACAATTGCCACTAAACCGAAATCGCTTGGCGTAAGAAGACGTGCAAGAATGATAGAAATTATGAACTGAACTCCTTGTACAGAGAATCGTTCTATCGCACTCCATGCCACTCCTTTTACTGCTTTCTTCTTAATATTTGTGTTATCGCTCATATTTCTTTAAAAAAGACTGTCTTTTCTGAATCAAAATTGTATTATCAGGTACATCCTTGGTTACAACGCTACCAGAAGCAACAACTGCATTTTCACCGATAGTGACACCTTTAAGAATTATTACTCCTGAACCGATCCATACATTTTTTTAACTACCACATTTTGAAGATTATACTCACCCCTATTATTTACATTATGATCGTGATCATATATACATACGTTTGGGCCTATTGTGACTCCATCTTCATTATTATACTCCTTCTTGATGTAATTATTATATTACGATTGATGAATACTCCATTACTTAATTCCAAAGTTACTCCTTCCCTTACAGAAAGAACTACTCCTGACCTTATATATACCCCCCTTCCTATTTTTAAGAGGGATTTGTTAGCCACTTCAATCTCAGTATTTCGGTTTACTCTTGAAAAACCTGTAAGAACTATCCTGCTGTTTGGACTAAGCATACTCTTAATCCTTAAACGTATATAACTCAGAAACAGTGATATTTTTTCGAACATGATTTCTATTTTCTATTCTTTGGGTAAATTGGCTTATTAATGGCAACTCTAGATTGTTGACCACTCTGCTAATAATTATACATTCATTATATAATTATTACTTTTGTTATTTCATAAATTAATCCTTAAGAAAGGTAATCAATTTATTCGATTGTAGATATAATTTAACAATTGGAGCACATGATGGTATTGAACCATGTGCAAAGCACCACCTGTGCATGTGCTCTGTTTCTATATTAAAAACTTCTCAAATTCGACAATGTACTACAAACCTTCCTTGCGCCACACCATCTTATCAACGACCCCTACGTAACTCTGAATAATCTTCACAACCTTATTTGACACATCATCAGTATAGTTTGGAACAGGGATACCATGATTACCATCCTTGGTCATCTGAACCGCAAGGTCTACTGACTGAAGAAGTCCCTTGGTATCAATACCGCTCAGAATAAAGCAAGCCTTATCAAGAGCCTCTGGACGCTCTGTAGATGTACGAATACAGACAGCAGAGATTGGTTTGCCAATAGATGCATAGAAACTTGATTCCTCTGGGAGTGTACCACTATCACTGACTATACAGAAGGCATTCATTTGGAGACAGTTGTAGTCATGGAAGCCAAGAGGCTGTTGAACCTGAACACGTGGATCTAGTTGGAAACCTGATGCAACAAGGCGGTTGCGTGAGCGTGGGTGACAGCTATAGAGAATTGGCATATCATACTTCTCTGCCATTTTATTGATAGCAGAAAAGAGAGACATAAAATTTTTCTCTGTATCAATGTTTTCCTCTCTATGTGCTGAGAGCAAAATATATTTGCCTTTCTCCAAACCAAGTCTTTGATGAACATCACTAGCCTCTATCTCAGCAAGGTTGTTGTGAAGAACCTCTGCCATAGGTGAGCCCGTGACATAAGTACGTTCTTTTGGCAAACCGCAGTCAGCGAGGTAGCGACGGGCATGTTCAGAGTAAGCCATATTAACATCAGAAATAATATCAACAATACGGCGGTTCGTCTCTTCGGGAAGACACTCGTCTTTACATCGGTTTCCAGCTTCCATATGGAAGATAGGGATGTGCAGACGCTTGGCCCCTATAACACTGAGACATGAATTGGTATCCCCCAGTACAAGTACCCCATCAGGTTTAGTCTGTGCAAAGAGTTTGTAGGAGCAGTTGATGATGTTACCACAAGTAGCTCCCAAATCATCGCCTACTGCATCCATATAAACTTCCGGCTCTGCCAGTTTCAAGTCCTTGAAGAATATGCCATTGAGGTTATAATCGTAATTCTGACCTGTATGGGCAAGAATAACATCAAAATACTGACGGCATTTGGTGATGACAGCCGCCAAACGGATAATCTCGGGACGAGTGCCGACAACGATTATCAGTTTCAATTTACCATTATCCTTAAATTTTATATCTGAATAATCGAATTTAGGTTGTTTTTCCATATTATTTTTCTACTTTATCAAAGTATGTATCCGGCTTATTAGGATTGAATATCTCATTGCAGTACATCACTGTCACCAAATCTTCCGTATCAGAGAGATTGATGATGTTATGAGTATAACCAGGAAGCATGATGACAGCCTGCATTTTCTCTCCGCTCACCTCATAGTTCAAAACTTCATCTGTTCCTTCCTTACGAAGTTGGATAAGACCATGCCCACTGACTACAATGAACTGCTCCCATTTGGTATTGTGCCAGTGTTCACCCTTGGTTACACCCGGTTTAGAGATATTAATGCTTACCTGGCCACAGTTCAAGGTATGTACTAGTTCTGTGAAACTGCCACGTTGATCTACATTCATTTTCAAGTCGAAGATCGCTTTTTCTTTTGGTAAGTAGCTCAAAAATGTACTGTACAGGCGTTTGGCAAATGAATCAACCGGGATTTCTGGAATCATCAGTGTCTTAGGCATTTCCGCGAATTGATGTAATAAGCCAACGATTTCACCAAGCGTCACCTTATGGGTGACAGGACAATAGCAATATCTGCCGTCAGCCTCCGGATGTACGTCAAGCCCCTCGAACTCGCAATGATGTTCCTCGCCCTTCAAGGCATGAATCATTTCGTCCACAAGGTCATCAATGTAAAGCAGCTCAAGTTCTACATTCGGATCGTTCACCTGTATAGGCAAGTCATTGGCAATGTTATTACAGAAAGTGGCTACAGCACTGTTATAGTTTGGACGACACCACTTGCCGTAAAGGTTCGGAAAGCGATAGACCAAAACCTTGGCTCCTGTCTCTTTACCGTATTGTAGGAAAAGATCTTCACCCGCCTTTTTGCTACGACCATATTCGCTGTTACCAAAACGACCGGTCAACGAGGCTTGCGCACTGGAGGAAAGCATGACGGGACAAGTGTTATGATATTTCTTCAAGGTATCAAGCAATATATTTGCAAAGCCGAAGTTACCTTTCATGAATTCATCATTGTCTTTAGGGCGGTTCACCCCGGCAAGATTGAATACGAAATCGGCTTCTTTGCACCAATTATCAAGTTGTTCCGGAGTAGAGTCAAGATCGTACTCAAATACGTCACTAATCTTCAGTTCACCATAACAACGAGCCTTACCGTCCTTGATGTTATTAAGTTGGGCGCAAAGATTCTTCCCTACAAAACCTTTGGCACCGGTTACTAATATCTTCATAATTTTATTACTGTACGAAGTTACCCTCACCGCTCAACTCTTTCTTTATATAGTCCAAAGCTGCAATCTTGGCTTTGGTTTCTTCCACGTTAAGGATTCGCGTATTGTTTGAATTGAACTCTGTAAGCGTGTTACGCTCTGTCTCACCCTCTTTGAAATACTTGTCGTAATTCAATCCGCGGTTATCTGCCGGTACACGATAGAAGTTGCCCATATCCTCTGCTTTGGCGCATTCCTCATTGGTCAGCAATGTTTCATACATTTTCTCTCCATGACGAATGCCGATAACCTTAATATCTTCTTTCTTGCCGCCAAAGAGCTCACAGACAGCTTCCGCCTGAGTCCGGATGGTACAAGCCGGAGCTTTCTGAACGAGGATGTCACCATTCTGACCATGTTCGAAAGCAAACAATACGAGATCCACCGCCTCTTCCAATGACATGATGAAGCGCGTCATTTTAGGCTCGGTCAATGTTACAGGATTACCATTGCGGATCTGCTCTATCCAAAGAGGAATGACAGAACCACGGGAACACATCACGTTACCATAACGTGTACAACAAATCTTGGTCTTACCGGAGTAACGGCTCTTTGCCACTGCAATCTTTTCCTCAACAGCTTTGGTGATACCCATAGCATTGATTGGATAGGCAGCCTTATCCGTGGAAAGGCAGATTACGGCACCAACACCCGCCTCAATAGCAGCCGTCAATACATTGTCAGTACCAATTACATTCGTCTTGACAGCTTCCATTGGAAAAAATTCGCAACTCGGAACCTGCTTCAAGGCAGCGGCATGGAAGATATAGTCTACTCCTGGCATGGCGTTCCTACAAGACTGGAGGTTGCGTACATCACCAATAAAGAATTTTATTTTGTTTGCCACATCAGGATACTTGACCTGATATTCGTGGCGCATATCGTCCTGTTTCTTCTCGTCACGTGAAAATATACGAATTTCACCGATATCGGTACGAAGGAAACGATTCAAGACTGCATTACCGAAAGAACCTGTTCCACCGGTAATCATTAGGGTTTTACCCGCAAAAATGCTCATAGTTTTATTGTTTTATTGTTTTATTTCTCCGTATTATAAAACTTTACATACCACTCTGCAAAGTTTCTTAGTCCATCTCTCAAACTTGTACCCGGTTTAAAAGCAAAATCCTGTTCCAATGAAGTAGTATCAGCATAAGTTACAGGTACGTCACCCGGTTGCATAGACACAAGTTCTTTATGAGACTCAAAATCATAGTCTTTCGAAAGTACACCGGCACGGACTAATTCTTCCTGGAGGATGGTTACAAACTCAAGCAGGTTCTCCGGATGGCTGTTACCTATATTATATACTTTGTATGGTGGAATTGGAAGTCCGTCTTCCCCATTCTCTTTTTCCGGAGCGTGTTGCATAACACGTACTACTCCCTCCACAATATCATCCACATAGGTGAAATCACGCTTACAATTACCATAATTGAAAATCTTGATAGTTTCGCCTTTTACAAGCTTGTCGGTAAACCCGAAATACGCCATATCCGGACGACCTGCAGGACCATAAACCGTAAAGAAACGTAAGCCTGTGGATGGAATATTATAGAGTTTTGAGTATGCGTGAGCCATCAACTCGTTACTCTTCTTTGTTGCCGCATAAAGGCTGACCGGGTTATCAACCTTATCATCTGTTGAATACGGAACTTTCTTGTTACTGCCGTATACGGATGATGAAGAAGCATAAACCAAGTGCTCCACCTCATAATAACGGCAGGCTTCAAGGATATTATAGAAACCGATAAGATTACTTTGGACATAGGCATCAGGATTGGTGATACTGTAACGGACGCCCGCCTGGGCCGCAAGATTTACGACAACGGAAATTCTGTTTTCAGAGAAAATTCTTTCTACCGCATCCTTATCGGCAATCGAGGCACGGACAAAAGTCCAGTCACGGTTTAACAACTCGATTTTCTTGAGACGCTCATACTTGATATTGACATCGTAATAATCGGTGATGGAATCAATGCCGATTATCTTGATATTTCGGAAATCATGGAAAAGACGCATGACAAGGTTGCTCCCAATAAAACCGGCAGCACCCGTTACAAGCACTGTCTTTCCATCCAGCTCTACATTATATGGCAACATGGTCAGTCCCTTCTAAAAATGTCACGTGTATAAACCTTTGCTTCCACATCTTCCAGACTGTTGTCAAAGCGGTTGGCTATGATAGCCTTGCTCTGCGCCTTGAATCCGGCAAGATCGTTAACAACCCTGCTGCCGAAAAATGTAGTCCCGTCCTCAAGCGTGGGTTCATAGATGATCACTTCCGCACCCTTCGCCTTGATACGTTTCATTATACCTTGAATGGCGGACTGGCGGAAATTGTCAGAGTTCGATTTCATGGTCAGGCGGTATACACCGATGACGCAAGTATGTTCTTTGGATGCGTCCCATTGTCCGTTTCCTGTATAATAGCCTGCCTTGCGAAGCACTGCATCAGCTATATAATCCTTACGGGTTTTGTTTGATTCCACAATTGCGGACATCATGTTCTGGGGAACATCCTGATAGTTGGCTAGGAGTTGTTTAGTATCTTTCGGCAGACAGTAACCGCCATAACCGAATGAAGGATTATTATAATGTGTCCCGATACGGGGATCAAGGCCTACGCCCTCAATGATTGCTTTGCTGTCCAGCCCCTTTATTTCAGCATATGTGTCAAGTTCATTAAAGTAGCTGACACGCAGAGCCAAATAGGTGTTAGCGAAGAGCTTGACTGCTTCCGCCTCTTTTATGCCCATAAAGAGCGTATCGATGTTTTCTTTGGCAGCCCCTTCCTGCAAAAGAGCGGCAAATGTCCTGGCTGCTTCCTGTAACATATTAACATCCGTGACGGACTGGATAGCCTTGTTTTCTTCCACAAACTCCGGCCCGTCAATAATCTTCGGATAACCTACGATGATACGGCTCGGATAGAGGTTATCATAAAGGGCCTTGCTTTCACGGAGGAACTCCGGTGAGAACAGCAGGTTGAACTTCTTTACTCCTTTTTGGGCGTACTTTACATAAAGGTTACGGGTATAACCCACAGGAATCGTTGACTTGATGACCATTACGGCATCCGGATTCACCTCAAGCACAAGGTCGATAACCTCCTCCACACGACTCGTATCGAAATAATTCTTTACCGGGTCATAGTTTGTAGGAGCGGCTATTACCACAAAGTCGGCGTCAGCGTAGGCTGATCTCCCGTCCAAAGTAGCTACAAGGTCAAGTGACTTTTCAGCCAGATACTTCTCGATATAATCATCCTGGATAGGGGAAACCTTGCCGTTCAGTTTCTCCACCTTTTCCGGGATTACATCCACGGCAGTTACATGATGATGTTGTGATAGCAGTGTCGCTATGCTCAGTCCCACATAGCCAGTTCCGGCTACTGCGACCCGAATCTCTTTGAAATCACGCATATTATGTTTGATTTGGTTTTATCAATAGCAGTTTATTTACCCTCCCGACTTGTATGTTTCTCTCCATAACCATAGCCATAACCGTAACGCTTGCCATAGCCATAATACTTGCCGTATTTACCATAACCATAATAATAGCCGTACTTCTTTTTCTGAAGATCCAAGCCGTTAATGGCGATACAGAGGTTAGGCAGTTTGTTGTTTTCCATAAGCTCATTGATCATAGTGAACTCTGCCTTACGGGTATAATCGGCACGGCATACATATACCGATAAATCTGCAGTACGACCTATCAGCAAGGTGTCGGTTACCATACCCACGGGAGCCGTATCCAGAATCACATAGTCAAAATTAGCCTTCAATGTTTCGACGGCTTTTTCCAAGCCGTCACGGGCCAACAGTTCAGTCGGATTGGGAGGAACTGCTCCACCAGGAAGAATAAACAGATTCTTATTGATATCAGAAGGCTGTACCAAATCCATCAGATTAACAGTTGGATTAGTCAAAAATTGAGTGATACCTTGTTCTTTTCTAGAAAGATTGAACACTTTATTCAATCCCGGTTTACGAATGTCAAGGCCTACTATCACGACTTTTTTACCTAACAAAGAAAGACTGATAGCCAAATTAGATGATACAAAAGACTTACCTTCACCACTAATGGTAGAAGTCACCAAAATCACATTCTTGCCATTTTCAAGCATAAACTGAAGGTTAGTACGAACATTCCGGAAAGTCTCACTCATCAGATTATTCTGATTCTCAAATACAGCTATAGAACCTGATTTTTCATCTGCTAACGGAATATCACCAATGACAGGAAGCGAGGTTAACTTTTCAACATCAGCATGTCCTTCAATATTGAATTTAGTCAATTCAATCAGATAAATGATACCTATCGGAATTCCCACTCCTAATACCAAGGCAGCAAGATAAACCATCATCCTCTTGGGAGAAACCGGATTGTCATCCGCTAACGCTTCATCAATAATCTTGGCATTATTTGCCGTAGCTGCCAAGGTGATAGCATTCTCCTCACGTTTTTGAAGTAACATCAAATATAGTCCAGCCTTGATTTCCTGCTGACGAGCGATACTCACAAACTGACGTTCTTGAGTCGGCGCATCATTAATACGACGAGAATAACGACTAGCCTCACGGGCTAAATCTTCTTTGGTAATCTGCAATCCTTTCAATGTAGCATCCAGCGTAGCCTGTACATTGCTCCGCATCGCACGGATGCTAGTATCCAAATTTATGATCGTCGGATTATTCTCGGTTGATGTACGGAGCAAGCGCTTTCTTTCAACCAACATCTCATTATATCTGTCTATTGCACCAGCTGATGCTGCATCCTGTAATCCAATATTACTTGGCAAGACCTCATATTCATTACCTTGCATATAGCGTTGCAAATCCATCACCAAATTGATTTGAGTCTGGTTTTCCACACGCTTCTTTTCATATTCAGCATTACCGGTTAAGGCTATTTGCGCCTCACTGCTCAAATCTGTAATTCCGGCGCTACGCTTGAAGTTCTCCAAGTCTTGTTCGGTACTTCCAAGTTCCTTGGAAATAATGCCGATACGTTCGTCGATGAATTCTGCGGTTTTTTGGGCTACCTCATTCTTGTCATTATTGGCATTGATATTGTACATCTCAAGGAGTTTGTTGATGAAGTCCTTGCCACGCCGGGTATTTGAGTTCTTTAACGAAAGAACAGCTACAGAAGTAGTTTTTGATGTAGGGGCTATCGACAAGGACTGGATATATCCTTTGGCCACAGACATCGGCCGGTTTATAAAAGCTTTTATATGACGCTCTTTACTTTCCTCCTTAGCCTGATTGGTCGTCAATGTATCCTTGCTTTCAAAAAAGGCGACCGTCCCCTCATCGGTCGGAAAAACAGCAGGTAATTGATCGAATTGTTTCCGATACTCTTTGTCTTTCACTGTTATCAACGCATCCATCCCACCATTGGGAAATAAAGTCATCTCCACTTCCATTGGTGCAGACAATTTTTCCGCCTCTTGTGGAGTCAAGCTCACCACTACGGGCGAGGTACGGTAAAGTTCCCTATTAGGAAACTCATCTTCATCCTTATAAGTCACAAACAGTCCCAGATTGTTGACCACTTCACGGGCAAGAGACTTTGATTTCAATACCTCGATTTCATTGTCTACATTGTTCGACGAGGAAACGAAACCGTCCAGTCCCATCTTTTCCAGTTCGGAGGACATGCTCGCACCACCGCCTTTCTTGTCATCCTTGATCAAGACTGTAGCGGATATATTATAGACAGGAGTGGCCAGACGCAGGTAACCCCATGCGCAGGCGATACAGATTATTACAGAAACCACAAACCAGGACCAGTGGATCAGGTAACGGAAAAGGATTTCCTGAATATTCACCAGCTCTTCCGGTTGCTCACCCCGGTTCTCTCTTTTTTCCTCAATCATATCTATATTACTATTTGAAGATTGTTACTAATAAACTTGCCAATGATACCAGAATAGAAGTAGCGGAGAACCACAAGCTGGTACTATTACCTATATCAGAGTTACGAGCTTTTGCTTTATTAGGAGTCACATAGACTATATCATTCTGCTGTAACCAATAATAAGGAGAAAGAATTGTCTCCGCCTTGTTTAAATCCAATGTCACAATTTCCTGTTTGCCATCAGCACCTTCACGAATCAGTTTTACATTGTCACGAACTCCCCAGACCGTCATGTCACCGGCCATGGCAAGAGCTTCCAACAAGTTGACTTTCTCGTTGTTGATAGTAAATGTACCTGGACGGGCAACCTCACCTAATACAGAAATTTTATAGTTTACCATACGGACAGTAACTATCGGAGTCTCCTTTATGTAAGGTTTCAGTTTGTCTATTATCAGTTGTTCAGCTTCTCTTTTCGTCAATCCACCCACTTTCAATTCACCCAGAACAGGAAAATTGATCTTGCCTTCATTATCAACCAAATAAGGTTGTAAGACAGGCTGGGTAGTCAATTGGGTGCTGGCAGTAGCCGCATTAGCAGGAGTTGCCACCGTCAAGTTGAACGGAACTGCAAGTTCCGGACTAGTACATGAGACTACGATAGTAAGTAAGTCTTTAGGCATTATCTTGGCATCATATAAATTTTCCTGTTGATTGGTGTCCTTTACAACTCCCGCATCCTGCAAATAAGGTACTTTCTTATAGGACTGACAGGAAGCAAACAGAAATACCGCTATCAGACAGGAAAACAAACTTCCATACAAACTTCGTACATTCAAATGCGTGCGCAATGATTTATTCATAATAAATGATAATTTATTTATAGAATCTTTTGTTGATTATTCCCTATTTATTCTTTATCCAGTACTTCAAATCGCGGAGAATTTTTTGATTTGAACTCCGGAACTATTTTCTTCATTAACCGCACGGTATCCATGATCTTTACCGCACGCGACAACTTCTCAAACTCTGCATAAGTATCAAGAATATCAGCATATTCATACCGACGAACTTTGGCGATCATGATTTTCTTATTCTCTGTCGGAATCGTATTTTCTTTATCGCTCAACACCTCTTCATACAATTTTTCACCCGGACGTAATCCCGTGAATTCTATTTTGATATCTTCACCCGGACGATAGCCAGCCAATTCGATCATACGAGTCGCCAGATCAACGATCTTGACCGCTTTTCCCATCTCAAAAACAAAGATCTCATTACCCTCACCCATGGTAGCAGCCTCCATTACCAAACGGCAAGCTTCGGGAATGGTCATGAAGAAACGGATAATATCAGGATGAGTAACAGTGACAGGACCACCATTCTCTATCTGTTCTTTAAAACGAGGAATGACAGAACCGTTACTACCCAATACATTACCAAAGCGGGTGGTGATAAATTTGGTATGACCTTTCACTTTTCCTTCACGGATAGCACATCCCAGACTTTGAACATAGATTTCAGCTAAACGCTTGGAACAGCCCATTACATTAGTAGGATTTACAGCTTTATCCGTAGACACCATAATCATCTTTTCAGCACCATATTCCACAGCCATATCAGCCACCTGACGAGAACCGGTCACATTGACAAGTACAGCTTCACAAGGATTTTCTTCCATCAAAGGCACATGTTTATAAGCGGCGGCATGAAAAACAATTTGAGGATGATACAATTCGAATACCATACGAACGCGTTCCTTCACACGCACATCACCAATCACCGGAACAAAATCTATATTTGGATATTTTTTCTCAAACTCAAGACGGACATTATGCAGAGGTGTTTCTGCAGAGTCGAACATGATAAGTTTCTGAATTCCCATCTGCACTAATTGACGGCAAAGTTCACTACCAATACTGCCTGCCGCACCAGTCACCAACACCACTTTTCCCCTGAATTCTTCTGCAACCTGACGAAGGTTGATATTAATTTCGGCACGACCCAACAAATCCTCAATCTTAATAGGACGTACCCACTGATGAAAGTTTCCATCAGAATCCGCTTCACTGATAGTAGGAGCTATCAATGTTTTAAGTTCATTGTTTTTACAATATTCCAAAAGTCGTTTTTCTTCCAGGCGGGTATCTTCATAACGGGCAAACAGAATCCCCTTAATTCCGCGCTTCCGCATGATATAATCAACATCCGATTCATTTTCAAAGTAATAAACGGGAAGATCTGCCAATCGGCGTCGGCTGTTATTTTTACCATATACATAAAAACCGGTTACTTTATAATGTGCACTATCCCTAAGACGTAACTTCAAGGCTACACTCTCTTCATTAGTACCATAAATAAGAATACGTGTGTTCTTTTTATTCACCCAATCCAATAAAAAATCATAGACGATTATCAATGATACACGGAAGGTTGTCAAGATCACTAAAGTCAATAAACCATCAAATAGAAGATAGGATATTTTATAATTATATGGCAATTGGGTCTCATATATAACTCCAAAAGAAATAATGACCAAACAGGTAATTTTAAATAAAACGGCACACATGATACGCCAAAGTTCACGTGCCTGTGAGAAACGAATTGTATTACGATAAGTATGGAATAATAAAGAGCCCGCAACACTTGCCACCAAAGAAACGCAAGCAAACTTACAAAGCATCCAGTCGGTCATTGGAACATGCGCCATATAATGAATTACCGCATAAGCGACCAACGAACATAATACAGAAATTGCCGTGTCAATACCTAAAATAACCCAATAACTGAAATAATTTTTGCGGGCATATTGCACTATGCCCTTCAATGTTTTTTCCATTATAGTATAAATGAATAAAATAATATTTCGAAATTTGATTTATCTGATTGATTATGATCAGTACAAGGACTATGACTACGATTTCCATGTTGGTGTAGCCCAACAGAGAATCCCTTCATCTTTCGATACGGACATACATTTCTACACTATATCTTTTGTAAAGATATAATTCATAATACTTTATGGATTTTTATTTTTGAGAGAGGTCATCGATAAATATATCCACTGTTTGGTTACCGATGTCAGAT
>ERZ779876.1182-NODE-1182-length-23600-cov-4.203185_pt1 | contig 23600 bp, 20 predicted proteins | sample MGYA00511068_ERZ779876 | MGnify/ENA primary metagenome ERZ779876 (study PRJEB29588, sample SAMEA1970858) | human gut metagenome | biome: human gut; feature: human-associated habitat; material: faeces | place: Denmark | collected 2008/2010 ...
TTTCTGCTTGTCTATTTTCTAATTTGTCTAATCTGTCAGAATGTGCGTTTATCCTTTGTTCATGCGTTTTTACTTCGTGTTCTAGTAGTTCTTCATTCATACTCCTACTACTCCTTTATATATATATTTATTTTCTTCTACAAATTTAACTATATCTCTTTTATTTTTTATTTCTTTTGCTATATATCCTGTTACCTTTGCTGTTGCCATGCTTGTTCCTGTCAAAGTTTCGTATGAATTATTTAAATAAGTTGATTTCACATTCTCTCCAACAGCGTATACATCACAATCATTTGAACAAAATTCTGATATATTCCCGTTATGATCTAAAGAACCTACGCTCAATCCATACTTAGCAGGATATTCAATTTTTTTGTTATTTCCACTAGCACAAACAACTGTTATATTTTTATTTTTTGCTAATTCTATTGCTTTTTCAATTTCCTTATCTTCATCTTCGAATGAGATTGATATATTTATTATATCACTTTTATTGTCTATAGCGTAATATATACCTTCTGTTATATCTTCTGTATCGCCTTTCCCATATCTGTCTAATACTTTTATAGGTAACAATTCTATATTAGGTTCTACAGAGTGTATAATACCTGCTATATGTGTTCCATGGCCAAAATTATCAGTTGTATTTTGAGAATTGCCTTCTTCTGTAAAATTCTTACCATTGATAATACAATCCCTAAAATCAACATGCCTAAATATGCGTGAGTCTATTATTGCAACTCTCATTTATACCTCTTTTCTTGCATAATAAAAGGACTGTACCGCTACAGCCCTTTTTAAAATAGATTTAGGTTTTTAATTATATATAGTTGTTTTTATATCTCCTCTTACATTTTACATCTTTTTCACCCCCTTACAGTTATTATACTATAAAATGATTTAAATACCATTCTTCCTACATAGGGAAAATGGTACGCAATATTTTTAAATTGCGAATAATTATACGGTAAATGTTTCACCATAAGTAAATATTTCAAATCCTGTCAATGTTATTGTTTTTGGGAAAGTTACAGGTGATGAAGACGATGATTTTATGCAGAAGGTTGTAAATTTTTCTATATTACCATATTTAGCTATATCATAATTATATTGAGCAACGCCATTACTATATCCATTTCCAAATCCACTTGTTAGAACAACATCATTATTAACAAAATCAGAATAATCCATATTTATTTTATTGCACGCTTGACTAGATGCACCAACAACCCACGGAGTTCCAACAATATAAATCTTATCAGTAGCTATATTAACATCTGTACCATCTGCGTATTTTAAACTTTTCGCCCTCATATAATATCTTGTATTAGCTCTTAATGGAGTATTGAAAGTTACATTATAACTATCTCCAATACTTCCTTTATCACCCGCTTTATTAAGAGTAAAAGTTTTACTACCTACACTGTATACTACTTCTTTTTGAATTATTTTAACTATTACGTTACATTGAGTACTATGACCATTACATTTAGCAGTTATTGTACAAGAACCACTTGATGTAGCAGTAACAGTAACTAACCCATTTGTAACAACTGCAACATCTGCATTAGAAGTTTCCCAAGTAATATCACCTATAGCATCAGAAGGTGTTTTTACAACAGTTAATTGTTTAGTTTCTCCAGTAGATTTAAATGAAACAGAGGTAGGAGAAACAGATAATCCAGTTACTAATTTATTTACAGTTATTACGATTTCTATATTACCTGTTACTATATTAATACCTATTGTTTTACTATCTTGATTGTAAGCTGTAGAAGATATATCAACACCACCCATTTTAACAGTAACAGTATTTATAGTAGTATTAGCACTTTCTGTTATTGTAGCAACATAAGTTTCTTCGCTCTTAATTTTTGTAGAACTATTAGATAATGTACAACCATTTAATGTAGACGTGATTGAATAATATAATTCACTTTCACTTATATCAACTACTACATTACATTTAGCAGATTTATCTCCACACTTAGCAGTAATAGTACAATTACCATTGCCAACAGGTGTTACAACACCACCTATGACTGTAGCCACATCAGCATTAGAAGTTTCCCAAGTAAGTAAATCTTGTTGATTAGAAGGTGTAACTGTAGCAACAATTGTTTGTGTATCTGTATTTGCAAAATTTAATGTTGATTTGTCTAATACAACACTTTGAACTGGAGAAGTATAAATATAATCATCTATTGCAAAATAAATATCATCGACAACCGTTCCATTTTTATAACCTTCTAATTCCACCAAATGGTCATATACAGTTGCTATATAATATTCCCCTTCTTGCAAAGTGGGAGTATGAATCATCGTACATATTTCACCATTTTTATTATAAGCATTTACATTTGGATAATTAGTTTGAACTTCAAATTTAGTATGAGAATGACCACTAAACCAAATTACATTTTTATAAGTATTTATCAAATTAGTGAAATATGGTAAGCTACCAGTTAAATAACTTTGATTTTGTGTCCCATTCCTATATCCAAATCCTTCACAATCAGGCATATATTGATGGAAGAAAAAGAACACTCTATTTTTAGTCTTATGTTCTTCTAATTTTGAAGTTAACCAATCTTGATATGCTTTAGGGAATATTTTTGAATTACTATCATCTCCCCAGCTTGCTTGAGATACAAATAAAAATACTTCATTATCTTTAATTATTTCATAATAAGGGTCTTGACCTGTGATTGTTTTCCACAATGTAGTATTAAGTCCCTTTTGAGTAGCGTCATGATTACCTGTAACTTCATACACAGGAATAGTAGCATTAGCATCTATTTCAGCTTTATATTGATTTAGTTCATTCTCCACATCGTAATTGCATAAATCACCAGTTACAGCAATAAAAGCACATCCTAGTTCTTGTACTTTTGCAATAGCCTCTCTAAGTTTTACATTAGGATTTTGAGTTGTATCAGCTTTGGTATGCACATCAGAAAATATTGCAAATTTAAATTTCCTAGAACCACATTTATTTAATGGATTTTGACCGACAGTATTAGTAGTCGTTTTTATGTTACCTATATTAGTTGCCATAGTTTGAAAACTATCACTTGGATTAGTTGCAACTCCTTTGCCAGTAACAGCATTTGCAACTAATGTTTTTCCATTACTGGCAGATTGAAAAAGCTCTGATAACGCCCCTTCTACGTTTGTAGCAGTAAAATTATTACCTGTATCTTTTATAGTTATACTATCTGCTGTACTAGAACCACTAGAAGTAGGTAAATCAGTTCCTTCATCTAGTTTAGTTCCATCGTTTTTTGCTAAATATATTTTATTTCCTTCAACTATAGTTTTTTTCGCAATATCTTTATATTGCGAATTAACTTCATTGATAGCTCCTACTACTTTCTTGCTAGTCGTTTCTAATGTTTCATCTTCTTTCTTTTGATAACCTGTTAAATCTCCACCTTGTAAAGATTTTACTTGTTCAATTAACTGTTTAAGTATCGGTAAATCTGGACTTGATGATGTTTCCTCATTTAAGTTAGTTAATATACTTCCATTTACTTTATAAGTACCATTTGATGTAGTTATACTTTCGTCATTACCATCTACTTTGCTAGATACTTCAAATTCAAAATTATAATTACCAACTTGATCTTTATATTCATCTGGTAAATCTATTTCAAATAATGCTTTTTCTTCGTTTAATAAAGTTGCTTCGATTGTTTTATATTGATTTGTTTTAGGCTTTATTACATTTAGTGTAATTTTATAATCAGTTGCATTTTGTACAGTTACATAATTACTTATTAATTCATTTGTACTCATATTTATAACAAGTTGCACAAACATATTAGAAGTCTTTTTATCTGTATTCCAAAATGTCATCTTTGGTACATCTATCGTTGCTTCTTTTACATTGATTTTTATTAAGTAATCTCTATTTAAATTAGTTATATTAGACATTTATTACCTCCTTAATAGCATTAATGCTGATATACAACTTACTATTCTGTATAGTAAATTCTTACTGTTCCATTAGTTAGCGCTGAGTAATGACTACTATCGTACGTTGACTGAATTCCAAATCCTTTACATGTACCCGCTTTAATAGCATTTAATACTGTTGAATCTGTTATTGTAACTGTTCCTTTTTTGCCCCATGCTAGGGATAGTGTTTTATTACAACTAGTATAAAAACTAGGTGTTGAACTAGGTCTTCCAGAATATGTATGTGCTTGAAACACATGAGAAGTTGATGCAGAATAACCTATATCACTACTTCTAGTCACATCTATTTCAACTTTTGTTATATTCTTGCCTTTCACTTCAGCAAATTGTGAACCATAGAACCAATAACCATTACAATCGCCATAACCCCAATCACCTTGTCTACATTTTCCTCTACCTTCCCAGTTATTGTAAACAGAACTTCTATATGTGTCTGCATATTTTGGTTTAAATGTTTCAAATCTAGTTGTTGTAGGGTTTACAGTAGTTGTATTTGAACCGCTATCTTTTGAAGATGCAAAAGTAACTCCTGTAGAAATTATTTGTCCGTTACCACTTGTGAATGTATTATTTCCTCCACCTGCTTGTTGTCCTGGATATAACACAATTTTTGCTCCTGTACCAGCATTCCACGAATTTCCAGTAGAAAGGCCAGAAGATGATTGACAATACAATTCAGTCATGGAATAAGTTCTACAATTATATTTACAACCTACAAATGATATATTTTCCATATACACTTTTGATTTTTGAGTTGCTCCAACTCCTACAGAATTGGAATTTACACTGTCGCCATAAACTTTTAAGTTATATAGATTTACGTTAGGGCAATCAGAAAATATAGTAGTATAATAATAACTTCCCACATTATAACTAGTATAAGGCATTATAGAACCCATCGTAGTGTCTGTGGTACTATTACCCCCATAAATACTGTATTTGGCATTATTATATATACTTCGTATAGTTCCTTTTATTGTGTTACCACATAGAAATATATTGACTAGCCCATTTACATGTCTTCTCAATTCAAGATTTTCTGTTGTATTTGAAGTTAGATAGATTTCTACTGTAAAACCATTAAGATTCAACGGTAAATCATCTAAATATTGTGAAATTGTTTCTCCACTTGATACATAGATAGTTTTATTTTCAGAAAGTGCAGGTGGAATATCCGCTGATATCAAAGTATCTACATTTAAAGAATCACATGTAAAATTACCTCTTACATTTAGATCCAAAATATCTAATTCACCTTCATCAGTAATTTTCCAACCAGAACCTTCCATTAATCCGTTGATTAATATTTTCTTAGCTGACAATTGAATGTTAGAAGATGCTATTGCTTGTATTAAGCTATCAGTCAAAGTTATGCTTGAACTTGTAGAGCCTTTTTGCACTATCCATTCAAATTTTTCAGCAGTTTGTGTTGCTGTAGATACTGCGGTTTCTGCCTTATTATTAGCTTCCCAACTGCTTAGATATACAGGAGTAGTAAAAGCTATTGAATTATCAGTATAAGTAATTTTATTAACTTGCCATAAATATTTACCTGTCTGATAAGCTGGGATATTTGTTGTCCACCCTGTAGCTGAAGTGCTTGGAGCTGATGTTTTACTATAGTGTACATAATATAATATCTGCACTTGTTTTACGCCAATGCCTTCAGTACCTTGATCACCCTTAATTTTAGCCCAAGTATAACTACTTGTATCATGTGAGTCACTTGGATTAAAATCTGTATAAGTTCCTATATAAGTACCTACAGTTTCACCATTATATGATGTAAAAGTATTTCCTCCGTCATTAGAATATTTAATGTGTAGATAGCTGGTTTTCCCATCTGTCCCAACTCCAGGTATTCCTTGTTCTCCTTTCTCACCTTGTAAGCCCTGGAATCTATACCAAATATATTTATTAGGGTCAGTACTATCTGAAGGGTCAAAGTCTACGTAAGTCCCTATATAAATATTAGGTGTTTCAGACATTTGATAAGATGAAGTAGGATTAGCAACACTGGAATATTTTATATGAAAATAGGATGTTCTACCATCTCCGTCTTTACCTGGTACTCCTTGTTCTCCTCTCTCTCCTTGTAATCCTTGAAGTCCTCGTTCACCTTTATCTCCCTTAGCCCCAGTAATACATGCAGGGTTGCCATAAGTTTTATCTCCTTTGTTTGTTACATACACAGTTCTTAGCCATATATATTTACCATTCTGTGGAGCAGGAGCATCTTTAGACCATGTACCCCCTTCTACAGTAGTATTACTAGTAGATAAATAGAACTCGTTGTATGTTTCTTTTATAGATCCATCTACTACAGTGGTAGTGCTTGTTACAGTAGTTTTAATTCCATCAACAGTTTGCTTTAATTGAGATGCTTTTGAAATAGCAGCTTCTGCTTTTGAATTAGCATCATTAGCTACCCCCTCTATAGTACCTACATTTGTCTCAATTCCATTAACAGTTTGAGATAGAGTTGAATATAACACTTTTAATTTAACTTTATTTCCATCAGCATCTTCTACAAATCCATCAGATACTAAGGATTCTATTTTGCCATTTTGTTCATCTACTATAAGTTTTGTCTGTTTAAGTTCGGGGATTTTTTCTCCATCAATATACAAAACACCATCTTCATCTAAATATAAAGTCGTTTTTTCTCCGTTATTCGTAAGTATGTTTACTATATCCTTTATATTAGCATTCAATTTTATGGATTCTATTTTATCTATTCTCTCATTAATGCTAGTATTTTTTTTACCTTGAAATAAAGTAATTGTATCACTATAACTTTGGTTATAGTCTACATATGCTTCTTCAAGTCGTTCTTGAGAACCTTGTGTAATTTCACCAGCTTCTAATATTTCACTAAGGATATTGATTATATTATCATAATTTGTATTGTAGTCTTCATATTGTTTTACATAATCCATTTATGTCACCTACACTTTTTTCGGTCTTGCTATAAATAATATTTTATCGGTTTTATTGTCTGTGATTAATCTTGTTTTCACACCATTTTCACACTGTGTTGATTCTATTGTATATACTGTACCTCCATCGTCTGTTTGCCCGATAACAATAGCTGCATGAGAGCAGTTCATATAACGACCATTCTCACCATTATCACGGTCCCAAAAGACAATGTCTCCCGCTTTTAAGTTGGAGTAATTGCTTATATCTACATCATGCAATACCCAACCATTTTTCACGCAGTATTCGGCTTGTTCTGCGGCTGTTCTTGGGAATGTAAAGGCCCAACTGTAAGATGTATTTCTTTTAACACTTGTCATTTTGTGATTCTTGTAAGGCGAATGATCGTAATCTATTCCCATATACGCAAATTTTGTCAGTGTACTACAATCTATTTGAGCTTTCTTACGGCTCGAATCATACCATTTACTTAAATTTTTATATGGATTTGAATATGACGCAGGAGTATATTTAGCTGTTGTAGAATATTGCCCTCTGTATTCAAGTCCTGTTTGGTTAAGATATGTTTTTGCTATTTCAGCTACCTTTTCTCCACCTTTAAAAGTATACTCAACTGTATGGTCTCCAGCCTTATCAACTGACACAGAGCCATAATACTTATAATTAATAGACGTATTAACGTTAGCCATGATTATTATCTTATAGATTGTATCTGGTTTTGGTACTAATTGACCGGCTACGCAATCTTCTCCTTCTAAATAGCATATCTTTGATTGTGTATATGTAAAATTATCTGTAGTAGTAAATTTTAATCTAGAATAATAGCTATTCACTACTTTGCTCGGCAACTTAAAGTATAAGCTTTTTAATTTATCATAATAATAGTTTTGTGTAGATTGCAGCACTACTTCTACACTTTTGCCAGATGGTTTTGTTGTAACAGTATCGTCATTACCAGTATCATCATCTCCACCCGTACTGCCACCCGTACTACCACTATTTTCTACTACGATTTTGTTTTTTATATTGTTAAATAACACTTGATAATTATCTTTAGTTTTTAAATGAACCCCATCATTTGTTAATAAAGATTTTAAAATTCCGTTTTCTTCAAGATCTGTACTTATATTAATTTGATATACATATTCATGTTCATTACAATATTCTGCTATTTCTGTATTAAATGTATCTATTGCTTTGTTATACTCTACGTAATTAGACATAGCTGAACCAACATGCAATTCTCTAGCTACAAATATTGGTACATTTGGATACTTTGTTTGTAATAAAGAAAGTAATGTTTTTAAACTGTTATACCCACTTTCATAAGGGTCATTAACTCCTAAATGTACAAATATATAAGGTACAGATGAAGGATATTCTGTAGTATCAGAATAAGAACCTACTTGAACTGTTTTTAATAACTGGCTATTCTTATAAAAATGGTAAGCACTAGCACCTATAACACATTTACTGATTATATTATTATTTACATCTGTTGTTTCATCAGATATTGTAGGTTCGTTTGTATCAGTTTGTTGCAAATCTTTTGGTCGTATAAAAAAAGCACTCGCTAATGTTTTGTAAGTACTTAGTTTGCTTATTTTAATCGCATCTGGTACCTCTGCCCATTTACTAGCATGTGCTATTTGATCATCACCTATATATACAGCAACGTGGTGAGTGGCTAAAAGTTTACGTTTATCCATATCATTTTGAGTCGGATTCTTTCCATCGGCAAACATTACACAATCACCTGGTATTGCTTTTTTACGTCCTTCTGCATTAGCTAACCACATCATACCGCCGTTATTTACTATTTCATCCATTATAGAACCACCAGAACAGTTTCCGTTATACATTGATTTAAGTCCTGCAGCCATATAACAACATGAAGCGAAAGAAGAACAGTCATAAGCAATAATACCTTTACCATCATTTGCACTTGTAGAAATTCCATAATAAGTAGATCCAATAGTTTGATACTTACCTTTTGAATTCATTTTTACACGTGAACCTTTTTTAATGTATACTCTTTTAGTATCATCTATAGTTCTTGGTACTTGTGAATACGATGCTTTACTATCTAAATGCAATTGTACAATTTCTTTTGCCTTAGCAATTATTTTGTTTCTAGTAGTTGTTAACTCAGTACTAGTAGATATAGGTATTGTCGTAGTTATTTTGGTATCTGATACTCCGTATCCGAATTTATTTCCATTCAAATCATATGTATATGGTAATTGTCCATTCTCTATCTTATACCATGCAACATATCCTTCTACGTTATTTACAGTACCTCCACCACCATTTTCTATATATTTTTTACGCCAGTCAGCAAATTCAAATCCACCATTTTCCAATACTTCATATGCTTTCTTTTGAACTTGTGAACTTTGAGCAGTTATTGAATTTTTATTTACAAATGTATAATTATATGTATCACATACATACTTTGATATTATCCAACTCATAGCTCCAACTCCCATATTGTAAGCTATAAGCCCCGCAAAGATATTTTGTCTAGCAAAATCTATAGCATATCTTAATTCATAGCATCCAAACATTATCTGATTTGATATATTTTTGTCGACTGCAATACCGTTTATAGTAGTGCTTCCTGCATCTCCAGGTCGCATAGTCGAGTAACTTGGAGTAAATGATTTTTTTGTACCATCTAAAAATTTAATAGTTTGAGGTTGGTTAAAATACACAGAACGTTCACATTGCATTATTCCGTATGCACCTTTTTCATTTTTAGTAGCATTGTAAGGGTCTCCACCACTTTCAGCCATAATAACAGCGTATACAAGATTTACATCTAATCCAAATTTACCAGCCCAGTATTTTACCATCGTTGATATTTTGTATTTATTAGAAGAAGAAATTACTTTTTCATATTCACTTGATTGCGATTTTACATTATTACCGACTCCTAGCGTTTGATATAAAGCTAAAGCAGTTGTATAATTTGTATTTTGAGTGGATTCCACTTTGAGCATATTGTATTTTCTCATAGAAACCATTCTAGAATCGCCAATCCAAAGACCTCCTTCTAATGTAGTTATTTTATTATTAGTAGTAGTATTGCCTTCATCTGGTTTTTGTTCAGGATTATTTCCTGTTATTTCACTAAACAATCTATCTATCAAATCCTTTTCTATACCTAGCTGCATCATATATTGTTTTATAGCTAATATTTCAGCAGGTGTTAACTTTCCAATACCCAAATTTAAAAGGTAATCTTTTAATTTGTCATATGGATCATACTTGCTTATCATATTAGAATAAGCTTTACTATAATTAGAAAATTCACATGTATTTTGAGATTCATCTGTAAAACTTATTTCTAATTTATTAACTCTAGCAGTTAACATCAGTGGTTCTGGATAAGTTCTATCTATTACCCTTACCGAATCACCCAATTCAATATCTTTACTTAACAGAGCTACATCGCATTCGTAATCAATTTTAGGATTTTTTCTTTCTTGCAAAGCTTCATAAGATTTTTCTAATAGCGTATATGGGTCCTCACAATCAGAATCTTCATATACACCGTAAATATATTTTTGAGGTACTCCATACATAGCATTAGCAAAATCATCCGCTATAAAATTTGCCCCTCTTGGTTTATCAGCTGGCTTACCAGCTTCTATACTCCATTCAGCTTCACGAAAATCCAAGTCATTTTTCCCTTTTCCTATAATAGCTGTACATAAATCTTCTGCATTTTCTTTTCTTTTAACATTATTAAGTTCTCTACTGTATTCAAATCTAGCACCATTGTCAGTACCTAATCTTTTTTTCATATCAATATACATACCAGTTACTTCGCTACCACTTGTTTCTATACGTATATCAAGTTCAGCTCCATAATCTTCTAAATGCTGAATAATTGTTTCATATACAGAAGTACTTCCATCTAAATCAATTAAAAAAGCTTTATTTAGTTCCTTATCTATATCTCCGACCTTAAAATCTGTATCTTGTAATACAGTTGTTAAAAACGTATTTAAATTACAGTTATTTATAGTTGTTTTAGGAACAATGCTATTATAAAGAATAAGTGATACTGACTCACAATAAGTAGTCATTTCTAAACAACCTTCATCATGATTTGTTTCTGTCTCTGTTATTGAAAATAAGTAATTTTTATTATTACGTTTAAATAAGATATAATTTCTTACTTTTAAATTACTCATTGTTCTTTCATTTACTATAGTTGTAAATTCAAATGTAGAAGCTGCATTTATTTCTTGTGTGAATGTATCATCAAAAAAGGGAGTAAGTCCTTTACCCCCATTAAATAAAACATCTACAATTTTTTTATTTCTGTCTAATATAAATAATGTTCTCAAATTCTTAAATCGCACCTCCTAGTCTAATTAAATTTTTCTATAAAGCTTATAGCAGCACTTAAACTGGTTGTTGAACTATAAACACTCACTGAATTTGTTCCTGGAACAAGTGGAAAAAATGTACTACCTATATCAACTTTTTCCATAAAAGATTGACCATTTTTTGTTACTGTTCCTTCGCTACAATCTATTTCTACTTTATCTCCAGCACTAAAAATTACAGGATTAAAAACTTCTGGTGTTTGCGGAGTTAAATTATGTACATTCATGCAAGTCATCGACATATTTTGTATTTTATAGTTTCCATAAGCAGCCATATAAAGTATTACATATGATAAATCTCCAGCAGGATACTTTTCGCTATATAACCCTTCACAAGTTAACGGTGTTGGTGGAGTTATAAGTCCATTGTTTCTATCTAATCTACTTATTTTTAAAGTCCAAACATCATCTTTTCTTTCAACGTGAAATCTTATATACCCACGATTCCAAGGTGAACTACTATCTCCCGATTTAATTTTAACTATATTGCCATCTTCATCCTTCTTTGTTTTAGGTGCTGGGCATTGAGTTGTATCTGTTAAAACTAAATTACTTCCTATATATGCACTTGGTTTCGTATCTCTATAGTAATAGTTATTATCTAGAAGTTGAAACTTAAATAATTTATTATTATTACTATCAAATCCATATAATTCAAGTAATCCTAGCATATCACTTGTTGTTGTTTCTGATGCTGAATCACTATCTTCTTTACCTATTACAGCTATAGCTGATGAAGAAGCTAATTTAGTTACGTAAGACATACTAACATATCCTTCAGAACCTTTGTATGTTGTTTTGCCCCATCCACTGCTAATATCTGTTATTTTTAATGAAGTCCCTTTTGGAATAGTTTTTTTAATTTTATATTTTGTTCCTCTACCAGATCTTAGGTGTAGATTTGCTGTAGTTTTATAATTATAAGATGAAGTTGATTCTGCAACTTTTGATAAATAGAACATATAACAATATCCTGTCTTACTATTATAAGTAACTTTACCCCAACCACCACTTATATCCGTTACAGAGACAATTGTTCCTTTTGGAATAGTTCCAAGTATTTTATAACTAGTCCCTCTTCCACTTCTAATTCTTAATGCAGCTGTTGTTTTATAGCTTCCATTTGTTCCGTTTCCACTTTGCCCTGTATCGCCATTTCCAAAGTCAACATAATCTGAATAAAAGCAAAAGAATCCATTAAGTATAAAGTTTTTCAAACTATTATCTAAATTTCTACGATAGCAGCATCCATGCCACCCAGTATCTTGTGAAGATGATATATTAGGAACAAAGCTATCACCATCATCACCTAGAACCATTGTATCGTTTGTAGCCCCTTCATCAACTGCATTACCTGCAGCAGTCCATCCAGATAAACTTTGACATCTTTCGTATAACACTAATTCCTCTTCTACAGCATCTTGTACTCCAACTTTTGGATATTGACCTATTAAAATCGACCCTTCTTGACTATCAACTTGTAAAAAAGTACTTTCTTCTTCGAATTCTACTGATATTTTAGGATATGTTTCAATATCACCTTCGTTTGTAACTTCTTCTTGACTATCATTATCGTAGTATTTTTCATCTCCTTTGTAGAAATATGGATCAGAACATATAAATTTTATTTCTCCCTCTCCATAGCAAGAGTTTTCTACTACAAATACATCTGAAAAGTTATAATTTTTAACAGCTGCGTTAATATATCTATCTTCTGAATTAATATATAATTTAGCTTCCCCTCTATGGTTAAAACAAGTTTTCATATCTTGAACAGTTTGATTATAACTATCTATATTTTTTGTTCTGACATTTATATTTAGTGTTATTTCCCTATCTTCATCTCTAGTAGAAAGAAAAATACTACCACTTCTATCTTGAATTGTTTTTGAGTTAATTTCTCTATCTGGAATAGTTGGTATTTCTTCTGATACTATTCCGAATCCATCAAAATCACTAACGATTATATCGTTATAAGCTAGATATGACATTATTTAGTACCTCTCTTTCTACTGTTTTTATTTCTTACATTTTTAAGTTCTCCGTCCATATACTGTGCTGTTGCCTTTGCTACAACTTTACCATCTAGCAATACTGGTATTTGAAGATAAATCGCTTTACTGTCTTTATTACTATTTGATTGTTTTCCTTCACTATAGCCATAACTATTAGTAGCCATTGCATAGCCAAACGCTTGACCTTTAGCAGCACTATTTAAACTCATAAAGGCACTACTTGCATTTTGCGCTACTTTCTTAGTTACTGTAGTTGTTGTTTTTGTAACATTAACTTTAGTATTCAACGTTCTATTAGTTGCATGAGCTATTTTATTCATATACGAAGATACAGAACTATAAGCTTGTGCCATTTGAGTTTGTATAACTTTACGCAAGGAAATAAAGTTTCTAGTCGCGTTATTTCTAGCATTTAATGATTGTGTATTAACAACTTTAGCTAGAGACATCATTTTAGTAGTAGCTATATTTCTAGCTTCTGATAATTGCGTACTTATAACTTTTTTAAGTGATATAAATTGGCTTGTTGCAGAATTTCTAGCATTAGTTGATTGATTTCTAACTATATTTGATATATTAACAAACTGATTTCTTGCTATATTAGAGCAAGATACAAATGAATTTTTAATAGAATCTCTCAATCCATTAAATGTAGTAGATAAATTATTCTTACAAGATTGAGCAGTTTTATCAAGGCTTTGTAATGCTTTATCTAATTTTGTTACTTGTGAAGCATCTAAATTTTTAAACGCTGAATCATCATTTCCAGTAAATAAACCTTTAAAAAAGCCTACTACCTTATCTTTTAATCCACCAAGCATTTCGAAGAAATCTCCAATATGCTCTATAACACCTTGTCCTATACCAGTTATTAAGAATTGCCCTACTTCTTCTGCCATCACTGTAGAAGGCGAATGTATTCCGAATAAATTTTTGAACCAATCTACAATGCCTTTTACAGCATTATCTATCATTTCACCTATATTAGGTATTCCTAATCCTTGACCTATACCAGCTATTAGATTTGTACCTATGTCTATACCCCATTTTTGCGCTGGACCAATCCAAACCGACATTATAGTGTCAAAGTTAAGTAAATTTCCAATTTGACTTGGTATACTTTCGAAAGCACCTCGTAATGCAGAACCAATAGCTGACCCAATAGCACTTACTGCATTAGGAATTTCAGCGGTAACACCAGAAATTAATCCACCTATAAGCGATGGCCCAACTTCTGCACCTAAAGTCCACATAACATCTTTTTTACCAACTATATACTCATTTACAACTTGAAATAATGTATCTGTTGCCTGTCTAATCAAATCTTGATTTTCTGTTATAGCTTCTTTTGCAGCTGACATAAGTGATTTAACAGCATTTTTTATATCAGCTCCGTTTTGAATAATCCAATTGCATATATTTTGTATAAATCCAGATATAGCAGATGTTAAATCTCCAGATTGATATGAGTTTGTAATACCTTGGCATATTCCATGTACTATACTTGTTCCTATATCAAGTATTCCTTGCATAGAACCACCAGTAATAAAACCTTTAGCACTAGATATAGCATTTTGGATAGCTTGTGGTATTTGTTTAGCTGCATTTTGTACACTCTTAACAAGTCCAGAGGCAATTCCTCCATCACTGTCTTTATATCCACCTAGTAATGCTTTTTCTAATCCTTGGTTTTGCCATGCTCCAAAGAACTCTGCTAATGTATTAGAAGTTCCTTTAATAGAACCTTTTAATTTTTCAAATACTTGTATTGCTTTACCTTCTATTGCAGATGCTAACGATAGCAAAGAACCCTTTGTGTCGGAATCCATAGCCTTAGCCATTTTAGAAGATAAACCTTCTATAGTTTCTAAGTTCTTTTGATATTTTTTAAAGTCCTTATCAGACATTCTACATACTTCTGTTACTTCATCAAAGCTATCAGATAATCCTAAACTTTTTAAAGCTGCTTTTCTTTGATCATCAGATAATCCTTTTGTTGTTTCTCTTAGATATTCTAGCTTTTGAGAAGTATTTAAACTAGATAAACTTACATGGTCTGCTGATAATCCATATTTTTTCAATATTTTATTAGCTTCTTTGTAAGTCATATTAGCGTTTATTTGACTTTCTATTTGTTTCTTTTGTTTTTGTGTAAGTCCTGATGTATCACTATCTATTTTAGAAATAGTCGAATCGTAATCGTATCCGCTTTTTACATTCTTAACAATTTCACTCTTTGTATTTTTCATAGCTCCACCAAGTTCACGCCATTTAACAGCACTCTTACCTGTAGCAGAATCCATTGACTCAAATACATCTAGCAAATCATTCATATTTTTCTTAGTTACTTTTCCATCAGCACCTAAAACTTGTATAGATAGTGCTAAATCTTTTGTTGAAAATCCTAAATCAGTTGCTCTTTCTTCTACAGAATCATATACATCTTTGAAATTATCTATAATTTTTCTAGCTTCATCGCCTTTTTTGCCCATTATAGACATATTTTCATTCCAAAATTGTACTGTAGATGTAGAGTTTTCTATCGAATCTGATAATTCATTCCAAGCACTTTCGCCTTGACTTAACATTGCTAAGATACCTGGAGCAGCATTTTTACCAACTATAGCAGTAAGTAATGCAACCTTTTGTGATTTTTCCATGCCATTCATAGCTGACATAAGCGTTTTACAAGTAGCAGCTAAATCTACATTCCCATCTGCTGTAGTTTTTAAATATGAACCCGTTTCATCAGCAGTCATTCCTAATTTTTTAAGCGCAGCTTCCATTTTATCTGTAGGTGCTGCCATATTCAATAGTTATTATCGTGAAGCTTTTTATCTTCACCTCTGGAGGTTTCCTTCATTTTCATCAGTTGGTCAATTCCAACTCAGTTTAGCGTACATTTTCACCTTCAACTTTACTTGTTAAGGCGTTCGACACTCTTGGAAGGATTATATTTATTCACCTTCTACGCGTTACGATACTTTATAGCCTTTCGTAATCTATAAAGTTATCTCGGTATTAACATATTATTTCTAACTTAGTCTCTACCGATATTGCCGAATGTTTTTTGAATAGTATTTCTACTAAACCGACCAATATTTTAGCCAACATATTCTTCAAAGACATACCTGCCTTCGAACCTTTTACCAATTGTTACAATAAGGCTCTTTATCCTTATCTCTCCTAGTTTCCTAAGAGTATCGGACTATCTCTTCACCATATTTTCTAAACTTAGGTGCAGGATTTCGTGGATATTTCAACTGTTCTAGTTTACTTTATCTAGTCTCTAAACCTTTCTATTATCCCTAATAGAAGTGGTAATTGATTAGCATATCTTTCGACTTAGCTTTCCAATTTTAACCCTGTGTTTTTTGCTACTAATTTCTTAGTAACCGAGCATATATGTCTACCCGCATTTGCCATCAATCCAATAGCAGTATTTAAATCAGTTACATTTACTCCTAATGTACCAGCTTGTGCACCGCATTGAGTTAATGCATATCCGTACAATTCTACATTGGTATTACTTCTTGTAATTGTAGAAGCTAATTTATCAACAAAATCACTTGCTTGATTTGCTTCCAATCCAAGTGCTGTTAGATCATCCATTATCTTACATCTAGGCTCTTTATCCTAGAACTCCTATTTTCATAAGAGGATGGGACTATATCATCACCTTCAACTTTACTTGTTAAGGTGTTCGGCGCTCGTGGGAGAAATTATTATTTGCCTATTCATTCTCCTAGTCTCTGAACCTTCCATGTACTTTTACGGCTTTCCATGGCTTGGTTGCTGATTAGCATATTAATATTAATTTATGGTATTAATATTAACTTAGCTTTCCAGCAATTCACCGAATCTTTTTTGAATAACATTTCTGTTAAACCGACCAATAATTTAGTCACGATATCTGAACAACTAGCGAGTGATTGTCCTGAAAGGATACTAAGGTTGACTACAGAATTAATTCCACTTAGCATCTCTGAGGCGTTCCAGCCGGCCATCTAAACTTCATTGTCTAGGCTCTTTATCCTAGAACTTAGGTTTCCCTACAATGCACTCCAATATTTTTCATATCTTTCTTTTTTTCTTTTTAAAAAAATCAATATTTTTATACATTGCATTTCTCCTTTTCATATTTGTTATTCTATATTTATTAGAGCATACTCTATATGAAAATTCAAAATAAGAGTTGGACTATCTCTTTACCTTCAACTTTACTTGTTAAGGTAGTGGATTTCGTGGGAGTTTTATCTGTTCTAGATTAATCCTCCTAGTCTCTAAACCTTCTATATATCCCTATATAGATTGGTAATTGATTAGCATATCTTTCGACTTAGCTTTCCAATTTTAACCCACTGTTTTTTACTATAAATTTCTTTATAGCTGACCATGTATGTTTAGCCATATATTCAAATCCTTGTCCGATTTGATACGCCTGGAACCTAGTGGTACTACCTAAATACTTAGCTTTATCACTTAATTGTTCTAATTGATTCCCTGTTGCTCCACTTAATTGTTGAACTTTATTCATTTGTGTTTCAAAGTTTATACCAGCGGTAGCTAATCCTTGTAATGATAGTGAAAATTCTGTAATAGACTCAAATGTAGTCTTTACTGCACTACCTAAAGAGGTAATAGCATTAGTTATAGGTGAAAAATCATTCTTCATATCAGTTAAACCTTCGAAGAATCTTTGCTTACCTGCTTCATATAATTTTTTTAAAGCACCTACTAATATGGTAACGGAAGCTATAATAGCTTTTACATTCCCTGGAATAGGCAATGAAGCTGAACTTATTCGGCTAAAAGCTTCACTGAAATTACCACTTTTAAATGCTGAAAAAATACCTGTTAAATTGCTTATAGAATCTTTTAGCTTTCCAGTAGAACTATTAGCACCTGTAGCTTTATCTCTTAAACTAGACATTGTTTTACTTACGCCAGATAATGCTTTATCTTTTATCGAGTTTATTTTATCTTTTAAACTAGTAATTTTTTTTGTACTATCAGCAGTTTTTTTACTTGTTTCAGATACTTTTCTATTTATCTTATCAACCTGCTTAGTAGCATTGCCTAACTTTACGCTATTTACATTTTTAAAATTCTTAGTTGTATTCTTAGTTGTATTATTTAATTGCTTAGTTTTATTATTTATTTTATCAACCTGTTTAGTGACATTATCAAGTTTTGTGTTTCCAGCCGTTTTAGTCTCTGTTTTAAACTTTTTAACCTGTTTATTAGCATTATCCATGCTTGATTTAAATTTTGAGACATCAGCCGTAATTTTAATATTTATTTTTTTGTTGTCACTCATTTAGTAATCACCTTTTGCCTTGTCATAGTCTCTAAACATATCTAATATCTGTTGCTTTTCTTCTTTTGTAGCTTTCTTTTTATCTTCCTTTTTACTATTTTCAAATACTTCAACAGGTGCAAATTTCTTACCACCTAAAAAAGCACCAATCGCATTATATACAGCATAGTAATTATAATAATAATTATCTTCTTGTTCTTGTTTGTATCCTTCTAAAATCAGCTTAGCTTCTTTATAAGTCAATGCATAAAAAGTAGTAGGCGACATTTTCATGCCCCCTACCAACTTTCTAAACAGGTTTTCAATTATATTAATAAAACTAAGCTTCTTTTCTTTTACTTTCCCTCATCAGCATCTTCGTCAGTTTCAATATTTTCTTTTGAACCTAAGCTTTCTGCTAATGTTTCCATTATTACATCTAATATGTCACTTATGTCATGACCTTCTCCGATGTATTGATCCATTAGTTCTCCTGCTTTATTTTCTGTCATTTTTACATTAGTTGATTTTAAAGCATAATAGAAGAATTTTCTTATTATTGGCATATTAAAATATATAGCGTCTAAATTCATTACATCTATGCCAGCGCCTTCCATAGCGCACATAGTATTTATAGTAAATTTTAGAGTATATTCTTTACCATTTATATTTAAAGTTTTACCTGTCATATTTCATTATATCCTTTCATTATACTTGTGGTGAAGCTGATGATTTATCTTCTAATTTACCAGCCCCAGATAAACTCATTGAATATTTAACTAAATCTTCATATGGAGCATCTAAATCTAATTCTGTTATGTAAGCTTCACCTTCAAGGCTAATAGTTCCAGTTTTATTTTTTATAACCGCTTTTATTTCGGAACTGTTTAAGAAAGCAGTTTGAGCAGCTTTATATCCTGCATCGCTTACATAAACAACACCATCACAGTCTGCTGACCATTGTTTAGCACCAGATATATTTATATACCAGTCACCACTATCTTTTGAAGAAGCATCTATAGTGTCAGCTTGCATTTTTATTGATGTATTTTGTTGTCCACCTATCGCTTGTTCGCCAGCATATAATAATAGGTCGACACCTCTTACTACTTTGTCTTTTACTGCTGTTTCAGCCATAATATCATCCTTTCGTCTTATTTCATTTGAGTCTCTACTCTATAAATTAAAATGCCGTGGTAATATTTACCCTCGGCATCCGTTTGTTCTAGTATTCTACTTGAATCTAAGTAGAAGTATATTTGCATATCATCGAACATTAGTTCTTGATTCTGTAATAAGCTATTTACTTGCTTCATTATTTCTCTAACTTCTTTTTTACCATTATAATTTGAAAAAATATCTATAGTTTGATAATCCTTGTAAGCAAAATCTGTTTTAGTTGAATTGTCACCGCCGTAATCTATGCCAATTTGAACGTATGGACATTTAGCATCTTTAGGTACGCTGTCATAAACATCATAAGGAAGCTTATTTAGTAAATAATATAGATATTCTTGAACTTTTACATCAATCATTTTGATATCCTTTCAATAAGCTTATCTAATTCTTTATCTAGCTTATCTTCGTTTTTCTTTACTGCTGGTTCAAAATAAGGTTGTGCTTCTTGATATCTAGTTCCGTATTCAACATATTCACAGTATGAAACGTTTGTTCCCACTTCACCACTCATGTCGTCGATTATATTAGTAGTTATAGAACCTCTAAGTCTGCCAGTGTCAACAGGACAATTTCTTTTAGCATCTGTTTCTATACCATACAAAGTGTTTTTTACTAAGCTTGATACTTCATTTTCTATATTTTTAACATTGAACAATTCTCCAGCTTCAACTTGTACTTTAATTTCCATTAGTCATCACGCTCCATAACTACCATATAACACTTGCCATAATCTGCTATAGATACTTTCTTATATTTTTTATCCTTATATGATATTTTAAAATCAGCATCTAGATCATCTAATATTTTTTCTTTGGTAAATAGTTTGTTTAGAGAATATGATATTTCTCTTCCTTTGCTATCTATAGATTTAACTGTATAAGGTGCTACTTTACATTTTATTGTCTTTAATTCTGTCTCAGTTTCTTCGTAGCCCCCCATATTATCAGATATTTTTTCTGCAACTAAAATAGTTGCTTTTTCTCTGTAATCCATTACAACATCCTTAATCTTTTAGATTTAGATTTTATGTTTTCTTTCTTATATAAATCTAAAATACCTAGATAATCGTTAAAATCATCAGTGCTATAAGTTGTAGATAATACATCTATCTTTTCTGTTGTTATTCCCTCTGCACCGATTCTACGATATCTTTTTATTGCTACTTCCTCTGCTATATACTCAAGTTGCTTTGGTATTTCATTGCCTTCTAAATATACAGATAGATAATTAGCAGCATCACTTAAAAGGACAGTTAGAAGTTTATCCTCCGAACTGTCCTTTGTTAATCCTAATTTTAGTTTTATATTTGAAATATCCATAATATTATCCTAATATTCTAGTTGCTAATTCTGGATACATTGTTTTATATCCGTAAAGTACATCCATAGATAACATTTCTTTTTTAGTTTTCATATCATACCCTTTTACAACTCTCAAAGTTATACCATTGTAAGAAGTTGTGTAAGCTTCTACACCACTTGGCGCAGCTAAAGGTCTAGTTACAAATGCGAAAGCATTAGGGTTAAATGCTAAGTTAGCAGTATGACCTTTTTCTATTTTTATAGTATCAGTTGTAGTTACTTTTGTTTTAAGTGCAGGATATAATTTAACTGTTATGCTATTTGTAGAAGCTGTAGCATCTTCTGTTACAACATAATTGTTTTTAGCTATGTTGATTATATCACCTTTTTTAACATTTCCTGTTAAAGAATCTTTTGATAATGTTATAGTATCAAGTCCTGCATTAGTTTCAGCTGAAGCTTTTATTCCTGTTGTACCGCCTAAAGAACCAGCTTCATGTACTTTTATACCTTGAGCCATGTAATTATCTAATCCCATAACTCTACCTATAGAACCTTCTCTTAATGCTTGAGTTGAACCAGATTTTTCAGCATTTACTATAGCTGGAATAGTAGTAAAATTAGCGTCAGCTTCTGGGTCCCATATAGCAACTCTGCCAGCTATAGGCACTTTATTTATGTTTAACATTTTTCTAGCGTCAGCTATATCATCTAATGTTGAAGGAGTTGTTCCAGCAGTACCAACACAGTAAGGTATATCTTTGTATAATTCTAATCCATCTGCATTTATTTTTTCTGCTAATGCAACTGCTGCAGGTTCTAAGAATAATCTGTTTAGATCATCTACATTAGTAACCATTTGAATAGATGTAAAGTCTACATCTACAGTAGCAAATTTATCTAATGCAACTTCTACAGAATCTTCAACTACATCTTGTGGTGTTGTTCCTGTCGCTTGGTTGAAGTCCTCTGCTTTTAATACAACTGGTTTTTTAACTTGTATTTTAGCACCTTTTCCTTTTACAAAGTCGTTAGAATAGTCTTTGTAAACTAAGTTAGGGAATACTAGATTTTCTATTAATCTAGGTAGCAATTGTCTTGCTATCTCTTTTACTTCAATAAATTGATTTGCCATTAATCATCAGTCCTTTTCTTATTGTATTGTTATTTCTTATTAGCAAAGTATTGTCTGTAATATTCTTCGTCTGTCATGTCAGAAGTATTTTGATTGTAATTAGCTCGTTGATATGTATCTTTGAAGTTTCCATTGTTTCTTAGGCGCGCACTAACTCTTTTTTCAACTTCTTCTTCAATTCGTTTTTCAAAAGCTTCACTCTCTGCTTTTTTAAGAGCTTTAAATTTTTCTAAGTTAGCATGTATTTCTTCTGCATTATTTCCACCGATAAATTCTGCATATTCTTCTGGAATATTATCCACTTTTAATTGTTTTCTCTTTTCTTCATTTAAGTCTCTTAATTCCATACTTCTTTGAAGTTTCTCATAATTAGCGTTAGCTTGTCTGACTTGTTCTTGTAGTCTTTCATTTTCTGTCATATTTGCAAGTCTTTGGGCTTCTTTTTCTTTTTCTACTTGTTGTCTAGCTTTTATTTCAGCTCGTTTTACTTTTTCGTCCGCTTTCTTTTGCCATTGAGAATACTTTCTATCAATCATTTTGTCTAATTCTTCTTGAGTGATATTTAATACTTTACTTTCTCCACCTTCGCCACCATTAGTATTATCTATATGATTATCTTGTGGAGGTTCTTCTCCACCTTCGTTGCCTTCTGCTAATAGTTGAAGGTTCATTTTTAATTTGTTATCTTCCATTTTGTATTTCCTTTCCGTTTTAGTTTCGTCAAACATATTTCCATGAAGCTTTTTAAGTCATCATCACGTTTTGGACATAAAAATAAGCCCTTTCGGACTTTTATTGTTTTTATTTAATTTCCCATTTATTTTTAAAGGTATAAACTATCAAGGTACTTTTTGCAAACACCTTAAAATCGATTTCAGAAGGTCGAATTATGTAAACCTTTTTGTTAAAATTATGTATTTATTTCAGATACAATTAATTCAAGTTTAAGCCTTGTAAAATCATTTGTAGTACCTGTTATTTTATAATCAGTAATGCCTTTTATTTCAAAATCATCTAACTTTAATTCAAATTTTTCTTTTGTGTTTTTGATGCTAAGTTTATGTAAAGGATTTGTATTATTTTGAGAATCGCTCATTTTATTCTCCTATCTTCTATTTCTTTTCCATTTAGTTTTTTTACTTGTTCCTTGAATTCTTCTGACATAATCAGAAAAACTTTCTCTATTCCAATATGCTGGTAACATTTTATCCCTCCTATTTAACATTAGTAAACTTTTTCATCATATCAGCATAAGCTTTTTCATCTAGTCTAAATAAGTCGCTTTGTTTATATGAAACTTTGTAATTCTCCCATTTCTTATAAGCATCTATGTACATTTCTTTTTTATCT
>ERZ779876.1195-NODE-1195-length-23347-cov-9.773828_pt1 | contig 23347 bp, 13 predicted proteins | sample MGYA00511068_ERZ779876 | MGnify/ENA primary metagenome ERZ779876 (study PRJEB29588, sample SAMEA1970858) | human gut metagenome | biome: human gut; feature: human-associated habitat; material: faeces | place: Denmark | collected 2008/2010 ...
ATGTTCTGCCCTTTCTCTGTGATGCAGGTGCCGTCCACCCAGATCTCGCCGCTGGTGGGCGTCTCCAGCAGGTTTACGCACCGCAGCAGGGTGCTCTTGCCGGTGCCGTTGCGGCCGATCAGGGCCGTGAGCGATCCCGGAGGGACCGAGGCCGAGACGTCGCGCAGCAGGATGCGCTGGCCGTAGGCGAGGGTGATATGGCGAAGGGCGATGCTCATTTCAGAAGAGATTGCGGTTGCGGACGACTACGACGATCACCACGGGGATGCCCATCAGGGCCGTGACGGTGTTGATCGGGAGGGCCAGCGATTTGGAAATAAGGTCGCAGACCAGCAGCAGGGCGGCGCCCGAAAGCATCGACGCGGGCATCAGGACGCGGTGGTCGGCGCTGGCGAAGAGCATCCGCGCCAGGTGCGGCACGGCCAGCCCCACGAAACCGATCGGGCCGCAGAAGGCGGTCACGGTACCCGACAGCAACGTCGTGGCCAGAAAGATCAACGTGCGTGTACGGCCGACATTCAGCCCCATCGTGCGGGCGTAGCGCTCGCCCAGCAGCAGCAGATTCAACGGTTTGAGTACGGCGAACGTCAATCCCGTACCGACCGCCACGGCCGGCACGAGCAGCGTCAGCTGCGGGATCGTCACATCGCCGAGCGATCCCATCGTCCAGACGACGAACGATTTGAGAGCCGCCTCGTTGCTCATGTATTGGAGAATCTCGACGAGCGCCCCGACGGCCGATCCGAACATCATTCCCAGAATCAGAATTACCATGATGTCCTTGATACGGCGGCTGACGGCCATGATCGACAACAGGATGAGCGCCGACCCGATCCATGCGGCGCCCGCCGTACCGACGCTGGCCAGCAACGAATGCCCTGCGATGCCCAGCAGCGGCGCCCCCAACAGAAACAACGCCACGCCGAGACTCGCGCCCGAGCTGATACCCAGCACGAAAGGGCCTGCCAGCGGATTGCGGAACAACGTCTGCATCAACAGGCCGCTGGCCGCAAGCGAAAACCCCGCCAGCACGGCGACGACGGCCTTTATCAACCGGATTTTCAGAATGATGTCGCGCGCCATGGGATCGCACGGCCCGCCCGTCAGCAAGGCCCACACCTCGCGGCCGCCCACGCCGACCGATCCCGATGCGAGATCGAAGGCGAAGAGCACGACGACGACGATCGCAAGGAGGCCGAAAAGAATTCCTCGGCGGATTTCGAGGGCGAATTTCACTTTTTACGAAAATTATTCGGACAAAAGTAGTAAATATTTCAGAAAATAATTATCTTTGCACCGCAAAACCGACCGAGGGTTTGCACCATACGCCATCGGGGTGTAGCTCAGCCCGGTTAGAGTACACGTCTGGGGGGCGTGTTGTCGCAAGTTCGAATCTTGTCACCCCGACTAACCGAGAATCCTTGATATTCAGCCGAATATCAAGGATTTTTCTCTTGTGGTATATAGTCCGAAAAGTGGCGGTGGTACACAAGTGGGACATAAATGGTCGCTATCCGAAAATTTCGATATTAGCCGTTAAGTATTTAGTTGTCGGTTAGTTGCCGCATTCGGGCCTATACAGTCGCTCCGAACAGGCGGATAATGAATTTTATCGGGTTCATGACTATATGAATGAACTGTAATCGCGTCGCAGTATCTTATGCAAGGGGGGGGGCGAAGCGACCTGCCGGATGGATTGCGGCAGGCCGGGACAACTAACGACGGTCGGGATGAAGATTCGAAAACGATGCGGATAACGACTCACTGCCATGGGCTTTATCCGCGGCTGCAAGTACATGCGAGACCACCAAAAACTACAATATTGAACACTTCGCCCTCCCCTTGTGGTTCCACAATTGGCGGAGATTCTTCAAATATAACGATAAGACCCATTTTAAAATAGGTATTCAGCCTCGGCATCGCCGGCTGCACCGGCGGTTCGCCGCTATCCGACGCAACCTGCACTCGCAAAAAAATGCGCGGCACCGACCGCAGACGGCGGAACGAGCGGAACATGCAAAACAAAACGAACAGGAGTATTCGGACGGACAAATACCGATATCGCCATTTCGAGCGGACACCTCGGACAACGACCCCTTCTCCTCGGAGGGGGGGGGTAGTGCCGTTCGCAAAACGGGACGATTGCAATACGGAAGCCACTGACTCCGCAATATCATTCGCACGAATGTCGGAGATTTATCTTCGGCAGAAAAAGGTATCGCAACTTACACGAGTCACCGAAGAGAACGACGACGCCGGCGTCGCGGGACGAGTCAGAAATCGAGCCGGAAATCAAAGGGTTTCGCCTCTCGGTCGGACACCGGCATACGGCGATACGCTCAACAGCGCCCCGAGACCTTCATGCCGCCGGCCCCCCCCGGAACCCTCCGTACGGAGCAATTCCAGCTCCGGCAGCAATCCCCGCACGCCCCCCCCCCGAAACAATATCCCGCGATTTCATGCGCAGAAAAACTCCGGCCGGATGAAACGAAAATACCAAAAACGACAACCAACCGCATGAAAATTTATTCGTTCCGTATTTTGCAAATTGAAATTTTTTATTTATTTTTGTCTAAATGCTTCCCTTAATGGAGAAGCGACCCGACCACTACCGACCAAAACCGAACCGGATGGGAACCTCGACCATCGTCTATACGATCTTCGCTCGCAGGATGCGGCACGCTTCTACGCGCCGTAGCGAGGGAATAATTCCCCCCCCCATCGGTATTTAGATCGTAACCCACTAACACACGTACGATTACACGTGCGCGCATTGTTTTCTGCAATGTGCGCTCCTCTTTTTGCATTCCGTTTCCGGCCGCATCCTGTCCCCGCAGAATTCCTAAATCCCATATACTATGCTTCAAAATCTACTAAGAACCTTAAACTCTTTCAGCAAAACGACAGTATTGCTGATCTGCTGTTGCTGTCTGGGGTGCGGCAACGGTGAAAAAGAAATCGACGACCCCGACCGTCCCGACCGACCGGACGGCGACGAATACGAGGACATCGAGGTGGTGGACGGCAAAGTGCGTTTCTACCTGTCCGAGTCGGAAAACGGCATCCGCCGGCCGATGGGCGTCGGCGAGCGGGTATGGAATGAGTCGAAGGTAACGGTCAACGGCAAGCCCTATGCGATTGCGACCGATGAGAACGACCGCCGCTATATCGACGTCGCGGCATCGAACGCCGGCACCTACAACGCCACACTGACCACTACGGAGTCCGGCAGTTGGTATGACACCTCGGTCTACACCGATGTGAAACTCCCCTACTCGCAGTTCTGGACGACGACCGCCCAAGCGCTGCAATCGTACCCGATGTACGGTTCGTACACCAAAGAAAACGGCAACAAGCTGATTTTCGACGACGCTTTCGCCGTGCTGGACGTGGCGCTGACGGGATCGGCCGAAATCGCTTCGGTGAAGGTCGCGTCGCCCGACGAAGAAATCGTGGCCGGATTCGCCAACTATCTCCCCTCCCGCGGGGGCTTCTCGATGACCGAAGGCGTCGACTTCGCCGTGCTCAACTGCACCGACGACGGCCGCTGCGTGGCGCTGGACAAGGGAACGACGAAACATTTCCACATCATGCTGGCGCCGGGCGACTATCCGACGGGGTTGGAGATTACCGTCGGCGACGCGGAGCACCGCGCCATGAAACATACGCTGGCGTCCCTGCAACTCGCCGCAGGCGAAGTATACACCGTCGATCTGGCCTATACGCCCGACGCCGACCTCGTCTTCTACGAAGGTTTCGACAACTTCGTCTGGGGCGGCGACATCATGGGCGGACAGGAGGCGTCGGGCTACGCCCCGACGGCCGAAACCGTTACGACGGACTCGGGAACGGACCGCGATGGTTATGCGGACGCCTTCGAACGGGTCGCCTACAACAACCCCGGGTCGGCCTTCATCCAGTCGAATACGTGGGATGAAGTCAACGGCAAGACGGTCGGCACGTCGCATCAAATGTCCGACTCCTACGTGGCCAGCCGCAACATCGCCGACTACACCTTCATGTTCCGCTGTCAGGAGTATCAGGGTTATCTTGCCTGCGGCACGGGGAACACGGGCCGCGGCATCTTCCAGACCGCCGCGCTTCAAGCCATAGAGGGCATCGGCTCCGTGCGCGTCGCATTCGACTTCTGCTACCAGTACGGTTCGACGGACGTCCTGCTGTTCCAAGTCCTCAACGGAGGAATGATCGCCTCGGCGACCGTCGACGGGCACTCCGTCACGCTGACCGACGAGAATTCGGGCTACTCGGGTGCAACGGGAAAATACATCGTCGAGAAAAACTACGTGACGCTCCCGTCGAGCGAGTCGGCCGTCAAGGAGTGGCACCGCGTGGAGGTCGTCGTGGAGAACGCGACCGACGGCACGATGCTCTACTGGGCGGGCAACGACACAAGCAGCGGCGTCCATGGCTTCTATCTCGACAACATCGAGGTGCGTTCGCTCGGAGAAGCGGAGCGGGGCGAGAACATTCTGCGCGTGCTCTACTGGAATATTCAAAACGGCATGTGGTCGGATCAGGCCAACGATTACGACAACTTCACGGCTTGGGTGAAGAAGTACGACCCCGACGTGTGCGTATGGTGCGAATCGGCGACCATCTACAAGGACAACACCAATGCAGGAGCGCCCGCATCCGACAAGTTCCTGCCCGACGGCTGGCCGGCACTGGCAGCGCGCTACGGCCACTCGTATACGGCCGTCGGCGGCTGGCGCGACAATTATCCGCAGACCATCACCTCGAAATATCCGATCGAGACGCTGCTCAAAATCACGGATACGGAGCAGGCGGGAAAACCCGTTTCGCACGGCGCCGCCATCCAGCAGGTCACCGTGAAGGGCCATAAAATCAATGTCGTGACGCTCCACACGTGGCCGCAGGCCTACGCCTTCGGCGTCACCGGCTCGGCAAATCAGGCGGCGAGCGCCGCCAACAACGAAGGCGACAAGTACCGTGCGTTCGAAATCGGGTACATCTGCGACAAGACGGTCAACGATCCGGCCTACGCCGCACAGGAGGATTGGCTGATGATGGGCGACTTCAACGCCCGTTCCCGCGTCGACAACTGGTTCTACAACTATCCCGAGAACGACACCCGTCTGCTGGTTCACGATCACATCCGCAACAATACCGATTTGGTGGACATCATCGCCGAGCGCAACCCGGGACGCTTCATCTCGTCGACCTACGGCAATGCCCGCATCGACTTCATGTACGCCTCGCCCTCGATGTACGGACGTGTCGCGAACGCGCTGATCGTCATCGACAAGTGGACGACGGCAACCAAGAGTCCCTACGTGTCCAACTTCTACGACCCCTCGGACCATCGTCCGATTTTGGTGGATTTCGAGTTGAAATGACCGTTGGGAACGAATCTCCGACCTGAAACCAATACTACTACTGTTAACCTTATCGACTTATGAGAAAAACATTTCTGACGGAAAGTCTCGCCCGCTTGCTGCGGGGAGCGATCGGAATCGCGTGCCTGGCGGCGGCCTGCGTGTCGTGCGAAACGCACTCGAACTCCGACCGCAGCGAGTCGATCGCGGTCTACGCGGACCCGATCGAAAAGAAGCCGGTCGACGCCGTATACGTCGGCGTGCAGGGCGGGCAGGCGAAAATCTATGCGGAGGCGAACGTCGACTTCGTCGCCTCGTGGGAGGACGACGCCGACATGCCCTGGGCGGCAGTCCTGGACGACACTGCGGTCGACCCGCTGACGGGGTGCCGCATAGTGACCCTCGACGTCCAGCGGCGTGTCGAAACGGGCTGTTACTACACGCGGCGCACGGGTATGCTGATTCTGGCGGCGACCGACGGGACGCTGAACTACAACCGCATAGTGCCCGTACACCAAGGTTCGACAGCTCGCGTGAGCAACGATTTCTCCTCCATGAAGTACGGCAAAACCGATCCCCGCTTCACGGACGACGAGACGCCCATCGACGACTGGACGACCGCCCAGAAGGATTACGGCTTCTCCTCCACGACAATCGACGGCGAGGAGCACGCCCACTGCTACGGCAAGAACGGCTATCTGAAATTGGGCGACGACGAAGGACACGGCGCCGACCTGATTTCGCCCTACACCAACACGCTGCGCAGCGACTCGATGCTCATGGTCTCGTTCCGCGCTGTGGCGTATACCGACTTCTACACCGGAGCCAAGGACGACAACAAAATCAAGGTCGAGGTACTCGACGGGGGCGTAATCGCCGATTTCGCCGACACGGGCAAGACCTCGATCGAGCTCGAAGCCGCCTACTACGACCCCCGGAGCGACGAGTTCCCCGAGAACATGTGGGAGGGAAGCGACCTGCTGGTCTTCGTGGTCGGAACGCAGCTCAATCCGATTACGGTCAACACGCGCATCCGCATCAGCTGCGGCTCGTTCACACAGACGTCGCCGGTCAACAACCGCATCTTCCTCGACAATTTCTACATCCGCCGCCTCGAAGCGGACGAAGAGAATTACTTTACCGAAAACAACGGCAGCGGCAAGGACATAATCCTCGGAGCGCCTCTCGAGGAGGGTCAGGAGTAAGCAGGCCGGAACAAGTCGTATCACCTAAAACAACCTGAAATGAACAAATTTCTTCACACAATGAGCGTTTTCGCCCGTGCGATGTCGCTGGGGGCGATTCTGATAATGCTCGCAGCATACACGGCACCGGCGAAGGCTCAGGAACAGCCGCAGGCGGTTCACGGCATCATCTTCGACTCCGAAGGCAATCCGCTGGTCGGAGCCACAGTGGTCGTCGCTGGCGGAGTGCAGGGCACGACGACCGACACCAAAGGTAAATTCACACTCAAAGTCAAACCCTCCGATTCGCTGACATTCTCCTACCTCGGCTACACGTCACAGACGACGAAGGTGGGCAGCCGCACGAAATTCAACATCCGGCTGGAAAAGGACGCCTCCACCGACATCGAAGAAGTGGTGGTCATCGGCTACGGCCAAGTGGCCAAGAAAGACCTGACCGGTTCGGTCTCTACGGTCAAGATGAACGACATCAAGGACCTGCCCACGCTCTCGGTCGACAACGCATTGCAGGGACGTATCGCCGGCGCCGACTTCATGTCGACCACCGGCGAACCGGGCGCCACCACGACCATCCGTATCCGCGGCACGCGTTCGATCAACGCCTCGAACGAACCGCTGATCGTCGTCGACGGCGTGATGGACGCCATCCACGACCTGAACGACATCAACTCCGACGACATCGCTTCCATCTCCGTGCTGAAAGACGCCTCGTCGACGGCCATCTACGGTTCACGCGGCGCCAACGGCGTCATCCTCATCACCACCAAACGGGGACTCGGCACGACGGGCAAGCCGAACATCACGTTCAAGACCGACATCGGCTTCTCGCAGCTGCCCCGCCACCTCGACATCATGAACGCGGCGGAATTCGCACAATACCGCAACGACTACGCCTCGTTCGGCTCCGACGCCAACCATCCCGACATCGGCGCCGATACGCCGCTCTCCGGCTCGGTGTACCCCGACCCGCTCTCGCTGGGCGAGGGAACCGACTGGATCAAGGAGATCACCCGCACGGCCATCTACTCGAATTACGCGCTCTCGCTCTCGGGCACCAACGAGAAAGCCTCGTACTACTCTTCGTTCTCCTACAACGATACGCAGGGCATCATCGACGACAGCGGCCAGAAGCGCTTCACGGGGCGTATCAACCTCGAACGCCAGCTGTTCAAATGGCTGAAAGTCGGTTACACGGGGTCTTATACATGGAGGCACAACGACCAGAACAAGGCCACGATAGGCGGCACCAACTGGTGGAGCGGCGCCCAATACCTGTCACCGCTGCTCAAACCGACGGACACATACAACCCGCTGTACTACAACGGACAGAAAATCAATACGCCGCGTGCGTTGATCGACCAGAACACCCATTACCTCGAACGTCATTCGAGCAACCACAACTTCTCGCTCAAACTGGAACCGATCAAGAACTTCACGATCAACAGCACCTTCTCCTACTACCTCTACCAGCGTCACACGTACCGTTACTATCCGGGCACGCTGCCCATGAAGAGCGAAAACGAAGGCGGCGAGGCATACCGCGCCGACTGGGACGAGAATTCGTTCTCGTGGGAGACGACGGCCGGCTACAAGTTCGAGAAGAACGGCCATGCGCTGGACGTCCTCGGCGGCTTCTCGGCCTACCGGTTCGTGTCGCACGACTTCAATCTCTCGGGCAAAGGCTACATGGACGACGCCATCATGTGGAACAACATGAACGCCGTCCTGGACAAGGAAACCTACTCGGCAGGTACGGCCTACTCGAAAAAGACCAAAATGTCGGTCTACGCCCGTCTGAACTACAACTGGAAATCGCGTTACTACCTCACGGTGACCGGCCGTTACGACGGCGCCTCGAACTTCGCGGCCAACAACAAGTGGGCATTCTTCCCGTCGGCGGCCGTCAAGTGGAATCTGGCCAACGAGAACTTCCTGAAAGACTGCGACTGGATAGACGACCTGTCGATTCGCGTGAGCGCCGGTCTGACCGGCAACGACGCGATCAGCACCTACCGTTCGCTGGCCGTGCTCTCGTCCACCACAGGCGGCTATCTGTTCGACGGCTCGCAGCCTGTCGCCTTCTACCGCAGCCGTCTGGATTCGCCCGACCTGACATGGGAGAAGACGGCCGCCTACAACGTGGCCATCGACTGGTCGATGTTCAAAGGACGCCTGAACATCACGGCCGAAGCCTACAAATCCAAGACAACCGATCTGCTCATGTCGCTGGCCGTAGCCGCCCAGACGGGTTACACCTCGCGCTGGACCAATATCGGCTCGACGTCGAACAAGGGCATCGAGCTTTCGATCGAGAGCCAGAACATCGTGCGGCCGAACTTCCACTGGACGACGACGCTCACGATGTCGCATAACGACCAGATGGTCGACGACATCGGCTCGGAAGACTTCATTTCGGCTTACGACTCGCCGGGCAACAACAGCTACATGATGTACGGATACGTCAAGGGATACCCGCTCAACTCGCTGTGGGGCTTCAAGTACGGCGGCACGTGGAAAAACGCCGACGAACGCAAGGAGAACGAAATTACGAAGACCTACGTGAGCGTCTCCAACACCGACGGCGGCGCACGCTACTACGACGTCAACCACGACGGCGTGATGTCGCGCGAAGACCTGATTTATCAGGGCAACGCCGACCCCTATCTGTATGGCGGTCTGCAAAACACGTTCTACATTCACGGCTTCAAACTGGGTGTCTATTTCGCCTACTCGCTCGGCGGCAAGATCTACAACTATTCGGAGATCTACATGGCCGGTTCCCAGTTCGCGAACCAGTACCGCTACATGCTCGACGCCTGGCATCCCGTGCGCAACCCCAACTCCGACATCCCGCGCGCCGGAGCCAAGAGCGACGCCGCGCTACCGAGCGACTTCATGATTCACGACGCTTCGTATCTGCGACTGAAAAACGTCACGCTCGCCTACACGTTCGACCTGCGGAAAAAATGCTCGTGGCTGCGCGACCTCACGCTGAGCGTATCGGGCGAAAACCTCTATCTGTGGAAGAAATACAACGGATTCGATCCCGACGTATCGAGCGAAGGCACCTCGTCGACGCTGCGCCGCATGGACTTGGGCGCCTACCCCAAACCCCGAACCATCATATTCAGCATCCAGTTGAGATACTAAACCAATAAGATCATAAGAACTATGAAAATCAAAAACATATTGTATGCGACGCTCTTCTCGGCTTCCCTCTTGTTCCAGTCGTGTTCGCTCGACGAGGACACGTCGGGAATTTCGAGTCCCGACAATTTCTTCCGCAAATACTCGGAGTGCCAGTCGGTCGTGAACAGCTGCTACATCCCCATCAAATCGATTTACACCTACACCTACATGCTCGCCACCGAATGCGTCACCGACATCGCATACTGCCCGTCGGGTACGCGCGACGCCAGTCTGGACATCTCGCCCGCCGTGCCGCGTTTCGGCTCGACCGTCTGGACGCAGGGCTATCTCGGCGTACAGCGCTGCAATTTCGCCGTCAACGGCATCGAACGCGCCTATCAGAACGAAGTACTCTCCGAAGAGCAATACCTGCAACTGCTCTGCGAGGCCAAGACTCTGCGCGCGTTCTACTACTGGACGCTGACCTGCTTCTTCGGCAACGTTCCCTTCTACTTCGACGACGTCACCGACAACGAGGTACTCAACCGCATTCAGGTGCTGCCGCGCATGGATGCCGACGAAACGCGCGCGACAGTAATCAAAGACTTGCAGTCGATCGCGCCGCTCGTCGACCAGACTCGCACCTACGACAACGAGGCCAACCGGCTGGGAGCCTCCTGCGCCTACATGCTCATCGCCAAAATGGCCATGTGGAACAAGGAGTGGGACACGGCCCTCGAAGCGCTGCAACAGATCGAGACCATCTACGGCCCCCTGTCGCAGTACGACTACGCCCAGAACATCCTCTTCCGCAACAAGAACACTCCCGAATCCATCATGGAGATTCAGCACACCTACACGCAGGGCGGTCTCACCTATACCTCCAACGTGGCCTGCATCTGCCAGCCCTATCCGCGTTCGGCCAACTCGTCCATCTACGACGGCGTCGACATTCCCGAACTCGGCGATCAGGCGACCGTATGGGCGGCCATGCGGCCGAACGTCTACTTCTGTCAGGGACTCCAATCCAAGATGGGCAAGGATATCCGCGCCAAATACAACATGGCATGGGGCTATGAAGACAAGACCTTCAACAGCACCAACACCCGTCCCTGGTGCGGTCCGAAATTCTGGTGCCCGAACATGCAGGCATCGGCCGACGGCAACAATTACAAGGTATTCCGCTACGCCGACGCGCTGCTGATGATGGCCGAGTGCTACTTCTACAAAGAAAACTACGAGAAGTCGATCGAGTACCTCGACATGACCCGCACGCGCGCCGGACTGGGCAACTACATCTACCGTACGCCCGCACGCCTGGAAGAGGAGATTCGCAACGAACGGGCGCGGGAACTCTTCGGCGAATTCCAGCGCAAGTACGATCTGGTGCGCTGGGGCATCTGGTACGATGCAGTGACGAGCAACAGCGACTATGGCCCTCTGCAACTCAATACGACGTCCAGCCTCATCAAACCGTGCCATCGCTACTACCCCATTCCCGACACGGAGGTAACCTACTCGAAGAATAACCTCGACAACAACGAATACAAGGCCTACGGGTTGTAACGACCAGAAACTCTCAGACTATGAAAACATCACTCAATAAACACAAAAGATCGGCCGCCGGCCTGCTGATCGCCGTCGCGGCATTCGCGGCCGCCCTGACCGGCTGTCAGAAGGATTTCGAGATGGACCTGCCGCTGGCGGTGGCGGCACGGGAACTGTCGCTGAGCAAAGAGGCCGGCTCGACACACGTGCTGGTCTATTCGAACGGAGAGTGGACGGCACGCTTCACGCGCAACGTGAAGTGGGCGTCGCTCAACAAGCTCGAAGGTTACGGCAACCACGAAATCGTCTTCACTTACGCGGCCAACTACGGTATTTCGCGCAAAGTCGGGGTCGTCTTCCAGAAAGGCGAACTGGCCGACACCGTAATGTTCACCCAAGCGGGCACCGTCACCGAACCGTCGCTCGCGTTCGCCAAACCCGCCGTAGCGCTATTGAAGGCGCCATCGCGAATCTTCGCACCCATCGACACCAACCTGCGGTACTGCATCGACGACGTGGAGGCTTCCGTCACCTACTACGATGCGGACGGAGTGCCCGGTGAACCCGTACCCGTCGTGACGCGCGCCGAAAGCGAAGAGGGCGACGATAAACCGCAGGCGCAACCCGTTACGCCCTGGATTTCCGAGGTCGCCATCACGCACGAGGGCGTGTCGTTCGCCGTCGAGGGCAACGAGGCCGGCTCCACGCGCCTGGCCGACCTGACCCTCTTCATCGAAGACGCCGAGGGCACAGCCACCACCTCGGTGCTGAGCATCTCGCAGGGAATCGCCGAGCCTTCGCTCAAACTGGACAGCTCCGTCGAGACCTACGAGGGTTATGCACAACAGTGCACGATTCCGGCCACGACAAATAACCTCGTACCCTACGCCGACCAAATCGTCTACGATATCACCTACGATACCCCCGTCGAGGAGGGCAACGAGTGGCTGTCGGAACCCATGCTCACAGACGAGGGGCTGACCTTCTCGCTGACTCAGAACGACAGCTCGGAAGCCCGTTCCGCCACGCTCAACCTCAGTTACGCCGACGCATTGGGCGTCTCCGTTTCGGCAGTCTGCAAAATCACCCAGAGAGCCTATCCCACCGCCGTCGACTTCGCGACCGTACGCGGAATGACCCCGGGCGAAATCTCGCTGGCGGGCTATATCGAGGGATTCGTGGTCAGCGACCCGGCCAGCAAGAACATCGTTTCGAGCCCCCAGACCGGACAGTATGCGTTCGACCGCACCGAGAACGACCGCACGGTCTACCTCGAATCGACGGACGGCCGCTACGGTTTCTGCCTGAAATTCGCAACCGAAGACGACAACACGCTGGAACGTTTCTCGAAGGTGCGGCTCTCGCTCGACGGCGCCATCCTCGAAAAGAAGGCCGTCCCCGAATGCTACACCATCACGGGACTGACGGCGGCCAACATTTTGGATACATCGACACCCGACGAATTCAAGATTCCCGTCAAGACCAAACGTATCGCCGAACTCACCGACGACGACATCTTCACGCTGGTCTCGGTACCCGACCTGGAAATCATGTGCAAGGACGGCGCCTACACCAACTGCACCGACGGTTACTCGCTCAAAGACGACGTGAACCCAATCGGCGCCACCGCGCCGCGCTGGGACGTCGCACCGCTGATGTGCTACGACAAGACGGGCGAAGTAATCCACATGCTGACCAATGCGGCCGTACCCTGGCGCCGTTTCAGCTCGGGACGCGATCTGGAATTCTATTCGGTCGTAGCCCAAGGTTCGGGCACGTTCCGAGGTATCGTCGTGGCCGACGACGTGGCGCCCGTCCGTTTCGGCGACCTCGGCCGCTACCAGCTGCGCGCCATGACTCAGGGTGAGATCGCCCTGACCGAAGAGCCGTTCTCGAAGACCATCGTCGAGTGGAACTGGAACGACCGCCAGAACGACCTCACACCGGAAATCGGAGAGGGCGAGATCGACAAGTACGACGCCACGCAGGCCGGGTCACCGGATTTCAACAATGTCGTCTGCTCGGGCAACGGCGGCGGAACTTCCGAACAGAAGGGACTGGTGCCCAATGGCAGCGTCGTACTCTCGCGCCAGTGGTGGGATTTCGACAAGGACGAAGGCAAATATTTCGACATCTCGTTCTCGACGCAGGGCATCACCGGATCGAACCTGATTTTCGGCATCGTTTGGGGACACGGAAACATGAACAACACCTCGTTGACCGGCCCTGCGCACTGGAATCTGCTCTACTCCGTCGACGGAGGCACGACGTTCCGACCCGTTCCCGACTGCCCGATCATCAAGAAGCGTTCGATCGTATGGTGGAGCGGGACATCGCAGGACTCGACGCCGGGCTACACCGAGCATCTGCGCCGGCTGCCGGCCGATTGCTTCGGCAAGGAGAAGGTGGTGTTGCGCCTGCAAGTAGCCGACAAGGTGACCGACATCGCCCCGAGCAGCAGCGCTTCGACCTATCCGACGAATCTGGGCATCGAAAAAGGCACGCTCACGCCGGAGATCACGGCCGCCAACTGTCAGGTTCGAATCGGTACGCTCACGATACGTTACAACTAAACGCATTTCGGTCGGGCGGCGGACGACAGCCGACCGCCTGACCGGAAAAACAACAACGACAAAACCGAAACAACATGAACTTTCGCAAATCGATATTCAAGTTTTGGAGCATCGCCGCTGCGGTCGGAATCGCAGCTGCCTGCACCAATGTCGACGCCGAGGACATCGACCTCGTCAAACTGGGCGCATTGGAAAAAGAGTTCATCGTCGAGGCCGATGCGAACTCGTTCGACATCGACATCTACACCAACGGCGCATACCATATCGAACGGATAAACGAATCCGACTGGCTGAGCCTCGCGTGCGGCGAGACGACGGACGGCAAGGCCACAATCACGGCCGAATGCGAATTCAACGAGGATTTCAAACGCAAGGCGGGCATCGTCCTCTGCTCCGACGTGGATTCGCGGCGCGACACGCTCTACATCAAGCAGAAGGCGCTCATCGACGCGCGCATCGCATTCGCAAATTCGTCGATCATCGTCCCCGGGGCCGGCGGCGAGAACAAGTCGGTCATCGAGACCAACGTTCCCTTCTCCGACATTACGGTGGAGACCGAATACTCCGATCCCGAGAATACGGACTGGATCCAGGAGATCGAGATCGTCGACGCCGAGAGCGAGGAGCGCGAGCTGGTCATCACGCTCGACGCCAACCCCGCCGAAGAGGTTCCGCGCTCGGCCGCCGTGTCGCTCTCATTCACCGACGGATGGGACGAGACCGTCTCCGTCGAGTTCAATCTGCTGCAACGCACGGCCAAAGAGACGCTCGGCCGCAACATCACTTTCGAGGAGTTCCGCCAAAACTACGCCCTCAACAAGAAGATCGAAGACTACGTCATCATCGAAGGCATCGTCGTGAGCAACCCCGACAACCGCAATGCGGGCGAGAACACCCAACTTACCACCTCGACAATCGACTACACCGTTTCGGAACGGACCCTCTACCTCGAATCGAAGGACGGCCGCTACGGCATCGCGATTCTCACCAACGAGGTCGAGGACAACATCTTCGACCAGTACGACCACGTGCAGCTCCTCATTCAAGGCGCCACCGGCAACCTGGTCGAGAATCCCGACCGCTACGAATTGGAGGGCGTCACCAAGTCGATGGTCATTTCGCGCACCGCCGGTTCGGCTTCCGACGTTCCCGTCAAGGAGAAACACATGAACGAGCTGACCGACGACGACATCTACACCTACGTGACACTCAAAGAGGTCGAGTTCCCCGTACGCAAAGGTTCGATCACGCCGGTCAACGAAGGGTACGCAATCGGCACGAACGCACACCGTATCAGCAAATACCCGCTGCTCGTGCGCGACATCAACGGCGACGCCATGTACATGATGACCAATACCAACTGCGCATACCGCAGCGACGGCACACGGCTGCCCTACGGTTCGGGCGACATTTCGGGCGTAATCGTCCACGAACGTTTCTCGCGTTTCGAATGGCGCAACGGAGCCGACCCTGCCGAAATGACGGATGACCCGACGCTCGGCTACATCGGCCGCTATCAAATCCGCCACCAGAACAAGGAGGACATCTGGGGCAAGATGCAGAACAGCGTGGAAGACAGCTTCTCGGCACTGCTGACCGAATATCGTTATTGGAACCCCGACACGGAGAACGAGGTGCAGAAACCCACCTACGGCACGAACGGCTGGCTGACGCACACCTATCAGGAAAAGTATTCGGGTTCGGCCTCCAAGGAGTACCTGCAAGCCACCTACAAGCAGCACATGGTGGGCGGCGGCACGTACGAATACTTAGGACCCGTCGGCAACAGCGCGAACAACCTCTTCGGCGCCAACTACGGCAACAAGAACGGTATCGGCATCGTAATCGACCCCTCGAAGGAGAGCTGGAATCCGAAGATGGACGCCTTCATCAGCCGCAATCCCGACGGAACGATCGAGTGGTGCGGCCCGTATGCCTCCGACCAATACGCAGCCAGCGGTTCGGGAGGCTGGCCCGGAAACGACGCAATCCCGACGAGCTCCCAGCAAATCAACTACAACGGCAGTACGTCGATGCGCGGCAAGGCCAACGTAAGCGGCAACTGTTACACCGCCTTCTCCAACCACTACTGGTGGGACGACGACACGGGACGGTTCTACGCATGGCTGATCAACTTCTCGACCGAGGGCATTTCGACCTCGCACATCTCGATGCAAATCTCCGTGATGAACACGCAGCAGACCTTCTATTCGCCCCGCTACTGGTGCGCCGAGTGGGCGCTCACCGACTCGCAGGCGCCCGAAGACGACTCGCAATGGAATCTCATCGGCGAATACACGGTGCCCGACGTCTCCGTCTGGTCGAATACGCTCTACTCGTCGATCGTGGCCTACAAGTACATCGACTTCGAACTGCCGCAGGAAATCCTCGGCCACCCGGACGTCTACATCCGTCTGCGTCCGACGAGCGACCTTTGCAGCGACGGCAGCGATTATGCCAACGCCCGCCTGAACGGAAGCGCTGCCGGAGCGGCTTTGGCCTCCCAGCATGCAAGCAGCCTCGAGTATTTCGCGATTCGTTACAATAAATAACCGCTGTATCCGATAACCGGCCGAGGGCCGGCAAGCAACGGAACGTCCGGGCTTGTCGGCCCTCTTTTCGAATACATCCGAAACAATGAAGCTGAAAATCACGCTATTTCTGACAGCATTGCCGTATCTCGCCGTCGCGCGCGCCGACATCGGTATCGTGCCTCGCCCGCTTTCGGCCGCGGAAGGCAGGGGGACGTTTGCGATCACGGAGCGCACGGTCATCGCATCGCCCGAAACGCTGCGGCAGGAAAAATAAGGTCTCGGAATCGCGCAGTCACGTATCGCAATCCCTGTTTCGTTCCGGCGGACCGGGAGGAGGCACCGCGAGCCGTCAGAGACAGTCCCGCTTCACAAGCGGGACAAATTGCGACACGGGAAGACCTGAATCCGCACCTTCTGACGAAAACCGCCTGCCGAACCCTCCGGCGCGAACTCTCCGCACGAACCGCTCCCGTTCTCGTTTTTATTTCCTATCTTTGGCGGTGAAAACGACCTCGCTTTCGGCGGCCGGACAGGAACGACCGGTTCCGCACCATGCGGCCGCCCTCAAAACTGAGACCCGGCATGGACAATCTGAACCAAGACCTGACATCGCTGCTCCGCCGCGCGGGGCTGGACAACTCCGGCGGAGAGTGGGGCTCGCGCATCCTGCTCGTCGCAGGCATCGTCCTCATCTGCTACCTCGCGGTGAAATTGTTCCGGCATCTGGTGACACCTGCCCTGCAACGCATCAGCGCCCAGACCCGGACGATGTGGGACGACCATCTGTTCGACGACAAAGTCCTGCACGCCGCCTGCCGTCTGATTCCGCCCGTCCTCCTATATCTGCTGCTGCCGCTGGCCTTCGGCGACGACCCCTCGCTGCTGAAACTGCTGCACAAAGGCTGCTCGATTTACCTCATCGTCGTGACGATCGCCCTGCTAAACACCTTTCTCAGCGCGCTCTACGACATTTCGAACAAACACGAAACGCTGCGCGACCGGCCGTTGAAAGGCATCTACCAGATGCTCAAACTCGTGACCGTCAGCGTCGGCATCGTGTTGATCATCGGGATTCTCATCGACCGGAACGCCACGAGCATTCTGGCCGGACTGGGTGCATCGGCCGCCGTGCTGATGCTGATTTTCAAGGACAGCATACTGGGGCTCGTCGCCGGCGTTCAACTCTCGGCCAACGACATGCTGAGACCGGGAGACTGGATAACGATGAGTAAATACGGTGCCGACGGGTATGTAATCGAGGTGACGCTGACGACGGTCAAGGTGCAGAATTTCGACAAGACGATTACGACGATTCCTCCCTATGCGCTGGTCAGCGACTCGTTCCAGAACTGGCGGGGTATGCGCGAATGCGGCGGACGGCGCATCAAGCGCTCGGTCTTCATCGACGCCCGCACGATTCGCCGGTGCACGCCGGAAGAGACGGCGCGGCTCCGCGAAAAGGGGTATCTTGCGGCCGATACATCGCAGGAAATCGTCAACCTGCAAGCGCTGCGGGAGTATCTCGCGAATTACCTGCGCAACTGCCCCGACGTGCGCAGCGACCTGATGTTGATGGTACGCACGCTCCAACCCACGTCCGAAGGCGTGCCTTTGGAGTTCTACTGCTTCACGCGCCACTTCGAATGGATTCCCTACGAAGCGTTCCAGAGCGCACTTACCGACCGTGTGCTCACCCTTCTGCCGGAGTTCGGCTTGCAGGCGTTCCAGCGGCCTGCGGGCACCGATCTGCATGAACGGCACTGACGGCATTCGGACACAGGAGGAATGTCTGTTTTCCGACGCAAAACGCGCGCTTTCTCCCCGAAGGAGCGTATCCCTGCAACGGTTTTTCCGGAAAAGGTGCGCGAAATACCACGAAATACGCTTTGCCTGCGTGCATTCCTGCCGTCGCACGGCGCGAACGTCCGCGAAAGACGGCCCGACGAAGGACGGCGAGGGCAGAACGCCGTCTCCACCCTATCGGATATTATGTCTCCGCACTGAGACACATGCTGACATAGCGCACGACGACGGGATAAAAGCGCATGTATGCCGATGCATGCGCCGAATCGGGATTGCGACGGCAAGGCGTCCCCTGCTCCGAATACACCGCCGCAAGGGAACGAAAAGGGGCAGAGTTGTGAAAACTCTGCCCCGAATCGTCCTCCGTCGCGACGGAGGAGAGACGATCCCCGCTATTTGAGAATCTTGTAGGTCACCTTACCGCTCTTCACGGCCCAGGGATAAGCCACCTCGACGTTGACCGTCACGTCGACATCCTTCTGCAACGAGAGGTTATTGAGATTCGAGAAGGTGATCTGACCGGTCGTCTCGTCGACAGTTACACGGTCGCCGAGTGCCGCCGAAGCGTCGAATCCGTTGTCGGCATAGGTCACCGAGAAGCTGACGATGCGGATCGCTTCCAGCCCGAAGACTTCGTCGCTGTTGGGACGGACACCCTCAGCGAAACCGTTGGTGTCGTCGCCCGTGATCCACGGATCGGCCAGCGTCGCATCGTGATCGATCAGCTCGAAGCCCTTCATATCGTCGGCGTCGCGCATATCGCGCAGCGAAAGTACCTCGCAGATATTCTTCGTATAGGTCGCCTCGGCCGTGCGGGTCGGGATTTCGACGGTCTCCGACTGCGTGAACGAGCGGATCGGGTCGAACTTGTTGACCTCATACGACGTATAGTCGTTCACGGCCGTGAAGGCGTTGCCGATGACGATGCCGTCGATCGAAAGCGTACCGACGACGGGCACGGATTCGTTGCGGCCGTAATACGAGAGTTTGTTACCGGCGATCTCGATGCCGTCGTGAGCGGGAGCCGTCGCGGGAATCTCGTAAGCGAAGACGAGTTTCTGTGCAGCGATCTCATCGTCCGATACCGGTACCCATACGCCCTGCGCATCCTTCTTGACGATCGTGAAGGCGGATTCCAGATCGATGTCGGCTACCGAGAAGCCCGTGAGCGCACTCGATCCGAAACTCGGCGACCAGAGACCCTTCACATCCGACTGCCACTTGCCGTCCGCGTTGTAGACCCATGCGTCGACGTGCTGCGCGGCATAGGCGGGAATCTCGACCCTGGCCTCGCCCTTGACATAGATCGGCAGGCCGTAGTTGGGAACGAGCTTCGTCTCGAAGGCGAATACGTCGGCGTCGGTCTCCACATCGGCACGATTGACCTGCATGTGGGAGGTCATCTTGCCGTCGTTGGCCACGGCGATGCGGGTGATCGTCGCAGGATTCGAACCGTCGAGGAACCAGTAGTTCTTCTCCAGCGTCCGGTCGCCGCAGACAGCCGTATAGAATGCGTTCGCACTGTTGGGCGAGCCTCCATAGTAAGGACGGGTAAGCGACGTAGCCAGTTCGGCGGCATCCGTGAAGTGATCCTTCACCTGCTCGAAGAGTTCGCCGACAACGGAGGTATCCTCGGCTACGAACAGCTCCTCGGTGGCATCGTATGCGAGCGTAGCGGCGGGAAGCGTAACCTCGATCTTCTCGGGCAGTGCGACGAACTCGGCCTCGAAGGCGATCGTCACCTGTACGTTCTCGAACTCGCTCGACGCTTCGACGGCATAACGCTTGCCGAAGGTGTATCCCGAAACGCGCAGCGTATAGCCCTCGTCGGCATCGTAAGCCACGGGAACCACCTTCACATTGTCGTCGACGGTCTCGGTCGGCTTGCCCTCCGCGTCGAGCTCGACGGCCTTCACCACGGCGCTGCCGCCCTGGTTCCAGTAGGTTACGATGTTCTCGGGCGTGATGTCCTGAGGAAGCGTCGACTCGGTTACTTTGAGCGTGAATTCGCGCTCGGAACCTTCGTACTCGCCGCCGGCTTCGTAGACCGTCCGGAAATCGGAGTAGTTCCAGACGTACTTCAACAGGTCGAGCGTTACGCCGCGCTTGGTCTTGACGATCGTCACACGGCTGTTGAAGGTCGGGTTCAGCGCATCGTAGGCGGCAGCGACCGTATAGGCGTGCTCGGTGAGCAGGTAGTTGTTGCGCGTCGACTTGTCGGCGGCGATCAGCTTGACCGTCTCGTCGCAGACTTCCTCCCCGCCGTTCGCAACCTCGAAGTTGCCCTTGTCAGCCGACTCCAACTCCGTGCCGTCGGCTTTGAAAGCCTTGCTCGTGCAGGCCACGACGGGCGCTTCGAGCGAATAACCCATGTCGGCGAGCTGAGCCAGATCGTAGTAGGCTTCGCCGTCGGTAGCCCAGAGTTTGTAGCCCTTCATCAGTTCGACGACCATGTCGGTATCGTCGTAGGGAATCTCGTAGACCACTTCGCCGTCCGCTGCGACGATCCGGTCGGCGTCGATCGAACCGTCCTCCTTGGCGGGAGCCAGCACGACGGCCTTCACGTCGGCGCGTGCCGGCACGAGGTTCACGTAATCCGAAACCACATTGGCCGAATAGTCGTTCCCGGCCTCCGCGTCGTAGGCTTTCTGTACGCGCAGCGCAATGCTGTACGAAACCTTACCCGTGAAGAAGTCGGGGGTGAAATCGGCGGGAAGCGCCGTCACGATGAAGCGGCCGTTGCCCGTCTCGTCGGCCTCGACCTTCTGAATATTCAGCGCAGGCACCGTAGCGCGCGTCTTCACCTGCTCCATTTCCAGCGAGAACATCTCGGGTTCGGCGGCATAGGCGGCCACGAGCTGTCCGGCAGCCTCGACGGGCGTAACGCGGAAGGTCATCTCCACCGTACCGTTCGCCAGCAGGACGGGCTCCTCGCCTTCGGGGGCATAGTAGAGCGCGTTGACCGACGCCTTGTGATCGTCGTAAGCCGGAACATAGACGAGGCTCTGGATACGGCTCAGGAGCTGATCCACGTCCATGCGCAGGCCGTCGATGAGGTTTTTCAGATCCTGCATCGTCCCCTCGTACTCACCGGCGACACCGTTAATCGCATTGGCAATAGCCTCATTGATCTTGCCGTCGTTGGCGAGCGCCTTGCCGATGCAGTCCTCCACGCCCTTCGTGAAGGCGGCGTTCGACTCGTCGTATTTGATCTCGGCATTTTCGAGCGCTTCGAGCCGGCTCTTGATGTTGGCCAGCGAACCGTCGGCGTCGGGCTTGCCGTTGAGGGCATCGATCTGCTTCTGCAAATCCTGGATTTCGAGATCGAGCACATCCTTTTGGACGAAGTTATATTTCGCCAGGATCGGCTTCATCGCGTCGCCCAGCGAGTTCTTCATCGCCTCCTCGCTCTGGCGGATCGCCTCCTGTAAGTCGGTCAGCGTCGGATAATCGGCCAGTTCGGCGTCGGTCACGTAACCTTCGAGCGTCGAAGCCAGCCCTTCGGCCGAAACGTAGTTGGCCTTGATCTGGTTGAGCAGCTGCGACAGACTCTCGACCGTCGTCTTGGTGGCGTAGGTCGCCTCGGCGTCGCTCTTGGTCAGGTAGTTCGCCAGCGAACCCTTCACGGCGTCGATTTCATCCTGCAAACTCGTGCGGGCGCTTTCGAGCGCCTCGATCCGCTTCTCCAGCTTGCTCTTATCGCTTTCGAGCGTCTCGATCTGTTTTTTCAGCGCTTCGACTTCCGATGCGGAGGCCGCCTTTCCCAACTCCTCCTGCAACTTTCCGATCTCTCCGGCCTGCGTCTCGGCTTTGCCCTGCAACGCCTCGATTTCGTCCTTCAAGCCCGAATCAACCCCGTCCAACCGGTCGACCGCATTTTGCAGAGACTGCATCTGCTTCTCCACGGAAGCGATCTGCCCCGTCGTCAGCTCGTCGATCCGGTTGTTCAGACTCGTGATGTCGTCATCGTAGTCCTTGCAACCGACTCCGGCTACCACCGTTCCGACAAGGAACAGCGATAGGAGTCTACCTAAGAATTGTCTTTTCATAATGAAGAAATTAAAGATGTTTTGAAATGGTTTGAACTTCGTGTCTTTTCGGTATTTACTTACTGATTCCTACATAGTTGTCATCCCTTATCGACAGGATTTCATACCACCCGCCGCCGGACTGTTGGTATCATATATGATACGCATGATGCAAAGATATATGAAAATCTTTGCAATACAAAACTTTTCGTAAAATTTTTCGGGATGCCAATCGACTATACAGAACAGATAAAACTTATCGCTCTAAAAATCAGAACACTAAGAAAGGCTCGAAAGCTCACGGTACAGGAATTGGCCTACCGCTGCGACATCGAACGTTCGAACCTGAGCCGTATCGAAACGGGCCGTTCAAATCCCACGGTCAAAACACTTTGCATCATCTGCAACGCACTCGACGTACCGCTTCGGGCACTGATCGAATAAACGCCGCCCGCCGCCCCGTCTCCATTGCGTCGTTCCGTCCCTTCCGCTTCGTCCGGAAGGGACGAATCCCAAACTTATCCTGTACTTCGAGGGCCGGAAAAGCCTCCGATCCGCCGGACTATATAAATAATAAGTAGTATCCTTCCGGATTCCGTCCTTCACGGGAGCGTCGGCGGCGTCACTGTCGGCGGGCCGCTCCCGTCGGCTGCGGTTATGTCCGCGCATTGTCCGCAGCGCCGATCCCGCCACGGAGCGCCTTTTCGGACAATCCGTGCGGCGATCCGAAACGGCAACTTCCTGCAAACAAGATCGTACAATTTATTATTTACTTATACAATATTATATTTCATCCACCAACAAACGTTGCTTTGCTTGTTTCGGCCGGCCGGTTTTCGGAACTTTATATTGATTAACCCGCTAACGAATCATCGTATGAAAGTGACCAAAGAACGACTCAGCTATCTCAAACAGGCGCAATACGTCCAACGCCTCGCCGAACCCTACATCCGCAAAGGGAAGCTCCCGCTATGGAAAATCCACACCAAATTCGTGATCGAAGAGGCTCCCGTCAGTCTGAACACGTTCCGCAAAATGCTGAAAGAAGACGTTTCACATCTCAATGAGAAGATCGAAATCTATCGCAAACAGATGGAGGAACAGCACGACCGGGAGGTGGAGAAGAAACGGCGCAAACGTATCAGAAGCAAATAACCGGCCCGCAGCCCC
>ERZ779876.1200-NODE-1200-length-23306-cov-3.472625_pt1 | contig 23306 bp, 23 predicted proteins | sample MGYA00511068_ERZ779876 | MGnify/ENA primary metagenome ERZ779876 (study PRJEB29588, sample SAMEA1970858) | human gut metagenome | biome: human gut; feature: human-associated habitat; material: faeces | place: Denmark | collected 2008/2010 ...
AGACACGGCCCTTTCACGGCTGTAACATGGGTTCGATTCCCGTACGGGTCACCAAGACAGCATAATCCGAACTTAATTCTCTATGAGAATGGGTTCGGATTTTGTTTTTGTATCAGTGATTTATATACGAAATAGCGCGCAAAAGTGGCAGCGGTCTAGATGACTGCTGCCACTTTTGTTGCAAGAAAATCATTTCGGCTCTGCTGATGTATCCTTTTGAGATAGCTTTTGCTCATAGTCTCGCTGGATATAAGGAAGAATAAACTTCGTAAATTGATTTATGTAAGCAGAATCAATCTGCGGATCTTTGATGGTGGGGACAATTTGAATCTCGGTAGAAGTATTATCCGAAGTCTTTTGCGGCACACAGAACTCCTTTTAGTCAACGAAGAGTAAATCAAGGATATCGTTACATTCCGTGGAAGTGTAGCCCCATAGAACAGAGCTGAGAATGCTCAGCGCTTCTTCACGGCGGCTATAATAAGTGCGCAGTGAAAGGGGATAACCTTTACCATCGAGAGCATACAAGATTTCATTAGCGTTTTCGTAGCGTTGCGGAGAAAGATAGGAATAGTAGAGAACCCAATAGTAAAGTTCGCCTTTCTTGTGCTTTTCTCGCATCAGGTTGACGGACGAATCTATAACAGATAACATCTTTTTGCTGCGAGATACGGATTGTGCATAGCCTTCAAGGTGTGGGTTGGGAAGACCTAAATCATCGAAAGAGGTCTTATTGGAAGCGCCATAGGCGGCATGAAATTCGGCATGCAAGTTTCGTTCTGCAACTTCTACATTCCATAATGCATCGCGGTAGTTTTTCATAAGAGTCAGTGTATCGTGAAAATATTTAGAAACATCTTTCTTTTGATTGTTCAATGCCACGGACAAACTCCTTCTTTTTATCAAAAATTAAAGTGTGGTTTTGGCGGATAAAATCTCTCTGGCAGTGGCTTTCGTTGCGGCTGCATTGTCTTTTCGCATATCCTTGCCGGAAAAGAGAATTGGTGCGCAGTGTTCCAAAATACGCCCATAAATGCGTGAGTGTTCTAAATCAGAGGGATTTTTCATTTGTTCCAGCGTCAGATTGGTTGTGACAATCAGTGGTTTGCAGCTGCGATAGCGCCGATCAACGATGTGGAACATCTGCTCCATAGCGTAGGAAGTGTTGCGCTCTACACCAAAGTCATCGAGAATCAGCAGATCGTAGCGCCCGATGGAATCTATATAGTCAATCCGTTCTTCGGGAAACATCCCCGTCAGGCGCGATAGGATGGTAGGAAAGTTTGTCATCATCACGGAAACGTCCTTGTCCAGCAGTGCATTGGCGATACACCCGGCAAAGAACGATTTCCCTGTGCCGACATCCCCGAAAAGCAACAGCCCTGTATTGGCGGCGTAGGCTTTATCCCAGCTCTCAACATAGGCGTGAGCCTTTTTTATCAACGGATTTTGCCCATTGTCGTTGGCAAAGGTGTAGTTGTACAGATGACGGTCCTGCAAGCCTTGCTCGCGTCTGCGCCGAATGCGTTCGATACGTTTTCGCTGCTCCTCGGCCTTCTTGCGGCGCTGCTCTGCGGCTGTCTGACAGGGGCAAAGGCAGCGAGGAGTGAAGTGTTCTGCGATGCCGTGAATAGGAATTACAGCCTGTCTCCGCCCGCCGCAGGACTTACAGTGAATCAGGCTGTCGGCGGGGTCGATATACTCATCTGCTGCTAGCACGGCGTTCTGTGAGACATTGCTGAGCAGCATATGAATTTCAGCGGAAAGTTCACTCATACGGTTTCCCCCTCATCCACGCTGTAATCACGGCTGTGCGTCTGCTGATGATTTTTCTTCTGATCGGAAGCAGCCCAACGGCGAATGGTTGCGGCATGATTTTGGTATTGCCGCCCACTGGATGCCATGTACTCAGAGAGTCTGTCAATGTAATGCTGCCATGAGGTTGGCAATTCGTTTTGCAATGCAGCCAATTCATTGTCGGAGAGAAAGATATTTTCATAAGGCCCGAAAGCGGAGCGTGGAGAAGCGGGTTGTCCCTCTTTCTCTCTCACTCTAACTTTATCTCTATCTCTTTCTTTATCGCTAATCTCTATCTCTGGTGGACAAATGTCCGCCCTTACGGTAGAAGGTGGGAGTTGCTGTTGGAGACGAAGCCGCTCCATACGCTTGCGTTCTGCTTCGGTAGAAGATTGGCCGATAAAAAGTTGAATATCGGTCATATAGTAGGTGTGGTTTGCAAGAATTTCTATAAGACCAAATTTCATAAAAATCTTGATGGCACGTTCAACAGTGCCGACCTGATGGCGTGTGATAATCGCAAGTGTCTGGAATGTATGCGGCAAATTTTCGCCAATCAGCAACATGCCGTTATAGGGCAAAGAGATAAGGTAGAACTTGAGCAGCAGGAGAATATACAAAGGGCCGTCCTGCATCTGCTCCAACAGCAGGATTTTAGGGTCATTGAAAAATGTATCTTTGAACTTCATGTAGTAATATTTGTGATTCTCGGACATGGGCAAAATCCTTTCAAAAATTTAGTGTTTCCTGAAATTTCCGGAAGTCGATAGTCTGCAATTCGATGGAGTCCCCGCAGAGTGGCCGCAGCGCGTCTGCCTGAAAATCGAAGCAGACGATAATGCCGCTGTATTTCAGAAAATTTATAGCAGAGATAAAACGGAATAGCCGTGGAATATCCGGCAGATAACTGAACAGAACCGGCGCGCCTGAGTCGGTGAGGGTATCGTGTTCAAAGCGGCTGCCGGAGGACGGTGACTGAAAATCTTGCTGAAGCAAGGCATCTAATTGTGTGATGGATTCCGGAGAGCAGAGTAATCGAAGCAAGGTCTCGCCGTAAAAATCATTCGTTAAAAAGTAGAAATGCTCATAGCCGTCGTGGAGCAGGAAATGATCCCGCTTGCCGGTCTGGGCGCGTTCCAACAGTGTGCGAAGAGTATCCATATTATCCGACAGTAAAAGCCCGCTTGCATTTAGATTGAAAGAGACTTTTGTGCGATATACTTGCTCCAGCATGACCTTGGCGCGCATCTCGACTTGCGGCTCAAAGATTGGTAGAAATTCCATGCTGTTATACACGGCGAAAACGCGGCTGTACGTGAACAATGCGCCTGCCATTCGTGAGCCACGAATCTTCAGCATTTCAAGTTCGGCCTCTTTCATCTCGCGGGAATCATAAAAGCAGGGCTGTTCAATGCGGAACGGGCCGCTTGCGGCTGGAGAGAAGATGGGCGGCTTTTCGTTGCGGTAAATCATTGCGCCTGCATTCAGCATCGTTACATAGGTCTGTGCGATACGGTGCAGCCGAATACGGCGCGGAATTTCCGACTTGATGGCATTCGTGTCGCTGCATCCGGATAAGTAGAATGCAAAACGCTCAGACTCTTGCTGCAATAACAGCCGTTTACCGCGAACACCGAGCCGATAGCCACGAAGGTGGTGACTGGAAAAGATGCGCAGGAGTTTGTCGTGCGTCAAGGACGTGACTACCTTTTTGCGGTAGCTTTCACTCGCGGTAAGGCGGGAAGAACAACTGCAAGGAACCTCACCGCAGATGGCTGTGAGCGACAACAGCTCATAATTAAGACTGTTATGGGACGGTAAAGTTGGAGACTGTGAAGAAATAGGAATCACCTCGTTTTCCTACCGTAAGCATATTATCTTCGGTGCAGCGTTTTCGCTTGGAATGTCTAAAAGGCGATTGTGACACGGAAAAGCCGCCCAAATGTGCAAGTAGAAATTTTTTGAAGAATTTTTAGATGAAATGGAGGTCAATTTTTTGCGGATTTTGCAGGAATTTTCATATCCAGCCATGCAGAAAATTTTTCTTTTTGCATGACGGAAATGATGGTGCAGGACGAATCCGAAAACCGTGTTGTCTGGAACTGATCGCATAGAGTACCGGTGTCATCGGTCATGCAGTACAGAGTGATGATGTCCAGAACTTCTTTCATTTCCAGATTGTCATAATCCCGCACGGCTTTGATGGGCAGGCAACGGTCATAGACGTGTTCGATGCAGACTGTGCATTCGCGGAAGTGGGGAAGACTTTGCTGTTCGGCATACTGCTTTAATGCGGCATGAAGCGCTGGTTGCAAGAATTTGAAGCCCTCGGCGCGTGTCTTTTTAGGTAACAGCGCAGGCAACCGGACAGACAGAATCCCGTCTGTCACATCAACGCGGATGCCCTGCATTTCAGCGGCTTGAAGATAGTAGTCCTGCGGCATACCACCGCAAATTGTAAACAGAAAATTGCGAAGTTGGGCGGTGCTGCGTTCACTGAGCAAAGCGGTATTCTTGGCTACTTCAAAAAATTGAATAGGATCCGAACTGGGGAGCAGGTATTCCAATTCGTGCAGTTTCTTATCGATGTCGATAAGGCAGCGCTGCTCCAAACGGATATGAGTTAAAAGTGTATTTGAATTCAAAAGTACCTCCGTGATGACGTATAGACAGGCGTATAATATGCGTATTGAGATAATTCTTCGACAGGAGAAAGTGATAATACGCAAACATTACGTTTGCCATACGCATTGAGCTTATACTGCATGTTTTGTTTTAAAAGATAAGGAAAGAAACAAGGATTTAAGGCCTAAAATCAGGTTGTGCGATTCGGAGTAAAAGCACCGATAGGAGCACAACATTTGTGCGCATATTTACTTTACCATGTTTGCTGTGAAGAAAAAAATACATAGGTTCTGCAAATTTCATGCGGATTTTGTGCGGTTGCCTTTTCGCATGAGAACTGGCGTACAATAGACGATTTTTAAAATATAAATAAAAAAGCGCCGCTGGAAAAAATCCAAGCGGCGCAGAAAGCGCTAAAGCTGTTTTATGTGGCGAGGATAATAAGTGAACAGGGGCAGGAAATACAAGGAATCACTTATTGTTTTTCTCCTGTGGTTGCTGAGAATCCGAATGAGTTTCAGGGCGATGCGGCTGATAAATGCCCATGATGGAGTACGGCGGCCAACCGTCGATTTCGTGGCGGATAGCAGTATCAAGGGCCTGCCGACCAATTTTGTGAATAGCAGATTCTTTCTTTTCCATTGAAGAGGCCTCCTTTAAAATGATAGACTTCATATAGCAAAATTATTGCACGCCAAATCCATATGCGGAAAATGCCAGCAATAGCGCAACTGAAAAAATAGAAAAAGCGATACATCCTGCCCAAACAGGATTTACAAAAAGGATGAGGGAAAACGCTATTAAAATAAAGGCAACACGCAAATAAATACGTGGCCGTAATGCGGACATTTCAGTAGAGGAAAGATGCAATTCGGGGTGGTTTACCGGACCGATTAAGGCAATAGAAAGTCCGGATATAATTGCAACAAATATAAACAAACTTGCATCTGGCATACAAATGGATAAGGAAAGAAACAGTATTTGAAGGATAACGGATGTAATCAGACATCCATGAGGTGTCTTTGCGTGATATCCCCCGGTACGAGCACGCAAAAAACGGAATGTAAAAGTATATAAGATGGATCCAATCCATCCGACGACGAGCGAACCGATAGGAATCAAGAGGCAAAGAGAAAGGACAGACATGAGAAACTTAATAACTACATAATGGCACCAATCTTTTTTATCTTCTGCTATGTAGTTGTGCGCTGCAAGAAAAATGGTAATCTTTTCTGCCAAATTTTCCATGTCCATCACCTCTTTGCAATTACACTACTATAACGAAGCAAGAATGTCCAAAAAAGTGGCGTAACTGCAATTTGGCGTGCATAACTGCAATTATTTGAGTGATCTAATTATTGAGTCAGTACGTTCTTCATACCATTCAGCACAAAACAAAAAGGAACTGTTTTTGTAGGACATTAGATGAAAGGCATCATATTTGTGCAGAGTTTCCATTACATTGCGAAGTCCAAAGCCATGAAGTTCTGGTTCTTGCTTCGTTGTTGCAATGTGGTCATTGACGATTGCTACAGGTAAACTGGAATTTTCGACAGAAAGAAAAATGGAAGTAGGAGAAGCATTAGCGTCACGAATTACTTTAACAGTAATCCAACGGTGATCAGTAGGCAGCTTTTCACAGGCTTCAATGGCGTTATCTAACAAAATTCCCAATAATGATAGTCAAATCAACAGGAGAGGTTTTTATCTCGGACAGGTCATTCACTTCAAAACGTATATCAATGCCGGAATTTTTTGCTGCATATCCTTTTTGATTCAGAACAGCATCAACAGATGGATTATGGCTGTTAACCAACAAAATTCGCTCGGTCTGCTGTACCTGCAGCTGTTTAAGATATTCGGAGACCGCAGAAATTTCTCCATGATCTAACATCGCAGACAAAGTAAAAAGATAACCACGGAATTCATGTGTCATTTTCCGTTGAGCTGCATAGGAATCGCTAAGGGCCTGCATGCCGGCAGCCTGTGCATCGGCACGCTGCCTTGCGACGGCAAGAGCTTCGCGAGTTTGTGCGGTGCTTTCGATATTGTCGAATAGAAATAGAGCAACGACATCCACCACGCACATAACAAACAGACAGAATGTCCAAGAACTGCTTTCGGAAGATGAGGTCTGAAGAATGAGCAAAACAAACAGCGTGCATAAGGGGAAAAATGTTGCGAACGGAACCCAAACACGCGGCTTTCCAAGCTCCTTTAGCGGGGCGTGAAAGCGGTTGATAAGGGCAACTATTATGCCAAGAACACCTAAACGGATAAAGCAAAAAAGAATATACAGAGGAGCGTTGTTTAGATATTCTGCGCGTGTCATGTGAGTAATGCGCAGCAGTAAGGTTTCCATCAAAGAACTAATGGAATATATAGCGGCATACGATGTGACGACAGTAAACAAACGACGATCCCAACGACCATAATAGAGCGTGACATTCATTCCGTACAGAATGATAATTTCCATAAGAAAAACAAAAGGACCATTTAATTGAATACTGCTGGAAAACACGTTTGTGGCGACTGTGGCGATAAGTGCCCATAAAAGCCAGTACCCCCAAAACAAGCGGGAGTTGTGGCGGCGCACGAAAAAGGTATTCATAAAGAACATGTATAACAACATCTGGATGCTGTTCAGCAAAGAACTTAGCAGATAAACCATTCTTATGTGCGACCTTTCCATTCCAAGTATTTTGACTTTATGGCTCTGTAATTATGAAGACTCAAGGGGAGAGTTTCACCTGTTGTTAAAGTGGCACCAGACGTTTGGAGAGAAGAAAGATAGTTCATATTTACCAGATAACTGTTATGAATTCGTAAAAAGCCTTCGTCACACAATTTGTCTTCCATACTCCGAAGTGGCATACGAACCTTCAAGGTTTTGGGCGGAGTATCGCTTATATGCAGAATCGCGGCACGTCCGTCCGTCTCTGCGTAAACAAGCTGATCCAGAAAAACAGAGGTACTTTCACCCTCACAAAAAACATTTATTGTACGATTTTTGCTTTGGCAGGCTGCCAGAGCCTTGCTAAAGTAATCTGGCAATTTCACTTTTAGTTGCAGCTTGGGCAGGAAGCGGAAAGCGTTTACCTCGTAGCCCTCAGCTGCGTATTCGCCATAATTTGTTACAAAAATCAGAATGAAGCTTTTGCTTATGCTTCGCATCTTACGGGCCAATGACAGACCGTTGATGTCACCCATATCGATGTCCAAGAAAATCAAGTCGGATGTTTCGATTACGGATTTATCTATTGTATGAGGATCATCGAGGGTCGTGATTTTCATGCAGCGGCGATCAAATTCAGGCAGCAAAGTAATCTGCTGTGAAAGAAAATCAGCAAATGTGCGGTCATCATCGCAAATCAGAATATGCAGCATATTTTCTCCTGCTTTTGTTAAAATTTCCTTGTCTAATCGTGTACCCAAAATAGCGCACCTCACATTTCCTGTCAATATGTAAAAATCAAAATCGGACAAATCGACTGATTATAATGATAATATACGAATTATTGTCCACAGTCAACCTGTACACTATATATGTATAGGAGGCTGATACAGTTGGTTATCGACTTTTCGGATAGACTTCGCGAGCTTCGCCTTGAAAAAGGCTACTCTCAGGCAACATTATCCCAAAAGATTACGAATCTGGGGCAGCCCCTGAGCGAAGCTGCCTTGGCAAAGTATGAGAGCGGGCGTACGATTCCAAACTTGCAGGTGGCGGCATATCTGGCGGATTATTTTGGAGTCTCAATAGATTATTTGGCCTGTGGTGAAAAAGCATCGGTTCTTAGTACAGAAGGCTTAAAAGAAGAACAAATCGGACTGCTTGTGGAACTCATTGGTGCGTTGCAAAAGCAAAACCAAGCGCGTTATACGGCCACGAAGACACAGCCTACGCAGGAACAGCAGGAACTGGTCTTTCGATTAATTGAACAATTTTTAAAATAACTGTAAGAAGCGGGTGCGTTGGCATCCGCTTCTTGCAGTTATACCACTTTTTTTGCAGTTTTGCCGTTTAATTGGAAATCGAGAAAAAGGTATGGTAGAGTGTAAACAACAAAGGCAGTAATGCCTTTTGGATATTATAAAGTATCGGTGCACAGGTGCTTTACAATATTCGCAAATTGTAAATTTAAGGAGGTACATCAAATGAGTATGTCTATCAAGAAAAGTCGTCTTTTCAAGCTGCTTGCGGTAGCGGCATTGGCAATGGTCATGGCCATCGGTACTGCACTTCCGTCTTTTGCATCAAGCGATGATAAGGTCTTTTCTTCTCAACGGAAGAAAATTACGCTAAAGAGGCGTTTATTAGTCCAGCACTCATAAAGGAAAACACGACCTCTATTTACTGCTGGATTAAGAACTCTTCGAACAGTAAAGTATCATCTGTAAAGATGAATGCGCGTGGCGGAGGGGGAACAAAGCCGAACAGCCAGTGGAGCTATTGCAATTCTTCTATGAGCAATGGCAGAATTATGCAGGTGGGGACGAGTTACTTCATTTATAATAACGTGAAGGAAGCTGGTTACGAGTATGCAACGCTTAGTTTTACGTCATCGAAAGCATCTGTTTTCCGTGGTGTGTGGAGCCCTGACAGCGTTTATCAGAGCGGCGTAGCACAGATCTGATATAAAATAAAGTAACAGAACCTATAATTGCCGGGTGTGTTTTCATCGCAGAAAGCAGAGAACACACCCGGCATAAGTAGGTTGAAAGGATATGACTATGAAAAAATATTGTTGCATCATTTTGGCTCTGGCGCTAGTTCTTGCAGGATGCTCTACTGCAAAACCTGCTGATTCAGTATCCAGCACATCTGAAACTACAGAAACGAACTTGGAAAGCACCTCTTCGAATGAAAGCACAAATCCGAGTGCAGGGGAGAAAACTTCCAATGCAAATTGCTATACCATAGAGGAAGTCGCAAATGGTGCGGCAGATGGTACAGTGGATGAGCACGGAATTGAAATGTTCCCGGAAGAGGCAACGCAAAAAGCTCAGGATGCTATAAATGGTGGATATGTTCTTAATGGTCTTGGCGCGACTTTTGAGGACACAGGTATTACCTACACTTTACAAGATGTTTGGTATGAAACAACAACGGACAATATGCAACAAAACTACTATGAATTGAGTTCGTATGTAGAAAATCCTATTTATATTTTTATGACTTTGCAGGCGGAAAATAAAGATACGGTTGAACATATATTCTATATTAATGACGGAATTATAATGGTATTTCCGAAATCCGATAAGGTGCAAGGTGCCGAGTTTACATATCAAGATCATGTTACTGATCCGATTCCCCATAATCACGACTATGCCGTATGCAGATTGGCAGCCGGTGAAAAAGAAACCTACACGATTGCATTTGAGGCAGAGTCTACATTTGCAGACTATAATCCGATTTACCTTAATTGGCAGTGCTTTCCTAAAGGAATGTTTGAAGATACAGTAGAAGGCGATATGCATGAGGTATGGATAAAACTGCCTGAACTTGAAAGTAGGTGAGTTCTTTGCGTGAACTTCTGAAACTTGATTTTCAGCGATTGTTTGATGGAGTTTTGTTCAAGTTGGCATTGGGCATATGCGTAGTACTTGGCGTTTGGGATTTGGTGCTGAATGTGCAGGCACACTATGCCAACATTGAGGCGCTGCAGACCCAGACGATTGCATACAGCTATCCATCTTCTATTTACAACTCATGCATTGCAGCAGATGGACTTTATCTTCCTTCAATATTGTTGTTTTCACTATTTCCACTGCTTGTGACACTGCCGGCGGGGATTTCGATGGCAATGGATATCAAAAGCGGATATATAAAAAATCTGAGAGTTCGAAAAGAGCAGAAAAGCGTGATTCTGTCGAGGTACATCTCAATTTTTGTGGGGGCGTTTCTGCTGGCAATGGCGGCAACTTTTGGACAGATGATTTTCAGTATGATGTTCCTTCCAACAATTTCCCCTGAAATTGCATCTTATACATTTCCGATGATGGCTGTTGGGCAGGTAGGCCACTCGTTTTATGCAGTGCACCCATTTTTGTACTTGCTTTTGTATAATCTGTATGATGCGGTATATCTGGCAGGAATAGCAACACTGGCGCTTCCATTAGGATGGCTTACGGGAAACCCATTTGTGTCTCTTATAGGTCCAACAGCGATATTTTACTTTATAGGATTCTTTTTTGATACTTTTAGCGCTTCCCAGTGGGAACCCAGTTGTATCCTGCCGCCGTACTCAGATATTTATCTTTCTCTGCCGATTATGATAATTGAACTTTGTATTCTGCTAGTGATTTCTGCTCTGCTGGCAATGACCTGTGCGGTGAAGAAGCATGATGTATTTTAGAATGCTTCGACTGGAAGTTATGATAAACCGTAAAAGGCTGGGGCTTTTAATATTAGCAGGTGTAGGAGTGGCACTTGTAATGGGTGTATCGTTCTACGTTTGGCATTATATAAAGGCTCCATTCGACAATAAAATAATCCCATCCTTTTGGGATCAGCTTGCTTATTTTTATTGCGGCATTCCACCGTTTACGCCAAGTAGACAGGAATCTTTTGAAATGCCGATTGCCTATTTGATTACGAACTTAGTACTTCTTTTTGCATTGGGAAATACGACGGTGTCGGTGTTTGAACCCTATGGATATGAATTATTCACACGCATTCCCAAACGAACAGTTTGGTGGCTGGCACATTGTTTGTTGGCGGTTATGGCAGCGGTAGCAGAGCAGGTGGTCATAACAGGGACAATAGCGGTGCTTTGCCTTGTTGTGGGTGGATCATTTTCAATTTGTGACTATATTGGGTTGGCAATTCCGGAGATCGTTTCATGGCCGGGGGATGGCTATATGCAAGTAGTATCATTGTTGTTATTGCCTTTGCTGACAACCATAGCGCTTGCATTATTTCAAATAGTTTTTGAACTTGTAGCAGGTGATACGGCTGGTTTGTTGCTTACTATAGCTTTTGTAGTATCGGGAGCCTTTTTAGATGAGCCTATACTGTTTTGTGGGCATGCAATGATGCAGCGTTTGTATGCATTTACAGGAGAGGGAATCACCCTAAGACAAACTATATTATGGACAGGAATTACTTCAGTGACCAGCGTTATTGTAGGCGCAAGACATTTATCGAAAAAAGATCTGATAAGGTGAGGTGCCGCTCATGAAAGTAGAACTGAAAAATGTATCGAAAAGACTGAATGATGTAACAGTGCTGGAAGATATATCGCTCACGCTTGAGTCTGGAACAATCTATGGATTAAAAGGAAAGAATGGCTGTGGAAAGACAATGCTTATGCGTATGATGGCGGGACTCATTTATCCCACCAGCGGTACGGTCAGTATAGACGGAGAAATTTTGCACAAAGACATTGCAACTCCCCGGAGCATAGGCATCTTGATAGAAAATCCGGCATTTCTTCCCGGATACACAGGACAACGAAATTTGGAATTGTTGGCAGGCCTGACAGGGAAAGCGGACAGAACCCAAATTGCGAAAACTATGAGCCGTGTAGGGCTTGACCCCAATGATAAACGAACTTATCGAAAATATTCACTGGGAATGAAACAGCGCTTGGGCATTGCCTGTGCGCTGATGGAATGTCCGGATTTGATTCTGCTGGATGAACCAATTAATGCAATCGATGAAAAAGGCGTTCCTAAAATCTGGGAAGCGTTGCAAGAAGAAAAACAGCGCGGTGCGTTAATTATGTTGGCGTGTCATGACACAGAAGAATTAACAAGTCTTGCCGACCGGATTATAACAATAGAGGAGGGAAAGATATGCAGCATCTCTTCGCAAATCGAAAGAAACTCATAGTTGGGATCATAGTTGGCGTAATGGTAATCGTAATATTTGCGTGGCGATATATAGCGGTTAATAAGGCGTGCCCACCAGCTCAGGTTGAGCAATATAGTCTTGGCGATACTGTTTTGCATAATGGCGTGGAGTACACTTTGACTGACTACAAAGTGCTGTCCCAAGATGAGTTTTGCGACGAATACGAAATTGATCCTATTCATGTGAAAGCAAGCGGTCAGGAATCTAAAATCATTGTTTTTACGATGTACGCAAAAAATGTCTCGGATCATAATGTGAATGTTGATTTTGCGGGACAGATGCTGCTACAAATGGGAGACTATTTGTGCAGCTATATGTGTTACATTCCATTATATCCATTACTTAATGGAGAAAAACCATCTGCCGGAGTGATGTTGCCTGGCCATGATATCGAACTGACGATTCCTTATCAAATTTTGGAGATGCCATGGAGTACACAAGAGTTTGCAAAGCTGGAAACGGAACGTACACAGATTGTATTCTCGCTATATCCGGTGAAAAAGACAATCGTGCTTAACGAAGGATGACGATAGAAGATAATTCTTGGCCAAAACCTGCTTTGTAGGAAAAAATGTAACCATTTGAAACCTGAATAAGCATAGAAAATAGAGAAATATTGAAAGAGAACGTAGAAAATGCGCTGAAGTGCACAAAAAATATTGTAATATGTAGAATAAAATGGTAGTATAAATAAAAAGAATTGCGCTGAAAAAATAGCGTGAGATGAGCAGGAAAAGAGGAACTGTTATGGGCCGGGAGCAAAGTGAAAAACTCAACACATCGCCGTCTAGAGGCAGCGGCTACCAAGTGATAAATGATCTGTTTGACCGCCAACAGGATTTTATCGTGGTGGGTCTTTGCGGAAAAACTGGATCCGGCGTTTCCACAACGGCGGAAATTCTGAATAAAGAATTCGAGGAACTGCATCTGAACGCAGAACCTCCGGCGGCAGGGACGGACTATGAGCGGCATGAATACCGTCTGCTGTACAACTATGCTAGGAGGAACTGGAACTGCTTTTATCTGGTCAAGACCCGCGCTTTGATCACGGCCAGAGTTTTGGGGAAGACAGCGGATGCGTTTACCCAATTTCTGTGTGAATTGGTTAATGCAGATAAATGTAATAATGAAGAAGAAAGTAAAAATATTATAAAGCTAATTGTTGAGAATCAACTGTACAATGCAGCGATGACGTTTGAAATCAACACACAATTCAAACTGAAGGAGAAAGGTTTACCGAATACAGGCATCGAAGCTGAAAAATTCTTTGGAATCGGAGAAAATCCGCTGGATGATTATGACGCAATCCTGTTGAACCCGAAAGCAGAGCGGGAACAGCGTCCCATCGTTGACCTGACAAGTCTGCAAGGAAACAACTGCGAGGTAAAATTGCCGGGCGCTGAGGAAGACGGCGAGCCGACCGCCATACATATTCATGTGGAAGATGCAGCGTCAGGGCGCATCAGCATCACAAATCATGACCTTTATAGCCTGTTTCACTACTATCAGCGTAGCAGAGAGCGCAAAAAGGGAAATATCAACTCGCTGTATTACTGGATACTGGAAGAATACATCTACCATTTCTTGCCGGAGCAGACGAAGAAATTCTGGGAGAAAATGAGCGAGGAAGTCCCGGACTTTGACAAAAAAGAGACAGTGGCCATGCAGCTTTTGGGCAATAATCTGCGCATCAGCAATGAACCGCTGGACAAAGACCAGGACGGGAAGTATTACAATCTGAAAGAGGATGCCTATGTGACAATCGCCCGGGATCTGAACCATTCGATTAAGATTCTGCGGGCGTATATGACCAAAAAGGCGGAGCTGACGCGCCGAGGGGCCAAGTCCGCCGATGAGAAAGTACACATTCGTGCGCTGGCGGTAATCGACTCCATTAAAAATCCGTTTGAGTCTATGTACCTCAAACAGCGCTACAGCAACTACTACCTGATGGGCGTTTATACCGACGAAAAGCAGCGGCAGGAGCGACTACTCAACAATAAAAAGATCGCGGTAGAAGACATCCGGGCCATCGACCGGGTCGAGCAGCTGAAAAAATTCAAGAAAGAATACGACGATTATAAAAACAAAATTCCCCCAAATAAAACGATCAATGGAGAACCACACACGGGTGAAGAGTCAAAAATTCTGCCCCGCCTTTTCCAGCGTATTTTGGATCAGAAACTGGAGCAGGTTCTGCCATTTATCATTCAGAATGTGTCCAGCTGTTTGGAATCTGCCGACATTTTCATCAACAACTCAAAGGACAACAGCGCACATCTGAATCTGAAATACACGCTGGTGCGTTATATCAGCTTGATGATGTACCCTGGGCTTGTGCTACCGACTCGGTTGGAACACTGTATGCAGGTCGCATATGCGGGCAAGGCAAACTCCGGCTGCATATCGCGGCAGGTGGGCGCGGTGGTCACGGACAATGAATATGAGATCTTGTCCCTGGGCTGGAACCAGCAGCCGCGGGAGCAGTTGCCCTGCCTGTACCGGGATGTGTGTGAACTGCACGCACTATATGATCCGGATGGTTACAGCGACTATGAAAATGCTGATGAGGGAAAAGACTCTTTCCAGAAAGCAGTTGAACCACTGGCAGAAGAGTATAACCGTGAAGACTGTACCTTGAAAGCATGCGGCCGTGGTGCCTGCTACTGCTTTAAAGACCTCTATAACAAAATCAAAAAGGAGAAAAATCAGGTGCATACCCGGGCGCTCCACGCGGAGGAAACAGCGTTCCTGAACTTGTCTGGGGATGATAAATCGCGCGCAAAGGGAGGGTATTTGTTCACAACATCCAGCCCGTGCGTGCTCTGCGCGAAAAAGGCGCGGTATCTGAATATTTCTAAAATTTACTATGTTGACCCGTACCCGGATATTTCCTACGACCATGTGCTGTGTGCAGGCCCACGTGCCAGCCGACCAGAATTTGTGCTGTTTACTGGAGCAATCGGCACAGCGTACACAAGGCTGTTTACACCGTTGCTGGCAATCAAAGATGAGCGTGAGCTTTGGATCGGACACAAGATTGGGGAGACTGAATCAGGAAAGAAACCTCAAAAAGAAGAAAATCGGCAGAACGGTAAAGAGTCGGATGAAGAAAGTGCAGGTGAACACACATGAACAAAAGCGAAAACGCAGGTGGCGGGCCTCTTCTAGCAGAAGATTACCGCAAAGCGCGTAAAGAAGTGAGCGATATTGTAATTGCACCATTTGACGAGAACAAGGCAAAAGGCGTGGGCTATAATCTGGCAGCATCGATGCTTGTATACTCGGTCAACAAAAAGCGGCTTGTCAAGGTAAAAGAAAATGACCGAGAGGTGTACATTGAGATTGCCCCGCATGATACGGTACTGACGCTTTCTCACGAGTACCTGGTCGTGGATGGTGATATTGCAGGTACATTTCACTCTAAGGTGCGGTGCGCAGTGCTATGGGACTGGGTAATGTTTCCACCACACTGGATCCGAATTGGCGCGGTAAGTTGCTGTTTTCGCTGAACAATCCGACAAAGCGGAAAATCAAACTTGTTATCGAAGAAAAGAATGATGGCGCTCGTAAAGCGGTAGGGCTGATTACCATGGTGCTTTATCGCATAGCGGGCAAGGAAGAACACATCACAGCCAAAGAACTACATTTGGACAATCCACCTATGCGGACTGATATATGGCAGGATTTGACCGAACGGCCATCCGGAATCCATGCACAAGCATATGAAGAATTCCAGAAAATCGTACAGGAAATTACCGAGTTTGAAGCGCCTAAGGGGGAACGCCACGCACAGTTGCAAAAAGTTATTGATACGGCAATTGAGGTTCGACAGAAAATTTTACGTGGGGAAAGTATAGGCGCAATCCGTGCAGCAACTGTCCCGACAGAGGAAGCACTGCGGTCTTCTGGAGATATTGAACTGAAAGAAAAGTTTGACGCATGGAACGGTAAATTCAATGAAAAATATGAGGATGGATCATACAAAATCAAGGATGTTGCGGAGCTTGCAAAAGATGATGCATTGAAAGATATGGAAGATAAATTGGTACAGGAATGCCATTATCTGATGCTTTGCGAGGATGTTCGCTTGCAGGAAGAATTTATTCAGAAACGCATTGAGCGCTACTGGGATGGACAAAGACTGACAAGGTTGCTAAAGCGAATACTGAACTACAGGACAGTTGCAGTACTTCTGGGTAGTGCACTCATTGCAATGAGCCTTTTTGGTATAATACCTCTCAACAAAACAGTGCCTACATTATATAAGCTTGGATTTGCGGTAGCACCTGTAGTTGTCGATGTTGTGGGAAACCTTTTTGGAGTGTATAAAACAGACAAGGAGAGCTGAAATAGAATGTTGAAAAATGGGCGTTGCTTAAAAAATTGATTAAATAGTCGGCTTCAATATTTAAATTTGTTGATATGCTCAAATTGTTGATTTCTGACGGTAAGGAAAGCCAATAATGTGTTTCATGGCGATGCCTTACATTCTATGGATCATAAAAGCATAAAATAAGAGGACAGAATTTTAATTGTAAACAAATAGAAGAAGTGAGGAAAAGCAACTGACATAATAACACCACCACAAGGTAACGGTATCGTCGCTTTGTGGTGGTGTTATTATTTGGCGCTATAAATTTTATGCTACAATTGATATGAAAAAAATGCTTTTTTGCACTATGTAAAGAAGTGTAAAAAAGAGTAGGAATATCGGTTTATCTTACCGCGAACCGCGAAAAAAGTAGAAAGTCTCAAAGTGTTCTCGGCGGAGATGTGGCAAAATATAGAGCTATGGGATTTAGAAACTTTTTTGATTTTTATGGCGTTTTTTACAGTGGGAGAAGGTAGTAAGATGAATGGTTTTACAGTATTATAATAATCTAATATGATATCAATCTAGCAAAATCAAGAAAAGGTGGACTCGCAAGATGGTTGGTACGTGATACAGAGTGTACTTGGGTATATGAGGGATGCGAGCATACATGAGAAGTACATGAAGGAAGAAGTTGAGATTTTCTGATTGCAAAAACGGCTGGTTCGTTCCTTGAAAATAATGTTTCGTTCTTATAAAAAAGCAAAAAAAACAAAAAAATACAAAATCGTTCTTTACACAGAAAGGGAGATGAGCTATAATACAAGAGGAGGTATCAAAAATGAAATATTCAATAGAAATAGGGAAAATTGTTGAAGGCGCACTAAGGCATGACAAACTTAAAGTTATGAACTATACAAATCAACTTGTTTCCAAACTAGAAGAAGACAACGAAACACGAGCAGCTAATAAATTTAAGAAACTATTGGAAGCTCAAAGTAATACAACGCTGACAGCAATGGGCATTGCAAGTGGTACCTCCGTTCCTGTTGACAGTGAATCACGTGCGGTACTTGCGGATGTGGTCTATCCAGATGAAAACAATATAGATGTTGTTTTATCAAAAAGTAATGCCGACAAGTTGAATTCGTTTATACTGAGTTATAAAAATGCAGACAGACTTAATTCGATGGGAATTGGCGTTTCAAACACATTGCTGTTATATGGACCCCCAGGATGTGGAAAAACAAAGTGTGCATATCTAGTGGCTAAGCAACTTAATTTACCATTGGTGGTTGCTAGGCTGGATAGTTTGATATCCTCTTATTTGGGAACAACGGCTAAAAATATTCGTTCGCTATTTGAATATGCGCAAAGAACCCCTTGTGTTTTGTTTTTAGATGAATTTGATGCGATTGCAAAAGCAAGGGATGATAGTAACGAATTGGGTGAACTTAAACGTGTAGTCAACAGTTTACTACAGAATGTAGACGCAATGAGTGGAGATAGCTTGCTTTTGGCAGCTACAAATCACGAACATCTTTTAGATCCAGCGGTTTGGAGAAGATTCGATTACAAGCTGGAGATAGAATTGCCGGATGAAGATGCTATTATAAAAATGATTGATCTATTCACAAATGGCGCTGGAGATCTCACGGAAAAAGAAAAAAGAGAAATAGCAAATGCGTTTCAGGGACTTAGTGGTGCTGATATTGAAGAAATCTTGAGAAAGTCGCTAAGAAATGCAATAATTCACGATAAAAAGTTCTCTAAGTGTAATATTTATGAGGAACTATTCGTGTTTAAAAATATTGTTCCTCAAAGCAGTAACAATGAGAGAGAAATTTTAACAGCGAAAGCATTATTTTTGAGAAAATGCAATAGAAAAGTCTTCAGCTTACAGGTCATTGCAGATGCTTTGGGAAAATCGAAAACAACAATACAAAAAATAATAAAGGAGGCTGACGAGACATGAGCGAAAAGAATCTCCCTATTAAATTGGTACTTCAAAAAGCAACAGATACCCAACCAAATAAAGGGCGTGGAGATGTAAAATTCTTTGGAGATGTTACGCCTGCATTACAAGAAGAAATGGCAGAGGAGTTTAACAACGTTCTTGCATACTATGAAGATGTTTTTCAAGAATGCGATATGATACCAGCCGTGGGCAAAATTACAGTTCGCCCTGAAGCAATTGCAAAGTCCCATAAGCCGAACGATTTGTGCCGTTGCTGTCATATCATCGGAAGTGAAGACTTGAATGAAATTTATATTAAGGTCACCAAGAAAACAATCCTTGACACAATTGAATTTATAAAAAATCCTCCATCTCAACGCTTTCGAGCAAATATGACAGCTGTCCTAAATGTTCAGCCTATTTTTCCACAGGATAAGGTAACCAATGAGTTATCCGAAATGTCGCAACAAGGTAAGTTTGACTCGATAAAGACAAGAATAAAAATAAAGGTTTTTGACTTTAATGATGAATTTGATAATAGTCAGATTTTTGAATATGTTATGAGAAAATTGGCGGCGCTGGGACTTTCAGAAAATCATGAAATCATCACATACGGCAATCAGATTAAATATATAAAGGTCCAAGTTGAATCGTTTGAAGATATAAAGAAGATTGCTGAAATTAATGGCGTTAAAAATGTTGATTTTTTTCAAGAGTATTCGCTTCCAACATGTGAATACACAAGGGAAAATTTGAAAGTGTTGGTAGATACGGTTTCTGACGCAAGCGATGTTAGCATTGGAATTATTGATGGCGGAATAAGTGATGATAATCCATTCCTTAAGCCGTATATTATAGATCGAAAATGTTACGTTGGCGATGCATATCGTAATCCTAGTCATGCAACATTTATAGCTTCAACAATCTTGTATGGAAATATGCTTAATGAAATTCCGGCATCGACTTCACGGAAATTTCGGTTTGTTGATATAGTAGCAATTCCTAATGGAGATTCTCGGTTTGGTCCTACGGATACAATTAGTGAAGAAGAATTAATGGAAATAATTGTAGATGCGATGGAAGAATATTCGGCATCTACAAAAATATGGAATCTATCATTAGGAATTGAAAATAAAGTTTGTAATGGAGCAATGTCGGACTTGGGAATATTCTTGGACTATGTTCAAGATAAGTATAAGGTTCAAATATTCGTATCGAGTGGAAATCTAAACCAACCGCCTTTTAGAGAATGGCCACCGCAAGGAAATATGGGAGACCGAGATCGAATCATCTCTCCGGCAGACTCTGTACGAGCTATTACCGTGGGTGCAATAGCATTAAAAGATTCGGATAATTCTATTGTGAAAAGAGACGAGCCTGCACCGTTTAGTCGTAGAGGTCCGGGGGCAAATTACATTGTGAAACCAGATGTGGTAGATTATGGTGGCAATATAACGCGCAGTTCCGATTTTACAAGGATAGGGATAAAAGGGCTGGATAACAGTGGAAATATAATAGAAAGCGTTGGAACAAGCTATTCAACACCGCGGGTGGTTCAAAAATTTGCAACGGTCTATGATACAATGGTAGAGCGCGATTTGCTTCTTGCAAAGGCGATAACAATTCATTCGGCGAGGATGAATTTCAGGGATAGCCTTGATAGAAACCCCAATAACATCAAGTACTATGGATTCGGAATGCCATCGACGAATACACAGGATATTTTGCAATGTAGTTCGGATGAAATCACATTAGTTTTTCGCCAGAAAATCATGCAAGGAACACATTTGGAAATGGTTGATTTTCCGTATCCCAAGTCACTTATCCATGATGGAAAATGTTTTGGAGAAATCGGAATGACATTGGCGTATGATCCAATATTGGATGCTTGCTATGGAAGAGAGTATTGTCGAACGAACATAGACGCGAGTTTTGGAATGTGTTATACATCGAAAGCTGGAATGCAAGAATTTAGAGGTTGCGTACCATTGGAAACGACGTGGGATGAAAAATATGAAAAATCCCGGGTAGAAAATGGATTTAAGTGGAGTCCTATTAAATCTTACTATCGAAAAATAAGCAGTAAAGGAATTAAAGCAGGAGAAAACTGGAAAATTCGCATTAATCTGACACCTAGAAATGGGTTGGTGGTAACTGCACAAGAATTCGTTTTAATTATAACAATTAGAGATGCACAAGGGCACGATATCTATTCAGAAGTTGTCAATGGATTAAGGGAACGCGGTTATATTACAAATAATCTTGAGACAAGGCAGCAGATTCGCCAGCGGCAGTAAGCAATAGGAAAAGAAGATTGGATATGAAAAGCCGTAGGCGACTGATATGGTTGCTTACGGCTTTATGTATGAAAAAGTGTATGAGAACACTTTTTTGAACAGACGGAGAGTATATAGTAGGTGTTCATGGCGAAAAAGCAGAGTTACTATTGAAAATCAAAAGGGGCAAAGAGTCAGACATAATTGTAAAGGATAATTAAAGTGCAAAATTTGCGCTAATATATGAAATAAGAAAAAATTTACTTTTTGCTGTTGGAATTTTCCATATTCAAAGCGTATAAAGTAATAAAATGGCATGAGAGGAGGCGCAAAAATGCCAACCAGTAATGTTGTGATATACGCCCGCTACAGTAGCGACAACCAGCGTGAGGAATCTATCGAGGGCCAACTGCGCGAGTGCAGGGCGTATGCTGAGCGCAACGATATGAAAATCATCGGCAGCTACATAGACCGTGCGTTGTCAGCCAAGACGGACGCACGGCCACAGTTCCAGAAGATGATTCAGGACAGCAACGCTCACAGATTTCAATTTGTCCTTGTGTGGAAGCTGGACCGCTTCTCCCGCAACCGCTTTGACTCCGCATACTACAAACGCGCACTTTCCAAGAACAACGTAAAAGTGATTTCCGCAACAGAGCCAATCTCCAACACGCCGGAAGGTATCATGCTGGAAAGTATGCTGGAGGGCATGGCGGAGTATTATTCGGCTGAATTGGCGGAGAAAGTGACGCGCGGGCATACGGATAATGCGCTGAAATGCAAGTTCAACGGAGGCTCTGTACCGCTTGGCTATCGCATCAATGAGGAGCGTCACTACGAGCCTGATCCGGTGATGAGTCCCATTGTTCGAGAGGTGTTCGAGCGCTACGCCGGGGGAGAATCCATCAAGGAACTTTGCGCGGACATGAATGCTCGCGGCATACGAACCGGCTACGGCAGAAAATTTGTAAAGAGCAGCTTCCAGAATATGCTGCGGAACCGCCGATATCTGGGCGAATACCGCTATCGGGATATAGTCACGGAAAACGCATTCCCGGCGCTGATTGACCAAGAGACATTTGACAAGGTGCAGGCTCGTATGAAAGCGAACAAAAAAGCGCCTGCCAGATCGAAGAGTGACGAGGACTTCATTCTGACAGGAAAGCTGGTATGCGGCAACTGTGGTGCGCTGATGGTGGGCGACAGCGGCACAAGCCATACCGGGGCAACCTACTACTATTATAAATGTGGGCATCGCAAGCGCAAAGAAGGTGAGCGATGCCACATGAAAGCGTTCCGTAAAGAACTGATTGAATCGTTTGTGGTCAAGCGTGCGTTGGGATATGTGCTGCAAGACAGCGTGATTGCGATGTTGGCAGATGCCCTTGTAGAAAACCAGAAGCGCGAGAACACGCACTTGCCCGCACTGCAAGAAGAGCTGAAAAGGGTCAACAAGAAAATTGACAACATTGCAGCCGCGATAGAGGAAGGCATCATCACCCAAACGACAAAAGAACGACTGACGGCGTTGGAAGCCCAGCGAGATGAACTGCAAATCAGCATCTTTGAGGAAGAAACCTCCCACCCCAAGCTGACGAAAGAGTACGTTGTGCAATGGCTGGAATCGTTCAAGCAGCGCGACTTGCGTGATCCGAAGGTGCGGCGGCAGGTAATAGAGTGTTTTGTCAACACGGTATATGTCTTTGAAGACAAAATAATTGTAAACTTAAACCTCCGCGATGGGGACAAGCCCATCGCGCTTTCTAAAGAGACTGGTTCGGATATTGAAACCTTCGGGTCACCAAAAAGCTCAACTTCGCAAGAGGTTGAGCTTTTTTCTTTTTATTATACATTGTAAGGAGTAGAGGAGTACGGGAATCGAACAGCCCGGGCCCCGCGTCCGCGTCCCGCGGGGCAAAAACAGCCCCGCGGGCTGTTTTTAGGGCGCGGGAGATGGACGGGAGGGTTACCAAAGGGGCTGTTGTACATCCCCTCGTTTCCTTTTGCCTATTCCTCCGGCCTGACCACCGTTACGGTACACTGCGCTGTAAACCCGCCGCAGTCGGCGGTCAGGGTCGTGGTACCGTAATTCACGGGCACGAGCCAGGAGCCGTCGAAGCGGGCGATGCGCTCGTCGGCGATGTGATAGGTCACGGCGGGGTGGTCGGTGGTGTCCTCCGGCAGAAGATGGCAGACTGCGCCGACGCGGCTGGCGTAGGCGTAGTCGGACTCGCGCGTGCCGTCGGCGGTGATCCAGGTCACAAGCTCGTCGTCAAAATACAGCGTGTAGTCGTCCAAAGCAATGCCGCGCAGCGGGCTGGACACCTGCACCGGGCAGCTGGCGGAAATTTTCCCGTCGGCGCTTTGCAGCGTCAGGGTGGTCGAGCCGCCGCGCAGACCGGTCACAATGCCGCTGGGATCGACCTCGGCAATCGTGTCATCGGCCACAGACCAGCGCCACTCGGTCAGGGCAGCGCG
>ERZ779876.1201-NODE-1201-length-23293-cov-4.303641_pt1 | contig 23293 bp, 20 predicted proteins | sample MGYA00511068_ERZ779876 | MGnify/ENA primary metagenome ERZ779876 (study PRJEB29588, sample SAMEA1970858) | human gut metagenome | biome: human gut; feature: human-associated habitat; material: faeces | place: Denmark | collected 2008/2010 ...
TAACGAAACGGCTGCCGCCGTATGCGAAAGACTCTCCGGATTATTGAAATAAATAATAAAGGAAAAGTTTGCGATGCTTGCAAAACTCACCATTAAAAACGTCGCTTTGATAGAAAGCGCGGAAATCGAATTTTCGGAAGGACTCAACGTTCTTTCGGGCGAAACGGGCGCGGGAAAATCCGTGATTCTCGATTCGCTGAATTTCGTTCTGGGCGCGAAAGCGGACAGAACGATGATTCGTTACGGCGAAAGCGAATGTTTCGTGAAAGCGGAATTTCTGCTGAACGAAACGGACGAAGCCGTGCGCGAACTTGCGGAAATGGACATCGAAAGCGACGGCGAAATCATTATCTCCCGCAGATTTTCGGAAACCGGGAAAAATTCGATTAAAATAAACGGCTCGACGGCAACGGCGGCGATGCTGAAAAAAATCACGGCGAAACTGGTGGACGTACACGGACAAAGCGAACATTTTTATCTTTTATCCGAAGCAAATCAGTTAAAGACGCTCGACGGCGTGTGCGGAGCTCCGCTTGCTTCGGAAAAGCTTGTACTGCGCGAATTTTTAAACGCGTACAAGACGAAAAAACACGAACTTACGCTTCTCGGCGGCAGCGAGGAAGAGCGCGAACGCCGCATGGAAATTCTGCGCTTTGCCGTCGACGAAATCAGAGGCGCCGACTGGAAAGAGGGCGAAGAAGAGGAATTGTTGCAAAAGCGGACGAAAATCAATAATCTCGAAAAAATTCTTTTCTCCGTAAAAGAGGCGCTGGAATATATTTCCTCCGACGGAGGCGCGTGCGACGCCTTGCGCGGCGCGCGGCGCGCGCTGAACGCGGTAGCGGGACTGGATAAAGAATACGAAAAGCTTACGGATACCCTCGAAAATATCGCCGAGGAAGCGGAGGACGCGTCGTCGGCGCTTTCCGAAATCGCCGACGGGCTGTATTTCGACGAAAACGAAGCGACCTATGTAGAAAACCGACTGGACGAACTGCGTTCTCTGCAACGAAAATACGGAGTAAAAACGCAGGAAGAAATCGTTGTATTGCTTTCGGAAAAAGAGCGGGAATACGACGCGCTGGCAAACAGCGCCGAGCGTTCGGAAAAGTTGCGGAAAGAGATTTCCGGGCTGTTGAAAAAGATTCTGGAAAGCTGCGGAAAACTTACCGCCATCCGTAAAAAAGCGGCGGAAAAGTTCTGCGCGGGCGTGTGCGACGAGCTGAAAACGCTGAATATTCCGCACGCGCAATTCTCTGCGGCGTTCCGCGAATATGCCGACGAAGAGGCGGTAAACGCGGGGGAAAACGGACTGGATTCGATTTCGTTCATGTTTTCCGCTAATGCGGGCGAACCGCAGAAACCGCTCGGAAAAATCATCAGCGGCGGCGAAATGAGCCGTCTGATGCTGGCGATGAAAACAAGACTTTCCGATACAAACGGCATTTCCACGTACGTTTTCGACGAAATCGACGCGGGAATCAGCGGAAAGACGGCAAAAGTCGTCGGAGAAAAATTTGCGAAAATCGCAAAAACAACGCAAATCATCGCGGTTTCGCACCTCGCGCAGATTGCGTGTATGAGCGACGGCGAATTTCTGATTGAAAAGAAAGAAGAAAACGGAAAAACGCGAACGTTTATCCGCGCGCTTTCCGCCGAAGAACAAAAAGAAGAAATCGTGCGCTTGCTCGGCGGCGAGCAGGGCGAACAGGCGGCATATCTGCACGCGGAAGAACTGCTGCAGCGTGCGCGGGAATTCAAAGCGGCATTATAAGCCGATACGATTCGGCAAACGAATATGAATAAAAGCCCGTCGGTTGCTCATCCTAACGGTAAGTCGGAGAACGGAAGGCGCGCCTTCGCTTCGGCAAGCGGAGGGAAGCATGGGCAATCGGAAAAGTTGGAAAAGCGGTATAATTGTGGCATGTCTTGCCGTAAGTATACCGTTTTTTGTCGGAGGTACGCCCGGAATCGGTTCGGCAAAGGCGGAAAACGGCGATTATACGCACAAAGAAGTGTATATAGGCGGCATGCCGGCGGGTTTTACGCTGGGCATCGGCGGCGCGCAGGTCATCGGGCTATCTCAGGTAATGGGCGAGGGCGGCTGCTTTTCTCCGGCGGCGAAAGCGGGTTTAAAAACGGGCGATATTATCGAAAAGGCCGCGGGAATCCGCGTGCGGAACACGGCGCAATTAAACGAAGTCATCTGGCGCAGCGGCGGAAAACAAACGCTGCTGGAAGTGAGAAGAAACGGGGAAACCGCCGAAGTATCGGTTGCGCCCGTAAAAGACGCGATTACGGGAAAATATAAAATAGGAATTCTTGCACGGGACAGCGTTTCCGGCATCGGTACGGTAACGTATATCGAAAAAGAATCCGGTCGATTCGGTTCGCTGGGGCATCCCGTGACGGCGGAAGGCGGAACGCAATTCACGGGCGGAGAAATCTGTTCGTGTTGCATCGTAGGCGTCAAAAAAGGAATAAGGGGCAAGGCGGGAGAACTGCGCGGCACGTTTTTAAGTTCCGAACGGTTCGGCTGCGGCGATAAAGTAACCGATTGCGGCATCTTCGGCACGGTAGACGAAACGTATTCGCTGAAAGGGAACCTCGCGGCATACACCGCCGCGGCGGACGAAGTTACGATCGGCGACGCATGCATATATTCCACGATCGACGGAGAAACGCCGAAAAAATACGCAATCGACGTGGTAAAAGTAGATAAAAACAACCGAGGGAACAAAAATTTCGTGATTAAAATCACCGACCCGGAACTTCTTGAAAAAACGGGAGGAATCGTACAGGGAATGAGCGGCAGCCCGATTTTGCAGAACGGAAAACTCATCGGCGCGGTAACGCACGTTTTTCTGAACGATCCCGCGCGCGGTTACGGCGTAGCGATAGAAACCATGATGAAAAGCGCAGGATAACGCGAAAAATCGGCATTTTTGCCGATTTTTATCATATTTTACGAAAAGGCGGCATATATAAAAAATATGGACGCTCTTTTTTCGTGCTTCAAAGAGGCGATCGGCGTATTAAGAAAACGGAAAGCGTGGCTGATTTCTTTCGGCGCGGCGATTCTGACGGGCGTGGTTCTCGGCCTTGTTCTTCCGAAACCCGCCTCCGTCAGGCAGTATTATTTAACGTATTGCCGCGCGTATACCGACGGGATTTTCGTATCGTCGGTATTCCGCCTGTTTTTCCGGCGACTGATTTCCGTCGTGCTTTTGCTGCTTCTTGTCGTTCCTCTGTATTTTACCGTATATTATCTTCCGGCGGCGTTTCTGCTGGTGTTTTTCAAAGGATATACGTTCGGCATCGTTACCGTGATTCTGCTTTCTTCGTACGGAATCGGCGGTTTCTTTATTTTTTTAATCTGCGCTTTGCCGACGGCGCTTTTAACGTTTGCGCTGCTTGCGATTGCCTGTACGCTCGGCGGCGAAATATGCAAAAAACGTCCGCCCGCGTGCGGAAACGGCGGAATTTTCTGTTCTTTTTTATTGCTTCTCATCGGCGCGACGGCTTGCGCGCTTGCCGAAATATTGCTTGTAACAATCATTTTTCGCCCCGTAAGCAAAATTTTCTGAAAATTTCGTATAAATTCTTTTCCGACAGCGGAAACTGAGAATATGAAAAGGACAGGAAAGCTGATTGCGGGAGCGACTTTTGCCGCCTCGCTGTTATTCACGAAAGGCATTGCGCCGGCATTCAGACCGGGCGACGGACAGAATTACGACGGTTATTCCGCGGCGGCGGAAGATTACGCGGAAGCGCTTCCCGCGGAAGAAATTCCCGAAAACTTTGTCGAGGCGAAAAAAGTCGTCTGTGAAAACGAACTCGGCGCGCACGCAAAATCCGCTTATCTCGCGGAAAGCAAAAGCGGAACGGAAATTTTTTCGAAAAACGAAACGAAGCGGCTGCCGATTGCCAGCATGTGCAAAATCATGACGTTGCTGCTTGCGTTCGACGCCGTAAATACGGGCGTAATTTCGATGGACGAAAGCGTTATCGTAAGCGAGAGAGCAGCGGGAATGGGGGGCTCGCAGGTTTTTCTGGAAAGCGGCGGCGAATACAAAATCCGCGAATTGTTAAAAAGCATCGCGGTTTGCTCGGCTAACGATTCCTGCGTGGCGATCGCCGAAAAAATCGCGGGCAGCGAAGAAGCGTTCGTGAACAGAATGAACGAAAAAGCGCAGGAGCTCGGCATGCGCGATACGTTGTTTTCCAACTGCACGGGGTTGCCGAAAGAACCGCAGTATTCCTGCGCGAAAGACGTTGCCGCCATGCTTTGCAAGCTGATCGAAAACGAAGAATATTTCGGATTCTGCAAAGTCTGGACGGAGAAATTTCAGCATCCCGAAGGCAGAGTTACGGAAATTACGAATACCAACAAGCTGGTACGCTTTTATCAGGGGTGCGACGGCGGTAAAACCGGATTTACAAGCGAAGCGGGTTTCTGCCTTGCCGCAACGGCAACGCGCGGCGGCATGCGGCTTGTATCGGTAGTTATCGGCGAGGACAGCAGCGCGCACCGTTTCGGCGACGTGCGCGGCATGTTCGATTACGCCTTTGCGAACTACGCCCTGAAAACGGTAGCGGACGAAAATAATCCGCTGGAACAAAAAGCGGGCGTGCGAGGGGGTAAAAAAGAAGAAATTGCCGTGAAACCCGAAAGAAACGCCTATATTTTCGGCAAACGAGGCGAAAAAGAAAACGTTACGTTTTCTCTGGAGCTGCCCGAATATGTACAAGCGCCCGTCCGCGCCGGCGATAAAGTGGGAGAAATGATTCTGTATAAAGATAACGTGGAATTCGACCGCGTGCCCGTCGTAGCGGCGGAAACGGCGGAACGAGCGAATTTTGCGGACAGATTCAAAGCGATTCTGCGCGGCTGGCGCTTCGGAAAAAGCTGAGATTTTGCGCAAAAAAACAAAGTGAAAAGGCAGTCTTATCCTGCATAAAAACATTTTCAAAACGCGATTTTCGTTTTTTTTACGATTTTCGCGTTTTTTTCTCGGAAAATTCCTTTATGTTTCTTGCATTTTTTATTCTTTTTTGGTAAAATAATCATAACGCATAAATCGTAAAGTAAAAAGCGGGAGGCGAAAAGATGGATTGGTTCGTGGAAATGCTGGCAAAATTTCTCGCCGTAACGCTGGTGCTTACTCTGCACGAATTCGCGCATGCGTTCGTAGCGTATAAATGCGGAGATCCCACGGCGAAATGGGCGGGCAGAATGACGCTGAATCCCGCAAAACATTTCGACCCGCTGGGGCTTGTGTGTTTCGTGTTCGCAGGCTTCGGCTGGGCAAAACCGGTGCCGATAAACGAAGCGAATTTCAAAAAATACGGAAGCGGTTGTTTCTGGACGTCCGCGGCGGGCGTCATCGTCAATTATCTGTCGGCGTTTATCTTCTATCCGCTGATGGTTCTTGCCGTCAGATTTATGGGTTCGGCGGAACAGCTGACGTACGGGCATGAATTTTTATACCTTTTCACGAATTATCTTTTTGCTTTTTCGCTGAGTTTCTGCGTGTTCAATTTACTGCCGTTTTATCCGCTGGACGGATTCAGAATCGTGGAAGCGGCGTCGAAACGCCGCGGCGGATTTTACCGTTTTTTACGCAAATACGGCTATTATATTTTAATCGGTCTGATTGCCGAAAGTTATCTTTGCGAAATGCTTGTAAGGCTCACGGGGCAGCCGATTTTCATCGTGCTGGACGTTCTCGGCTATATAATGGATTTCGCTACGGGAATTTTCGCAAAACCCGTAACGGCGCTGTGGGGACTGATATTGCGTTGATTGCTCTGCGAAAACGTTTGAAAACCGCGTTTTTGCTTTACAAATATATTGAGTGAAACAGGGAGGACTGTTTTGGAAAAATTAACCACGGAAAACGTAAAAGATTTCGATTCGGAAGTGGATTATACAACGGTGCTCGATAATTTCGAAGGCCCGCTCGATTTGCTTTTATACCTTATCAATAAAGAAGAAATCGCCATCGAAGATATTTTCGTATCGCAGGTAACCGAGCAATTCCTTACATATATGCAGGGACTGCCGTATCTCGATATGGAAAAGGCAAGCGAATATTTAAACATCGCCGCCACGATTATCGACATCAAAGCCAGAAGTCTTGTGCCGCCCTTAGAAGATTATTTCGACGAGGACGATTACGGCTACGAAGAGGACCCGAAAGACGCCTTAATTCGCGCATTGAACGAATACAAAATGATTAAGGAAGAGGCGGACAAGCTGAAAGAGCGCGAAACGGTGGGATACTTTTTCAAGGCGCCCGATAAAGATATCGGCGAATTGCAGGTGAAGTATAAAGATTTCACGCTGGACGGGCTTGTGGACGCTTTCACGAAGCTGATGCTCAAGCGCGAAAGCGAGCGGGCGAGCGCGCCGCCGCCGAAAGAAATTCCGCGCGAAGCGTTTACCGTACGCGACAGAATTCACTTTATCCGCAACGCTTTCGATACGAAAGATTGCGTGAATTTCGAAGATTTGTTCGAACCGCACGCGCCGAAATCGGAAATCGTAACCACGTTTCAGGCGCTTCTCGAACTTTTGAAACACCAGTATCTGACGGTGGAACAGAACGGTCTGTTCGCGCCGATTACGATAAGAAAAAATAACGAAAAACAGGAGGATGACGATCTTGGAGATATCGACGAATATAATTGAGGCGATTTTATTTGCGGCGGGAAACGCCGTTCCCACGGATCTGTTGCGCGATAAGCTGAATCTTACGAAAGCGCAGATGGATTCGATGGTACGCCAGCTGGAAAAGAAGTATTCCGGAAACTGCGGTATTCGCCTGCTTATTTTCAATCATAAAATACAACTTGCCACCAACCCCGATTATAAGGAACAGGTAGCGGCGGTGCTGAACCCCATTCGGGAAAAAGAATTCACGAGAACCATTCTCGAATGCGCGGCAATCATCGCTTACAAACAGCCGATTACGAGAACGGAACTCGATTCGGTGCGCGGCGTAAACAGCGATTATGCGATTACCACGCTGCTCGGACTGGAAATGATAGAGCCCTGCGGCAGAAAAGACGCGCCCGGAAAACCCGTCCTGTATCAGACAACGGATAACTTTTTACGGCGCTTCAAGCTGAAATCGCTCAACGACCTTCCCGATTACGAAGAACTGATGAAGAAGATTGCGGAAATGAGCGCCGTTTCGGACGACGACACGTACCTTTACAGCAAAGACGTGTACACGCCGGGCGAGGACGAAGAAAACCTTTCCGCGCAGCAATACGCAGACGGAACGGAAGAAAACGAAGCGGCGGAAAATCCGGAAGAAAATGCGGAAAATACCGAAGCCGATGCAAACGATCCCGTCGCAAACGCGGAAGAATCCGCTTTTGAAGAATCCGGAACGATCGAAGAAAACGAATAAAATTCAATACATACTTTCACGAATTCTGCTCATATTGACGATATGGGCAGAATTTTTACGTTGTTTCTTGTTATTGCGGGCGCGGCAATCTTTTTATTCGCCCCGATCGTGCAGGAATTCAACGTATTCGGCGATCTTGGCAGCAAAAAGCTTGCGTTTTCGCTGTATCTGTTCGGGTTCGTTAAACTTGCCGGCGGGTACGTAACGTCGTACCGCGGCGGCGTCGCGGTGCATCTTTCCGAAAAGAAAGCCGTTTTGCTGCCGTATTCCGGGATGAACGAGGAAAGAAAAAAGTTTAAAATTTTTCGTTCGTTCCGTCTGATTTCGCTGGAAACGTCCGCGGAAACGGGTGCGGAATATTTCGCGGGCGCGGCGGTAACGTATGCGGCGCTGAAAGGTTTTCTCGCCTTGAAGGGCGCGCTGAACAAAAGCGAACTGAAACTGTATCTGACGGACGGCGACGCGCTGAAAGTTTCCGTGCGCGTCGTTGCTTATTTTCAGATAGCCGTTCTTCTGGCGTTGTTCGTCAGATTTTTAATCAAAACGGCGATAAGGAGGATAAAAGAAATATGGAAGAAGGAAAAATCAACGGTCTGACGGAACATTCGCTCCGTACGCTCGGCGGAATAGCAGACGCCGATACGGTGCTCGGCACGCCTGTTTTTACGGCAAGCGGCGCGCAAATCGTGCCTTTTTCGAAAGTTACGTTCGGCAATCTTTCCGGCGGCGGAGAATACGGCGACGTGAAAGTCATCAAAGAAGCGGGGGACAGGTCGTTTGCGGGCGGCAGCGGATCGGTCGTCAGCGTAAAGCCGATGGGCTTTATCATCGACGACGGAAAAAACTGCCGCGTGGTAAGGCTGACGGACGAGCCGCTGGATAACCTGATTGAAAAAGCAAGCGACGTTTTAAGAAACGTTACAAGCAAACGGGATAGCTGAAAACGCGGCGATGACGGCGAAAAAGATGATGAATATCGGAAAAAAAGCGCGGTTTGTCATATTCGCGGCAATTCTTTCGCTGATGTCTTTTTTATCTTACGGCAGAGGCATCGGAGTCAATGCGGAAAGGTTCGGCGGCGACGCGGTCGCGGCGGAAAAACATGCGGGCGCGACGGGAATTCACGCCCGTGCCGCGTGCGTTATCGAACTTTCTTCGCGGCGTATCCTGTTCGAAAAGAACGGCGAAGAACAACTGCCGATGGCAAGCACAACAAAAATCGCCACGGCGCTTACCGTACTCGACGAACTGACGGAAAACGGCGACGAATCGCGGCTGGACGAAACGTTCTCGGTTCCGGCTTCATGCTGCGGCGTGGAAGGCTCGTCGGTGTATCTGAAAGAGGGCGAAGATACCACCGCGCGGGAGCTTTTGTACGGGCTGATGCTGCGTTCCGGAAACGATTGCGCGGCAACGCTTGCCGTGCGCGTATCGGGCAGCATTAAAAAATTTGCCGAAAAGATGAACCAAACGGCAATGCGGGCGGGCGCGCTGCACACGCGTTTCAAAAATCCGCACGGACTTCCGGAAAAAGGGCATTATACCACGGCGCGCGATTTATCGATGATTACTGCGCTGGCGCTCGAAAACAAAACGTTTGCAAAAATCGTCAATACCCGCCGCTACGAGCCGAAAAACTGGACGAACAAAAATAAAATGCTCGCGGAATACGACGGCGCGTTCGGCGTAAAAACGGGGTATACGAAACAGGCGGGGCGCTGCCTTGTATCCGCCGCGGAAAGAAACGGGATGTCCTTAATCTGCACGGTGCTGAATTGTTCCGATACCTACGGCGAATCGAAAAAACTGCTCGACGACGCGTTTGCTGCCTACGATTTATCGCTTCTGCAAGAGGCGGAAAGTCCCGTGCCTCTTGATACGAAAGCGGGAAAAATCAGCGCGAAAACGGGAAAAGACTTGCGTTATCCGCTGTTATCCGCCGAACTACCATACGTGAAAAAGACGACGATTGCGTTCGATTCCCCGCAGAAAGACGGAAACGGACGGGAAATTTACGGACAGTTGCGTATTTACCTTGCAAATAGCTTGCTTTTTTCGGAAAATTTGTTTAAACTATAAAAGCAAGTTTTTTAACGACGTCAACGAAAATAACAAAAGAGGAAGTGTACAGATGCGCATCAATAAATTTTTAGCGGAAAAGGGCGTTGCCAGCCGTCGCGGCGCCGATGAAATGATTCGTAGCGGCAGAGTAACGGTAAACGGAAAACCGGCGGAGCCGGGAACGGATATCTCCGAAAACGATAAAGTGGAAGCGGACGGCGTTCTTATCGCTCAAGGCGAAGTACAGCATGTTTATTATGTGATGAATAAACCCAAAGGCGTTGTGTGCACGATGAGCGACGATCGCGGCAGAAAAACCGTTGCCGATTTATTGCCGGAGGGAATCGGACGCGTTTTCCCCGTAGGAAGGCTCGATTACGATACGGAAGGTCTGCTGATTCTGACAAACGACGGCGATCTCGCGTACGCGCTGACTCATCCGAGCCGCGAAGTACAAAAAACTTACCTTGCAAAAATCGAAGGAGTCCTTACGGAAAAAGACCTGAACCCGATTCGTTCCGGTATCGAACTCGACGGCGTTCTCACGCATAAATGCAAAGCGCATATCGTGGAAACCAACAAAGCATACACGAAAGTCCACCTGACGATTACAGAAGGGCGCAATCGCGAAATCCGGCGTATGTTCGAGGCCATCGGGAAAAACGTAAGCTTCTTAAAGCGCATTAAAATCGGTACGCTTACGCTGTCCGGGCTGGACAGAGGGAAAATCCGTCCGTTAACGGACGGGGAAGTTTCCTCTTTGAAAAATTTATAATCGGTATAACGGTTTACGCCCCGATTGTGCATGCAATCGGGGCGTAATTATCTGTTTTTTATGAAAATCTTTCAGTCGGACGGTGCTGCGTTACGAAATACGATTGCGAATCAGTCCGACAACTTTTCCGAGAATGGAAACTTCTTCGGGGTTGAATACGAAATCGTCAAGGACTTCGTTTTCGGGGTGAAGGATAATTTTTCCGTTGCGGCGGAACAAACGTTTTACCGTGGCGGATTCGCCTACCAGCGCCACCACGATTTCTCCGTCGGCGGCGGTTTGCTGCCTGCGTACAATGATTTTATCTCCGTCGCAAATCCCGGCGTTGATCATCGAAGTGCCCTGAACGTGCAGCATAAACAAATCTTCGCCGCGAAATTCGCCGAGAGGGAAGGAATAGTATTCCTCGTAATTTTCGTACGCAAACACAGGCTGCCCGGCGGTAACGGTTCCCAGCAGGGGAATATTCACCGACCCCGATTTGCCCAGCGTTACGGCGCGTTTTTTATTTTCCGCTTTGTTCAGATAGCCTTTTTCCTGCAGCCGTTCGATATAGCTGTGCACGGTTGCGGTGCTTTTGATGCCGCAATAAGCCCCGATTTCGCGCACGGAGGGCGTATAGCCGTTTTCTTCCGAAAAACGACGGATATAATCCATGACTTTGATGAGTTTGTTTTCGTCCATAATTTGCCTCCCGAACGGAGATTTTTCAGTACATATTTATTATAGCATACTTTTTTTGAAAATGCAAACAAATGTTTGACGATTTTTCTTGATTTTTGTATTTTTTTGTGGTATAATGTCGAAAAATGATGAAAAAAGGCGGTGGAAACGGCGATATGCAGAAAATACAGACGAATAAAAAAGCGGAAAAAGCTTCGGAATACGAAAGTTCCGGGCATACGATAAAGTGCGTTTTATACGATCGCGATTGTATCGGTTGTCTGGAATGCGAAACATGCGATCTCGATCCGAACAAAGTGTGCGATAATTGCGGGAAATGCCTTGATATACAAGACGTCGCCTCCATAAAAATCGATAAAATATATGCAAGCGAAGCGGATTACGAGGCGGATATAAACAAGCGCAGCTGACGGCGCGCAACTTACCGCAGATTCCGTCATTTACGAACATCTCGGCATCATCATAAATCAACGGAAAACGGCATAAAGAAAAGGAGGCGTTACAGCCTCCTTTTGTAATTTCACCGCTTTTTCGCCGATAGGATCTTTGTTAAAGCGTGCGTACAACCGCTTTTCTGTCTATTCTGCGCAATTTTACCATTTATCGAACAATCCAGTCCGAAAACAAAGCAAGTCTTTCGTTTTCGACGGAACACACCGCAAAAACGCCGTCGTCCGTATAATCTACCGAGCGTTCGGTAACATAATTTTTCAATTTCGAATATTCTTTTAGACGGGAATAAGGCACAAGCAGCGAACATTCCGTTCTGTTTGCGCGAAACATTTCGGATATTCTGCGTTTTAAATCATCCGTTCCGGCACCGGTTTTCGCCGAAATAAAAACGCATTCGCCGGGATAAAGCGCCCGCGCGTCCTCGTCAAGCATATCGCTTTTATTCACGGCAACGATATAAGGCGCCGAAAAATTCAGCGAACGCAACACGCCGAGCGTAGTTTTCATCTGCATATCGAAATCGGCTGCCGCGTCGCAGACAATGACGGCAAGTTCGCAATTCAGAACGCTTTCCAGCGTGGAACGGAACGCTTCTATCAGATTGTGCGGCAAATCCCGTAAAAAACCGACGGTATCGATCAGCAGATAATCTTCGCCGTCAATCGTAAATTTACGGGCAGTGGCGTCCAGCGTTGCAAAAAGCCGATTTTCGGCATATACGTTTTCGTTACAGAAATAATTCAGCAAAGTGGATTTTCCCGCGTTTGTATACCCCACAAGCGCTATCGTTTTCGTCTGCGTTTTCTTGCGGCGTTCTGTTTGTAATTGCCTGCGCGTTTTCAATTCGGCAAGCCGTTTTTCAAGATATTCGATTCTGCCGCGGATGTATCGCCGATCCGTTTCCAGCCGCGTTTCTCCGGGGCCGCGCGTACCCACGCCGCCGCCCAGACGGGAAAGGGCGTTTCCTTTTCCTTTCAGGCGCGGATAAAGATATTTCAACTGTGCGAGTTCTACCTGCAGTTTCCCTTCGGAAGTTTTTGCATTACGCGCAAAAATATCCAGAATCAAAGTAGTGCGGTCGATGACTTTTCTACCGCCGAGCGCGGCGGAAATGTTTTGCGTCTGCGACGGCGTAAGTTCTCCGTTGAAAAGCACCGTAACGTCCAGTCCGTCCAGAAGCTCCGCAATTTCGCGCAGTTTTCCCGAACCGAACACGGTGGCGGGGGAGATATTCCGCAATTTTTGCACCGCAACGCCGGCAACGGCGGCGCCGGCGCTCTCTATCAAAGACTTTGCTTCTTCCGTCAGCGGATGTTCGTCTGCTTCATTATCTTCGGTAATCGGCTGCATAATGTAAATTTTTTCTTGCGGCGATTCGTCCCTGATAATCTGATATTGTTTTTGCTTTTTATTTACTATGTCAATCATAGTTATATTATTATGCCTATCATACTATTATTTATTGCGCGTTTCTTCGGAATTATTCGCAGAAGAATCCGCTAAAGAGGAGTCGATATGCAGTTTCACGGCACCGGCAACGCGCCTGCGATTTTCCTGCGTAATGGCGGCATAGTGGCGTTTTGTGGTGTTGACGTCTTTGTGTCCGAGAACGTCGGCTACAACGTAAATATCACCCGTTTCGTTATACAATCTCGTGCCGTACGTACTGCGAAGTTTGTGCGGCGTGATTTTCTTCAACGGCGTTACCGTTTTGCTGTATTTTTTTACCAGAAACTCAACGGAGCGTACATTGATTCGCTTGTATTGCATGGAAAGGAACAGGGCGTTTTCGTTTTCCGGAATTTTCGGATCGTTTTTCTTTGCGGCGATATATTCTTTTAAAGCGAACGCCACTTCGTCGGAAAAATAGAGGATTGCCTGACCGCCGCCTTTGCGTGTAACCACAAACGAATTATCTTCGAAATTTACGCTGTCGTCGTTTAATCCGACAAGTTCGCTGATACGAATCCCCGTGCCTAAAAACAGCGTTAAAATCGCCGTATCGCGCACACGCGTTTTATCGTGATAACCTATGGCGTGTCTGGTAAGTCCGCGCCCGCTTTCGGCAACGGAAAGCAGTTCCGACACCTCGTTTTCGTTTAATCGTATAATCTCTTTTTCGCGGCATTTCGGCGTGGCTACTTTCGCCGCATTATTCACTTCGATATCGCCTTTGTTAAAGAAATATTTGAACATGGCGCGCACGGCAGAGAGTTTGCGCGATTTTGCAGGCGCATCGCAGGTGAGTATTTTTCCGTTGTAGCGATACCCGGAAAGATAGCTTAAAAACAATTCTATATCGTTGTTCGTTACAGCTTCCAGATCTTCCAGCGTCAAATCGAGAGGGGCTTTTTTCGGATATTTTTTGCGACAGAGAAAGTCGAAAAAAATACAAAGGTCGTACGCATATTTCAGGCGCGTCTGACAGCTTGTAAGCGACTCGATACCGAGGAAATAATCAAAACAAAACGGTGGCAGCTGTTTTTCAAGCAATTCCGAAATTTTTTCGTTATCTTTAAGATTTCTTGTTGTATAATAATTTTCTTTCATAATAATAGTGTAGCGCAAAAAACACGCTTTGTCAATAAATCCGTTAAGGCGACCGACAGATTTTTCGTAAAAAATTTTTCAGTATTCCGTAAATAATCAAATTCATCGAAAAACAAGGTTTTTTTATTCAAATTCGTCGAAATTCGGTACGAAAGGGTATATAAATAACATTTCGTAAAATACAGGTTTTACGAAATGTTATACCTAAAAACGATCAAAAAAACAATCGGTAAGATTTCCCGATTAAATTACGCTTGATTTTCCAATAATTCTGATACGCATATTACAAACAACTCAGTTTGAATGTCCGGTAAGAAAACAATAATAATCGCCGTACTTCAATGAAATTTTCGACGGCAACGTTTCATCCGTCAATAGATTCCATGCGCCCGACGGCACGCTCAGACAAAATTGTTCCCGCGATAAATTCACGCACACATATACGGCTTTCGCGCCGCCGACGCGACGAAAAGCAAAACAACCGTCTTTTTCATAAACTTCTTCATACTCGCCTTCGGTAAAAATATCGCGATATTTCTCCCGTATTTTCCCTAATTTCCGAAAAAATTCCAACAGCCGTTCGTCTGCGTGCCGAAAATCAAAGCATCTGCGGCAAAACGGATCGCCGAAGCCTTCCATTCCGATTTCGTCGCCGTAATAAATACAAGGCACGCCTGGCAACGTAAACAACAACAACGCGGCAATTTTCAAATCCGAAACGGCACGATTTCTCTCTTCTACGCTAAGAAACGCACTATCCGCCGCCATTTCATCCTTGGTATACGCCGTTTTTCCCGCAAGCACGGTGAGAATTCTTGCCGTATCGTGCGTTCCCAGAATATTCATCAGACAATCAAGCGTAGCCTTCGGATAATGATCTACGATTTTCGCCACGGTTTCCGCCAAAAAGCCCGAATTTCCGTCTTTCACATACGAAACAATCGCGTCTTTGAACGGATAATTCATCACGCTGTCCAACTCTTCTCCGTGCAGATACTCTCTCCGCGCGGAATACGCGATTTTATCGGACGCATCTTCCCATACTTCGCCGATAATCACCGCGTTTTCGTTCGCTTCTTTCACGCTCTTTCTCAGCTTTTTCAGGAAGAAATCGGGCAATTCGTCGGCTACGTCCAGACGATACCCGCCGATTCCGTACGAAAGCCATTTTTTCAGAACGCCCCGTTCTTTGCCTGCCGTATTCTGCTCCGTAAAAGAACCGTTGCGCTTTTCGCCGTCATTTTTCTCTTGCTTTTCGCCGTTTTCACGCCGATATTCCCCGAAAATAAAATCCTGATAATCTTCCGAATTTTCATTGACTTCGGGCAGAATATCGATGCCCCACCAACTGCTGTATTTATCGGGAAAACGCTGAAAAGTATACCACGAAAAATACGGAGAATCCATCGATTGAAACGCCCCGACCGACGGAAATTTTCCGTATTTGTTAAAATACAAGCTGTTGTCGCCCGTATGGTTGAAAACGCCGTCTAAAATCAAACGGATTCCTGCCGCATCCGCAGCCTCAACCAGCGACGCAAAATCTGCTTCCGAGCCGAGAAACGGGTCGATTTTCATATAATCGGAAGTATCGTAACGGTGATTCGACGCCGCTTCGAAAATCGGATTCAGATAAATCGCCGTAACGCCCAACGATTTCAGATACGGCAATCTGCTTTCGATTCCGCGAAGATTCCCCCCGAAAAAATCGTTATTCAGCACTTTTCCTCGTTCGTTCGGCTTATAAGACGGCAATCCGCCCCAGTCCTCGCGTAAAATCCGCCCGGTCAGCACCGATTTGTCCGCGTCGGAAATATCGATGTCTGCGCGGCAGAACCGATCGGGAAAAATCTGATACATCACGCCGCCTTTCAGCCATTGCGGCGTTTGGTAATCCGGCGAGGAAACTGTAAGCAGATAATTCCCGTCGTCATACCCCGAAATTCTTCCGTTATGACGGTTTCCGTAAACGAAATAGCCGCGGTTTTCAATGTAAAACGAATAAAAATACAAGCCTCGCTCTTCCACGGCAAGTTCTATCGTATAACCGTATTCCGTTTTCGTCATCGGATACGAAACCTTCGCTTCGCCGTCTTTCGCCAGAAGAAAATACGCGTTTTCCGACGGAAACATATACCGTTTCGACGTTTCGTCGCGGCAAAATAAGCGGAGGCGGAAAGGTTGCCCCTCCCGCACTCCGCCGCGGAATTCTTTACAGTTTTTATCAAGAGAATCGTAGTAAAATTCCATCGTTCATCCGCATCGCCGTCGGAAAATCGCTTCCAAAACAAACAGAATCGTTTTCCGACAGCCTATTTTCCGGCGTTATTTCAAAGACTTCAAGTGCCAGATATTGTCGGCATATTCCTTAATCGCACGGTCCGCCGCAAAATAACCGGCCGCCGCGATATTCCGCAGCGATTTCTGATTCCACGAGCGTTTGTCGTTTGCGTACAAATCGGAAATACGGTTCTGCGTAAGCACGTACGAATCATAATCCGCCATACACATATACGGGTCGGCAACGGGCGAGCCCGTAAGCAGATAATTCGCAATATCCGCAAACGATTCGCCGTTGAAGCCCACAATCAGCGTTTCCAGCACTTTACGCAGCATACTGTCTTTGTTGTAATACGCGCTCGAAGAATATCCGTTCCGCCAGATCTGCGCCACTTCGTCCGATTTCAAGCCGAAAATAAAGATATTCTCCTCACCCACGCGCTCCGCCATTTCCACGTTCGCGCCGTCCAGCGTACCTACGGTCAGAGCGCCGTTGATCATGAATTTCATGTTTCCCGTACCGCTCGCCTCTTTCCCCGCCAGCGAAATCTGTTCGGAAATTTCCGAAGCGGGCATCAGCATTTCGGACATCGTTACGTTGTAATCTTCCATATACACAACGTTGAGTTTTGCGCTGATTTTCGGGTCTTTCCTGATATCTTCGGCAAGGAAACAAATCAGTTTGATGATTTTTTTCGCCATATAATACCCGGCAGCCGCTTTCGCCGCAAAAATATACGTTTTCGGCTGTATCGGCAAATCGGGATTTTCTTTCAGCGCGATATAATCGGTAACGATATGCAATACGTTCAAAAGCTGGCGTTTGTATTCGTGCAGACGCTTCGCCTGAACGTCGAACAGCGTTTCGGGGTCGATTTTCACCCCCTGCTTTCCGAAAGCATAATCCGCAAACTGCCGCTTTTTCATCCGCTTGATTTCTTCCAGCCGTTTCAGCACGGATTCGTCGTTCTCGTATTTTTTGAAGTCCGCCAGCTTCGCCGCATTCTTCGCGTATCCCTCGCCGATGCAATCGTCCAAAAGCGCGCAAAGTTCGGGGTTCGACTGATTCAGCCACCGCCGATGCGCAATGCCGTTCGTAACGTTCGTAAATTTTTCCGGCGTATAATCGTAGAAATCTTTGAATACGCTTTTTTTGATGATGTCGCTGTGCAGTTTCGAAACGCCGTTCACGCTATGCGAGCCGACCACCGACAAATTCGCCATGCGGACGGTGTTGTAAGAAATAATCGCCATACGCGAAATTTTGTTCCAGTCGCCGGGAAAGCGTTTCCACAAATCTTCGCAGAAACGGCGGTTGATTTCTTTCAGTATCGAATAAATTCTCGGCAATCTTCTTGCAATCAGATCCTCCGGCCACGTTTCAAGCGCTTCGGCAAGCACGGTGTGATTTGTATACGCGCATACGCCGGTGGTAATGCTCCAGGCTTCTTCCCAGCCCATTCCGTTCTCGTCGATTAAAAGTCGCATCAATTCGGGAATCGCCAGCGCGGGATGCGTATCGTTCAGGTGAATCGCCGCCAGTTCTGTCAACGTGGAAAGCGTTCCGTAACGGCGTTTATGGTCGGATAAAATATTCTGTAACGACGCCGAAACAAGGAAATACTGCTGTTTTAAACGCAGCGATTTTCCTTCCTGGTGATTGTCTGCGGGATAAAGCACTTTCGAAATCAAATCGGCTTCGTTGTCCTCCTGCATCACGGCGGCATAATCTCCCTGCGAGAAAAGTTTCATATCGAAATTCTGCACGCCTTTCGCACGCCACAATCTCAGCACCGAAACGGCTTTGCTTCTGTAGCCCGGCACCATCATATCGTACGCTATGGCTTCCACCTCTTTCGCGTTCCGATACACGGTTTCCAGTCCGTGCTCCGTCCACTTTTCCTCTACGAAACCGTCGAATTTCACGCGGTATACGTGGTCGGTACGCTGCGTAAGCCACACTTCGCCGCCCGGCAACCATACATCGGGAAGCTCCGTCTGCCAGCCGTCGATGATTTTCTGCTTGAACAGCCCGTATTCGTAACGGATAGAAAAGCCCATCGCGGGGTAATCTCCCGTGGCAAGCGCGTCCAGAAAGCACGCGGCAAGTCTGCCGAGTCCGCCGTTACCCAGCCCCGCGTCCGGCTCCAGTTCGTAAAGTTCCGGCAACGTTACGCCGTACGATTTCAGAACTTTTTCATATGTTTCGCGCAGTTCGAGGTTATAAAGACTGTTTTTCAGCGAACGCCCCATCAGAAATTCCATGCAAAGATAATATACGCGTTTCGCGCGTTTAGCTTTGCGTTCTTCGTGAAATTGCTGACGTTTTTCCAGCATGATATCGCGTACGTTCATCACCACGGCTTTGTAAATCTGGTCCTGCGTGGCTTCTTTCGGCGTAACGCCGAAATAACGCGAAAGCTTGCTGTCGATCATCTGTTTCAATTTGTGTTCCGTCAAATGTTCTTCCATGCTAAAAATACCGCTCCTTGGGTTTAAAAGCTGCCGCTTTTTTATTTATTTCAGTAAAGCGAGCGTATCGGTATAAAGTTTTTTATACTCTTCCGCAGAACGCTGCCACGAGAAATCCGTAGTACCCGCCTTTATCATTAGTTTTTGCCATTCCGGCTTATTCTTATACAACGAAACCGCTTCGCGGAGAACGTAAAGCATATCCCCCGCGTTATATGCGGCAAACGTGAATCCGTTTCCGCCTGCGCCGTACGGTCTGATGCTGTCGTACAGTCCGCCCGTTTCCCGCACGACCGGCACGGTGAGATACCTCGAAGCGATCATTTGCGAAAGCCCGCAGGGCTCGCTCTTCGAAGGCATCAGAAAAATATCCGCTCCGGAATAAATCTTGCGCGAAAGGTCGCCGTTGAACGCGATAATCGAAACCGCTTTGCCTTTATAACGGTTTGCAAGATCCTTGAAATACGATTCGTATTCCGAATCGCCCGTGCCGAGAAGAACAAACTGAACGTCGTCCGCCAGCAACTCCTCTATCGACGCCCGCACGAGATCGAGCCCCTTATGCGCCACCAGACGGGAAATCATCGCAACGACGGGCACGTTCTCCCGCACCGGCAAACCAAGCATTTTTTGCAATTCCGCCTTACAGATCTCTTTTCCCGCGGGATTTTCCGCGCTGTACGGCGCAAATAACGCGGGATCGGTAGCCGGATCGTACGATTTCACGTCGATGCCGTTCAGAATTCCGCGCAGTTTGAAAGCGTTTCTTTCCACTTCGCCTTGCAGCCCGTGCGCATATTCCGCGCGTTTGATTTCTTCCGCATAAGTCGGCGACACCGTCGTGAACGTTTCCGAACATTCGATAGCCGCTTTCATCAGATTCGCGCAGCCGTCGAATTCGAGCAGATATCTGTAATCGTTGGAAATTCCGAATAAATCTTCCAGTACGTCCAGAGAATATTTCCCCTGATATTCGATATTATGTATCGTGAATACGGCGCGGATCAGGCTGTATTCCCGTCTGTGGCAATAAATCGTTTTCAGATAAATCGCCGCCAGAGCCGACTGCCAGTCGTGGCAATGCAACACGTCCGGATAAAACTGCAGAAACCCGAGAATTTCCATGACCGCGCGGGAGAAAAACGCAAATCTTTCCCCGTCGTCGTAATAGCCGTAGCAACCGCCGCGGCGGAAATAATATTCGTTATCGAGAAAATAGAACGTTACGCCGCTTTCCTCGTAAGAAAATATTCCGCAATACTGGTTACGCCAGCCGAGCGGCACATTGATATTGCCAAGGTAAGTAAAGCGCTGCCTGTAATCGCCGCGGATATCCGAATACAACGGCAGCACAACCCGAACGTCGTATTCTTCGTCCTGCGCAAGCGATTTCGAAAGCGAACCGATTACTTCCGCCAGACCGCCCGTAGCGATGAACGGCGTGCATTCCGAAGCCGCAAACAATATTTTTCGTTTCGGCTTTATCGTTACCGCAGCTTCTTCTTTCGCCGCGGTTTTCAAATCGTCTTTTTCGTCCGTAATGATTTTAACTTTCGGCATTTCCTTTTCACCCTCGTTTTTTGCGGCTTTCGTACGAACAACCGCCTGTGCGTTTTTTTCCGCGCGGGCAATCGTCCTGTTCGTTTTCACAAGCGTCGCCCTGCGTGCATTTTTCGTCGTTCCGCTTTTTGATTCGCTCATTTTTTCTTTTTCCTCCCGTATACTCTTCGCTTATATTATGTCAGACACAACTAATTTATTATGAATGACATAACAGCCACGTTTTACAGTTTGCTTCCTTTCTGCACATAATACGGCAGACTTTCGCACCCGCTCAACACTCTTCTCTCCGTAATTTCAACGTTTTTATCGGTAATCACGCAATTCAGTACGGCGTTTGCGTGAATCGCGCTGTCCTGCATGACAATCGAATTGCGAACCACGGCGCCTTTTTCCACTTTTACGCCGCGGAACAGAATCGAATTTTCTACGATGCCCTCAATCACGCACCCGTCGGAAATCAAAGAATTTTTCACGATAGCGCTCGTACCGTATTTGGAAGGCGCGCTGTCGCGCACTTTCGTGTACACGTCGCGCGCGCCGAATAACTGATTGCGCACTTCTTTATCGAGCAGCATCAAGTTGTATTTATAATAATTCGTCAGCGAATCGATTTCGGCGTAAAAGCCTTTGAAATCGTACCGATAAATTTTCAGCGCATGAATCTGCCTTGCGATGACGTCGTTTTCAAAACTTGTCAGCCCTCTCGACGCCGCGTCGTCAATCAGATTGATTAAAAATTCGCGGTTAAATACCGAAACGTTTACGTATGTATCCGCGCATTCCGGCTCGGTAATCACAGGATTGATTCTTACTTCGGTTACCCGTCCGTCCGAATTCGCTTTCAGTAACATTCCGCTCACGCGGTTTTCCGCCGTCGCGCGCCGCGTAACCATCGTAATATCGGCGTTTTTACTCTCGTGATACGCAATCACGTCGGCGATATTCATACGCGCCACACCGTCGGAATCGCAAAGCACAACATAACTTTCACGACGTTTCCGCAAAAAACTCTTCACGCCGCAAAGCGCTTCCAGCCGCGTCGTATAAGGTTTTTCCGCCACATCGGAAAAGGGCGGAAGCAGAATAATCCCGCCGTCCTTGCGGGCAAGATCCCAGTCTTTCCCGCTGCCGATATGGTCGATCAGCGAACGATAATTGTTCGTCGTCATCAGTCCCACCGTAGTGATGCCCGAATTTACCATATTCGAAAGCTGAAAATCAATCAGCCGGTATCTTCCGCCGAACGGAATGGACGCTATCGTCCGCTTCCGTACCAATTCGGGAACTTTCTCCCCGTGCAAATTCGTAAATATTACGCCTACTGCCGTTGCCGCCATTTTTTCTTCTCCCCCTCGGTTTATTCCGTTATATCCTTTTCATGCTTTTGCCCGGACAGAACTTTCACGCCGTCTTTCACCGTCAGATCTCTGCCGAGCACCACGATTTCCGCCTTCGCGTTCCGTTCCACGCCCACTACGGCGCCTTTTCCTACGGTTACGTTTTCGTCGATAATCGAATATGAAACTTTCGCGCCGGCTTTAATCACGCTGTTGGCAAGAATCACGGCGTCTTTCACTTCAGCGCCCTTTTCCACAACCACGTTGCTGCCCAAAACCGAATGTTCCACGCAGCCGTCGATTTCGCAGCCGAGCGCTATCATCGAATTTTTCACAACGCCTTCGTTTCCTATGTATTCCGGCGGAGCCAAAGGATTTCTCGAATGTACTTTCCACTCCGTTCCGCTTACGTCAAACACAGGCTTTTCATCCAGTAAGTCCATATTCGCCTGCCAGAGCGACGCGATCGTTCCGACGTCTTTCCAGTATCCTTCGAATTTATAAGAATACATTTTCTCCCCCGCTTTCAGCATCGCGGGAAGCACGTCTTTTCCGAAATCCTTCGAAGAATCCGGATTTTTATCGTCCTCTTCGAGATAACCGAAAAGCTTCGACGCCGTAAAAATATAAATGCCCATCGAAGCGAGATTGCTTTTCGGTTGTTTCGGTTTTTCTTCGAATTCGTAAATCGAACCGTCGGGATTCGTATTCAGCACCCCGAAACGCGAAGCCTCGGCAAGCGGCACTTCAATCGCCGCAATCGTGCATGCCGCGCCGTTTTTAATATGCGCATTCAGCATTTCGGAATAGTCCATTTTATAAATATGGTCGCCGGAAAGTATCAGGATGTAATCGGGGTCGTACATTTTCATAAAATGCATGTTCTGATAAATGGCGTTCGCCGTTCCTTCATACCACGAAGAACGCGATTTACCCTGATACGGCGAAAGAATATGTACGCCGCCGTAAGCGCGGTCGAGATCCCACGGCTGCCCGTTCCCGATATATTCGTTCAGGATCAGCGGCTGATACTGCGTTAAAACGCCCACCGTATCGATTCCCGAATTGATGCAGTTGGAAAGCGGAAAATCGATAATCCGATATTTTCCTCCAAATGCCACCGCCGGTTTGGCAACTTTCTCGGTAAGTACGCCGAGTCGGCTTCCCTGGCCTCCGGCCAACAGCATTGCAATCATTTCTTTCTTGATCATGCAATCACCTCTTGTCATATATAGTAAAAAGATTATATCACACTTATCAGATTTAGTGAACATTTTTTACATATTTTTATCAAATCTTTTCGTGTTTTTATGACATTTATACAACGTTTCTTCTCTCTTTCGTCATTTTCTTCTATATCTATTGGTTTTTTTTCTCATCCTTAAAAAAATCTTTCCATTTTCCCCTGTACCTAATGCACGTTTAGAAACCAGTTTGATTTCCGTACGCTCTTCATTATAAATGGTGTTACAAAATGTCTTTTGTACCCGACTGGTGCCTGCGGATCGCCCGCTGAAAGCAGCTTTCGCAATTTTTCCGACCCCGGGAAGCCGGCATCATAAATATGATACAAACGTCTGTAAGAAAGGGAGAACTCCTATGTATACCATTGATTTTACAAAACCTGTTCACATACATTTTATCGGCATCGGCGGTATCAGCATGAGCGGCCTTGCCGAGATTCTTTTAAAAGAGGG
>ERZ779876.1204-NODE-1204-length-23267-cov-3.491168_pt1 | contig 23267 bp, 15 predicted proteins | sample MGYA00511068_ERZ779876 | MGnify/ENA primary metagenome ERZ779876 (study PRJEB29588, sample SAMEA1970858) | human gut metagenome | biome: human gut; feature: human-associated habitat; material: faeces | place: Denmark | collected 2008/2010 ...
GTGGCGGAGCTTCCCTTGAATTCCTTGAAGGTAAGGAACTGCCAGGTGTAGCAGCTGCTAACGATAAATAAGCAGCGTCTGTAATTAAGATAAAATAAGGGAGATTATTGCAATGGCAAGAAAGAAAATTATTGCAGGTAACTGGAAAATGAATATGACACCTTCAGAGGCAGTAGAGCTTGTGAATACACTCAAATCTCTGGTTGTAACAGAAGAGGCTGACGTGGTATTCTGCGTACCGGCAATCGATATCATTCCGGTTGTAGAAGCTGCAAAAGGAAGCAACATCCAGGTTGGAGCAGAGAATATGTACTTTGAAGAAAAAGGTGCATACACAGGAGAAATCTCTCCGAACATGCTTACAGATGCTGGTGTTAAATATGTTGTTCTCGGACACTCTGAAAGAAGAGAATACTTCGCAGAGACAAACGAGACTGTGAACAAAAAGATGCTGAAAGCATTTGAACACGGACTTACACCGATCATGTGCTGTGGAGAAACTCTTGAACAGCGTGAACAGGGTGTGACAATGGACTTCATCCGTCAGCAGGTTAAAGTTGGATTCCAGAATGTAACAGCAGATCAGGCTAAGACAGCAGTTATCGCTTATGAGCCAATCTGGGCAATCGGAACCGGTAAGACAGCTACAACAGAGCAGGCTCAGGAGGTTTGCAAAGCTATCCGTGAATGTATCGCTGAAGTTTATGATGAAGCTACAGCAGAAGCAATCCGTATTCAGTACGGCGGATCTGTAAATGCAGCTACAGCACCGGAATTATTCGCTCAGCCGGATATCGATGGTGGACTTGTAGGTGGTGCTTCTTTAAAACCGGATTTTGGTAAGATTGTAAACTGGAAATAGTCAATTATACCAAGGCGCAGGCAGAAATGCCTGCGTTTTTCGACTGTCAAAGTTTTAACAAGTGCTTGCAAGCATATATAAAATCATGTACAATATTTAACTGAAAGAGAAATCAAACGCTTTAAGACAAAATGAAGGAGTGTAAGACGATGAGTAAAAAACCAACAGTTTTGATGATCTTAGACGGTTACGGTCTGAGAGATGAAAAGAAAGGCAACGGTATTGCAGAGGCAAACACACCGGTTATGGATAAATTAATGGCTGAATATCCGTTTGTAAAAGGAAATGCAAGCGGACTTGCTGTAGGACTTCCGGACGGTCAGATGGGTAACTCGGAAGTAGGTCATATGAATATGGGCGCAGGACGTATCATTTACCAGGAGCTCACCAAGATCACAAAAGCAATCGATGATGGCGATTTCTTTGAAAATAAGGCACTTCTTGCAGCCTGTGAAAATGCAAAGAAGAACGGTACAGCTCTTCATCTGATGGGACTGGTATCTGATGGTGGTGTACACAGTCACATTACACATATTTATGGAATTTTGGAACTTGCAAAGAGACAGGGGCTGGACAAAGTATATGTTCACTGCTTCCTTGACGGACGTGATACACCTCCGGCATCTGGGAAAGAATATGTTGACCAGTTAGAAGCAAAGATGAAAGAAATCGGTGTAGGTGAAGTTGCAAGTGTTTCCGGACGTTACTATGCAATGGACCGTGACAACCGTTGGGACCGTGTAGAAAAAGCATACGCAGCACTTACACGCGGCGAAGGTGACACAGCAGCATCAGCAACAGAAGGAATCCAGGCTTCTTACGACAAAGAAGTAACTGACGAATTCGTAGTACCATTTGTAGTGACAAAAAACGGTACACCGGTTGCAACTGTAAAAGACGGAGATTCTGTGATCTTCTTTAATTTCCGCCCGGATCGAGCAAGAGAAATCACCAGAACATTCTGTGCGGATGATTTTGACGGATTTGCCAGAGGAGAACGTATCAAGACAACTTATGTATGTTTTACAGAGTATGATGAGACAATTCCAAATAAAATGGTTGCATTTGTAAAAGAAGGCATCACGAATACATTTGGCGAATTTCTTGCAGCAAACAACATGACACAGGCAAGAATCGCCGAGACAGAGAAATATGCACATGTTACGTTTTTCTTCAACGGCGGAGTAGAAGAACCGAACAAGGGAGAGGACAGAATCCTTGTCAAATCGCCTAAGGTTGCAACTTACGATCTGAAGCCGGAGATGAGTGCATATGAAGTATGTGACAAGCTTGTAGACGCAATCAAAGCTGATAAGTACGATGTGATCGTAATTAACTTTGCAAACCCGGATATGGTTGGTCATACCGGTGTAGAAGCAGCAGTGATCAAAGCAATTGAAGCTGTTGATGAATGTGTAGGAAAAGCAGTTGATGCAGTGAAAGAAGTTGGTGGACAGATGTTTATCTGCGCTGACCACGGAAATGCAGAACAGCTGATCGATGAAGAGACAGGAGAACCATTTACCGCTCATACAACGAACCCGGTTCCGTTCATTCTTGTAAATGCAGATCCTGCATATAAGCTTCGTGAAGGCGGATGCCTTGCAGACATCGCTCCGACGCTGATCGAGCTGATGGGAATGCAGCAGCCAGCAGATATGACTGGAAAATCATTATTAGTAAAATAGTAAATATATTTTCCCGGAATCATGAAAATGGTTCCGGGTGTTTTGTTGTCAGAAGAGCAAAACATACTGCAGGAGAAAAGAAAATATGCTGCATATAAATCTGATCTACTCTTTTTGAAAAGCATTAAAATGGAAAAATGCATGAAATGAAAAACAAAAATTCAAAAAAACATATTTAAATCAACAAAAATCACGATATGTCATATTTATATGCAAGAATTGGTTGACGAAAAATCATTTTTCCTATATACTTACTACTTGTAGTGAGTTTTGATGTTGTCAAAACAGCTGAAAGAAACTGCAGATGGCAGATTTCGGAAGTATAAAGTACGGCAGGAAACACACAATGATTAGTTGATGATTATGGGAGGTTTTCAAGATGACTGCATATAGAGATATGAGTAGAGAAGAACTGCTTGAATTAAAGAGCAGACTGGAAAAAGAATTTGAAGATGTTAAAGGAAAAGGTCTGAAACTGGATATGTCCAGAGGTAAACCGTCCAAAGCACAGCTTGATCTTTCTATGGGGATGATGGATGTACTTAAGAGTACATCAGATCTTGTCTGCGAAGAAGGAGTAGATTGCCGTAACTATGGAGTGATCGATGGAATCAAAGAAGCAAAACAGCTTCTTTCTGATATGATGGAAGTACCGAAGGACAATATTATCATCTTTGGTAACTCCAGCCTGAACGTAATGTATGATACTGTTGCAAGAGCGATGACACATGGTATCATGGGAAGCACCCCTTGGGCAAAGCTTGACAAGGTAAAATTCCTTTGCCCGGTACCTGGATATGACAGACATTTTGCAATCACCGAACATTTTGGAATTGAGATGATCAATATTCCAATGACATCGGATGGACCGGATATGGATCTGGTAGAGCAGTATGTGGAGAATGATCCGGCTGTAAAAGGTATCTGGTGTGTACCGAAATATTCTAACCCACAGGGAATCACTTATTCTGATGAAACCGTACACCGTTTTGCGAAATTAAATCCAGCGGCAGAAGATTTCCGTATTTTCTGGGATAATGCATATGGAATCCATCATTTGTATGAGGATAAACAGGATTATCTGATCGAGATTTTGATGGAATGTAAAAAAGAAGGCCATCCGAACATGGTTTACAAATTCGGTTCTACTTCCAAGATCAGCTTCCCGGGTTCTGGTATTGCGGCAATTGCAGTATCCGATGAAAACCTTGCGGAAATCCGCAAGATGATGTCCGTACAGACCATCGGTCATGATAAATTAAACCAGCTCAGACATGCGCGTTTCTTCGGTGATATCCATGGAATGGTTCAGCATATGAAGAAACATGCAGATATCTTAAGACCGAAATTTGACACCGTATTAAGTGTACTGGAAAGTGAGCTTGGCGGACTTGAGATTGGTTCCTGGATGGCACCGCGAGGAGGATACTTCATTTCCTTCGATGCGTTGGATGGATGTGCAAAAGCAATCGTAGCAAAAGCAAAAGAAGCCGGACTGATCTTGACAAAAGCGGGAGCAACCTTCCCATACGGAAAGGATCCAAAAGACAGCAATATCCGAATTGCACCGTCCTTCCCGACACCAGAAGAACTGGAAGTTGCAGCACAGGTATTCGTACTCAGCGTAAAACTGGTAAGTATTGATAAAATTCTTGGCGAAAAAGTAGAAGTCGAAGAAGCTTAATATATGTGAAAAACAGTGGATTTTCCCGAAAAGGAGTCCGCTGTTTTTTTAAAATAAAGGTTGTTTGGTCGATTTTACAAAAGAAAGTCCTGCAATTCCCTAAATCCTAGTTCTCATCATCCAAAAAACTTTTGCATACGTAAAAAAAGTTACCAATATACAGACCAGAGGAATCCAAAATACTCCCCGCACATGAATTTGCACTATGGAGTTCAAGACTCAGGAATCGTGGAAGCCTTTGCTGAACACGATTCCCGCCCTAAGAGGCTTGAACGGAATGGTTAGTGCAACTGAATGCGTGGGGAGTATTTTGGATTCCTCTGGTCGTCCCATTAGAACCTATTATTTTTACATATCCAAAAGTCTTACATCTTCTTCTGCGCAGTCGAAAGCATCAGTTTGATGCGGTTCAGCTGGTTTACTTCGCTTGCTCCCGGATCATAATCGATTGCAACGATGTTGGATTCCGGATGACGGCGGCGCAGTTCTTTAATAACACCTTTCCCGACTACGTGGTTTGGCAGACAGGCGAAAGGCTGTGTGCAGACAATGTTTGGTGCACCGCTGTGGATCAGCTCCAGCATTTCTCCGGTAAGGAACCATCCTTCACCGGTCTGGTTTCCAAGAGAAACAATTTCTTTTGCCATCGAAGCCAGGTGTTCAATATGTGATGGTGGATCAAAGCGTTTACTTGCTTTTAATGCATCAACGGCAGGCTTGCGGAACCATTCCAGAGCCTTGATTCCGAGATTACCCATGCGGGCGGTTGATTTCTTCATGCCGAGATGTTCTGCTTTAAAGTTTGTATTGTAGAAGCAGTAGAGCAGGAAGTCGGTCAGATCCGGAACCACGGCTTCGGCACCTTCCTGTTCAAGAAGATCTACCAGGTAGTTATTGGCAGCTGGAAGGAATTTAACAAGGATTTCTCCGACAACTCCGACACGTGGCTTTTTGACATCTTTTAATGGAAGAGAATCAAAATCTTCTACGATCTGGCGGCAGAGACGCTTAAACTCGTGTCTGCTTGGATAACCTTTCTTGATAAATTCGATAACTGTCTTTTCCCATTTCTTATGCATGGTATTGGCAGAGCCTGGAACAGCTTCATATGGGCGGACACGGTACAGGCAGCGCATGAAGAGATCACCAAATATCAGACCATACACACCTTTCAGTACAAGTGGAAGGGTGATCTTGAATCCAGGATTGCTTTCAAGCCCGCTTAAGTTGATTGAAATAACAGGGATATGTCCGTAACCGGCTTTTTTAAGAGCACGGCGGATAAATCCGATATAGTTGGAAGCACGGCATCCGCCACCGGTCTGCGAAATAATGACAGCCAGGTGGTCGGTGTCATATTTGCCGGAAAGGATAGCCTCCATGATCTGTCCAACTACCATCAGAGACGGGTAGCAGGCATCATTGTTTACATATTTAAGGCCCATGTCAACTGCATGCTTGTTATCATTTTTCAGTACTTCCAGTTTGTAGCCTGCTTCCTGGAAGGCTGGCTCAATCAGTGAAAAGTGGATCGGTGACATCTGCGGACACAAAATGGTATAGGTTTCCTTCATTTCCTTTGTAAAAGGAATTTTTTCGATATTTGCCGGACGAATGGTGCGCTCCATATGCTTCTGCTCGCGGACGCGGATGGCGGCGAGAAGAGAACGGATACGGATACGTGCAGCACCCAGGTTATTAACCTCATCAATCTTAAGAGAGGTATAAATCTTGTCGGAACCGGTCAGAATATCTGCAACAGCATCGGTTGTTACGGCATCAAGACCGCATCCGAAAGAGTTCAGCTGGATCAGATCCAGATCATCTCTTGTCTTTACAAAATTGGCTGCTGCGTACAGTCGGGAATGATACATCCACTGATCCATAACAATCAGCGGACGTTCTACCGGATTCAGATGGGAGATAGAATCTTCCGTCAGAACGGCAAGTCCGTAGGAGGTGATCATCTCCGGGATACCGTGGTTGACCTCCGGATCGTAATGGTATGGACGACCGGCAAGTACAATGCCGCGGGTTCCTGTCTTTTCCATGTAAGCGAGTGTTTCTTCACCCTTTTTGCGGATGTCCTGACGGCATGCAGCAAGTTCTTCCCATGCAGCATGAGCGGCATTTTTGATTTCTTCTGCTGGAAGATTCTTTGCAGAAGTAAATTCACGGACCAGTCCGTCTGTGATTGTCTTTTCGCTTGTGAGGGCGAGGAATGGATTCATGAAATCTACTTCACCGTGTACGATTGGATCCATATTGTTCTTGATGTTCTCCGCGTATGAGGTGACGATCGGGCAGTTATAATGATTGTCGGCATCGGCAAATTCACCACGTTCGTATGGTATACAAGGGTAGAAGATAAAGTCTGCACCCTGGTTGATCAGCCACTGTACATGTCCGTGCGCCAGCTTTGCCGGATAACACTCGGATTCGCTCGGAATAGATTCAATACCAAGTTCATAAATCTTATGTGTAGAAGCAGGAGAGAGTAACACATGATATCCCAGTTTTGTGAAGAAAGTAAACCAGAACGGATAGTTCTCATACATATTGAGAACTCTTGGAATACCAACCGTTCCACGTTTTGCTTCGGATGGATCTAATGGCGTGTAACCAAAATAACGTTCATTTTTATAAGCGAAAAGGTTTGGCACATCACTCTTTGCTTTCTCTTTTCCAAGACCGCGCTCACAACGGTTTCCGGAAATAAAACGACGTCCGCCACTGAATTTGTTGATGGTCAGACGACAGTTGTTGGTACAGCCGTTACATTTTGCCATTGAGGTTGTATAGGTAAGTTCATTGATTTCATCAATGGAAAGCATGGTTGTATTTTTACATTCTTTGAAACCATAGCGTTCTCTTGCAATCAGTGCAGCCCCAAAAGCACCCATGATTCCTGCAATATCCGGACGGATTGCCTGACATCCGGCGATGGTCTCAAAGCTTCTGAGTACGGCATCATTGTAGAATGTACCACCCTGTACAACAATTTTTTTACCAAGCTCAGATGCATCGGATACCTTGATAACTTTGAAAAGAGCATTTTTGATAACCGAATAAGCAAGTCCGGCTGAAATATCGGATACTTCAGCACCTTCTTTTTGCGCCTGTTTTACCTTTGAGTTCATAAATACGGTACAACGGGTACCGAGGTCAATCGGATGTTTCGCAAAAAGTGCTTCATGTGCAAAATCCTCTACGGTGTAGTTCAGGGATTTGGCAAAAGTCTCGATAAAGGAACCGCATCCGGAAGAACATGCTTCGTTGAGCTGTACGCTGTCTACAGTCTGATTCTTGATCTTGATACACTTCATATCCTGACCACCGATATCGAGGATACAGTCTACATCCGGTTCGAAGAAAGAAGCGGCGTAATAGTGAGATACGGTTTCAACTTCGCCTTCATCAAGAAGAAGTGCGGCTTTAATGAGCGCTTCTCCGTAACCGGTTGAGCAGGAGTGAACGATCTGTACGCCTTCCGGAAGCTGGCTGTAAATATCCTTGATCGCACCGATGGTCGTACCAAGAGGATCACCGTCATTGCCATGGTAGAAGGAGTACAAAAGAGTACCGTCTTCTCCGACCAGAGCGGCTTTCGTGGTGGTAGAACCGGCATCGATTCCAAGGTAGGCATTACCGCGGTAGCTGGCAAGATCACCAACCGGCACCTGATGCTTTGCATGGCGGTTCTTAAATTCATTGTAATCTGCTTCGCTGGAAAAGAGCGGCTGCATACGCTCAACTTCAAAGTCCATTTCAATATGGGCATCCAGCTTTTTCTGCATCTCACCAAGAGAGGTGACTACATCCTTTTTAGAGTTCAGCGCAGAGCCGACGGCTGCAAAAAGATGGGAATACTTTGGTGCGATAATGTGTTCGTCATCCAGCTTGAGAGTACGGATAAACGCTTCTCTCAATTCAGAGAGGAAATGAAGCGGTCCACCGAGGAAAGCAACATGTCCGCGGATTGGTTTTCCGCAGGCAAGACCACTGATGGTCTGGTTGACGACTGCCTGGAAAATAGAAGCAGACAGGTCTTCTTTGGTAGCACCGTCATTGATCAGCGGCTGGATATCTGTCTTGGCAAATACGCCACAGCGGGCTGCAATCGTATAAAGTGCTTTGTATTTTTTGGCATATTCGTTCAGACCGGTTGCATCTGTCTGGAGAAGGGACGCCATCTGGTCGATGAAAGATCCGGTACCTCCGGCGCAGATTCCGTTCATACGCTGCTCAATATTTCCATTTTCAAAATAGATGATCTTGGCATCTTCGCCGCCCAGCTCGATCGCTACATCGGTCTGTGGTGCATAATCCTGAAGAGCGGTGGAAACGGCAACAACCTCCTGGACAAAAGGTACGCCAAGATGCTTTGCCAGAGTAAGACCACCTGATCCGGTAATCATTGGAGATACCTTGATCTGACCGAGCTTGTAGATAGCACGACCAAGCAGATCAGAAAGGGTTTCCTGAATATTGGCGAAGTGACGCTCGTAATCAGAAAACAGAACATCATTATTACTGTCCAGAACTGCGATTTTAACAGTTGTAGAACCGATGTCAATCCCCAGGGTATGTAATTCTGTCTGATTCATGATTTAACTACTCCTTATTACAATTAAAAAATTTGTCTGTGTTATTACCTATTAAATGTAGTTCGCAGAGAACTACAGTATCTTACATTATACGACAGAACCAACGAAAATACAAACAGAAGTTATGTATGGCATTGTAGAAAAAAGTGCCTGGAAGTGAACAAAAGATGTAAATTATGTGAAAAGAGAGTAAAGAGGTGGAATGGAATTGACAAAGTAAAAAGCAGACGATAAAATAACATACGTGGAAGGAGGTTTTGAATGAAGAACTGGTTAGATAAAATGGAGCGCAGGTTCGGGCGCTATGCAATTAGAAATCTTACGATGTATCTGCTTGCAGGTTATGCAATCGGATATCTTTTGAGTTTTACGATGCCACAGCTTCTTACCTATTTTACACTGGAACCGGCACTGATTTTGAAAGGGCAGGTGTGGCGACTTCTAAGCTGGGTGATCATCCCGCCGAATGACAATATTATTTTTGTTATCTTTATGATGCTGTTATACTATTCCCTTGGTAATACGCTGGAAAGCTACTGGGGGGCATTTCGTTACAATGTTTACATTTTCTCAGGAATATTATTTACAGTTATTGGAGCTTTTATTGTGAATGGACTGATCGGAGGCATTACCGGATTTGGAAGCCTTTACAGTACTTACTATATCAATATGTCCATTTTCCTTGCATGTGCATCCATCATGCCGGATTATCAGCTTTTGCTTTACGGCATTATCCCAATCAAGATGAAGTGGCTTGCAGTTCTGGATGTGGTTCTGCTTGCGGTAGACGCAGTGCAGGGCGGTCTGATCATACGGATCGTGATCATCGCATCGCTTTTGAACTTTATTATTTTCTTTTTCTGCAACCGGAATCTGCGTGGACACAGTCCGAAACAGGCTGCCCGCAGAAAGAAATTCCAGAAGCAGATAAGCCGTCCGCAGAATCAGTATGCAGGCGGTGCAAAGCACAGATGTGCAGTGTGCGGTCGTACGGAACTTGACAATCCGACACTGGAGTTCCGTTATTGTTCAAAGTGTAACGGGAATTATGAATATTGCCAGGACCATCTTTTCACACACGAACATGTGAAGTAGAGTTCTAACATAGAATCAAATTGAATAATAAGAGGAGGAAACAATGAAAAAAACCAAGATTGTTTGTACAATGGGACCAAACACCAACGACAGAGAAATGATGAGAAAGCTGATCCAGAATGGAATGAATGTGGCACGTTTCAATTTCTCACATGGTGATCATGAAGAACAGAAGTTCAGAATGGATATGCTCAAAGAGCTTCGTGAAGAGGAACATACAAACACTGCAATCCTTCTGGATACAAAGGGACCGGAAATTCGTACAGGAATCCTGAAAGATGGAAAGAAGATTACTTTAAAAGAAGGAGAAACCTTCACTCTGACAACAGAAGATATCGTAGGAGATAATAAGAGAGTATCTATCACATATAAGGGACTGGTACAGGATATTTATAAAGGCTGTACCATTCTGATCGACGATGGCCTGATCGGACTTCGTGTAGAGAGCAAGACAGAGACAGAGATTGTCTGTTCTGTAGTAAATGGTGGAGAACTTGGCGAAAGAAAAGGTGTTAACGTACCGAACGTAGCCATTCGTCTTCCGGCTATTACAGAAAAAGATAAGGATGATATCCGTTTCGGTGTAGAGCAGGATATTGACTTTATCGCAGCATCATTTGTAAGAAATGCAGAGTGTGTACTTGAGATCAAGGCATACTTAAAAGAACTCGGCGCTCCGTATATTCCAATCATTGCAAAGGTAGAGAACGCAGAAGGTATTGAGAATATTGATGAGATTATCCGTGCGGCTGATGGTATCATGGTGGCACGTGGAGATCTTGGTGTAGAGATCCCGGCAGAGGAAGTGCCGCATCTCCAGAAAATGATCATCCAGAAATGTAATGACAACTTTAAGACTGTTATTACTGCAACACAGATGCTGGATTCTATGATGCGTAATCCGCGTCCGACAAGAGCAGAAGTGACGGATGTTGCCAATGCGGTATACGACGGAACAGATGCAGTTATGCTTTCCGGAGAGACAGCACAGGGGAAATACCCTCTGGAAGCACTCCAGATGATGGTTCAAATTGTAGAGACGACAGAGGAACATCTGGACTATGATTCCATTCTTGTTAAAGCCGGAGATCATCTGAAGTCAGGTGTGTCCAGTGCAATCGGATATGCTTCTGTACTTGCGGCAGCGAACCTGAATGCAAGATGCATCATCACTCCATCTGTATCCGGTGCAACAACAAGGGTTGTATCCAACCTTCGTCCGAGACAGGAAATCCTTGGAATTACACCGAACGAACGTACCCTTCGCCGGATGTCGATCTACTGGGGCGTAAGAGGATTGAAGTCTCTGGAATTCCATACAACAGATGATATCTGCAGTGGGGCAATTGATCTTGCACAGGCAAAGAAATGCGTGGACAGTGGAGATATTGTTGTCCTGACAGCTGGTATTCCTTCACCGAGCGTACAGCGTGAAAAGGGTTCTGTAAGTAATATGATGCGTATTGCAACCATCGACTAGACGAAAGAGAGATGAACAGAATGAAAAAAGAACCATTCGTAACAAAGACACAGTTAGATGAAATCGTAAAAGAATATCCGACTCCGTTTCATCTTTATGATGAAAAAGGGATTCGTGAAAATGTAAAAGCACTCAAAGAAGCCTTTGCATGGAACAAAGGATATAAAGAATATTTTGCAGTAAAGGCAACTCCAAACCCATATATCCTCAATATTTTAAAAGAATATGGATGCGGATGTGACTGCTCTTCCTATACAGAGCTTTTAATGTCTGAGTCTGTCGGACAGGTTGGAGAAAATATTATGTTTTCTTCCAATGATACACCGGCAGAGGAATTTGCACTTGCTGATAAGCTCGGCGCGATCATCAACCTGGACGATATCACACACATTGATTTTCTGGAAAAGACGATCGGAAAGATTCCGGAGACAATCAGCTGCCGTTATAATCCGGGTGGACTTTTCAAAATTTCCAACAGCATTATGGATAATCCGGGAGATGCCAAATACGGTATGACAACTGAACAGATTTTTGAGGCATTCAAGATCCTGAAGTCCAAAGGCGCAAAAGAGTTCGGTATCCATGCATTCCTTGCAAGTAATACTGTAACTAATGAATATTATCCGACACTTGCACGTACTTTGTTTGAAGTAGCAGTTAAGCTTCAGAAAGAGACCGGTGTACATATCAAGTTCATCAACCTTTCCGGTGGTGTGGGAATTCCTTACAAACCGGATCAGGAACCGAACGATATCAAGGTGATCGGTGAAGGTGTAAGAAAAGTGTACGAAGAGGTTCTTGTTCCGGCTGGAATGGGCGATGTGGCGATTTACACAGAACTTGGCCGTTTTATGCTTGGACCTTATGGATGCCTTGTGACAAAAGCAATCCATGAAAAGCATACGCACAAAGAGTACATCGGTGTAGATGCATGTGCCGCAAACCTGATGCGTCCGGCTATGTATGGTGCCTACCATCACATCACTGTCATGGGAAAAGAAAATGAACCATGCGATCATACTTACGATGTGACTGGTTCTCTGTGCGAGAATAATGATAAATTTGCAATCGACCGTCAGCTTCCGAAGATTGACATGGGAGATCTGCTTGTGATCCATGATACCGGAGCACATGGATTCTCTATGGGATATAATTACAATGGACGTCTTCGTTCCGCAGAAGTTCTTCTGAAAGAGGACGGAGGTACACAGCTGATCCGCAGAGCAGAGACGCCGATGGATTACTTTGCAACTTTCGACTGCTTCCCGGTTTATGAGGAACTTAAGAAGAATACGGAAGAAGCGGATAAGCTTGGAAAATAATTTCAAATAGTTTATTTTGAAAAAATACTTGCGAACCGAAGATAAGTATGATATGATTATTTTCGGTTCGTGATTAAAAAACATGAATTTTATGCCGGCATGTCGGAATGGCAGACGAGGCAGACTCAAAATCTGTTGCGGGTGACCGCGTGCGGGTTCAAGTCCCGCTGCCGGCAGTTGATAATTAACTGGAATTGAATAAAAGATATGAGAAGTACATTGCGATGATTCGTGATGTATTTTTTCGTATATACACAATTGTTGTGGCACATTTCGTGTATCTGTAATTTTGATGAGGATCTTTTTTACCCCTTCATGTATTGAAAATATCAAAAAAAAATGTCATAATGAGATGTTGTATATTTGAACGAATAGATAGAAAAGATAGAAGTAAGTGATGAGACTTACAGAGAGGCAGTTGATTATGAGCAAAATCGTATTGATAGACGGACACAGTATTCTGAACAGGGCGTTTTTCGGACTTCCGGATCTGACAAATGCGGAAGGACTCCATACGAATGCAATATATGGATTTTTAAATATTATGTTCAAGATTCTGGAGGAGGAAAAGCCGGAGTATCTGACCGTTGCATTTGATGTGCATGCGCCGACTTTCCGCCATAAGATGTTTGAGGCGTATAAGGGGACGAGAAAGCCGATGGCAGAAGAACTCAGACAGCAGGTACCGTTGATGAAGGAAGTTCTGCATGCTATGGGAATCCGGACGATCGAGCAGGAAGGGCTGGAGGCAGATGACCTTCTTGGAACGCTGTCCAAAAGATGCGAGCGAATGGGGATGGAAGTGGTCATTATTTCCGGAGACAGAGATCTTCTCCAGCTTGCTACAGACCATGTTGAGATCCGGATTCCGAAGACAAAACGGACCGGAACTGAGATCGAGAATTATTATGCAGTGGACGTAAAAGAAAAATACCAGGTGACACCGACAGAATTTATCGATGTGAAAGCATTGATGGGAGATACTTCAGATAATATCCCAGGGGTGCCGGGAGTCGGAGAAAAGACGGCGACCAAGATTATTGTAGAATACGGATCTATTGAAAATGCCTACAAGCATGCATCCGAACTGAAGCCGCCGAGAGCATCGAAAAATCTGGTGGAATACTGGGATCAGGCACAAATGAGTAAGGTGCTGGCGACAATCGATGTAGACGCGGATTTTGCTTATGAACTGGAAGAGGCGAAGCTTGGAAATCTTTATACAGAGGAAGCTTATGTCTATTTCCAGAGACTGCAGTTCAAGAATCTGCTGAATCGTTTTGATGTGCAGAGTGAGAATTCGATTGAAGATGCATTTGTGATCGCTGTGGGAAAAGAAGAAATTCAGAAAATCTTTGCGGAGGCAGAAAAAGCGCAGACGGTGGGAGCCGTTCTTTACAAAGACACCAGAAATGTACTTCCGCTGTTTGCAGGAAATGCTGAGATAGGTGGAATTGGAATTTCGTTTGGAAAAGAGAAGATCTACTGTATTCCGGCAGGAAATGGATACAGCATGGAGGAACTTCTGGAGGCACTTGTACATGTGGCAAAGCATGCCGGACGGTTTGTGGTGTTTGATCTGAAGTCATCCCTGCCTTATCTGAAAGGATTAGAAGGAGCAGCAAAGGAGAAGTGCTTTGACAGTATTGTAGCAGCTTACCTCCTGAATCCGTTGAAAAATGATTATGGATTTGAAGATGTGGCACAGGAGCATCTTGGATTGATGATCGATCCGAAGACAGAACTGGAAAAAATGGTCTGTTATGAAGCCTATGCTGCATTTGCGTCATCGGCAGTTTTGGAAGAAAAGCTGAAAAAAGAGGAAATGTGGAAGCTTTTTACAGAAATAGAGATGCCGCTTGTATTTACTCTGTTCCACATGGAGCAGAATGGGGTGCGTGTAGAAGCAGAAGAACTGAAAAGCTATGGAGAACAGCTTGGCGGAAAAATCGTACAGCTGGAAAAGGAAATTTATGAGCTTGCCGGGGAAGAATTTAATATCAATTCACCAAAGCAGCTGGGCGTGGTCCTTTTTGAACATCTGTCCCTCCCAAATGGAAAGAAGACGAAAACAGGATATTCGACGGCAGCAGACGTACTGGATAAGCTGGCACCGGATTATCCGATCGTGGCAAAAATCCTGGAATATCGTCAGCTTGCCAAGCTGAAATCGACTTATGCAGATGGACTTGCCGTGTTTATTCATGAAGATGATCACCGGATCCATGGAAAATTCAACCAGACAGTCACAGCGACCGGACGTATCAGCAGTACAGAGCCAAACCTGCAGAATATCCCGGCGAGGGTAGAACTTGGACGGCTGATCCGTAAAGTATTTGTGCCGGAAGAGGGATATGTGTTTGTAGATGCTGATTATTCGCAGATAGAACTGCGTGTGCTGGCACATTGCTCCGGAGATGCAGCACTGATCGAAGCATACCGGGAGGCAAAGGACATTCACCGGATCACAGCTTCTCAGGTGTTTCATACTCCGTTTGATGAAGTGACCGATCTGCAGAGGCGAAATGCAAAAGCAGTCAACTTTGGTATTGTCTATGGGATCAGTTCTTTTGGACTGAGCCAGGATTTAAGTATTACGAGAAAAGAAGCGGCCGAATATATTGACCGTTATTTTGAAACCTATCCGGGCATCAAGAAATTTCTGGATGATGCAGTTGCTCATGCAAAAGAACAGGGATATGTTGTGACCTTATTTGGCAGAAGAAGACCGGTTCCGGAGCTGTCTTCCAGCAATTTTATGCAGAGACAATTCGGGGAACGTGTGGCAATGAATTCTCCGATCCAGGGAACGGCTGCAGATATCATGAAAATCGCAATGATCGCTGTGGACAAAGAGCTTCGCATGAGAAACATGAAATCCAGGCTGGTTCTGCAGGTACACGACGAACTTCTGATCGAGACATGGAAGGAAGAGGAAGAGGAAGTGCGGGAGATCCTGAAAGAAGGCATGATGCATGCGGCAGATCTTTCCGTTCCGCTTGAAATTGACATGCATAGTGGAAAAAACTGGTATGAGGCAAAATAGAAGGAAACAGATATGAGAAAAATAGGAATAACAGGAGGCATTGGTTCCGGGAAGAGCAAAGTACTCGACTTTTTAAGTGTAGTGCGCGGTGCGGTGATCTGCCAGTCAGATCTGGTGGCACATCAGGTACAGCTTCCGGGAGAAAAATGTTATCAGAAGGTCGTGGAGACGTTTGGGAAAGAAATTTTAAATCCTGATGGAACGATTGATCGGAAAATTCTTGGCAGAATTGTGTTTGATCAGCCAGAGAAACTGCAAAAGCTTAATGCGATCGTGCATCCGGCGGTCAATGAAAAGATCCGGGAGGAAATGCAGAAGGCACAGGAAGAGGGAAAAGAGCTTTTTATTCTGGAAGCCGCACTCCTTACGGAACCGGTATATCGTGAGATGTTGGATGAGATCTGGTATATTCATGTGCCACAGGAGATCCGGATGGAGCGACTGAGAAGTTCACGCGGATATTCAGATGAAAAAATGTATGCGGTGTTTGCAAATCAGCCGTCGGAAGAGACATTTACAGCGGTTTCGGATCTTGTGATCGAAAACGGCGGAACCTTTGAAGAAACGGAAAAACAGATAGACTTGGCACTGGGAAGAGGCTAAGAACAGGGAGAAGAAACAAGATGAGATTATGCAGCATTGCCAGTGGCAGCAGCGGAAACTGTATTTATGTGGGGAGCGATCGAACGCATCTGCTTGTAGATACAGGAATCAGCAAAAAACGAATTGAGGAAGGCTTAAAGGAACTTGAAATAAAAGGGAAAGAGCTGGATGGAATCCTGATCACCCATGAACATGCAGATCATATTCAGGGACTTGGTGTATTCAGCAGAAAATATGAGATCCCGATCTATGGAACACCGGGAACGATTCGGGGAATCCGTGATTATAAAAATCTCGGGAAAATGCCGGAAGGACTTTACCATGAAATCCAGGTAGACAAAGAATTTAAGCTGGGTGATATTGACGTGCATCCATTTGCTATTTCCCATGATGCAAATGAACCGAGCGGCTACCGCTTTGAGCAGGATGGAAAGAAGATCGCGGTAGCAACGGATCTTGGAAAATACGATGAATATACGGTAGAGAACCTGAAGGATTTAAATGCGGTTCTTCTGGAATCTAACCATGATATACATATGCTGGAAGTCGGTCCTTATCCGTATTACCTGAAGCAGAGAGTTCTTGGGGACAGAGGACATTTATCAAATGAATTGTCAGGACGGCTTCTTTGTGATATACTACACAATAACTTGCGGAGTGTATTGCTGGGGCATTTGAGCAAGGAGAATAATTACGAAGAACTTGCATATGAGACTGTCAAGCTGGAGGTCACTTTGGGGCAGAACCCGTATAAGGGGGATGATATACCGATCGCAGTTGCAAAAAGGGATCAGGTGTCTGCAGTGATCGAGGTTTAGAAAAAGAAAGTATGCAGAATTAGATTCAGGAGGACAGGCAGAATGAAGAAATGCATTATTACAGTAGTCGGTAAAGATTCGGTCGGAATTATTGCGAAAGTATGTACATACCTGGCAGAGACCAATATCAATATTTTAAATATTTCCCAGACGATCGTGGATGGGTATTTTAATATGATGGCGGTTGCAGATGTGGAAAATTCAAAAAAAGAACTGGATATCGTAGCGGTAGAACTTCGTGATATCGGCTTACAGATCGGTGTCAATATTCATTGTCAGAGAGAAGAGATTTTTGAAAAAATGCACAGAGTGTAAGGAGAACTGCTATGATTAATTTTTACGAAGTAGTAGAAACAAACCAGATGATCGAAGAAGAAAATCTGGATGTAAGAACAATCACATTGGGTATCAGTCTGATGGACTGTATTGACTCAGATCTGGACAGACTGAATGAAAAGATATATAAAAAAATCACAACACTTGCAAAGGATCTTGTATCGACAGGAGAGAAGATCGAAAGTGAATTTGGAATTCCGATCGTTAATAAGCGGATTTCCATTACACCGGTTGCACTTGTTGGCGGTTCAGCCTGCAAAAAACCAGAGGATTTTGTGACGATCGCAGAGACACTGGATAAAGCAGCAAAGGAAGTCGGTGTAAACTTTATCGGGGGATACTCTGCAATCGTATCCAAGGGAATGACAAAGAGCGATGAACTCCTGATCCGTTCCATTCCGATGGCAATGGCAAAGACAGAGCGTGTGTGCAGTTCGGTCAATGTAGGTTCGACAAAGACTGGTATTGATATGGATGCAGTCCGTCTTTGCGGCGAGATTGTAAAAGAGACAGCAGAGGCGACAAAGAACAAGGATTCGATTGGCTGTGCAAAATTTGTAGTTTTATGTAATGCACCGGATGATAACCCGTTTATGGCAGGGGCCTTTTTAGGTGTTACCGAAGGAGATGCCGTGATCAATGTCGGTGTCAGCGGACCTGGTGTTGTAAAAAGAGCGATTGAAAAATGTCGTGGCGAGGGCTTTCAGGAACTTTGTGATACGATCAAGAAGACCGCATTTAAGGTGACAAGGGTTGGTCAGCTTGTAGCCGGAGAAGCTTCCAAAAGGCTTGGTATTCCGTTCGGAATCATTGACCTGTCACTTGCACCGACACCGGCTGTTGGCGATTCAGTAGCGGAGATTCTGGAAGAAATCGGACTTGAGAGAGTTGGCGCACCAGGAACAACAGCAGCACTTGCTATGCTGAACGATCAGGTGAAAAAAGGTGGCGTTATGGCGTCTTCCTATGTAGGAGGTTTAAGCGGAGCTTTTATTCCGGTCAGTGAGGATAAAGGAATGATCGATGCAGTCAATGCCGGATCTCTTTGTATAGAAAAGCTGGAGGCGATGACTTGTGTCTGCTCGGTAGGACTTGATATGATCGCTATTCCGGGTAAGACGAAAGCTACTACGATTTCTGGGATCATTGCGGATGAGATGGCGATCGGAATGGTCAATCAGAAGACAACGGCGGTTCGTGTGATACCTGTAGTTGGAAAGGATGTTGGAGATATGGCAGAGTTTGGTGGTCTTTTGGGATATGCGCCGATCATGCCGGTCAATGAATTTGACTGCAGTGCATTTGTGAATCGAAAGGGAAGAATTCCTGCACCGATACATAGTTTTAAAAATTAGAAAGAGGTAAAGAGAGCATGGGGAAAGTTGCGATTGTAACAGATAGTAACAGTGGAATTACACAGGCAGAAGGAAAGAAAATGGGAATTTACGTACTTCCGATGCCATTCTATATCAATGAGGAGTTGTTTTACGAGGATATCACACTCACGCAGGAGGAGTTTTATGAAAAACTGGCAGGAGATGCAGATATTAAGACTTCCCAACCGGCTCCCGGAGATGTAATGGATATGTGGGACAAGGCGCTGGAGGAATATGATGAGGTTGTACATATTCCGATGTCAGCCGGTCTTAGCAGTTCATGTGAGACTGCAATCATGCTTTCCCAGGACTATGATGGAAAAGTACAGGTCGTAAATAATCACCGGATTTCTGTTACGCAGCGAAGATCGGTGGAAGAGGCGAAAAAGCTTGCAGATGCTGGAAAGAGCGCGGCAGAAATTAAAGAACTGTTAGAAGCGATCCAGTGGGACAGTGATATCTATATTACAGTAGATACTTTAAAATACCTGAAGAAAGGCGGCAGACTTACACCGGCAGCTGCAGCGATTGGAACGGTTCTGAACCTGAAGCCAGTTCTCCGTCTTAAAGGAGAAAAGCTGGATGCGTTTGCGAAGTCAAGAGGATGGAAGAGTGCAAAGAAGACGATGATCAAGACAATTAATGAGATTCGTACTTCAGAATTCGGAGATTGTGATGGGAAAAAAGATCTGTATCTGGATGCAGCTTACACAGGAGACCGCAAGGAGGCACAGGAATGGCTGGATGAGCTTCATGAAGCATTTCCGGAGTTTGAAATCCGGATGGATCCACTGTCGTTGAGTGTGGCATGCCATATCGGACCTGGAGCCAGGGCGGTGACTCTTACCAAAATTCTTCATGTGAACTAAATGAGAAAGAGACTTTTTGCACAAACATGCGTAGTAGTGGTGTGCAAAAAGTCTCTTTTTTGACAAAGGGGAAGGGTTAAATAATTTGCAACTGCTTCTGGTATTCATTTGTAAAAGGTGTGCCAAATTTCTCGGTAATTATGGATTCATACAGGTCTGATGCGAAAATGTCCAGGTTCAGGAGGACCTGGGTGGCGGAGGTGAGATTTCTGGCATCTGCAAGCTTTGTGATCAGAGGGATGGTGGCATACTCTTTGATCTCTTTAAGGATTTGAGTATCTTTTTTTTGAAAACCGAGTACGCGGGCATAAAGGGCGGATGTGGATGACCACTCTTTTTTTGCTTTGCCGGAAATGTTGCCGGAATCTTCTGCAAAACAGAAAGGAGGCTCATGTCGGAAGGTGTCCTTTTCTATGCCGAGCAGGATGTGCAGCAGGGTACGGCTGATCCGGGTGTAGGTAAGCTCTCTGGTTTTCAGAAGATCGCAGAAGGAACTCCAGGTAGCAAAATCATTTCTCTGATTGATGATCCGGTTGGCGAGGTCTTTGCTGACATCAAGGTAATCGGTCAGAGAGGAAGCACTCTCACAGAGCAGTCGATACTTTAGCAGGAGCGAAAAATCATCCTGGGTAACCGGAAGTGAGGACTGGTAATTCTTTCGCAGCAGATCTGAAGAAGCGGGCGGAAGTTGTCCTGCGACGGATGAAAAAGCATCTTCTGGTAAAGATGGATTCAGAATTCGGTTGCGGATCGCAGTTGCGGAACTGAAGGTTTCGCAGAGGGCAGTATCGTGGTAGCCGGATCCCTCGCGGGGAATCGCGAAAGGCTGGATCGGACTTTTGAAATACCGGAGCGCTTTTAAGTATTCAATCCCAAGGGTATTGTTTGGTGAGGACAGGATTTCGGCAAGGGACGGATCCTTTGTATAGACACTTAGGGCAGTCTGGCGTGCCTGCGGAAACGGTCGGCCTTTTCGCAGCTCATCCTGCAGGAGCTGCCGGTAGACTTCTGGCTCTTCGGAAAGAATCCGGGCAAGCCGATTGAGTTTTTTGATATCGCCACACTCACTGCCAAAACAGAGATAGGAAATGCAGCCAAGACTGTTAAAAATAGAAACGGCCCCTCTTGCAAACAACTCTGCACTGCCACAGGAAAAAAGGACCGGGAGCTCCAGAATGAGTGATGCACCGCCAAGAAGGGCAGCTTTTGCCCGCAAATGCTTTGGTGCGATAGCAGGGGCGCCACGCTGGACGAAGTCACCACTCATAAGGATAACTGCCGCATCTGCCCCTGTTTTTTGAAGTGCCTGGTCTATATGATACTGATGCCCGTTGTGGAACGGATTATATTCTGCGATGATACCGACGATTTTCATGCTTTTAACTAAAATCTCCTTTGTGTTGTTTGTGAAAAGATTATACTATAAAAAGAGTTTTTGTGCAAAAAACATTGTACTGGAAAATATTACGTGAAAAAAATAACATTACTTGTATACAATGTGTACAAGGAGTATAATTAAGAATAGAGTGTGAGTTCTAATAAAGAAAATTCTAGTACCAGAAGGGAGAAACATCAATGAATGTATTAGTAATCAACTGCGGAAGTTCATCACTGAAGTTCCAGCTCATCAACTCAGAATCGGAGGCGGTTCTCGCAAAAGGTCTTTGCGAAAGAATCGGTATTGACGGAAGACTTACCTATCAGCCGGCAGGTGGAGAGAAGAATGTATCTGAAAAGGCTATGCCTACACATACAGAAGCAATCCAGTTCGTAATCGACGCGCTGACAGATGCAGATACAGGTGTTGTTAAGAGCCTTGACGAAATCGGAGCAGTCGGACATCGTGTTGTTCACGGCGGAGAAAAGTTTGCAAAATCTGTAGTTGTAACACCGGAAGTAAAAGCTGCGATCGCAGAGTGCAATGACCTTGCACCACTTCACAACCCGGCAAACTTAATCGGAATCGAAGCTTGTGAAAGCCTGATGCCGGGCACACCACAGGTTGTTGTATTTGATACTGCTTTTCATCAGACAATGCCTGAGAAAGCTTATATGTATGGAATTCCATATGAATATTATGAAAAATACAAAGTAAGACGTTACGGATTCCACGGAACAAGCCACAGCTTCGTATCTAAGAGAGTAGCTGAGATTGTTGGAAAACCATACAACGCAACAAAGACGATCGTATGCCATCTTGGTAATGGAGCATCTGTTTCAGCAGTGCTTAACGGAGAATCAGTAGATACCTCTATGGGACTTACTCCGTTGGAAGGTCTTGTAATGGGAACACGTTCCGGAGATATTGATCCGGCGATCATGGAATTCATTGCTAAGAAAGAAAACCTTGACATTGCAGGAATTATGAATGTCCTGAACAAGAAATCAGGTGTGGAAGGTGTATCCGGTGTATCCAGCGACTTCCGTGATCTTGAGGTAGCAGCAAAAGCAGGCAACAAGCGTGCAGAACTTGCAATCGACGTATTTGCATACAGAGTAGCAAAATATGTTGGTGCTTACACAGCAGCAATGAACGGTGTTGATAATATCGTATTTACAGCAGGTATCGGTGAGAACTGTGCACTTGTAAGAACAAAAGTCTGCAGCTATCTTGGATATCTTGGAATTACAATCGATGAAGAAGCAAATGGAAAACGTGGAGAAGAGATCGTAATCTCTACACCAGATTCCAAAGTGAAAGTTCTTGTAGTTCCGACAAACGAAGAACTTGCAATTGCAAGAGAGACAGTTGCACTTGTATAACAGAAGAAATTAGAAAAAACCTTAAAATCTGTAAATCATCCTTGACAAAAAGAATTTACATGGTATAATAGTTTAGGTGTGAACAGGAGAAAGAATTATGTTAATTGACCTGTCCGAAGTCTTATCTGAACCGCATAAGTCCATTGACGAAGTGGTCGGCACTGAGATGAAAGAAGTGAAGGTGAACGGAAGCAGATTTCCGGTAAGCCGGACACAGCCTGTGCATATTCATGTCGAGTATGCCGGCGAAAAAAAACTTCATATCAGTTGTGAGACAAGTCTTACGGTAATCATTCCGTGTGACAGATGTCTTACAGATGTACCGACAGATTTCACGCTTTCCTTTGAAAAGCAGGTGAATACAGCTCTGGCAGACGGAGAAGATGATGGCGAATCCGATGAAGCGAATTACATTGACGGATATCATCTTGATGTGGAGCAGTTGCTCTATAACGAGATTTTAGTAGGGTGGCCGATGAAAGTTCTATGTAGCGAAGACTGTAAAGGGATTTGCAGTGTATGTGGTCAGAACTTGAATGAGGGAAGCTGCGACTGCGAAGACACCAGTCTTGACCCTAGAATGTCAGTTATCCGCGATCTTTACAAGAATTTTAAGGAGGTGTAACCTATGTCAATTTGTCCAAAGAATAAATCTTCTAAAGCAAGAAGAGATAAGAGAAGAGCAAACTGGAAAATGAGCGCTCCTACATTAGTAAAG
>ERZ779876.1216-NODE-1216-length-23131-cov-3.407436_pt1 | contig 23131 bp, 9 predicted proteins | sample MGYA00511068_ERZ779876 | MGnify/ENA primary metagenome ERZ779876 (study PRJEB29588, sample SAMEA1970858) | human gut metagenome | biome: human gut; feature: human-associated habitat; material: faeces | place: Denmark | collected 2008/2010 ...
GACGCAAAGAATCCGTACTGAGAAGTTTGATTTCCAGGTAGTCGTTCTCGCCGGTGGTATCCTGCTCCTGGGGAGCTAGTGACAAGTATTTCCAGTAGCCCTCAAGGTGGGTTTTCATAGGGGCATATCCGGCTTTCTCGACAATCCAGGTGTCACGCTGGATGCGCACCATCTGAGCAGGGGACATCAGAGGACGGCCCATCAGCTGATGGCTGCTGGTGGTCTTGCCGTCAGATCGAGAGGAGGAGCCGGTCAGGATGGTCTCATCGCCTAGCATTTTGGATATGCTTGTAGCGGTATCCTGGGCTGATGGCGATACAAATGTATTGAGCAAAATTTGGCAGTTGTCTTTGATGATCTCGGTGACGTTTTTATCATATTTGAGCAGAAACTGGCTGTAGCTTTGCACCGCGACCAGGATGCGTCCGCCACGGCTTCGGATGGCAGAGAATAGGCTGGTGACGCCGGGAATTGCCGGAAAGTTGCCGAACTCATCCAGAAAATAGAAGAAGGGACGAGGACAATGCCCGCCCTGACGCTCGGCCAGGGCAATCAGATCGTCGGTCAGGAAACGGACGAACAGCGATGCCAGGAAGTGCCTGGTCTCATTTTCATCGGGCGCTATCAGGAAGATCGCTGTAGGCCGTTCGATGAATTGTTCGGCATCCAGATCGTTGTCGTGTGTGCAGATCAGCTGCTCCAGCTCGGCATCGACGAATTTCAGCAGTTTGGACAGTGCCGAAGAAACGATATTGAGGGTGGTTCGAATATCTGCGCTTGTGGTAGTGCTGATATAGCCTTTGATTCGCCGGTCGGTAACCCCTTCCAGCATGGCAGCCAGACGGCTTTTCTGGACAGTGTTACCTTTTTCCGGGCTATCTGCCCCAGCTAACTCGACAATTAGATTAAAAACACTGACGATGTGGCGCTCACCGTCTTGGCCATACTGAGACACCAGCAGGACCAGGCCGGTTATCAGTCCACGGGCAGTCTCATTAAAGTACTCACTGCTGTCACCGCTGTTCACAGAGCCGGTATTACCAATGATCGCGCTGGCAATGACCTTGGCATAGCGTTCTGCCGTGGCATAATGTACAGCCTTTTTTTTGGGGTCCTGCTCTTTCCTCCAGGCGTCGATCTCGATATTGACGCGGTACAGAAGATTAAAATGGCATGAGCAAAACACATTCCGAAGATCGAGCTTCAGCACGCGGTAGCCACACTTTTTCAGTTCAGAGCCGGTAATCGTATACAGGTCATCCTTAACAGATACCAGTACCATGCTGGCTCCCTGGCCGATTCCCTGGGCGTCCTGTGTGTGTAGATTGACCCGGGCGTTGTAGGTGATGGTGGGAATATACAGGCTGGTGGATTTACCAGCACCAGGAGGGGCAACCATCAATATAGAGTGATCGCTTGTATCGACCAGCCAGGTGCTTTTGGACGCGCCCACGAGCATAGCCGGTTGTGTCTCATGCCCTTGCTGCACTTCTTGATAAACTCGCTTGACTTCCTCCGGCTCCATGAAATGAGCGTCGCCGTGCTGGCCGTGTCCGGCTTTTACATCCCGGACAGCCAGAGGTTGACGGTTGAGCAGTTCAATAACTGCCATGGCCAGTATGGCCAACAGAAATTTGCTAACCGCCAGCCGCCAATCCATAGGTATCTGCAGGAACATCTGGAAGCCCGTTAACAGGGCATAGCCAATGACCAGCACTAACAATGGGCGAAATAGTTTTTTCAAAAAATCACCTGCCTTACATCATTTCCATAAAGGCTTCGCTTTGCGGGGTCAACGCCTCCGGCTCGATTTGATGAGCCTGGTACTGTTCGCTTGTTTGCTCCAGTTCGGCATAGCGCACGCAGTATTCCATTGCGTTATGGAGGCGCGCCACACTGTCTTTCATGCTGAAACTGGAAACTTGCTTTGCATCTTCCAGTGCGGCGGAAATTCTCTCGGCCAACTGACCATCGACCATTACACCGCAGCGCACCTGCAGGAGGGCTGCCAGAGAGGCGCTTTCAAGTTCTGCTACGGGTCTGTCAGATGTACTTGTCCGGGTGATCACAGCCTCGGAATAGCCTTCCAGGAGACTTTTCAGCTGTTCTGTATCGTTCTCTCCTTCTCGGACGTGTATAGTGTTTTTGCCAGCATCAAAGAATCCGGGGCCATGGCGAATATCTTTCATAATAGAGATCTCGGCCAAGTGTGCAGCTTCTTCCACACGGTGAATTAGGTTGCCGTGCTGGGCCGCTGACCACTGTAGCGGGGCCTTGTCCAAGTATTCGCCTTGGGACAGATCGTATTGCTCCAATGCGTAGACACGTTCGATTCCGTCGGTGCGCAGTACAGAAATAAATTTATCTTCTTCTCCAGGTTTGACTTTGGGGGAGCCGATAGCTTCCGGGCTGGGGCAGTAGGTGGCTTTTGGATTCTGAGCAAACACCGCCACACTGTTTTCCACACCCATACCAACGCACTGACCGCGGAAATTCAAGTATTCCAGATACTTCTGCGGATCGGCAGCCATAGCGGCATAAGTTTGATCAATTTTAGCTTGAAGTTCTTGTATTTCGGGATGCACGTCTGTTTTTCCTCCTTCTTGGTTAAGGATGGTGTTCAGTTCGTTCAACCTGGCCAGCTTGGTCTGAAACTCTTTCTCATACGCAAAAGGTTGGTTTACAGCTTCTTTTGCATCCTCCAGGTTTTTGTTCAGCGTCGTCAACAGTTCCTGATCTTGAGCCTGTGTGTCAGATAACTTTTCCAAAAGGTGCCGGAACGAGGAAAAGTTTTCTTTTGGGTTTAACTCGAAGCTGTATTTTTGTGTACCCTGTAGATATCCCAAAAAGCTGGTGGCTTTGGCATCATAATAGGCATGGATTTGGAATCCTCTATACTCACCTATTATGACATCGCCAGCCGTAGCGCTTTGGAGCGCATCGCGCAAAGCAGCGTCGGCTGCTTTGCGTTCGGTGTAGGAAGTACCCATTACAGTAGCAGAGAAATTTTCGCTGCCGTCTGAATTGAAACGACTATTGGCTTTGTAAAGGTCAATATCTTTGGAAATTGCATCCAAAGATTCTTCGACTTTTCGGATGGAGGCAGGATATCCAATAGCGATCTTATCCTGCAGCTCAAATATCTGCGACATATGGGACGAGCGCAGTGTACTCAATCGTGCCACTTCATTGTCCAGTTCCATCTTTTCTTTGATGAGAGGATTGCCGGCGCACAGTGCCTTAATTTCTGCGTAGGACAGTGCGATTTCGTCCAAATCTTGGCAAGAACGAGCGGGCGACTTGGATGTCATAACCTGACTTATGAATTTCTGTTTGTGCTCAATGAGCTGCCAGGAGTAGGCATCGAAACTCCCCTCTGTAGCATACCGATAGATCTGTACAGTGGGGTTTTGGTTGCCCTGGCGTAAAATCCGCCCTTCGCGCTGCTCAATATCCGAGGGACGCCATGGTACATCCAGATGATGCAGTGCAATCAATTTTGTTTGCACGTTGGTTCCGGCTCCCATTTTTTTTGTACTGCCCATCAGAATGCGTACTTTCCCAGCACGCATCTTTGCAAATAGGGTGGCCTTCTTGGCATCGGTATTGGCATCGTGAATGTACGCAATCTGTTCTTTGGGTATCCCCCTTGCGATCAGCTTGTTGCGAATATCGTCATAAATGTTCCATTCGCCGGTGCTTGGCGTGGCCAGGTCTGAGAAGATCAGCTGTGTAGATTGCGCCTCTGCTGTGTCTTTCCATATCTCAAAGACTTTCTCGGCGCAGGCGGTGGCCTTATTTTCGGGAACATCCGGGAGAAGTGGGTTCAGCAACCGCTGATCAAGAGCCAGTTTTCTGCCGTCCGTCGTGATCTTCAACATATTATCCGTGTGTGGGTCCACGCTTCCAGCGCGAACTTTCTCGGCGCGCTCTCCAAGAGCCTGGATACTTTCTTTCTGCAGCTCCGTAGGAGGGCACATCACAACTGCGGCCTTTCCACCTTCCAGTTCGGGAACTTTTAAGTTCAGCATATCGGAAGTCTGTACATCTGTGGCCAGCTTCCACATACTGATAAGTTCGGGGAGATTGAAGAATCTTGAAAACCGTGTTTTTGACCGGTAGCCAGTACCTTCTGGGGCCAGTTCAATGGAGGTTGTGGTTTGTCCAAAGTTCGCGGCCCAGGCATCAAAAGAGAGCAGGTCATGGGCACGCAAAGTGCTGGCCTGAACATATCGCATCATGGTATACAGCTCAACGGGTGAATTGCTGATTGGAGTACCAGTACAGAAAACAAGCCCTCTCCCGCCGGTTATTTCATCTAAGTACTGACATTTCATCAGAAGATCAGTTGCTTTCTGGCTTTCAGAGGTTGAAATACCGGCAACGTTTTGCATTTTTGTGGTGACTGCGAGATTCTTAAATTCGTGGGCCTCATCAACCATGAGTGAATCGACACCCAACTGTTCGAATGTCACCACATCATCTTTGGGGGAAGCCATCAGTTCTTCCAAATGCGACTGAAGGCGTTTTTTGGTGGCCTCCATTTGCTTGACGGTCAGATCTTGCCCGCTTTTTTCCTTTTTTGCGCTGGCAATTTCTTGCGTGTACCGTTCGATCTCGTCCTGCAGGAACTTTTGTTGCCTTTCAGTTGACAGCGGAATCCTGGAGAATTGACTGTGTCCCATAATCACAATATCGTAGTTGCCGGTAGCGATACGAGAACAAAACAGTTTGCGCCGATCCTTCTCGAAATCCCGTTTTGTGGCAACAAGTATATTAGCATTGGGATAGAGACTAAGAAGCTCACTCCCCATTTGTTCGGTCAGGTGGTTGGGGACAATAATCAGTGTTTTATTGCACAGCCCCAGGCGCTTTTTCTCCATCGCGGCAGCGCCCATAACCATTGTCTTACCTGCGCCGACCGAGTGGGCTACCAAGGTGTTGCCGCCAAACAAAATTCTGGCTACTGCGTTACGCTGATGAGGTCTGAGCGAAATCTCCGGGTTCATACCCGGAAAACGCAGAAAGCTACCATCGTACTCGCGGGGTCGCAAATTGTTGTAGTGGGTGTTGTAGTAATCAACCAGTCGCCGCCGGTCGGGATCTCGGTATATCCAATCCTTAAAAGCGGCTTCAATTTGCTGCTGCTTATCCTGAGCCAAGCGGGTTTCTTTAACATTGGGTACAGCCTTCTTCTTCCCGTCTACATCTTCGATATAATCTACAACCTTGACAGCTTGCAGGTTCAGGCTGCAACGCAAAATTTCATAGAAGTTTTTTCTCTTTGTACCGAAAGTGGTTGTAGCCTTCAAGTTGTAGCTGTCTACGGAACTCCCTTCGATGTTCCAGGTAGCGTTGAGCCGGTTGTAGCTGACTTTTATAGATTGTGCCGCCCAGCGATTTGGCTCCATCGTCTCCAAAATGAATTGCTTGATATCCTCTGGAGGAATCCAGGTAGTTCCAAGGTGTAATTCAATTTCAGATGCCGTCAGGTCTTTGGGCTGAACGGTTTTCAGTGAATCCGCATTGACTTGGTAACTGGGGTCTTGTTTGGCGAAAATTTCAGCTACCGCCAGTTTCTTGCGTACATCGCCAGAGAGATATTCTTCAGCGGTCTGGTAGAGCGGTTCACCTGCAGCCGTTGTTTCACCTGGCACGCGAAACACTACGCCGGTCAGATCCTGCAGAAGCTTATCACAGGTTTTGCCGGTTAACTGCTCCATGTAATGTAGATCGACGCTGGTGTGTTCCTGGACAGACAGCATAAGAGCCTCACTGGCCGTTTCCACATGGTCAATCACTCGGTTGGGCCGGATCGTTTTCTTTGTAAACATATCCGACTTCGACTTGAAATTGTGTTCGTCATCGAAATTCTCCAGCGAACAGAGCAAGCTATAACCGCTGTCGTCGCGGAAGGCCAGAGCGTTGGCGCGGCTGTTGAGCCTGCCATACTTTTCCGTGAAGGCGTCGTACTCGTGATTTAACCGGCGCTGAAGCTGCGCAACAGCCTCATCCGGGAGATCGTCGAGCTGGGCCTGAATCAACTCCCGCGTGGTGGCCAGAATAGAGACCATGCCCCTGATTCGGGCCTGTGCTGTGGCGTTTGCGGTGACTTCCCGCATGACTGAATCAGTACGGAAAAAAATCTTATCATCACGGATGCCATAGCTGTAATTCCGTATATCCGGGTCTGCAGGAAGAGGGGATATCTCTCCGGGTTGCTCCAGGATAATCGGCTCAGTCTTCACCAACGTGGCATTCAATCTTCCCATCGCAGCCTGCAGCTGCTCCTCCAGCGTAGTACTGGTATCAGGCTGACAGGTAGGCCGCATCCCATAGGGGCCGCTGACCATCTCCATTTTTCCGCAAATCATCTCCGGGTGGTCGATGAAATACTGGTTCATGGGGATGCCATCCGCATTTGTTCCTGTGTGCAACCAGGATACGTCCTGGTCAACAATATGATCACGTTTCTGCAGGAACAGGATATCGGCGGTAACTTCTGTACCGGCCAGAGCCTTGAAAGCTGTGTTCGGCAGACGCACCGCACCGATTAAATCGCAACGGGACGCCAGATACTTTCGCACATCTTCCGATTGCTTATCCATTGTGCCGCTGGTCGTGATAATAGCTTGAATGCCGCCGGTGCGAAGTTTGTCGACGTTTTTGGCTGCGAAGTAATCATGTATCAGGAAGTTATATCGGTTAAACGCGGGGTCATTTACTTTGTACTGCCCGAAGGGGACGTTACCAATCACTGCATCGAAGTAGCTGTCCGGCAATACAGCTTTTTCATAACCACAAATCTGAATATTGGCTTTAGGGTACAGCTGCTTTGCAATGCGGCCTGTCACGGGGTCAAGTTCCACGCCGAACAAATTTGCACTTTCGTCGAAGCTGGCGGGTCTGTTTGCGAAAAAGGCACCCACACCCATACTTGGCTCCAGAATATTGCCGCCCTGCAGGCCAAAGCGCTCCAGCGTGCTGTACATTGCGCGGATGATCTCCGGCGACGTGTAATAGGAGGTAAGCGTGGATGCTCTGGCTGCCTCGTATTCGGCCTCTGGAAGCAGTTCTTTCAGTTCTTGGTATTCTTTACTCCAGCTGTCTTTCCGTGCGTCAAAGACTTCGGCCAGACCGCCCCAGCCTACATACCGTGCGAGAAGCTGTTGCTGTTCGGGGGTCGCCTGCAGGCCGTTCGCTTCCAAGTGCTGGAGCAGCCGCAGGGCATTGATATTGTCTTGAAAACGGGCCTTTGGCCCGCCCGGTGCAGCTTGCTCGTCAGGCGCGGTAAAGTTCTTTGCGTCACGGGCAATACCAGCCTTGTACTCTTCGAGGGCGGCCTGTTCGGCTTCGGCAACCGTCTGGAATTTCGTCCATTCTCCGTTAATAGGTATTTCTGCGGCGGTCTTTTGGGAGTTTGTCTGCTGCAGCACACTCTCGGTAGGTGCTGCTGCTTCTTCTTGCAGTACAGGCGTTGCAGTGTCGGAGAATGCAGGAGCCTGTAGGTGCTTATTGCGCTCGTTCCGTTCGAGAAGCCGAGAAAATTCCTCTCGGCTCACAGAGCGGCTGAACAAGGGGAGTTCCTGGTCTTGCAGAAGGATCTCTCCTTCGCCAATATCCTGGACAATAAAAGCCTTATCGTTTTCCAAATAGACAATATCGCCAGCAATACAGGGACGCTTTTGGGGAGCAGAACGTATAGCCTGTTCACGTTGCCGTTCTCGGTACTCCTGCTCAGCCGTTCCAATGAGTTCATCAAAGGTTACCCCGGATAACTCATGTTCAACCAATTCTGCCGTAGAAGCGTACTGCGCGGAAAGGATTCTTTCTCCATCGACGTTATAGACTATTTTGTGGTGAAGGAGATCCACATAGACATTGATGCTATGGTCTCCTTCGCCGGTAGAGGAATAGGCCAGGTCAATGTGGCGGAGATCTTCAAAATCGGGCTGGTCAAAATTGTTTGTCCTACAATAGTCCCGAATCCACTCTTTTGCTTGTTCCAGATCGCGGGCTTTTTGAGCCTGTTCTGCTTGACGGTCTGAAAGCCATTCCTCATACTCGGGGCATTCCTCATCCGAGAGATAATGATCGCTTTGCACCAATGCTTGCAGTCGGCTGGAAACTTCCTGCCATGTCAGTGTGTGGCTTACCCGCCCATTATCGGTTTTACACTGGATTTCGAAGCCTTTATTGTTGTAATCCAGCCACCCGCGGGAGCCGTTGGCAAAGTCCCAAGACCTGCCGCCTGTTCCATATTCTTTTTTTAGCCAGCGAATCGTTTCTTCTCTCGGCGGCAATACCGGCTGGGAAAAATAGTATTGAATCCGCATTTTGCCATTTTCAAAACCACTTCCATCACAAAGAGCGCGTCTGATCTCATCCTCATTGATTATCGGCTGGTCAACAGCGGTTTCAATTTTCTGTTCCAGAAAGGAGGGAACGTCTACAAATCCAGCACTATCACAGTAATACGCTTTAGTGTCCCCACCGCGGTTCAGAACAACAATGTCGGAAACGGAAAGGCTATGGCCGGTGAAGTCAGCGGGACGGTCAAGGTTGAATGTGCGGAAGATGTCCTCCAGCGAGGTTTTGCCATCCAGGGGGGCTGTGTAGACCAGATCGTAATTCTGCCGGTCAACGGCCAGCCCCGCTTCCTGCAAACTCTCGTAAGGCTCAAAGCGATAGTCCCGTGTTTCCGGCCCTCCTTTGAGCTGGTAGATAGTAAAGGTGTCGCCCTGCTCCGTGGGATCGACGGTGAAATACGGGTTTTCCCATTGAGCGAAAGGCATATCTGGCATGGCCTTGTAGCTACCTGCATCCAGAGCGTAGGGACGCACCCGGTCAAAGCCGATTTCTTTTGCAACTCGTGAAATGGCCTCCAGGAAACCGGGGTCGTTTTTCAGACCATCCATTCTGGTGAAGTCTTCCACAAGATAATTCTGGCCTGCCCGCACCTGAAGGATGTCAACGGAACTCAGATTGTCTTTGCTTTCGAGGCCCAGCGTTAAATGGGCGTAGGGCTGACCACCATCATTTAGATCGTTCATTGCATTATATGGTTGGCTGCGCAGCGCATTGAAGCGGTTCCTGGCTTTTTCAAAGGTTTCGTAATGTTCAATAGGGCTGCGTTCCGAGGAATTTGTGGCCCAAGTCTTTAAGTCGGGAATCAGATAAAAGCCCCACTCACGGTGCGCCTCCGACGATACTACAGGGGGAAGTTTCGATGCTTCCGGGAAGCTATCTGATTCAATACTTTTTTCCTGTACTGCAGGCCCTTCCGGCGGGGACATGGTCATGTGCATGGCATGGGCAACATCGCGGACAGGGGCCAGACAGGCGACCAAAGAATGGTTGAGCAATACCCCCAATCGCTCAAGCACTTTGGGGCTGCTGTGATACTGGGTAGCAAAAGAGAAGGCACTGGTATCCAGGCCGTCTACTGGTATGCCAAGGCGCGTGCAGACCACAAATTTCGCACTTTGTTCCAGAAATTTTTGCAACTCGGTACGCATTGCGGCAGAAGCCTCAGATTTTACTTCGGTATCTACAATTTGCTGAATTTTGGTTTGCACATAGCCGTCCAGACTTTTTTCCCCAGCACGTTTCAACAGGTTGTGCAGGGCGATCCCCGATTTGTTTTCATATACAGTCCACGGTAGAGGACCAGGTTTGCTGCGTCCGACTGTATCTTGGTAGTCAAAAACATATGTTACATACTCTGGATGTTTTGCATCAAAAACAGGAATTCCGTGCGTTCCGCGCACAATGTGCCGGTTTTTTTCGCGGTCCCATTGACTTAACGTTGCTACAGCTTTTACCTCCGGCCGTTGATGATACAAAACGACTTGGTTTTGAAATCGCTCCTCATAGGTGTACGCAGCCGAACTGAGAAATGCTGCCCAGGTGGCGGAGCTTTCCGTGATTTCACCAAGCGCATACAGATAGTCCTCTACCAACTGTTTATATTTTGTTTTGTATTCCATAGGCTAACCCCTTTCATCAGTTCCACAAAACAAAAGGGAGCGGGCCAAAGCCTGCTCCCTATAAGGAAATATTGGCGACAAATCAGAAGGGCGATTCTTCGCCTTCCTCGATCAAAGTGAACTCATGGGCGGGTGTGCTGTCTGCATCATGCTCCAGAGCTTCCCACTCCTCCTGTGTGCCATCGAAAAACCTGTTTTTGGCCCGTCCACGGGTTGCAACGGGTCGAGCCATTTTGGGAATACCCAGTTCGCCTCTCTGGCAGCCGCCAAACATCAGAGGTTCGGCCATTTCTTCTGCCTGAGCCTTCAAGGCATTCATGTGCCCTACATACTCCAACACTTGGTTTCTGTCGGGGGCCGGGTTGTTGACCAGTAAAGCCTTTACGGTATCATCAATGAAGTCTCCAACTTCCACGTCTTTTTCTTTACAGAGCAACGCCAAGTCACCCCTACAGACCAGTTCCCAGAATTCTTCCGGGCAGTAGGCTTCCAACCAATCTTTGTACTGCTGCCCGTATTTTCCGCTGAAGCCGCCAAAATCGGTAGCCTTGGGCCAACTCGTGTTATAGCGGGTGCGTGCCGCCTGAAATGCAATTTCCTGATCCGAAAGGAAGCCCATGTTACAGCGAATTTCTTCCGGGATCTTTTCAAGCAAAGCCAGCCGTTCGGGTTCCGCCATTGCATCGAGTTGCGCCAGAAGCTCCCGCTCCGAGATGTTCTCAAACCAGTCGCGCAATTCTTGCTCTGTCATGGTCTCCAATTCTTGCATCCTGATATTCATAAGTGTACCTCCGTGCGCCTCGTGTGGTTCTTCTACACACAATTTCGCTTAATCTTATGTTTTTGTCAAGGGATAATTCAAAAATAGCGAGTTGTGCCTAACAGGCACAACTCGTTTCACAGCTCAATGGTAGATAGGTTGCGTTCATCGGAAAGCCCGGTTTTTAGCTTGCGCACATTTTGTTTTTCGTCAGTCAGACCGTTTGCTGCCCGAACAGCCCGATTCTTACTCTGAGCCTGCTGCTGATCCTTGTTCAGCGTTTTGGCCAGACGAAATAACATATTCTGTACGGCATAAGTAGGGCTTTTTTCCTGATAGTCAGAACCGTCAATATTTTCATCAGGGGTTGCATTTTCCGGCTCACTGTGCGAAGCTGTTTTTTCCTGTACTGTTGGCCTCACATACCGCTCGGCGGCATGGATGATGATATTATGCCTGGTTACCTCGGCTCGGCCTGCTCGCCGTGATTCAAAATCACAATAAGGGTGGAAAAAGCTGGTTTCGATCTCCGCAAACTTTTTATCCAGTGTTTCCTCATAAGAAGCATATGTCAAAGTCAATTCCTTTTGACTGTCGAGGTATTCTTCATACATGGGCCTTAAGATAGGGTCACGCAGCATAATTTTTTCCAGTACATCATCCACCTGGGCTTTAAGTGCCGGAGGCAAGAATTTGTATGTGTGCTTGCCGGGGGTATCTCGCAGCTCTCTCCCCAAGGCTTTCAGTGCATCGGTGATTTCACGGTCAACTAAATACTCGCTGGATACTAGCTTTCGCAACTGCTCGTTAAGTTTATCGCGGAGAGCACTTTTTTCTTCTTTTAGATAAGCCAAATCTCCGCGAAAGATCTCATTAGTGAAACTACTCTTAACTTTACGCGTGGCGGCATTTAGTGCCGCTCTTTTGTCAGCCTCTTTTTCTCGATGTGGTATGAACGCTTCCCGGCTGTTTGTGGACCAGACCAGAAAATGAAGATGGGGGTGAAAGTCTTTGTTATGCCAGGAACATACCATCCGTAGATTGGTGGGATTAATATTGTATGCTTTTGCCAGTTCGTCTGCTTTTAGAGCGACCAGATTCTTCATGTAATTGCGGTCCACGCCCAGACGTTCACAATCAGTGGCGTTCAATGAATATACATGATGCCAGACAGTACTATTGCCAGGGGCTTCAGCCTCTACCTGTGCATCTAACACCCTTTTTTCTGTACCGTTCTGGTCAAAGATGGGACTTTGACGGTCAATATAAGCAATGTAGTTTGTGGCATGGCGGGCATTGGCAAAATAGCCAGAGTTGAGTATAGCTTTGACTTTCACTGTTTCACCTCACTTTCGGCGGGTGGAAAACAGTCTGTGCCTATTAGGCACAGACTGTTTTCCACGTTGATGCGACGGAATTTTCCGGCGTTTTTGCAAGAGAAGTACCCTTATTCTTCCAAAATATCTTCCAGTCGGAACACTCTGTCGTTCATTTTCAAATATTCCACAGCAGCGCGGCGGTAGCCGTCCAGAGCGCGGGGATTGATTTCCAGTTCGTGCGCAAGAACCTGGCAGATTATGGCCTGTTGGATTGCCAGTTCAGACAGCACTTTGTTGGCACGGTTGTTGATCCTGGATTCCATCAGGTTGACGCTGGCAAGGAAGGTGCGCTTCACACTCTCATTGATGAAGGCACCGTCCGTTTGCATATACAGGTAGTCTTTGTAGTAGCGGATGGCGTTTTCAAACACGGCGGTCTCAGTACAGTTTTCCTGTGCGGCTATTTCCTCCACCGCCTTTTTCGTTTCCGCGCTAACGCGGTATGTCTTTTTGTACAAGTCCATCTTACCTCTCCTTTCTTGGAGACGATTTTCCCTTATTTTAAGAAAATTTGAAAGCGGTAGGGAAAATGCAGGATAAAGCTGTACGGCACAGGTGCCGTACAGCAACACACCGCGCCGCAGTGCAGCGCGGTTTGTGCGGTTTTTTTATACGGCATTATGTACGGCTTTTTTCCTTTCCAAATGTCGCTATGCCGTCAGCTTCTTTGAATTCGACATAGTGTCGTTTGTTTTCTGCTGTACATCTGCCGTCAGATTTCTCAACCGTACAGAAAAAATAACGATTTGTGGTTATTTCCTGGAGGTTCTGTTGTACGGCAATTACAACCAATTTTCCGGCGCGACACGGGTGCTATTGACATACACCTCAAAGTGCAAATGGTTGCCGGTACTATCGCCGGTGCTACCAACAGCTGCGATAGTTTGCCCTTGGGTCACGGTCTGACCTGCAGAAACGGCCAGGGAGGAACAATGTGCATAAAGGGTGTAGATCTGGTTACCATCGACAACACCATGGTAAATCTTGACGTAGTTGCCCCAGCTGTAATGATAACCTGCTGTCACAACGACACCATCCGCTGCAGCGAAGATGGGGGTGCCGTAACCGGCGGCAAAGTCCATTCCCCCATGTGGTGCGCCACTCCACCCATCGGGTTCACCAAAATGGCAGGAAATATAACTATAACTGGCCAGGGGCGTTATGAAGGTCCCATTGCCACTGCCGGTGATCCCGCCGGTGTAATTTTCGGACGGGGTGAAATTATCCGTGCTGGTAATGCCAACCTGGGTGACGGTGACACCATACAGCTCCCCCCAGTCGGTCTGATATAGAAGTTTGCTCCATTCAATGTTGACTTCCGACCATCCCTCCCAATCATCATTTAATGTGGCCTCTTGGAGCTTCTGCAGATATTGCTCCATAACCTCACTTTCACCAGTGTAAGAAGAACTGCACAGATCATCCCATTGTGCGACGGTCTGTTGGGTAGCGCCGCTTTCGCCGCTCCAGTCTTCGCAGCCGGGTAAACGAGCTGTAACATACAAGTCGTAGTGATCACCAGGACAGTAGCTTTCGGTATGGTAGTTGTCACATTCATTGCTATCGTCGCTATGGTAATAGGTTCCCCCATTACCATCAGAATGACCATCGCATATCTTCTGGCTTATGCACCCTCCACAGGAATATGGCCCTCGTTCCCTCGTGGAAAAGGAAACGCTTTTCAGCGCAACCCAGCAGGCCAGCGCAGACATATCCGTTTCCCAATCCTGTTCATAATAGCAGGAAACAATGGTCAGTACTTCCTTATCGTTGTTGGAAAAACCATTTTCCCATTGCAAGATGATATTTCGGTATGAGTTCCCGTTACGGTCAGTCTGTTGCCGGTACTCGGCCATCTGTTCATCCACATAGGCGTCTCTGGCTTCGTCCATAAGCTCTACTGTCTGACCGACCAGGGATGTGTCCTCTGTAAGAAATGTGGAGAGGGTCATGGTGAATAGAGAAATGATTGCTTGCAGGCAAGCAACCAGTAAAAAGATAATCGAAAGGAGGACTGCAATAATAGTGATGATGATTTTGCGGGTCCTCTCGTCGGCCAGTTTCTGCGCGATGTAAATCGCAATTTTGGCTGGCATCAGATGCCCCCTTTATCACCAAACAACTCAGCTTCAAAGGGGAGGGTCCCAACTTCCATGTAGTATTTCCCATTGCCTGCTTTCAGCAGACAGTGACGTTTATTGGAAACACTGATACAAGCAGCTTCGCCGTCTGTCAACTTCAATGCTTCTTTCATATCCTGGAGGTCAACCTGTCCACTGTAAAATAAAAACTTGAAAGAGGACATATTGATAATCGGGGAGCTGTAACGGCGCACCGATTCATCCAGACAGTCCTGGAGCTGCTGTGTGGCCACACCGATGCAGGCGTTATACTTACGGCTGCGTCGTGCAAAGTAGCTGATGTATTTGGCCATAAGCGGCTGCTCCAGATACATATATAGCTCATCAAAACTAAGAAGCACTTGGAACTCACGAAGCAGCACAATCGACCAGATGTAGGTGTTCAGGTTGTTCTCTACAGCTTGGAGCCGCTGTTCGCTACCTTCCATAAGAGCACCCATACTAAAGCAGATCAACGGGTTGTTCTTAACATCGATGGTAGTGGTTCCGTTGAAGATATTGGAAAGTTCTCCGTAGGTTGGATCATTGATATACAGCAATACTTCGGAGATCATTTCTTTGGTGAGCATGGGGTAGCTGCTCTTGCTCAGCTGCTTTTGCACATAATCATATAGCGTACTGAAGGTGGGGTAATCCTCGTGTCGCAGCCGGTCAAAGTCGGTATGCTGGTCAATGCCCACTGACGCATACATTCCCTGGACCAAAATCATCAACGCACGGAGGGTGCTGTCTGGCATCTCCGGCATCATAATACGAAACTCGTCTTTGAGCCAGGACAGGTGCTGTAAAAACATGGGCGATTCATTGGAGATCTCCGGCAGCTCGGCTCCATCCTCCACATCATCTTCCAGCTTGATTCTACGAACCTCAAAGATGTTAATCTTGTGGTTGCCGGAAGCGCAGTCGATCACAACGCCGCCTAGGCCACGTGTGACATCACTGTATTCGTTTTCCGGGTCCATGACGTAGCAATGGACCCCACGTGTCACCATGAAGGTTAGAATTTTCTTCTGAAGGTAACTTTTTCCCTGGCCAGCGGAGCCGGAAATAAAAAACACACCGTTGGTAATCTGATCATCCCGCTGGAAGATATCGGCATACACCGGGCCACCGCGATCTGTGCGGCCCAGGGGCATACCATGGGGATGAATCAGACTTGAGTAGCTGAACGGGTATAGAGCGGCCACAGTTTTGCTGGGCAAGTTATTGGAGCACAGGATAAAGTGGTCGCTGCCCAGCGGCTGCACCGAGGAAAAGCCATTGCGCTGCTCATAGTTCAGCTGGTCATAGGTGATGCCCACACCTGCAAGTTCGATCTTTACCTGCTGTTCCAGGTTCGCCAGATCCTCCAGCGTCTTTCCGTAAATCTCGATATAGACGTTGACGCTATAAATTGTGTTTTGGTTCCGTGTGACCTCAGCATAGAAGTTTTTGATGTCGGTGGTCTCCTGAGCGGCGTCCATCTGCTCTGTGGCCTGACTTTTGCCACCGATAACAGCCTTATTGCGAATCTGCTCATCAATCAGCTTCCGCGCATTGTCTTTCTGGAGCGGGGTCATTCGCATGGTGAAAGATGTGCCCCTCATGCTGGCTACCGTGTACAGGGCACGAGGGGGAATCTGAGCCGGGAAGTTCTTTATCATAAGGGTTCGGCGCATCAGGCCGGATTGCTCGGCATGGTCACGGGTAAAGTCAATGCGGTTGGGGCAAAGTCGGCGTTGAATTTCCTTGTTGTAAATCGCCGGTTTGGCTTTTGCCATGTTTGGGTAGTTTTTTACTTCTTCGGCAATGGTGTAGATATCCACATTGACAAACTCACGGACCAGGTAATTGCGCAGAAGGACGGCCATCTCCTCATTTTTTACACGGTCTATTTTGTACCCTTTGCCGACGATCAGGGTATAGATGTCATCCTCCTCAGACTGCGCTTTGTAGATAAAATAATACGCCCGTTGCACTGCACTGGATTTTGTCTCGGTGCTTTCAATCTCATTGACCACGTCTGCCAGGATGTGGTCATAGCGGCGCGGTAAACTACGGTAGTATTCTTTGAGGGCGCTCATATCCTCGATTTTATCTGTACCGAACATGGTGAAGGAGCAGCGCAAGGAATCGAACAGTCGGCACAGTTGTTCAATCTCCTGAGTTATTTCTTCCTCAGTCATGACATCAGTGTTGGGGGGATAGTACCGATAGAAACGAAATAGTTCTTTGCCATCTTTTCCACCGTAAATGCCATTATCGGCAAAGCGAAACTGAATCAAGTCTTGGATAGGCAAGTGGGAGCGCATTTGCCTCATCAGACGTTTGCGTTTGCGCTTTTCTTCTTTTTCGTAGCGCCTTTCATTGGCGGTAAATGTTTTGGTGAAAAGGTGGTAAGTAGTTCTTGTGTGCAACGCACCAAACAGGTTGTTTTCAAAATCAATTCGTGCTGTGCCAAGGGCAACAAATAATGTCAGAGCTATCAGCTCCAAAGAAGTAAGGTAAAATGCGATTACCACCAGAGTAGCAATAAGGATCAACTCTGGAACAGTCCACCACCACAAAAGGAATTTCTTTTGCAGACGTGGCGGGCAGAGGTATTTTTGTGTGGCCATGGAATCTCCTTTCCGGGTATTGTGCCTGTAAAAAAAACGGGCTGTGCCTATTAGGCACAGCCTGTTTTTGCCGTTAATGCGTTGTGTTTTTTGCTTGTGTTTGCATTGGAATGGTTATTTCATTAGCCCTTTTACGGCCCCCGCAAAATAAGCTATACCAGTAGGGTTGATATGTGGCCCTGCGCTGGACATACCATATTTATCTAAGGTCCGGCTCACACCGCCCATGCCAAGCAAGCAGCCCATTCCCAAAAACGTATTGGTGATACCGGTGCTCATCAGCAAGGTGATTGCGAGGGCATAGAAAAAGTATTCAAAAAAGAAAGTCAAGCCTACAGCCATGGCTTGCCGGAACCAACCAGAAAAGGCGGTCTGATCGCCACGCAAAATGCTGGTTTCGTATAGAGGAACCATGGCAATTAAAGTGATGAATTGGACAAATCGCAACGTGATTTTGTATATGAAAACGCCGCTGCCGATTACGACGATCAGAAAACAGACCACAGATTCCATAAGACTGCTGCCAACAACGAGATCAGGAGTTAGCCACAAGCTGGTCAACGAGTTTGCATATGCTGTCCCCGGAAAATTTGTGACTGCATCACTCAATCTCAACAACTGAATTAAACTCAATATAGCTTTCGTCAGTACGTGTACCAGCTTGGGGCCGAAAAGGGCAAAGGCTAGTCCAGCGACAAAGTTTTTTGTGACAGCTGACATATACACGGTCTTTTCCTCGGAGCGTGCCTCTAGAATATCATAAAGCATCAATATACAGCCGACGACAAAAACGCCCATGGCTATCCAACTGGAGCAGGACACAATAGCATTGATGATCGTATCATCCCAAAGGGATACAATCATCCTACTTACAAAGTCCATTATGACCGTCAAAAGCGCAAGAAAAATATTGTGTATTAAAGTTGCGATACTGTCTGCTATGAGGTTTAGGATGAATTTTCCAATTACTTGCATTTTTTTGTCCCCAATGAAAAAATAATCTGCTGCCCGGTTTTACGCAATCCGGGCAGCAGATTTTGGTATACAGTGGGTTAAGTCGGGGTGCCGAACACTCCCGCGGCCAGAAGGCCCCAAAGGACGCTAGTGCCAACTGCTACAACCAGGCCGATGATTTCCTTCCACATGAATTCCCAAAAGACGTCAGACATACCATCTCTGTGTGCTTTGAACAGCTGCGGCAACTGGAAAATACAGTATATAATAGCGGCGGCGGTGATTATGGGGCAGACCAGGTTGGTGCCAATGGACGAAAGCCACCCCAAAATCTGGGTTTTTACATCGTTAGTGAAAGCGTTCACATCAATCATAGCGGATTCTCCTTTTGTTTTCTAACGCAAGAGACGGCCTTATGGCGTAAGATCTAACCCTATAGATAGCTGAGCTATGGGTTCGACGGCGTTGATCGGCTCTTGCTCGATAGGCGCTCGTTCCATTTCTGCACGCTTGAGAATTAGCGCATCGTTCCAGTCTTTTGCACCAGGAGCGTTGGCGTTGGGAAGTTTGTCGATTACTCTGCCGGTAAAGCCTCTTTCCTCCAAGAGTTTGCGACAGTTTATACGACTTTTTATTCCACTCTCGTCTGCATCCTGGGCAAGATAGATTGTTCTGATTTGAGGATTCTCATCAAGAAATATTCCAAGTGGCCCTTCGTAGGTGGTTTCAAGTGAAAGGTAAGTATATGCCTTATGGTCAAGTCCGTGGATCTCCAGCATCGAGGCAAAGCTCCAGGCGTCTACCGCCGCCTCAGTGACCACCAGTTTAGTATGGCTGGGGCTTTGATTCATCACACAACGCTTTTGATAGTCGCTTCCTTCAACCACATTGCGGTATCCCTTTTTTCCGTCACGGGGGGTTAGGGTCCCTTTTCGGGCACAGTAATTGATTTCCCCTTTTGCATCTCGTCCGAGATAACAAAGGTTACCACGCTCATCGGGATAAATAGTCTTTTCCTGCACCAGCCACTTCACGATGGTTGGTGTGATTTTTCTTGTACTGATTAAGTAGGCGTAAATCCGTCGCCATTTGCTTTTGTCTTCAGCGGGAAGGCTAAGGAAAACAGATTTTTGGGCTTCTGGTGCAGGCGGTTTTGTCGGGCTCGGACGTGGTTGATATGGCTTCGAACGTCCCTTTTCATACTCCGGCAGCTGCTTTCGCAGCGCGGTCATGGCCGTGCGTGCATCGCAGTTATGCAAGCCCATATAAAGGTCAATCACAGAACCACCAAAACCACGGCTGTTCCAGGTGAATACTTTTTTGTCCGGCGTAATGACCAGGCTGTCATGCCCTTTTACAGTGAGCTTTCTACCTCGCGGAATTACTTCAAAACCCTCAGTACTCAGTAGATCGGCAATGGCTATATTTTCAATGATAGCCGTCCTTAAATCACTGGACATAATTCACCTCCGTTCAGAGTGTAGTTACGCCTTTTCCGTTGTACGTTTCTTTGCCTTTCTCTTACGTGATAGAATGAAAAGAATGAGCACCAAGGCGGCAATGAGCAGGCCAATGCCCAGCACAGCCGCTGCGGTCTGCAGAACAGTCCAAATACTGGCAGGCTTATAGTGAGCAGTAACCAACCAGTGGTACATACCATCTTCTACACTGGAGGAATCCACAAAGCTATAAGACGCTGATACAGTGCCTGTGCGCTCCGCATCTTCCGCTTCTTCATACTGGGCAATCCAGCCGGTGGTATAGCAGGAGATCGTGAAGGTTGCGCTGCGGCTCATCATATCAGCCCCCGGCATTGCTTCCCAGCTTCCTGTCCACTCGGCATTGGTAATTTTGTAATCTTTGTTGTTGAAGCCCAGGTAGATCAAGATGTCTGTTTCGTAGCCCTCATAAACAGGTTTGTTGTCATTGTGGGGCAAAACCAAATTGCCGAGGAAAATGCCTTTGACGTCAGGCCAACCATAGTAGGTGGCAGGGACCTCCATATCTACCCAGCCATAGTCACCTGTCTGCTCGATGCCAACCAGGTGGCCGGTGAAGGTATAACCATCGTCAGCGGTAATGGTTTCCGTTTCATTTGCTTTCGGCTGCGTAGGAGAGTAACCAAGATCCACAAAGCCGGTATAGTTGCTTCGAGGTTCTTCGATCCAGTCGGCAGAGACAAGATGCAGGGTAACAGTGGTTCCATCGGTCAGACTATATTCCATCGTGGGGGGAACATCATCAAGGGATTTCACATTTTCCAATGTGACTTGGCGATCTACCGGCCCACTGATGAGGTCAGAGGAAAAATCTTCCAGTTGGAACAGTTTACCGTTCTTCCAAAGAGTGTCTTCGGGAGCTGCAATCTGATCGTTCAGCTTGCTGGTGGTGGTTTCGTAACTGGTGGTATAGGTCTCATCGTCACCTGTCTGAGCCCATTTCTTGTTGTACTGACTGCGATCAAACACTACATATCCGTATTTGGCTGTATTGCCAAAGCCGGTCTCATCGCGCTTATAGGAAGGCTGCTGCTTGTTGTTGATGATAACGCTGGTGGGGCGACCATCGGCCAATACTAAAGTGGCGTCTCCCTTTTGGTCATCCAGGTCATACAAAATTTTGGCGTTGTAGTCCGCATTGGTCAACCAGAGAGTTCCGTTATCTTCGGTCAGCGTGAAAGCATATCCACGCTTGCCCAGATCGGAGCCATTGTCCGTAGAGTGGGTGCCAGGTTCATCATTGCGCCAGTAATCTCCGTAGTATCCTGCAGGAGCTTTGCTCTCAACGATCAGGAATTTACCTTGATTGGAGAACCACCGTCCGCTATCCGAGTAGTCCGTCTGCGTGTCCTCATAGTACAGATAGCCTTCTTCGTAATGCGTCCAATCGCTGTGCAACGTGGTTACAGTATAGTAACCATCCTCGCGGCGCACGATTTTGTAGTTGGTGCTGACCTCATACTGGTTGTTCCGCTCGTTCCACTCGTACAATGTCCAGGTCGTTTCCGGCAAGATGAATTCGCCAGAATCATCATCGACCTTTTTGATGAGAACTTTCGTTTTGTAGGGCATATTGTAAGCTGCGGTCTCTCCCAGGAACTCATAGGAAGGATGGTCCGGGTGAACAACGATCTCCTCGCTCCAGCCAATAACCCAGTTGTCGTGCTCCCAAGCCTTCAGGTTGTAGGATGCAGGTGCTTTTAATTCGACGATACGATACTTGCCTTCATTGGCCTGGTGGTAATAGAGCACACCCTGCTTGCCCTCCCAGCCAGGGAAGAACGCATCGCCAATTAGATTCACAGTGTATTTGCCATCGTCGCGGCGGACTACCTGATAGTGGGTGCTCTTTTTGTATTCGCCAGCTTTCGGGTCCCATTCCTGGATTTCATATTCTGCGCTGGCATCTACCAAACCGCCAGTAAGGGCATCCCGCTTCTCCCAAACAACGGTACTGTACCAGGGGTTGTTGCGGAATAGATTGCCCTCAGCATACTTTTCCTGCGCCTGACGGAAAATGTCCAGGGATACGATTTCATTTCCCAGATCAATCAGAGTTCCACCCTTGTTTTCGGTCAGAACATGGGCGTTGTATTCACTGTCTGTGAGGGTGATCGTGGAGCCATCACCAGTCAGACGGATATAGTAAGCGCGTTTTCCTGCGTCCTCAACCTCGAAGTTGGGGGTCTCGCGTGAGCCAGTCCAGTCGCCATAGTAGCCATACGGCGACTGGGATTCCACCACAACAAACTGGCCATCATTGGTGACAGCTCGCTCGTCGATAGAGAAGTCAACGGGCTCATAGTCGGTATAATACTGAGGGTGTTCGGTTGTGGTGCCGTCGCTATTCACGGTATCTTCTCGGATATCACACAAGGTGTCCTCGTAGTACAGATTGCCTTCTTCATACTGCGACCAGTCATCATGCAAGCAGGTGATGGTGTAAAGGCCCTCGGCATCCCGAACAAAAGCATAGTCTTTGCTTTTTTCGTACAGGCCACGTTCCTGGTTCCACTGGTAGAGGGTGAATACAGCATCGTCCACGATGATCTCGCCGGTGTGGGCTTCAATTTTTTTGATGATGACTTTGTTGCCCTGCGGGCGGTTGTAGTCTGCATCGTCGCCGGTATAGCTGTAGGTCTGGTCACTGTCGGTGATTTCAAATTCCTGGCTCCAGTGTTCGACCCAATCGGTCCCCTGCAGAGCAGCGTCGGTATATCCTGCGGGCGCGGTGACTTCTTCGATACGGAATTTGCCCAGGTTGTCTTGAGTGTAATACACATAACCTTCTGTCCAATCGGTGTATACCGGGTTGGTCACGGTCACAGTGTACAGGCCATTTTCCAGGCGCGTTACACGGTAGTTACTACTGATCTCGTACCCATTTTTGTTAACATTCCATTCGTAGATGGCATACTCCGCATCTTCTGTGATGCGTCCACCAGTGAGAGCGTCGCGCTTTTCCCAGGTGACATGAGCCTGCCAAGGCTGGTTGGCTACAACAGCAGTAGCGGAGCCGTTGGACGGTACGGAAACAGAACCAGAACTGCTGTCCGTGGGGTCGAAACCGTGCGGGACAGTCGTTTCCTCGTAGTCAATCGTGATTTTTGCCAGCTGAGCTTTTGCTTCAGCAATGGCTGCATCAACCATGGCCTGAGCTTCATTTTGCAGCTGTGCAATCGCGTTGTTCTTGGCGGCCTCGGCGGCAGCGTTGGCCTCCTCCTGTGTGTTGTACGGTCCTTCTTTGCCGCTCAATGTGGTGGTGCTGGTTTTTGTTACTTCGTAATGAAGCGTCCAGGTGGCAGAGGCCGCGCCGTCCACTGTGGTCACAATCTGCGGGTCGCCAATGGTCCAGGTGCCGCCGCTGATCGTGCCGCTGGAAGGATTGGGGGTCAGCTTGAAGATGGCATCATCCAACTTCTCATGGGTGATGTTGGCAGACTTGTCAATGTGTACGGTATAGGTCAGATCGAAGCTGCCGCTGGCAGACTGCGGTGGGGCCGTCCAGTCTGCGGAATAGTATTGCATTTCCGGCGTTTCGGGCAATTCGCTTGTATCGTCATCTTCGTCGATCTCCGGGCCGATAACGACAATGCGTTGCCAGTTATAACCGGCAGGGGGAAAATATGCAAAGGTGTAATACCCTCCATTGCCCAAATAAGGGGTAGCATCCAGGCCATTGTTTTCCAGCGCAGCAGCAGATTTCATATAAATTTGTGCTGCTACACTATTCGGATAGTTTTCAACGATCCAAAGCTGGGTGTCGTTATAATACTCATAGGCTGTCTTAAGAACATCGTTGCTGGTGGTGG
>ERZ779876.1221-NODE-1221-length-23117-cov-16.024369_pt1 | contig 23117 bp, 18 predicted proteins | sample MGYA00511068_ERZ779876 | MGnify/ENA primary metagenome ERZ779876 (study PRJEB29588, sample SAMEA1970858) | human gut metagenome | biome: human gut; feature: human-associated habitat; material: faeces | place: Denmark | collected 2008/2010 ...
CATACGGTTTAGGTTTATACTTAGGTTTCTTTGGAGGATTAGTTTTTAAACCTAATCTAATTAAACAGCGATATAAAGTGGTTAAGCATCTAGAATAACCAGCTTTACGAAGTTTTAACCAAAGTATAACTAAACCAGTATTAGGGTTACGTCTGTGATAATTTTTAATAAGTTCATATTCATCAGCTTTAGATTCATTAGGAGAATAATGAGGGCGTTTAGAGAAAGGTTTAATAGAATCTAAAGAGCCATCAAATCTCTTAAGGAGTTTATAGATGAAAGAACGACTAACATTAAAATGATCACTGGCCCGAGTAACCCCGAAGCGATTGGCGTATTTAATAATTGAGTGACTGGATTAATTGAAATATTAATTGAAATATTGACAGTTTTGTAGTATAATTATATTGATAATTCTAGAGTATCGGAAAGTTGAGAAAGGGCTCAAAGGAGGTACTTGCTATGGATTATCAAAAAGCCGTATTAGATAAAAAAGCAACAAGTATTAAACTTAGGTCCCTTAGAATCAATGCTAATCTAACGCATGAAAGATTAGCTGCATTATTACAATTAAATACACCTCGTGTAATATATGATTGGGAAAGTGCAAAGAAAATGCCTAACGTAGAAAACTTGTATAATCTAGCTCTAATATTTAATATGAAAATGGAGGACTTACTCGTAATGAGGTAGGTCCTCCTATTTATTTTTGAACTATAGTACATTTTATAATATTTTATTTTGTGTTAAAATTATGACTATATGTATAAATATGTCCACTTATATTGAAATAAATTTCAATTATGTGATATAATTGTACATAGATACAAATTCATGTTCTGAAACTGTGGAGTAAGAACTTTACCTATATAAAGTGTTGGAACAAATCATAAGATTGGGATATATTTTATGAGGCGTAAACCAATAGTTCAAAGCTAAACTTTAAGAGTGGTATTGCGTGTCTAAATTTAAATAACATATGAAGAGGATAAATGTTATTGAAGTGGTGATAGGCTAATACCTACACCACTTTTTCGTATTTAAGGAGGTGTCAATAACATGAAGAAGAAAAGTAAAGTCATCGGTAAAGATTACGATAAGCTAGAAAAAGAAAATCAATGCGATAGAATTGATTATTATGGCCTTATCGCTAAAAATGGCAGAATTAAAATTGACACAAAAAGATATAAAAAATTCTTCACTATTCCAGATTCCAAAATTGAAAATAGACATTCAGTTTATTATTTACCAACTAAGCAACATAGATCAGATTATAAATGTAATTGGTTCAGAGATTTATTAGCTGGTTATAAAGAGTTATGGTTTAGAGAATATAAAAGCTTTATAGATAGTATTAAAACACCTAAACAGGTAGAAGATAATGCTAGAGTTGCATATTTAGCTGATGGAGTATTAGATTACGATGAAGCTAATGAAAAAGCATTTATGGCAGGCCTAAGAAGATCTGGAGATTACAAAGTAATTATTAAATCTTTGTATGCTCAATTCTTCCATCAATTAATGTCTAGCATTGATGCATTATGCTTAAAGATGCTTACAGCATGTGGATATAAAGAAGAAGATTATACAAAGAAACAATTTGATATTTATATGCAAGGTTTACAAGGCGATAATGCATTATCATTCAGACAATATGATAATTACCAATTATATGATAGAGCATTTACTGTTTGGAATTTTCTAAAACATAATTCTCTTCGATCATATAGAATTTTAAAACAATGGTATCCTAAAATGGTATGGGACCCAGAAGATAAATATCAAAATGGTGAATCTGCACTTACTGTTGTTAAGTTAGATGAGAAATTCATCTTAGATTGCATTGATAACTTACATTTATTCTTTGATGAATTATGTGCGAGAGCTTTTGGTGAAAATGCTGATGACGCTCAATGGGATTATGATGATTATTTTGAAGAAATAGTGCAAGACCAAATTGATGTTATTGTCAATCCGCTAGACTTATAATGAGATAATGGGGGTGAACCTATGGGGTATTTATATCTTAATTTTTTAGAAAATATTAATCAAGGTAGTAAAAGCAGGGATGACTTTTATACATCTTCATTAAAAGAACAATATGAAGTCATTAAAAGAAAGGTTGGTTTAAATGTAAACCTTCAAGAATTTTTATCATATGCTTTTCCTACGCAAACATCAAAAAATTATTACATTTCAATGCCTAGCTTTGATAGAAGAATTAAACAGGACAGAAGAGGCAAAGATGTAATTTATAATATTGTCATTCGACCTGAAAAGGATTCATATTTAAATAATGTAGTTCCTAACAATTATGATTTAATGATTGTTGGGGATGTTACATTTAATAATGTTATTGATATAACAATTAAAGGTATTGAATTAATAGATATTAATGTGGCTAAATTTGGTGAAATCAAAGTTAATTGTTATGCAGCAACTGCGACAACTACAAAATCCTTTACAACAAGAGATGGAAGATCAGTAACAGTACCTGATTATGGTACAAGAGACCTTCAAAGTGCTGTTTTAACACATGATTTCGTAGATAGGTTATGTAATGATATTTCTAGTTATCCTGTTCCCAATCCAGAAGAAGCTTTAAATACATTCCAAAACTGGCAAAACTATATCAATTTTAGAAAGTATTTTTTAGGTAAACAATCTGAACGTTGCGAAGAAATTGATGATGTTATAGTTTGTGACTCATTTATGGTTTCAAAAGAGACTTATCGTAGAAATGAAGATGTTTTTTCTGATTATCTTTTAGATGATATCGCAGACTTTGCACGTGGAGAACAAATTATACTTTCAAAAAATGTTAATGGCTCTGAAAGCTTTCCTTTAATTAGAGTAGATATTAATAAGAATAGAAAAACAGTTCTTAGTGAAACTATCGGTAAATCTGGCAAGGGTAAAAGCAAATATGAAGTCAATCTCCAGAGATACACAAAAGATGCTATGGGTTTATCTCCAACACCACCAGCATACGATGAAAATGGAAATATAGTAAAAGGTTCAAGATTTTATCAATATTTACTTGGTGAAAGATACTTGTTAACGCATATTGATATCGAACCAGACTGTACTGAATTAGAAAAAGAATTTGATAAGAATTGTAAGAACGCATTTAATGAAATAGATACACGTTATTCAAGCATTATCAGTAATGATTTAAACCATTTTATGAATGGACAAAGACCAATTACTGAAAATCAATATAATTCAATATTTGATGAGTATGTTGAAGAATTAAATAATGCTTTAGACTTAGATGTTGAAAACAATAAGGATAGAGAAGTAAAGCGTGAATATGAATCAGCACTTAAGAATGCAGCAACACCTTTTGAAAATGAAATAAAGAAAATCAATTCATCTTTTGATGATAAAGTCAAGAAGATTAAAAAAGAAAAATCAAAAGAAAAAGATGAAAAGAAAAAAATAGATGAACTTCAGAAGGGAAAAGAATCTGAAATTAAAAAAATCGAGTTAGAAAAGGAAGCAGCTTTATCTAACATTTCATTAAAAGATTTTTATATTGAGAGAAATAAAAAACTAATAGAGAATAAGAAGAAGAGCCTTTCTATTCAAATGCAAGCTGGACTTGATAGAATAAGCAAAGATAAAAAGAAACAATTAGAAATTCAGTATAAGAATCAAATTGAAGATGAAAAAACTGATGTCAATTCTAAATTTAGAAAGCAATTTGAAGCTGATAAGGCAATTAAAATAGAAAATGAAACAATAAGAAGGTATCAAATATATTTTAGACCAGATGCAGCAGAAGATAAGCTTTCGAATATTAAAAAAGAAATTGAAGCAATTAATGCTCAATATCTTACATATGATAATAGAGCTGAAAAAGCTAAAATTGATAGACAAGAAAAAGCATTAAATTCATTTATGGGTGGTTATGTAAAGAATCCATTCTTACCCACATATTTATTCTCACCAGAAACATTGGCACAAGCACCTATAAGTGCGATGAAAGATCCTGATTGGTGTCTTGAAAGCTTGAATGATGGCCAAAAATTAGCCGTTAAAAAGGCTTTGGCAAGTGAAAGTATATTCTTATTACAAGGTCCTCCAGGAACAGGTAAAACGCAAGTAATTGCTGAAATAACTGCACAATTAGCTAGACAAGGTAAGAAGGTACTTATTTCTTCTGAAACACATAAGGCAATTGATAATGTATTTGAAAGATTACCTAAGATTCCAGAGATTCGACCACTACGTTTGATTCCATCACAAAATGGAAAGGAGACTAATTATAGTCCAGAACGTTTAGTGGATAATTTCTACTTAAACATTAGCGGTAATCTAGAAAAGCAAATCAATAGATTTGAGCATTTTGAAGAAGCTAAGAAGACATTCGATGAGCAAATGAGCTTGTTAAGAAGAGATTATGATAGAATTTTAAGGCTTAAAAAAGAAAATATCCAAATCGAAAATCAACGAAATGGATTACTAGAAACTATCAATAAATACAATAAAAATTTAGAAGATTATCGTGATAACCTAGCTACTATTAATGTTGAACTAGATGAGTATAGAAGAACAAACAAATATATTGATTCATTAAGATTCATAACTGAAGGTGTTAAGGAACAATATATTGATGAATTTAAGAATAGAATTCAATCATTATTACAAGCATTCAGTAGTTTGGCATCAGTCAATGTTGATTTTGCATTTGAACTTTATCATCTTGATATAGGTGAAGTAAGAAACGAATTATCGCATATTTTATCCGATGATACAGTTGGAAAATTAGAAGAACGAAGAACTCAACTTCGTAATGAACTACAAAAATTAAGAGATCCTGATACAGATGAAGCACCTGAAGAAGGTGATGAGAATTATGGTGAATACAAGAAATATCAAAGTGAACTTAAAGAGGTAGTAAACCAAATTAAATCAGCTACTAAGAATACTGATTTTGATTTCTCTTCAAGCAAAATCTACGCAATTGTTCCATCTATTATTAATGATAAGAATCTACTAAAAGTTCTTCCTGAGCAACTAACTTCATTTAAGATTCAAGCTCAGACAATCATTAATGAAATAAAAGAAAATGTAGATATTTCTATCAATAAGTATTCATCGCAATATGATGATCTTAATTCAAAGATGATTGATGTTCAAAGAGAAATCAGTCAAAGTAAGTCTTTATATGAAGAATTAGGTAATAATCAAGGCATAGAAGAATACAATGAGCTTAATTCTCAATTGAAGCAAAAAATAACTAGATTTTTTAGAGATTTCGATATCATTAGAGAGTATGATTCTGATAATCTAGAAACAGCATTCACTATAATTACTGAAGAGTGGAATAAGCTTGAGTATGATTATAAAAGAACTGCAGTTCAAAATAAAAAGAAAATCCCTATGTATAAAGAGATTTGTAAGTATTTAGAGCAAGAAGATATTCTTGAAGAAGATAGACAAGCTTATACTAGAGAGCTTTATAATTGCGTAAATGTCTTTGGTATTACATGTACAAGTAGAGATAGATTTACTAAGTCTCAACTTGCAGAACTTGAAAGATATGGTATTAAGTCAGTTGATATTAAATCTCAAGGAATAGATGTAGTCATTATCGATGAGGTTTCAAAATCTTCATTCTTAGATTTGCTGATTCCGATATTATATGGTAAGACAGTAATATTAGTGGGTGACCATCGACAATTGCCGCCAATGTATGACTTAAGGCATATGAGAAAAGAAGACTTTGAAGGTCTTGATGAAGATGTAATTACAAAAGAAATAAATGATTCATATGCTGAATTATATGAAGAAAGTTTCTTCAAGACATTATATGAAAAAGTACCACAAGACTTTAGAGTAATGCTTAATAAACAATATCGTTGTCACAGTCATATCATGGAAGTATTCAATCATTTCTATGGTGGAAGTCAAAAAGGACTTATGGTTGGTAAGAAGCAGCAAGATGATGAAAAACAACACAATCTAACTGTTAAGATTAATGGTAATACAATTATTGAACCAAAATATCATGTTTATTTTATTGATTGTGATCAAAAAGAATCTAGCGCTTATGAAGGTAGTACTTCAAAAGTTAATGAACAAGAAGCACAAGTTGCAATTCAATTGTTAAAACAAATTGATAAAGCAAGTATTGATGCAGTTAATTCAGGAAAAATTATCGTTAATAAGTCTAAGAAGATAGATGAAAGATTAAGTGTAGGTATAATTTGTACTTATGGTGACCAAGCATCATTAATTAAGAAGATGAGAAGAGGTCAAAGATATGAAGGTCTATCTGAAAAACAAGATGAACGATTGATTATCAGTACTGTCGATGACTTCCAGGGTGATGAGCGTGATGTAATAATTCTGTCTATGGTTCGTAATCCTGCTAATGCAGAAAAAGCTAATGCTGAATTCATCAAGAAGTTTGAAAGAATTAACGTTGCATTATCTCGTGCAAGAAAACTTTTGATTGTTGTAGGCTCTAAGAAATACCTATCTGAAGCTGGAATAATCGATTTACCTGATCTAACAGGAGATCATTTCTTAGATAAAAAGAATTTCCACGTATATAAAGAAATAATTGACACTATTTACTTTAGGGGTAAGGTGTTAACTGCAAATGATATAATAGGAGAGTGATAAATTATGGATGAAAAGATATTAAAACAATTAAAAACCACTTGTCCATTTCCTCTTCTAATATATAAGACAAGTGTGAAATATAATGAAGTTCGTAAAGCTTCTGGTATTGCTTATATCATTTTAGATTTGATTCAAAAAGAAAGTGAATCTAATGACAAGATATCAGATGTTTTACTAAAGTTTGGTATTCCTGCAAACCTACATTATATTTTTGGACAAGAAATAGCTAACTTGATGAGTACAGATATTTTGTCTTCTCATTTTGATCCATCTTACTTTGCAAAGCCAACATATTTTAAACAAATAACAATTGGTGATGTTGAACTTACGCCAAAAGGAAAGAAAATGTTCCAAGATGGTGCAATCCCGACTGGTGCAGAAAAGGTAAAAGTTAAAGATATTTATTATAGTCCAGTTACAAGAAAGTTTGATGTTGAAAGCAAAGTTCCATATATGACTCTAGGAAGTTCGTTCTTGGGTGATGATTTTATGGATCATGTTAATGTTGACATAAGTGGAATGGAAGATTATATCAATGCTAATGGGACTAAAATTGGTTTAAAAGCTGAAGAAAGAGTTGTATCTTTTGAATGTGAAGAACCACAAAAAATGCATACAAGAAAAGAAGAAGGAATGACAATTATTATCAGACCTTCTGGGGTTGAATTTAAATTTGATACAACAGATGAGAATGCATTTTTCAATAAGTACTATACTTCAAGGCTTATGACCGATGGTTTATTAGCCAAGAATAAGTATAAGTTTGTTAATGAAAAGAAAGATATCGTTGAAGTTCCAACTGTGTCAATCAATGAATTAACAAATATAACAAATGTTTATATACCAGATGATGCTCAAAAACAGGCTTCACGCCCATGCAAATTCTTCTTTAGTAAAAATAGATTAGGCGTTAAAGGTGTAGATACATCAATGAAATTAGGCGTTGATGATTCAACAACATTATTAAATGGGTTGAATTCAAATGCGGAATTTGCTCTATTGGATAAAAGTAGTTTGAAATACTACAGTCCTTTAAATGTTGTTATGCCATGTGAGCAACTTGGTGATACATTTGAGATGCAATTACTAGTTGAAAGAACTGTTGATGAAGAAGTTTTAAAAAGTGTCTTATTGAAACTTTATGATATTTATCATGATGAAACGTTCAGTGCTGAAATTGGTAAGGCAATCTTATTTATAGTAGAGTCGTTAAAAGACTCAAGTTATTTTGAAAAGTATTCAACTAATCAATTAAGTAAATATAATAGCGTTGATGAACAAATTGATTTGTTATTGAAGATGAATTCTTCATTCAAAAATAATGCTTCTTGGAATGAATATTTCAAGGTACTTGGTTCTAATTTAGTTACAAATAGTATTAATGAGATTCGTCTTGATAACATGATTTACAAGAATACCATTTTAACTCCATTGAAGAATGAACTAAAGATTGGTGTTCAAGATTATGTGAAGATGTTTGCAGAGCCAGTATTGAGTGAAGACCAAGATTTAGTTTATCAAGCCTTGGAAACAGCAGGATTTGAAACAAATCAAATTCTAGGTGTTGTCAATGTGGTTGAAACTTATATGGATAAAATTCTTAATGATGAAAGCATATCTGCCGATACAAGTCTTGCTGATAAGTTTAGAACAGTTTCATCTAACCTTTGGAATCTTAATGATATGTTAGGAATCGAAAGCTATTCTGAATACACATTAAAAGAAGATTTTAATGTGGATGAGTTCTTTAACACTTATAGCACTTTAAAAACAGCGATTAAATCAATTGAAAAATATTCTAAATTTGCTCAGGACAAATACAATAACATGAATAAGTATTTAGAAATCTACGAGCCAATCCATGAATTGCTAGCAATTGAAAGAGAGGCATCATCACATCCTGATAAAATTACAAAGAAATATATTGATGATTATATTTCAAAAGGTAGATTTAAAAACGCAATTTGTGAATTATCAGTTAAGCTTCAATATGATTTAAGAGAATTATTGAAGGCAGATGATAAGACTGAGGCATTTGAATTAATCAATATGGCAGAACAAGAAAAGCTAATTGATAGTAAAAAGTGTTCTTCATTACATAAACTTCGTAAGATTAGAAATGGATTCCAACATCCTGAAAAAGAACAAATTCAATATACAAAAGCCGATATTGAAGAATGGAGAGATATAGTCTTTGAAATAGGAGGTAGCAAATGAGTCAACAAGTACAAATTGATTACAAACACATAGCATGTCAATGTAATACTGTATGTAATATGGCAGAGCAAAGATTAAAAGAATTAGATGAAATGCTTAGCCAAATTGAAAATACTGCAACAAGATTATTAAATGACCAAGCTGAGAGTTTGAAAGCAGCCATTGTTAGAGAAAAAGAATCTTTAATCAAACAAATTAAAGTTGTTAGAGATAAAGCTGATGAAGATGCAAAAATGGGTGTTGTTCGTACTAATAATCATGATGCTAGATATGCTCATAGAGATGATACAATAAATGCCGCAAAGAATTTGGAAGATATGGTTAATACATTCTCCTCTCAAAAGTTAATTGAATTTCAATCACTACTTGATAATCTTCTAAAAGAAAGTTCGAATGATGCTTATAGAAAACTATTAGAAAGAACTAATGGCAACGTCACAATCGATGAAAAAACACAAAAGATATTAAATTCCATTCAAGATGAAGTTTTAAGGCAATTTACTTATTTAGCTTATATTAAAGATAATACACTGTCAGGTGATTCATTAATTAAAGCTAGTAAAGAATTAATGGAAGAATCTCTAAATTCAACATATGAGTCTAGAATGGCTTTCGAAGAAGAAAGAATTCGTAAAGAGCTTGAAGCTGCGAGAGTAGATAAGGATATCATATCTAAGGTTGTATCTAAAAAAGAAGGTACTGCAAAAGAAAGATTATCTCAAATGCAAGCTCAAGCTACGACAGAAGTTATTGGTGAGACTGTTAGACAACAATCTTTAAAAGTAATTATGAAAGCTGTTGCTGATAGGGGCTTTATTGTTGATAAGAAAAATATTAAAATAAATAGAGAGACTAATGAAGTTCATATGGTTGCAATGAAAGCAAGCGGTGAGCGTGCTGATTTTAAAATATATATGGATGGTAAGTTTATTTATGACTTCCATCATGGATATAAGGGACAAGCTTGCCAAAAAGATATAGAACCATTTATGAAGGATTTAGAAGAAGTATATGGAATTCATGTTACTAAATCACAAGAGATTTGGAGTAATCCAGATAAGATTTCTACTATGAAATATCAAGCAATGAACACAAATAAGAATAAGGGGTGATAATTGATGGCATTAAGTACAACTTTTAACAGACTTAAAAGAGAAATAGGCATCAAGAAGTGCGTTATCATTGATGGTAATGTTGGAGATGTTTATTTAAATGAGAAAAAACAAATTGTCGATTTAAAGCAATACCTAATGGATATGCTTAAGTCAATGAATTACGACGATGTTCTTTACTGGGACAGAGTTGATGGTGTAGACGGGGATGTTTCTAGATTAACAGTTACTGATGAAGTAGAAGTCGAAGGTGAAGCTTATTCTTTTGATGATGACAAAGATAATAATAACGAAGAAGAAAAGACAGGTAGTGGATTATTTAAAACTCCTGCGGAAATCTTTAATATTATCTTTAAGAATCTTAAAAAGCCTAACCGTAAGATTGTTTTCGTATTAAACTGGGCTGATTATCTATTTTCTGCTGGAGGTCAATTGCCACCAGATGAAAGAGAACTATTAACTATTTTAGGAAAAGCAATCAAAGATAAGAAGGTTGAATATTTAAATTCAGAAGTTAATGAAAGCTCAATTATTCTTATTACTAGTAAAGTTGCAATGTTTCCAATTTCTTTCTATCAAGGTAATCCAGAAGTATCTTGTTTAACACTTTCAAAACCTGATAGAGAAGAAAGAGAAAAGATGCTAGAAAAAATCGAATCTGGATTTGAAGTAAAACTTAAACCAGGTGAGACTTTATTAACATGCGATAAGAAAAATGAATATGTAGATATGATGGATAATTTCACAAATCGTGAAATCGTGCAAATGGCTAGACTTTCTAGAAAAGAAGGCAAAATGCCTTTTGAACAGTTATATTTATTATTTAAGTATGGGGAAAAGGATAATCCTTGGGAAAAACTAGATTATAAAGCTGTAAAAGATATTAAGAAGATTTTAGGTGAAAGAGTTGTAGGCCAAGAAGAAGCAATTGCAAAGATTGAAAAGGTTGTTGTAAAAGCTTATATGGGCTTAACTGGAATCCATAAATCTTCAAGTAGATCTGCACCTAAAGGAGTTTTATTCTTTGTAGGTCCTACTGGTGTAGGTAAAACAGAACTTTCCAAAGCATTAGCTAAGTTCTTATTTGGTGATGAACAAGCATGTATTAGATTTGACATGTCTGAGTATGCTCAAGAAAATAGCGACCAAAAGCTAATAGGAGCACCTCCTGGATATGTAGGATATGAAGAAGGTGGACAACTAACTAATGCAGTTAGAGAAAAACCATTCAGCATTATCTTATTTGATGAAATTGAAAAGGCTGCAAAACCTAATCCAAGAATTCTAGATATATTCCTACAAATTCTTGAAGATGGTCGTTTGACTGATTCTAAAGGTGAAACAGTTTATTTTAGTGAGAGTGTAATTATCTTTACATCTAACTTAGGTGCATCTGAAGTATCTTCAAGTGGATCTAATGAAGATATTGCAGAAGAGTTTATTAAGATTGTTAAAAACTATTTTGATAACGAAATTAAGCGTCCAGAGATACTTGGTCGTATTGGATATAGTAACATTGTTCCGTTCAACTTTATCAAAGATAAAGAATTCAGCATTAAGATTGCTAAATCTAAACTACGCCCTGTTCAAAAAGCAATCCTTGAAAAATATCGTATTGACTTAGAATTTGACGATGAATTGAAGTTTATCAATTATATTTTAGGTGGTGCAGATAGTAGCAAGGGTGGACGTGACATCTTAAATGCTATTAATGATAAGTTATTAGATGAACTAGCAATGTTTATGTTTGAAAATAAGCAAGACTTAAGTTCATTCAAAGGTGCAAAGATTCTTGTTAAGACTGGTAAAGACAGTCTAGAATTTAGTTTTGAAAATGATTAAATTTAATGTTGCAAGTATTAATTGTTGCACTGAAATAGAAGGACCGAATAAAAGATTAACAATATGGTTTCAGGGTTGCATGCTTCACTGTAAAGGTTGTTGCAATCCTGGATACCAACCATTAGAGCCTAGAAATATCATTTCATTAGAGAATCTATTAAAAATAATTAATGATTCAAAAGAAAAATATGGTATCGAAGGAGTAACATATTCTGGTGGTGAACCCACACTTCAACAAAATCTTCCAGTTTTGACTAAAGAAATACATAATCTTGGACTTGGAGTCATTTCATTTACTGGAAGAAAATACGAAGAGGTATCTGATGTTTTAGAAGGTTGTGATGTTGTACTTGACGGTCCTTATATAGAAGAACAAAGAGAACACGTAAGAAAAGTTCTAGGATCTACAAATCAAAGAATAATCATTCTTTCAGATAGATATCCTAACTGTGAAGAATGGTTTTTTAATAATGCATCAAAAGAAGTGGAAATTAACGTTGGTGATTACATAGTTGCTAACGGTGATGCAGTTTTGTAATTGATATTACTTTTTCAAGAATGTGAATGATGATAAAATGAAAAAAGTATTTGTTTTAATAAAAGTAAATAATAGGGATTCTTATAAACCGTTTTGCGATTTTGTAAATTCTATTCATAATTTGACTTTTCAAATATTATGGGATTATAAATTTCAATATTACTGCGGGATTGGTTTTGATAGTGGACATTTAATATATATTGATGAAGCTAATAAAGAAGAATTCATTAGTGCCATTTCAAAAGATAATATTCCTTTTGAAATAAAAGATTTGAGTGAAAAATATGATGAATGGATTAATAAATGTTCATGTAAAAAAGTAAAACTAGATGATTCATTTCTTGATAATGAACAGATTATACAATCTGTGTTAGAAGTTGAAATTCCGCAGATTATTGAACTTCCAGATGGTTCACAACTACTTACTGAAGAAGAAATAGTACGTAAAGATGGAATAAAATTATATACTCATTCAAATGAACAATGTGGTCATCATATTCCACACATTCACGTTTACTACAATGGGGATAAAAACTATTGCGTTTTAAGTTTAAAAAACTTTGAAGTAATAGAACCATCTAAATGTGATAAAAGAGCAAAAATTAAAAAATGCGTTGAATTATTAAAAGGAAATATTAACGATGCAAGATTAGCATGGAATAGAACTAGTGGAAATATAAAGTTTAAAATAAATAATGGAATAGCTCTTGATGAGACATATGATTCATCTAAAAAATAGTGTCACGTCTGTCACGCCAGTCACGTGTCACTTAGGGGTTATATCTTAAAATATAGGGTTAGAGGGTGCATTGTATTAACAATACTTACCTTTCACATAAGAAGTAATAGGGTTGATACAAATTATGTCAGACCTTTTTTCTTTGGGTTCTGTCAAAAATTCTACTGATAAAAACCCCTATCCACTTTGAAGTGGGTGGGGGTTTTGTCAAACGATGTAATCATTACTTTTTAGTTAATATAATTTTGAAATTTTGCACATTACTATCATACTTGATTTATAATATAAATGATATTTTTTTATAGCTGTTAAAAAATCTGCTGATATCAGTAGAAATTTTGACAGCTTGTTAAATCAGTAGAATTCTTTATATGACTAAGTAAATTAGTCAGTGGGTATAGCAGTTATTGTTATATGCTTACTGACTTTTTAAAATATAGTAAAATAGAAAGAAAGATGATGTAAATATATAAATAATATCGTATAATATTATTTAGGTATAGTAATGAAAAAGTTAGATAAAGTATTAGAAATTTTTAATAATAAAGAATTAAAAGAAAAGCAATATAACAACAAGAAATTGCGGATAAAAAGGGAGTAATGCGTCAACAAATAACCAGATTTGAAAATATGAGTAATTCCACAACTATTTTCTTTTTAGTAAAATATGCAAATGCATTAGGTACAGAAATAGATGTTGTTCTAAAAGGTGTAGAATTAATAGGGGTGACAAATAATGAACAAATATGAAACAGTAAAATTTAATAATGATTCTGTGGAAATTGATGTAACAGTATCTCCATTGGAGGACACTGTTTGGTTGAGCCAAGAACAAATGGCTTTGCTATTTAATGTGAATGTCCCTGCAGTTAACAAGCATATTAAAAATATTTTTTAGAAGGAGAACTTTTGGAAGAATCAGTTTGTGCATTTTTTGCGCATACTGCAAATGATGGGAAGATATATAATGTTAAATATTATAATTTGGATGTAGTAATTTCAGTGGGATATAGAGTTAAATCAAAAAGGGGTGTGCTTTTGAAATTAAGCTAGGACTAAGTAAAGCAGAAGAAGGAGCAAATAATTTAATTAAAGCTTGCGATGATATTGTAGCTAATGGTGGTAGAGCACCATTAATTAAGTGTGTTATATATGGTGTTGGAAATATTGCATATCAAAACGATAAGGCTATATATATTTTACCTATAACAGCATTGGAAGACTAAAAAATATTTATAGTGTTAACAACTAAAAATGCTATTGCCAAAAGCAATAGCATTAATTTTTTTAACATATATTATTCATCAACACGCTCATATTGATATACAGTTATAGCATCTTCATCTGTTACAGGTACATGATTTCTAGAACTATTAATTGCTTCCATAAGTTTTTCACCTTCTAGGCCAACAAGATCTGTTTCTTTAAAAAGGACACTATTAATGAATTCTTGAGGACTATTGAATCTAGTAATCTTTGTTATTTGTCCATATACTACCTCATAAACGGTACTATTATAAGCCCATAATACACCAATATCACTTACATCGATGTTACAAAGTTCATCGTAACTTGCTATTACATCGATAACTTTGCCTTCGTTTTTAAGTTTTTCAAATCTACTATCAGTAATTCCTGTTTTAAAGTAGTGAGGATGTGTGAATAAATTTTCATCAACGCCTTCGGTTGGATATTTAAGGTCCTCTTCATAGATACAACTATTTGTATACCATCCCATATAGTCTAGTGAATAATGGTCGTTAAAAGTAGCCCATGCCATTACTCCACCCCATTCACGCATACTACAACGTACTGCTTGTCCAGTATTCAAAACAGGTACACACCCGTCGTAACGTTGATGGGCATCACCACCAAAGCAATAACCGTGTTCACGAATTTCTTCGGCAACTGCTTCAATAACATCATCTGTCAATGGTGCATCAATATAGTCATAATTTGACCACCACGTCCAACCTACAACTTTGTAGGTTAATTTCTTTTCTTTGTTTTCATCCATAATTAAAAGTTTCCTCAAGTAATATTTTTAAAATAATTATATTAGATTATAGAGCAATTATACCATAGTTTATATTAATATTCAAATAATAAATAAAATGCTATGAAAATATATTAATATGATAAGCATTTAAATTACCATTGTAAGAAATATAGCTATATTTTTTATAAAAACTGGTTAGTCTTTATTTAAATAAACAATAATACACATATACTATCAGTCTACTTGTGGTTGATTTTCCCGTTATTTCAAATAAATGGTTGAATATATATAAATATAATGATATAATGTTAGCAAAGAAGAAAAAGGAGGAAAAAGAAAATGAAGAGAAAAACGTTTATTTTGTTATGTGTCATTTTAAGTGCACTATTCATTAGTAGTTGTAAAATTTGCGTTGATCCCAAAACTAACCCCAATGATCCAAATTATAATCAACAAGAAAAAATAGATGGAACTTATTCCGCAAAAGCATTGCATTACGGAAATATCCCTGAATCATATACTATTACCATTAAAGACGAAAAGTATAATAATGCTAAATTTGAAAAGAAAGTTTTAGAAGAAGATTTAAGGTTTTGGATAAAAATTGATAATAGCTGTGAACCTGAACAAGTTGTGTATCAAAAAGGTACTTCTTGTTATTACACAATCACAGAACCATATTATAATACAGTTATTCAAGATGAACCTGAATTATCGACAAATCAGCCCGCAATATCATGCGAATATTATATTTACGAATATTATATTTTTGAAACAAGCGATAAACTTTATTTTGTTGAAATGACGGTTGAGGTAAATGAGAATAATAATGGTACAATAATTAAAGGGCAACCAACATTAAAAGGATATTATGAATTAGCTAAAATAGAAGATTTATTAAGCACAAAAGGATATTACGTAGAAGAATCTAATGTTGGTAGTCTTTTCTATAGAAATGAAACGCCATCTTTATGTGTTGAATATGAAGGGATCTTTAAAACTAAAGAACAAATTAGTGAAACGCTTGAACAAAATAATATGTATTCAACTTTAGACTTAAATAAATATAATGATGAGTTTTTCAAAAAATATGATTTAATTGTTCTATCAGCTCAAATACAGTATGGTACAATAGTTTCGGTAGAAGATATTAAAATAAACACAGAAAATGCTAAAGTAGAATTAACTTTAAAAAATATTTCTATCTCACTAATTGCTCCTGACATTGTTGCACCATACCATATAATAGTAGTAATTAAAAAAGGTCTTGTTGGAGATATTACTAAATTAGTAACTACTGATTATACTAATAATATATTTTGAAATGAATTGTTTGCTAAAAAAATCATAATGGTATAATATATCATTAGGTGATAAAAGATGAAAGCTAGATTATACTTATTAGAAGGTACTTATCCAAGTAAAGTTATTATTAAGACTAATTTAATAACTAAAGAATATACCTATCAAAACTCACAAGAATTTATTAACGACATTAATAACTTATTTGAAATTAATAATAATCCTAACACAACAGTAATACTTGTACTTGATCCAAGTATTTGTAGAAACATTGCTATGGATAATGGTTTTGGAAAATTTCAATTAGCAGGTTATAATAATCTTAATAATTATGATGATATAAGGTTTTATCGCTATGATGAGAAAAATGATTTAGAAATATTTGAAGATATATATCAAAAAGATATACAGTCTTCAGATAATAAATTATTAAACCTAGCATTACAAAAAGATGTAGATTTAGAACTAGTTAAAAAGGGTGAAAACCTAATAAAAGAAATTAAATGTGAAATTCTTGAAATAGATGAAAATAAAGAATTAGTAGAATATATTGAAAAAGATTTATTAACAGATAAAAAACTGATAAGTATTGTAAATAAATATGACAAGATTAATACAATTGATAATCTTAAAGCCTCGATTTATGCGATTTATCAAATATGTAATAACCATAATGATATAAAAGAAATCATAAGAAATTGGATTCTATCTACTGAACCAATTATAAAAAATAATGACTATACTACTTTAACTCCTAAATTTGAAAGCATAGCAAAAGTATGTGATAATATATGTAATGATAGAAACTATTTAACTTTTGAAGAAATTGAAGAGACGATAAAAGATAAATTTAATTACTTAATGATAATGAATATTGATTTATTAGAAGAATATAAATATCAAATAACATCAATAGGTTTCAAAGAGAAAAAGGTATATTTTAAACCATGTTATTATTAGTAAATACTAAAATAGAGATTTGATGGATAGTCAAATCTCTATTTCTTTTTTACACCTCTTCGCATACTTAATAAAAGTACCCCTACTAATGTTTAATAGGCTTGCGGCACCAACACTAGTTATTTCTTTATTACAATAACTCTTAAAAACTTGTATAAAATCACTTGTAATTTGATAGGGAGGCCTACCCATATGTATTCCTTTTTCTTTAGCAATTTTGATACCTTCAGCCTGACGTTGTCTAATATTTTCCCTTTCATTTTGAGCAACAAAACTAAGAACTTGTAAAACAATATCGCTAATAAATTTACCAACTAAGTTCTTATTATCGGTTCTAGTATCAAGTAGTGGAAAATCTAAAACCACAATATCTGCTTTAATATCTTTGGTAATACTAGACCATTCTTCAATAATCATCTCATAATTTCTCCCCAAGCGATCAATTGATTTAATAATTAACAAGTCATTTTCTTTCAATCTTTTTTTCATCTTTTGATAATTAGGTCTTTCAAAATCTTTTCCACTTTGCTTATCAATGTAAATTTGTTTTTCATCAAGACCTTGTTTAAACATTTCATCTAACTGCCTATCAACATTTTGCGTAGTAGTAGATACTCTAACATAACCATATTCCATTTTATTTACCTCCATTTAGTTATGGGTAAATTATAACAAATTTTACTGTTAATAACATACAACAAAGCAAACAAACAAGGAAATAATCGATTATTAAAAACACAATAACTACTAAAAAAAGTATATATACTAAAAAATACCATCTTACAAATACGACTTTATTATGATAAAAATTGACAAAATACCTAAAAAGTGATATAATACACTTGTATGTATAGTTGTCATATACGATGACTAATTTCATATAATGTATTATTAAAATAAAAGATTTTTAAGAAAGGGAATTATTTTAAAAATGAAAAGAAAAACATTAACATTAACATTGAGTATTCTTGCTTGCCTAGCATTAATTGGGGTAGGCTTTGCATCATGGATAATTTCAGCAAAAGTATCTGCTACTCCGGCAGAAGGTAGTTTCATAGTTGATACTGTAAATGATAAAACATACAAGGTAGAAGGCGCTTGGTTAAATAGTCAATCAAAAATAACTTTTGGTGCACCTGATACAATGAATGCAGAAGACCTTTGGTTAACTAATAATTCAGAAGGTAAAACAGAAAATTTAACAGTAACATATCAATTAACAGTAAAATATGGTGATAATACACCTGCTACAGGAATTAAAGATAAAATAATAACTACTGTTAGTGCTCCTGCAGATCCAAATTATACTGCTGCTGTAAATGGCGGATTAATTATTGCTCCAACAAATGCTACAGTTGTAGAAGCTCCTGAAGGTAATGGTAAGTATAATATTACAGTAACATATCAATGGGGAGAACATTTCGGCAAGGTTAACCCATACACATATTACAATTTAAAAAATGCAACAGATAAACTAAATGGTAGTGAAACTACTTATATGCAAGATGCAAAAACAAGTCTTGAAACTTTATCAAAAATCGAAGCATCAGTTGTGTTTACTTTAAATATTACTGTTGAAAAATAGGTTTTAAATTATGGCAAAGTTAACAAGAAATTCTTATAAGAGAAAAATTATTCTTTTCGGTGTAATTGTATTCATGTCTATAGCATTAATCTCTACAGGTTTTGCCGCATGGGTAATGTCACAAGAAAAGAAACAATCTACATCAGGCAATGTGACTGTTGGTGCTGTTACAGAAGGAAATATTGAGGTTATTCTTGATGAGTTAACAGTTAAAGATTTTAAATTTGAACCAAAAAAAGGCGATGATACTGGCCGTGTTCGTAGTGATGGTACAAATTTTGAATCATTAACTGTAACAGTAACTGGTACTATTAAGAATACACAATTCTTAAAAGAAGCAACTATTAAGATGAATGTACAAAATCAGGTAAATCAAGCAGTTACTGATGGTTACATTGTTTTACCTGAATGTGCTGGAAAAGAAGTTGTTTTAACTCTTACTGATGGTGGAAGTGAAACTGAAAAGAAATTTACTTATAATATAACAATTGAATGGGGAACTAAATTTGGTGGTAAAAACCCTGGTGAATATTATGACAGTGATGCGTTTAATCCAAGTGAAGAAGAATTAAGTAGTTTTGAAGGCACACAAGAAGAAAAAATAACAGCTTACATTAAGAGTGTATTAAATGCATTCCATGAACTATTAGATACAGCTACATATGAAGTAGTCGTTACTGCAAAACTTAATTAGTAGGTAATTATGTCTCCTTCTGAAATACTTTCAATCATAGTTACTGTTATCGGGGTATTTAGTTTCGCAACAATATTTACGATATTATACAAAAGTTATGCAAACTCGCAAATTGCAGAACTTAATTCAGGTAAAAAAGACATTGAATTAATTGATGAAGTAATCTATGAAAAACAAGAAAAAGTTAGAAGGCGCAGAAAGATAACTGGAACTATACGTACAGTTGTCTTTTATGCTATTATGGTGGTACTTATTCCGTTGTTTATTTTTTCATTGATTAATCGATTTCAAAACAATGTCACAATGATAGGTAATAAAACTGTTATGGTTGTTGCAAGTAACTCAATGAGTTACAAAAATGAAGCTAATAGTTACTTATTTGATGACAGTTTAGGATTAAACAATCAGTTTAATACATACGATCTCATTATTCTTGAAAAAGTGAACAATGAAACCGACTTAAAAAAATATGATGTTATCGCGTTTAGAAATTCAAAAGGTAGTAATACCATTCACCGTATCATCGATATTGATTACAGTAGTACCCCATATAAATATACTACTAGAGGAGATATATACGACGAAAAAGGAACTGATGGTGAAAAACCTACTTTTGATAAAGTTATAGGTAGATATACTGGAAAACGCCTTGGTGGTGTGGGAATGTTCATCTTATTCCTACAATCATATGCGGGGATAATTACAGTATCATCGCTTATATATTGCTTATTAATGATTGATCGCATTGCAAATAAAATGGATAAAGTACAAGAAGAACGAATCAAAAAACTTGAAGAAGCTTTAGAATATGAAAATGAAGATAATTTAAATGAATTTAAAGCTATTTATACTGAAACAATTTATTACAAAGGCTATGCGTATAAATTTGATGAAAATGGTTTTGTTGATAAAACCGAAATAAATAACAACGAATACTTAGAAAAATCGGATAGTACAATGATTAAAGAATTGACTAACCAAGAAACTTCAGAAACCAAAACTGAAGAAATTACAATAAATGAAGAACAGGGAGAGTAACCTTATGAAAAAACCCTATTTTACAAGAAAGAACTTGATAGTTTTATCACTTGCATTCTTTTATTCTTTCTTACTACTATTTGTAGGTTTATGCCTAGATGGATCTCATCTACTAATAGGTAAAAAGAATCCAATAGCACTTGTTGCGGAAAAAATAAACTTTGAACCAATAAGATGTGGTGTAACAGGATATGTAAGTTTAATACTTGTTGCAATATATATATCTGTATTTGTAGCATTGTTCTTATACGAAAAAAGATATGCAGTTTTAAACAATAAAAAGCCATATAGTCTAAAAATGATTCTATCTTATCTTGCATCACTAGTAGCATGTTTTATATTATCATTTGGCGTTGGTATGTTAATTTGTGGAAAAAATGGCATCAAAACAATGTATCAATTTACTGGTCAAAGTTTATTAATAACAACATGTATATATATTCTTGCATTTGCTTTTATTGGTGGAATATTGATGTTTATTGTAAACTTTACTCAAGTTGATAGACCATTTAGAGCATTTGAAGATAAAAACTATCCAGTACTTGATGACGATGATCTTGTTAAAAATGATGTTAGTTCAAACTTTGATGCTGTACCATCAAGTAAAGTTAGTGGCACAGTAAGTGGTGAGGTTGGAATTGGTCAACCTGCTGCTACTGACAACAACAATTCAAGTGTTATTCGTCAAACAGAAGAACTAGATGACCGTGAAAAAGTATTCCCAGCATTATCAATGATGGATGAAGAATACGAAGGTTATGCGGTTGAAAATGTTGTTAGTGATAACTTAACATTAAATGAAATTGCAACAAGATTTAGAAATTATCTTGCCAAAGAAGAAAAATTATATTTTGATATTGATACAATTCGTTTCTTTGTGAGCGGATTTGCCGCAAGTCATTTCATGATTTTAGAAGGTTTATCTGGTACAGGTAAATCAAGCTTACCAAGATATTTTGCAAAGTTTATCAATGCTAATCTATTATTTGTTCCTGTCCAAGCAACATGGAGAGATAAAACTAACCTAATCGGTTACTTTAATGATTTCTCTAAAGCTTACAGTGAAACTGAATTCTTAACAAGCTTATATCATGCTAACTATAATCCTGATATGATACATATGTTTGTACTTGATGAAATGAACATTTCAAGAGTTGAATATTATTTTGCTGACTTCTTATCAGTGCTTGAATATCCTGAAGAAGAATGGAAAATAAAAATAATGCAACTTCCATATAATTTCATCCCTCCTGCAAAATTAGATGATGGTGTTATTCAAATACCTAATAACGTATACTTTGTAGGTACCGCAAACAAAGATGACTCAACATTCACAATTACTGATAAAGTTTATGACCGTGCAATCACAATTGATTTTGACAATCGTAATGATGCATTTAATGTAAATGGTGACGCATCAACAATTAACCTTAGTAGAAGTGCCCTTGCTAAACTATATCAAGAAGCTAAAAGCAATAAGAGTTATCAAATGACTGATAATGATTATCAAAAATTCCAAACTATAAGTGATTACATTTATGATCAATTTGATATTACTTTTGGTAACCGTATTTTAAATCAAATATCTGAACTTGTTCCAGTATTTGTATCATGTGGTGGTACAAAAGAAGAAGCTCTTGACTTCTTACTTTCACGAAAAGTTATTAGCAAAATTGAAGGCCGTTTTGAAGAATATGTTAAAAATGCTTTAAGAGAATTACTTAACTTAATTCATAAAACATACGGAAAAGATGTTTTAAAACGTAGTGAAAAAACAATTCAAAATTTAATGAGAAGGTTATAACAATATGAAAATCATCGAAGAAAATCTTTTAAAAAAGATGATAACACAACTAAATAATTACGAAAAAAAGTATCAAGATGTAAAAGAACGTTTTACTCATTTAGAAGAAATTGAGTTTACATCTTTACAAGAACTTTCTTTCGAAAAAGATAATGAATTCTTCGATGAAGTAACCTTTATCTTAAGTGTTATCACTTCGATAATTGCTCATCCTCAAATATCTAACCGTGATGAAGATATTATCGAACGAGCTGAACAAGTTGGCAACATTACTAATGAAGCATTAAAACAAACAATACGTGATGCAAGTTTGTGGAAAGAAAAAGATTTTGAATTAGTTCCTGAATATATTCATTATCATCAACACATTGATGATTTAAAAATTTATGAAAATATCTTCATTGGTATGCTAATTCATCTAATTGATACAGAACTTACTAAATATGATGTTTTCTATCAAAGACTTATTCCAAGTATGCAAACTGATGCATTGTTTATTGAAGAAAGCGAAAAAATTGAAAAGACATTAACAAAAATAGATAGTTTAAAACGTAAAATGTTACATATTAAAAATACAGCTTTTTACAAAGAAATATCTAAAGTTAATTTAAATTTAAGAAAAATACAACCAACAAATATTTTATTAAAAAA
>ERZ779876.1231-NODE-1231-length-22973-cov-40.459988_pt1 | contig 22973 bp, 26 predicted proteins | sample MGYA00511068_ERZ779876 | MGnify/ENA primary metagenome ERZ779876 (study PRJEB29588, sample SAMEA1970858) | human gut metagenome | biome: human gut; feature: human-associated habitat; material: faeces | place: Denmark | collected 2008/2010 ...
GCATCACGCAGCCGGAACGGACTTCTGCACCGGTACATACGAATGCGCAAGCCGAACTGGATGACATTCTGAACACGCAGCCACTCGACGAGGCCGCTGCCAGAAGCCTGATCTGCAAGCTGGCGCAGGAGCAATACGATGCAATCGGTAACGAAGAATACGAAACTGAGCGTCTGCGACGGCTGTTCACCGCATTTGTATGCACGGCAGAACTCGATGCGGAGCTGCTGCAAAGCACAGTCTCCGCTGTGCTGGTGACGCGCCAGGCGGTGCGCTTGCAGTTCAAAAACGGGCAGATCATTGGAAAGGACGATTTGGTATGACAGACGAAAAACCGCGCGTCATTATAATCCCACCCAAGCCGGAATTGCAGCAAACGACTGCGGTCACAAAACAGCTTCGCGTCGCGGCGTACTGCCGCGTCTCGACCAAGGAAGAAGAACAGGCCAGCAGCTATGAGGCGCAGTGCGAGTATTATACGGACAAAATTATGTCCAACAAAGAATGGACGATGGCTGGCATCTTCGCAGACGAAGGCATCACTGGCACGTCCACCAAGAAACGAACCGAGTTTCTCCGTATGATCCGCCAGTGCAAGCAGAAGAAAATCGACCTCATCCTCACAAAGTCCATTCAGCGCTTTGCCCGCAACACGCTTGACTGTATCAACTACACGCGCATCCTCCGACAACTCGGTATCGGAGTCCTTTTTGAGAAAGAAAACATCAATTCTCTACCGCCAGACAGCGAATTTATGATTACGATGTACGGCGCGATGGCGCAGTCCGAAAGCGAATCTATTTCCGGTAATATCCGGCGCGGGCGACAGATGCACGCAAAGGTAGGAACCCTGAAAATTCCCTGTTACCGGCTTTATGGATACGAAAAAGACGCAGATGGAAAATTCCGCGTCATACCAGAACAAGCAGAAATCGTGCGTGAACTCTACAAGCGATATGAGAGTGGTGCCAGCCTGCGAAATCTGCAAGACTGGCTGGAGGAAAATCAGATCAAAACGGTTCTCGGAGAATCAAAATGGACAACGACATCCATCAAGAGCATCCTGACGAATGAGAAATACTGCGGCGATGTACTGCTTCAGAAAACATTCCGCACAGATGTGATCAGCAAGAAGGTCATTAGGAACGTCGGTCAGATGACGCAATATTATATGCCAGACCACCACGAGGGCATCGTCAGCCGGGAGCAGTACAATGCAGTGAAAGCGGAAATGGCACGTCGGAGCGCCCTTCGCAGCCCATCCAAATCGGCTGTGACAGGACGCTCCTGTTATACAAGCAAATACGCCTTATCGGACAGGCTCGTGTGCGGCGAATGCGGCACACTATACCGCCGCTGCACATGGACATCTCTCGGACGAAAATATCCCGTCTGGCGCTGCACCAGCCGCCTGAACTACGGCACAAAATACTGCCACGATTCCCTAACGATCAAGGAAGAACCGCTGCAGGCGGCGATTCTGGCAGCAATCAACTCCGCCATGAGCAACAAACCAGCACTGCTCAATCTTATCAAGAATGCGGTTTCCGTGGAGCTTCTGCCGGTGCGAGGTCAGACCATGAGCCTTGCCGATATCGAACAACGGCTGGTGCAGTTAGATGAGCAATTCCAGCGGCTACTGGCGGAAGCCATTGATGCCGAAGATAAAGAATCCTGCAACACACAGTTTGCAGGAATCCTTTCCGAGCAGACTTCCCTCAAAAGGCAGAAGGAAGCAATTCTGCAAAGCAGCACCGATGCAGACCGCGTCTGCACCCGCATGAAGCAGACAGAACAAGCCATAGAGAGCACCGCATCCACGATCACAGAATGGAACGAAAACGCTGTCCGTCAGATCGTAGAGCGCGTGACAGTCCTTTCCGCTGATGAGGTGCTGGTACGGATCAAGAGCGGCGCGGAAATCAAGCAACGATTGGAGCGGTGAAAATGATTTATGCGACAGGCGACCTTCACGGGAACAGCCTCCGGTTTCAGCCACAATACTTTCCGGAGCAGGCTGAGATGGCGAAGGATGACTACATGATTGTCTGCGGCGATGCAGGGCTTGTTTGGCATGGCGATAAGAGCGACGATCCGCAGCTCGACCGACTGGAAGCTCTGCCGTTTACGGTTTTGTTCGTAGACGGCAATCACGAGAATTTTGACGCTCTGAGCGAGTATCCCGTGGAGCTATGGCACAGTGGAAAGGTGCATAAAATCCGCCCACACGTCATCCATCTGATGCGCGGGCAGGCGTTTGAGCTGCAAGGCCGCACGTTCTTCACAATGGGCGGCGCACAGAGCCATGACATTGCGGATGGTATTCTGGACATGGAAAGCTCAGATTTTTACGGACAATATGACAGCTTATGCCGTAATCGCGGGCAGTTTCGTATCAACCACATTTCATGGTGGGAGGGAGAATTGCCGTCCGATGAAGAATATGCGGAAGCCCGGCAGACGCTGGAACGACTGGACTGGAAAGTCGACTACATCATCACACACTGCGCACCGACAGCGATTCAGCAGAAAATCAACGCCGATTTCAAGTCGGACAGGCTGACAGACTTTCTGGAAGAAATCCGATGCCGCAGCCAGTTCCATTACTGGCTGTTTGGGCATTACCACGACAACCGAATTATTGATGAAAAGTACGTTCTGCTCTATGAGCAGATGGTTCGGGTGTTATAAAAACAGGGCAAAGTGATGCTGTATGGGGTGAAGAGAATCCGTGTTTGATACCTCTCTCATCGATTAAAGAAGTGCTGGCAGGAGTTGTTCAACTCGAATCTTGCCGGTCGATTCAAGAGCTATATGTGGTAATCATTTCAGGCTTTTACGCTCTACAAATTGATACAAATATCCAAAATGATTGTGAGCGGTAAAGATAAGAAAATGCCAAGGACAACAATAGTGGAGCTAATACTATGGTTTTTCGGCTAGAGACATTGCATAGCTTCATTATAATTAAATCTGAACCTTTGCTCAACATAACGACCAATACCATCGAGTCCTGGGAACAGAGTCTTTTCATTGATACCTACAGAATCTAATTCACGCATGAGCGTCTGTTTCCGATCTGCATGAATATATAGGGCAAAAGATAAGGCGTTGCGCTCATGGTTACCGTATACTCTACCATTTGTGTTTTCCTTGAACTGCATACAGTACATTTCAGGTGTAAATATATTTTCAAGTGCAATTGGATCTGCACCCCAAACCATAAAATAACTGCTCTGGGCACTCATTCTGGTATCAACATAGTACGGCGTATATATAAATGGGTATTTGATGGAGGATTTACAAAAAAGAAGATCGTCTATGATTTGAGAAATGGTTTTTCCATCCGGTGCGGACATGTTTGTAGCAAGAAAGCACAAATAATTTCTTTGGTGAAGAAGCCACACTTTTGCGTCGGCATCATGATCGCTGCGGCAGGCAAAGAACAACGCAACTAAAGGATTGCTTGTCCAGTCCAATAATCTTGTCGGCACACCATAATGCTGTGCATACTCCAGCCATTGGTGATGGTTTGTGGCAGGTATCTTTAAATATGCAGACGCTTCGCATATAAAATAGTTAAGAATTCCATACTCATCTGCCCAAGTTGTATAAAGGTTGTTTTCTACTGCTATATGATCTTCAAATTTTTGCTTGTGACCTCGTAAAATACCTGGCAGCAATGAGTAAGAGACGTTAGATAACCCACGAAACAAAAATGGATTACTGGTTGGATTTTGAACAAGGGGCGCATTTGGATAGTGAAATTTGAGTGCTTCAATAGCCTGCAGATATTCGCTTAATGATGAAATATACTTTGGATTTTCCATTTTGATTTCCTTCCTGTAGCGACACACGATAAGGTTGTTTTTAGTATAGCAAAGGTCTTCCCTATTTTCTAGAATAGACATAAAAAGAATCAGGGCAAAGAAGGACGCGGTCTAACACCGGGGTCTTCTTTGCCCTGAAAATAGAAAGAGTAATTATCGCGAGATATTTAGCAACGCCGTTGTCCTTGCGTTGACACCCATAAGCTCCCGCTGCGTCTGCCGGTTTGCTTGGCACATGGGCATCAGAAAATTCACAGCCTTTCGGATCTGCTGTAGGTCAGAAGAAGTGAGGGCATTCTGATGCAGATGCTCCAAAACGCGGCTATAGGCATCTTTCAAGGATGCGGGCACGGCAGGCTGAAAGAAATAAGTTGAAATCAGACCGCCGATCAGGGCGGCTTCGTTATCGGTGTAGTGCATAATCGCTCCTCCCTCGCAAGAATCAAACGAACAGGGCAATCATACCACAAAATATTGTAGCAGGCTATTCGCAAAACGACGAAATATACGATGCGCGGCGGCGCGGAAAGGAGAAACCATGAACGTCAGAAAACCTGTGGATTATGGCACGATGTACCGGGAATTGACCGCAATTCTCACGCAGAATCTTCTGCAAATGGATGAAGTGTATGCCATTGGCAAGGCCATCAGCCAGCGCCCGGAGAAGGGCGCGGCGGTCGCAGCCGCAGAGTTTTTGCAGGCGAAGTTCCCTGACCGCACAGGCTTTTCCCCACGCAACGTGCGCCGGATGCGCGATTTTTATCGGACTTATGAAAATAACCAAACGCTCCTCCGGCTGGCGATGAAAATTGGCTGGACGCTGAACGTGGTGATCATGGAAGCAGAGCTGACAAGAGACGTGCGCAAGTGGTATCTGGAGCAGGCGCTATGCCGCGGCTGGTCAAAAACGCAGCTACTGAACGCCATACACAGTGGCGCAGATTCCATGAAGTATTTAGAACAGTTCGACTCGCCCGAGAAGCAGGTCGATCAGGTTGCAGTGGAAAATCCCGCTTTCATCGTAGAAGTTATGCGGAATGTCCATCCGAACAACGATCTTTTTGAAAAAATCCTTGGTGAGAAGCAGAGAATCAAGCTCCGACGCAGTCTTTTGCTCCGTGTCCATTCGGAATGCGGACTGAATATAGATTTTCCGGTCAGCATCATTGACAACAAAGTCGATCTCCTTTTGCGTATTGGCACCCTTTGTTCGGTCGGTTACAACACCGACATCGACCGAGTAGCCGCGCCGCAAAAGCTCGTTGTAGATCAGGTTTTCCATGATATGACCGGGATCATACTGCCGGTAATTCAGGCGCGCATTCCGAAGACCGATATCTGTATAGTAATACTTATTCGGATAGTTGAAATATGTTTTGCCCTTGACATCATATCGTTTTGCTACGGAAATCAGAAACGAATCGACAATATCCTGCACATAGTTAGAAACAAGCGCGGGATTGACCTTCTCGTTTTTCATGCTGGCGATAGCGTTTGCGATGTTCGTTGGATTCGTCAGGGAGCTGATCTGAGAGGCAAGGAAATTGAGAATATCATTCAGAATATCCTCACGCTCGATGCCATTTCGCTCAACAATATCTTTTACATACAATTCCGTGTAAAGCGAGGACAAATAATCCTTTTTATCCTTATCATCCTGCATAGAAAGCAGCCGGGGCATACCGCCGTACAGCATATAAGTGTCCAGCGCTTTCTGCTCATCCCCGCCAACAAACGAGTAATACTCCTCAAAGCAAAGCGGAAATACATGGATCTGCGTTGCGCGCCCGCGGAACTCTGTTGCAATATCCTTGGACAACCCTTTGGAGTTGCTGCCGGTGACATAGACATCCAGATTTTTGTAAGCCTTCAGCTCATTGAGCATATCATAGATCGTGACCTCGATCCCACCGTTTTCCTGATCTATGACTTTAGCTGTGAGCTGAACTTCGTCAATGAACAGATAGAGCTTTTTATCCTGCTGTCCAAGCACCAACTGCTCCACGTACTCACAGAGCGTAATGGGGTTACGGTATTTATAATACCGCCGCTGATCCAGTTCGATTTTAATGATTTGCGTGGCATCCGTGCCGTGATTGCGGAGATATTCGTCAAACAGCTCAAAAAGCAGCACCGATTTTCCGCATCTGCGGATGCCGGTAATGACTTTGATCTCGCCATTCCACATATTACGAATGAGCCGGTCCAGATAATAGTTGCGTTGAATCATATCTTTTACCTCGAACTTGCGACGTATACGTTGCTACTTCTAGGATAGTATACCACGCAGGGAAGATTTTATCAAGGCTAGAGGCTATTGTGACAATACAATTAAAATTTCGGCTGTAGCAAGTGAGTTTTTGTGGAAAATGTAAAAGTCTGTTGATAAAAGGCACACCTCTATGCTATAATGAAACCACACACAAAAGGAATATCATAGGAAGGGGAACATTTTATCATGGACGAAAAAAGCATGCAATTCGCGAATTTTAACATCACATTTGGCGAAAACGATGCTCCTATGCTCAAACATTTTTCTGATATTATTTTCCCGGCCTTTTCTGGCGATTATATCAGAGGTAAGAGAGACAGCGTACCAAGATATTTTTTTGCAGGCGTAGAAATTAAAGAAGTAGATAACGAATATGTAATGGTAGGCAATTTTATCAAAGAAACGCAGTACAAAGTTGTTACTACCGTTCAGGAAGGCGTATTAGCGTCTACACCAGCGGACGTTCCGACAGCTCCATATTCCAGATTTATTGTGTTTTTAAAGAATCATCGGATGGTTCTTGTCCGAAATGAAACTGCGAGTCCTGATACAAGGAGCTTTCAGTCAACGGTGCGGGATATTTTAAACCAATACGTCCGAAATGCCAATCGGGAGAGATCAGAACGCGACAAATTGCCGATAGCAATTGCCAATATCGTAGATATTCCATTGAAGGACAGTATTGCAGATGTCTTGAAGAATGTCAACAAGGTGAGTTGGTTTAAGCTCAGATTTTTCCCACTAAACAATGATTTAGATCCAGGACCATTGACGCAACATATCCGCGAAGACATGAAAAAAGTCGGGAGCAAGACAACAAATATTGTGTTTAACTCTCCAAATTCTAAAGACGGAATTTCAAAGATGATTGCAGAGAGTAGCGGACTGGCGGTAGCGTCATTACAGATTGTTGATAATACTGGTGAGAAGCGGCGCGTCAAGGAAGGCAGCTTTTCATCGACCATAAAGATTGAATATGAAGGGAATATCCGCCCGAATGGAGATGAGTATCTCATCATCCAAGCGAAAAAGGATGGAATTATCAGTAACGTTAGTCCGGAAAATGAACGACTCTACGAACAAGAAAAGGAGCATTTGAAAGCGCTGATGAGCTAGTGTAATAATGGCTGGAGGGCGTGAATAATGGAAGACGGATTTAATTATCAAACTGCCATAGAAGAATTTCAAGACGAGAGACCAGTTTGGAAACAAATATGGGCTGCAATTATAACAGAATTCACACCAGACAAAAAGAACTGGTTTGGAGCAGCCTTTTCATTTGTGCTGGCGTTGATTCTCACAATTATAATCGCTCGATCAGAAGAAACTGTTTCTTTGGCTGGAAAAATCTGCGGCATTCTCTTGGATGTTGAAATCGCGCTTTTTGGATGTGTTTTCGCGGTATATTCGATATTGCTAGCATTTCTCAGTGATGAGTATGTGAAGAAACTTCTTGAATTTGATTATTATAGGCAAACAAACTATCTGAGAAAGAGTACGAAATACTACGAAGCCGCACTGTTTATCTACTTTGTCGCAATTGGCATATCATTGGTCTACAAGTTGACTATTGAATGTATGCCGCAAAATTTTGCATTAATAAATTCTGAATTAGCAAATGAAATTGTGGCGGGAGTACTGCTGTTCCCATACTTCGCATATTCACTTAGAACGATATATGAACTTAAAAGCATAGTGGGAAATACTTTGCTTTTATTCCGTGCCAGCATTCAGTATAAAATAATAGCGTTTGTGAAAGAAGACAAGGAAGAAAAGCGAAAGGCAGAAGAAGGAGTTGGGATAAAATAATGCCCAATACCGTTGATCCATAGTGTTCAGTTCACACAAGAAGAAACGACACGCAGATGCGTGTCTTTTTTTCTTGCTGGAGAGCGGTCTGCTGCGCAGACCGTGCCGCCTGCGGGCGGGAATTGAACGTGAAAGAAACCCCTGATGGGTTTCTTTCACACTATCTTCCTTTCCGAAAACACAGATTTCTGCATTCATCTATAGTGTAGTGAAAACACAACTCCTCAGATTCTTCGGAATTTGAGGAGTTTTTCTTTATCAAAAATTCGGTTTTTTCCGCGTTTGAAAATCGCAATACCAGATTTTTACCCCCATTTTGACGCTAGATTTTTTGCTGTGAAAATGGAGGATTTTTTATGCGCAGAACCACAATTTTGAACGCAAAACAGGTCAAACGAACGTCCTTTTCAGAAGCGGAACAACTGTTCATGAAACACTGTAAACTAAAGAATTTGAGTCCTCAAACCATGCGCTATTATGCGGAGGATTTGAAGTATTTTCATGCGTGTGTGCCGGTTCAGTATGTCGATGAAGTCAGTCAGGACGTTTTTGAAAACTTCATTGTCTCGGAACTGGACGCAGGCAAGAAAATCACGTCCCTGAATTCGCGCATCCGGGGACTGCGTGTGTTCTTCAAATTCTGCGCGGAACGAGAATGGAAAGGAAGTAAAACGTTCCAAACACGCACCACAGACGGTGGAAATTCACTACGCCGATATTGGCTGCATGGAGAACAGACAAACAGCAAAACCGGAACAACATAAAGAAATCCCGAAAGTGTCCTGAACTATTCCCAGTTATACGCCAATGGAAAACCCGGCTGGTGCCTGAATCACCAGCCGGGTAACCCCCGCCGCCATTGTTACCCCTGTCAGGGGACAGCAAATCCAAACGCTGGTTTTTATACTGATCCTGTTTGAGGCAGCCCCCTGCCGGTCTGCCGGGAGACGATGGCACGCAGAATTTCTTACCGAAGCATCAGCGCAAGCACGATCAGCGTCACGCAGACAGCACAGGCTGCGGCTTCGTAGGTATAGCTTTCGCCGCTGTGAATGCGGCTGATGGCGCGGAAGGCGAAAATTGTTCCGATAAATGCAGCGGCAAGCGCCAGAATAAACAGAACGATGCTCATTTCAGCCGCTCCCCACATATGGTGCAGAACATGGCGCCGGGAATTTTGACGGCTGCGCCGCAGCGCGGGCAGCGGAGGTCAGACGGCTGCGTCTGGACCGGCTCCTCCGGCGGCTGCTGCGGTTCAGGCTCCGGGGAGAAGACGACCGGCGCTCCCTGCGAAGCGGGCTGCGTCACAGCTTCGGTAAACGAAGGCTGCACAACAGGCGAGACAGGGCATACAGGCTGTTCGGGAGCAGCGGACTGCACGGGCTGTGTGGGCGGGATGGGCCGCTCGGGCTGAACGGGAGCGGACGGCTGCACGGGCTGCCCCGGCGGAGTGGGCCAGTCGGGCCGTGCGGGCGCAGCGGGGTGCCAGGAGCCTGCCGCGCGGCGGTTCTGAATTTCCACATAGAACGCCGCCTGCATGATCCCGCTGAACAGCGGCGCAAGCAGGCCGTATGCGATGGCGATCAGGACCCACAGGATGCGGAACAGCACGCCGAGATACGGGATTTCCCCCAGCAGGGCAAAAACGAGAAATGCGCCCAAATAGACTGCGCCGAGCAGGATATCCGCGCCGAACATCTTGCCCTTGTAGCCCATCGTCTCCTGCTTGGAGATCTTGATGGCGTCGGTGGGCTTGACGTCGTCGCGCGTCATAAGGATGTAGGGTACGAAGCGGTATTCATATGCGCGGATGGCGGCGAACACGAACCCGACGACCGGAATGAGGAACCACAGGAAGATCCAGAGATACATCCATGCCATGCCGCCCAGCACACGCCAGATGCGATCCTTGCTGAACGCAGCGAGCAGGTAGGACGTTTTCGGCTCCAGCCCCGTGCGGTAACTGTTGAGGAAGATCATCGACATGGAAGCCGACAGCAGAAGCGCAGCACAGAACGCGGCAGCCGGAACGCCGATGAACCCGGCGTAGGCCACCAGACACAGGAACTCTGCAAGCAGGGATATGCCCCAAAGCCGAAAGGGGCGCTTCATCAAAACGGAAAATGTTTTTTTGTAAATGCTTGAGACCATAAGAATCCTCCTTTATTCTTGTTTCTTCGACTTTATTATACAGGATACTGGAACAGGCTGTCAATCAAAAAACCAGCGTCTGGGAGTTCAGACGCCGGTTTTTGAGAAAAGTTCCGTTATTCTGTAAAAAGCGCCTCTCCGGCCTTGTAGATATCGCCTGCGCCGACGGTCAGGATGATATCGCCCGGCTGCGCATTCTCGCGCAGATAGGCCGTCACGTCCTGCAGGCTCGGACAGTAGACCGCGCCGGGGATCTCCGCGGCCAGCTCCTGCGAGCTGACACCGACGGTGTTCTGTTCACGCGCGGCGTAAATATCGGCCAGAACGACCTGATCGGCCGTGCGCAGCTCGTCGACAAAGCTCTGGAACAGCGCCTTCGTACGCGAATACGTGTGCGGCTGGAACGCGCAGATCACACGCCGGTAATGCATCAGCCGGACAGCCTGCAAAAGCGCGTGGAGCTCGTTGGGATGGTGGGCATAGTCGTCGTAGACGTCTGCGCCGTGGAAGCTGCCCTTGTATTCGAGCCTGCGGCCCGCGCCGTGGAACTCTGCGAGCGCCGCGGCTGCGGTTTCGCCGGAAATGCCGAATTTCCATGCCACCGCGCAGGCGGCCAGCGCGTTCAGCGCGTTGTGACGGCCAATGACGCCCAGATGCAGGTGCGCATACGGCTGCCCGCCGCAGAAAACGTCAAATTCGCTGAAATCTTCAGAGAAGTTCTTCCCGTACACGTCGTTTTTCGCATCGAAGCCGAATGACAGATACGGCATCCCGGCCAGCGTGTCGCGGGTATTTTTGTCGTCGCCGTTGGCGACGATCAGACCGTCTGCCGGGACGAGGGAGGCAAATTTCCGGAACGACCGCTCCACGTCCTGAAGATCCTTGAAAAAGTCCAGATGATCGGCGTCCACGTCGAGAATGACCGCAGCGGTCGGGAAGAAGTTCAGGAACGAATTGCAGTATTCGCAGCTTTCGAGAATGATCGTGTCGCCCTTGCCGACGCGGTGCCCCGCGCCGAGCAGCGGCAGGAAGCCGCCGATCATGATCGTGGGATCGCGGTTGGCCTGCATGAAAATGTGCGTCAGCATTGAGGTCGTCGTGGTCTTGCCGTGCGTGCCGGAAACGCAGATGGCGTTTTTGTAGGCCCGCATGATATAGCCCCAGGCCTGCGCCCGCTCGAAAATGGGGACGCCCCTGGCGCGGGCAGCGGCGATCTCGGGGTTGTCATTGTGCGCGGCAGCCGTGCGGATGAGGCAGTCGGCCCCCTCGATATTCTCGGCCCGGTGCCCAATGGAGACCTGAATGCCCTTGGCGATCAGCTCGTCCGTCGAAACGGACGCGTTCATGTCGGAGCCGGAGATCTCCATCCCCATGCGCCGCAGGACAAGCCCCAGCGGCCGCATCGACACGCCGCCGATGCCCACCAGATGGCAGCGCTTGCCGGGGACCAGATATTGCTCGATATGTTGACAGGAAGGATATTCCATGCAAGGTTCCTCCGAAAAATTTGGATTGCGCACGCGCGGGAGGGCGCGTATAATGAAAACTGACAGCATTATATTATATACGGAAGACGGCAATAAAACAAGAAGAATTTCGGATTTTTGCCGGGAGGACACGCTATGAGGCCGGATGCGATCATCAAAACACTGGAGGACGCCGGGTTTGAGGCCCGGTACGTCGGCGGCTGCGTGCGCGACACGCTGCTGGACCGGCCCATCCACGACTGGGACATCGCCTCGCAGGCGCTGCCGGAGGACGTGCTGCGCCTGTTTCCGCACTGCGTCCCCACCGGCATCCGGCACGGCACCGTGACCGTCCTTCTGGACGGCGTCAGCGCCGAGGTCACGACCTACCGGCTTGACGGCGCATATCACGATGGCCGCCATCCCGACGGAGTGCGCTTTGTGCGCAGTCTCGCGGACGATCTGGCCCGCCGCGATTTTACGATCAACGCCATGGCGATGGACGAGAGCGGCGCGGTCACCGACCTCTTTGGGGGCCGGGAGGATCTTTCCCGCCGCGTCATCCGCTGCGTCGGCGAGCCGGAAACGCGCTTCCGGGAGGATGCGCTTCGGATGCTGCGCGCGTACCGCTTTGCCGCGCAGCTCGGCTTTTCACTGGACGCGCAGACGCAGGCGGCGATCCAACGCTGCACGCCGCTCTGCGCGTCGCTCTCCCGCGAGCGGGTGCGGGAGGAGGCGGAGAAGACGCTGCTGTCCGACCGGCCCGAATATTTTGGCCGTATGCTGGCCGAAGGACTTCTGGGCGCCTGCATACGGGCGGAAAATGCCGATTTTTCCGGGCTTTCCGCCCTGCCAAAAACGCCGGAGGCCAGATGGACAGCCGCAAAGCTGCGCTGTCCGGCGTTCGACCCGGCGGCGTTCCGCCTGCCCGCGAAGCTCTGCCGTTTGATTGAATTGACGGCGCAGACATGGCGCGAGGGCCGGACGGAGGCGGAATGGAAGCGTCTGATCGCGGAGCACGGCTGGGAAACGGCGCATCTGCAGGCGGACCTGCAGCGCACGGACACCGTCCGGCAGATCGAGCTGCGCGGCGACTGCGTCACGCTGCGCCAGCTCGCCGTCACCGGCGCGGATTTTCCCACGCTTTGCGGCAAAGACGTGGGCCGGATGCTGCACCTGCTGCTAGTATATGCGCTGGAACGCCCCGATCAGAACACCAAAACGCAGCTCCTCGCCGCCGCTCCGTCGCTTTGGCAGGAAGAAAACAAAATCCAAGGTTGACTTTTCCCCCGTCCATCTGCTATAATAGTCCAGCAATGGAGGCTTAGCTCAGCTGGTTAGAGCGCTTGCTTCACACGCAAGAGGTCGACGGTTCGAGTCCGCCAGTCTCCACCAAGTAAGCTGAACACTATGGATCAATTGGCGAAAAAGCCAGTTGTTCCATAGTGTTTTCAGTTTTTCAAGACCGAAAATTTTCTGAAAACTCCATGGCTCAATGAACGCTTTGCAGAGGCTCAAACAGGGTTTGAACCTCTGCTTTTCTATATTCAAGGGAAATTTTACGGCCAGCGCCCTTTTTCGGCGGCTGGTCAGAGCTGAAATCAGAAGAAATCGAAGAAAAATCTTTCACAAAGTTATGGGTGTCGGATTGTTGGTTTTCACGACCAATGACCGGCGCCATTTTTGTTTACCCGGTCACCAAATAGGGCGCTGAGATTGGAGGAAGCCATGAGCAAAGAAAAAGCAATGCAGAAAGAACAATTCCTGCGGGAAACGGAGCGGCAGCTCCGTATGGCACAGGTGGAGGCAAAGCTGGAAGCGGACGATCTGATTCACGCTTCGTGGAACGGGAAACCGCTCTGCACAGTCGATGCAAACGGCACAGTCCGCTTCTCCCCTGATGATATCCGAGGTGCGGGCGAAGACCGGCTGCTTCAGACGGTCACGCAGACCGTTGCGCTGGTCAAAGAGTATTTGCGGATCATGGAGCGTGCGCCGACGCTCAAGGCAGTTGACTTGGATGAGAACTACAAGATTCTCGCGGAATTTGACGACACGGTGCTGGCGGGACGGATGAGCAAAAACGGCGCCAGATTTGTGACGTGGGAATATGACTTTGACCGACGCGGCGTTCACGCCGGTCACTATTTTATGCAGCTTTATGAAAGCGCGAAGCAGGACTTCGCCGTTCGCGCGGGGCTGGTCAACCGTCAGCGCCTCTTTTCAGACGAACAGCTTGCCGTGATCCGAAACGCCTGTGCGCTTTCGTTGGAGGACAATGCAACACTTTCGTATGCGGAGGAAAAGCTGCTGCGCAGCGTGCAGGAGCAGATCGAGCGGCTTTTGCCGCAACCAGAACAGACACAGAAACAGTACTCTGAGATGGAACAGACAATGTAATATTTTGCAGGAAGCCGGGACTTTTAGAGAGTCCCGGCTTTTTTGCGTTTAGGAGGGATTCAAATTGGAACGTACAAAAGACTACTGGAAGCCGCGCTTTCACGCGCCGCCCCTGCAATCACACCCGGACCCACCGCCGACCATTCAGTGCAGCTGGTATCCGCACGAAGGTCAGTGTCCATATCTGAGATTGGCGCTGATCTGCTGGCGCGGAAACGGCGAATGTACGTTTACAGATATGCAGAAAATCGAGAACCGAGGTGAAAAAACTTGTTTGAAGCAACGTTGAGGAACCGCAGCCTGCCGGAGCTGGGAACGCTGACGATCTCGTTTCCGATCCCGGAGGAACGGTATGAAAATGTGATACTCGCGCTGAAAAATCTCCGAATTGGAGACGAGAGAAAGCAGGACTGTTGGATTGACAGCATTCATGCGCCGAGCAGCCCTGCTCTGTGCAAGATGGCTGGAACACTTGCAAATGTAGATGAGCTGGACTGGCTTGGAAAGAAGCTGGAAATCTTCGACAACTACGAGCTGTTGCAATTTTCGGCCGCGGCAGAGCGATTCGGTCTATGTTCTGCGGACGAGCTGATCGACCTGTCCTTCTGCTCAAACGAAATGACCGTCATTTCAGATTTCAGCGATTTGGAAAGGGTCGGGCGGAAGCACTATCTGACCGTCCACGGTGCGGCAGATACGAAAGAACTGGAAAAGCTGGACGGCAAGGAGTTCGCGCAGGCGCTGATCTCCGGGCAGCCGGGGTATGTGACGCAATTCGGCGTCGTGTATGACAACGGTGTGCAGCTGGATGCGGTCTACAATCGGAAGCAGCTCCCGCAGAGCTGGATTGCAGAAAGCTCCATCATGGAGGTGGAGATTGGAGCAAAGGGCGCAGAACCTGCAAACACACATGAGTGGGTACAGCTTCCGGTCAGCCGAGTTAAGCTGGAACGCGCCATGCTCCGTGCCGGAATCCCGTCCTGCGGCGAGATGCAGATATGGTTATCGGACACGAAACTCCCGGACGAGGCAGTCTGCACAATAGACATCAGCCGTGAATCACTTTTTGAACTGAATCACCTGTGTCGAGCGTGCGCGGAGTTCAGCGAGAGAGATTTTGCAAAGCTCGGTGCGGTCTGCCAGATGGCAAAGCCGGCGTGTGCGGTAAATATCTGCCAGCTGGCTGAAAATCTGGAACAGTTCGATTTCGCACCCGGCGTTCACTCCCCAGAGGAATACGGCAAGTACATGATCCAAAAGTCCGGGTATTTTGAGTATGACGAAAACCTTGAAGATTTCTATAACTACAGCGACTACGGCGTAAAACGGATGCTTCAGGAAGACGGCGTATTTACCGACCGCGGGTACGTTGCCTATAACGGCACATTAACGCTGGACGAGCTGATGCGGGATGATCCGGCAGAAACGTACCAACAGGAACAGGAAACAAATATGGAGGGCATGGCATGGTGACGCTGATTTTACGGCAGGGTGAGACCGGGAGGCAGGTGCTTCTCTCGTTTCCTACGACAACTCCCGCAGAAAAAGCGGACGTGGCTGCAACGATGGAATCCTTGAAACGCATGTCCAAAACAGTCACGATCCAGGGCGCGGCAAGCGAGGTCATGAATCTAGGCAAGTATTTGCACGGTGTAGACCTTGCCGCAGAAGGCGAGGTCGAACGCATCGATCAGCTTGCCGAGCGGCTGGAGCATATGTCGGAGGTCGACTGTGACAAATTCGCTGGGATGCTGGATGCGAACAGCATTTCCGGCACAAAGGACATTTTGCGGCTGACGGAGCATTTGAATGACTACGTCATCCTGCCCGGATGCAGCAGTCCTCGCTCCATTGGACGGTATCTGGTGGACTGCGGCGCGTTCTCTGTTTCGGAGATGCTGCCCGGATACATCAATTATGAAGCTGTTGGAATTGAATTTTGCGACGTGCACGGCGGTGCAGCGTGCAGCCGAGGATATGTTGTGCGCAGGGAAGACCTGCCGAGAGCCGTCCTGAAAGACCTGCACATTGAACCGAATCAGAAGGTTCATATGAATACGCAGATCCGCTATCTCTACCGCGACGCATCCAATTACAAGGTGGAAAATGAATGCGTGGTCGCCGGCACATTCACGCAGGAGCAGATCGCTCAGATCATGGACTGCTGCGATCTGGGCGAATACTTCATCCCGTCGCAGGTCGGCTTGCCAGAGCGGAGATTCGACAGGTATGACCCGGAAGAAGATCACTGCTGGTTCGAACTTGCCGAAGATGGCTTCGAGGAAACCACAAAACCGGCGACAGTCGAGATCAGCGCGGAGCAGCTTGTAGAGAACTTCGCTGCTGCAAAGGAACACTGGAACGATACTGCGATCCAGCCGCAGATGGATGAAATGACGTTATAGAATGGAGGTTTACCATGAAAAAAGCAATCGTAATCACACTTGGCGTGATCATTGGCGTGACCGGCGTTCTTGCCATTTGCGCACATCTGGCAGATGCCGCAAGGCTGGCACTGTATGTGCCGGAGGACGAGGATGACGAAGATATCTACTGATCCGCACGCATTCCGTGTTCGGGCAGCGCAGCCGGAGGAAGCGGGCGCTTTCTTTGCGCAGACACTGGAGCAGTATGCGCAGATGGGCGCGATTGGCTGCGTCCGTATGGATTTCGGAAAACACGGAATGTCGTTCTGGCACACATGGCATCCGCGAGGACGTGAGGAATTAAACTCGCCGGAGTTCAAAGCGGAACTCCAACAGGTCGTTGACACGCTGCGGGAAACGGTTCTGAAAGACCTTTCTTCCATGCGGCACTTTTGTTATGAAAACGGCGGCAAAATACCGGGCGGCTGGTCACAGAATTATGGCTACGTCGTAGAAACGGAGCATTACGAATACTGCCTGCGCTGCAATCCTGTGCCGGGAGATTATCAGGCGCACCTGTTGTGCTACGACCTGAACGAGCAGAAGATCAACCATGCCTATCAGCCGCTGATTGGTCGGGTGCATTTCATCAATGGCGATGCGCAGCAGTTCACAGACACCAAAGCATATCTGGACTGCATCCGCGAGGAACTGCCGCATGAGGCGACAACTGGTTTCCGGTTTCGTACAATTACGCAAGACCCAGCGATCCGCAAGGCGGTGGATGATATTGTTTACGACCTCTACGGAGAAGAAAATCCCTGCACAGAAGAAGATTATAAATTAGACCCATCCTGCGATATGCGGATGGGAATGTGAACGGAGGAATTAGTATGAAGGAAACGAAAAACAAACATGTCTTGGAACTGCCGCGGGAAGTTCTGAAGGCTTCCGGTCTGGCAAATGGGCAGGAACTTGGGGCGCTGTCGCTGGATGGCGTGGTGCTGCTGACACGCGACAGTATGCCGATCGTGGATCTGCTGCAAATGCTGGACACCCTGCACCGGTATGCAGCAGCGATGCTGACACAGATTGCGGTGGAATGCGGTCCGTGTGAAAAAGCGGACGAATCGCTCACAGCGGATGATGTGCTGGAGGAATGCGAGGTCACGATCCCATCCTGGGTGCGTGAGCAGGCAGGGATTCCCGAAAACGCGAAACTCGCTTGCTATGTGCGCGATGGTGTGATCTATGTCGGAGAGGATGACGAAGACGTGCCGGATATGCGCGACGTGCCGTATTATGTGCTGGAATTTTTCGCAGAAAACAACCTCAGTCTGCGGGCGCTGGAAGGAATGCTGGATGTGTACGTTTCCCCGGTGCCTGCGTTGGAGGACGACGATGCAGAATGATCTGCCGCTCTATCCCTACTCCGCGAAGGAAGCAGGGCAGCGCAACGAGCTTCCCGCGTGGCGCGAGAGCTTCCGGGAAAACTGCGCCTGCACGGGTGCAATCGAAATTTCTATCCGGGAACACTTTGATGGGATGCGCCTGAAGGATGGTGCGGTCAAATGGGTGGTCAAGCAGTATGGATACAAACGCGTAGCGCACGTTCTGGCAAATACGGTGCAGGAACTTTCCTTTGATGGACGGTTTCACCCCGACAATAAAGCATGGGCAAACAGGCACTATGTTCCGGAAGATTCCGAACATAATGCCTGTTTTGTTGTCCGCAGCCACCCGGCTGTGCTGGACGGTTTCATCACAGAATACAGAAAACTTGCCATGGACCTTGGCCTTTTCGACCAGCGGCACTGTGAACCGGATTCCCGCGAATTGGATTACACAGGAAAAATCCTCGTCCTCTCGACGGACACGCTGAGAGAAGCCTGCTGGTCGCCGCAGAATCAGCTCTGGCTGGCGGAAAGCGGCTTCGGATGCAGCCCGACCGCCCGCGGCCGCTCCGTCCTCTGCGTCTGCCTCGGTGACGGAGAGCGGACGCGATGGAATCGGAGCGAATTTATCGGTGTTCTGAAAGACGAGTTCCTGCCGGATTGGGCAAGAGAAAATTTGAAGCAGTATCAAACGCCGGAAAATACACAGGGAATGGAGATGACGCTGTAAAAATGGACAGGAAGATGGTAAAATTCATCAAAGAGCAATATCCCAAAGGAACGCGCATCCGGCTGAACAGCATGGAAGACCCCTACGCGCCCATTGCGCCCGGTACGGAGGGCGAAGTGGACTTCGTGGACGATCTCGGAAGCCTCCACATGAAGTGGAGCAATGGGCGCTCGCTGGCGCTCATCCCCGGCGAGGACAGCTTCACGGTGCTGCCGCCCAAGCTGGAAACGCTGAAACTCTATATGCCGTTGACCGCCGATTTTTATGAACCGAACGAATATGGAGACCTCGACGAAAATGGCGTTACATTGGAGGGAGAAGAACTGCGCGGGTATGAATCGCAGATCGCGGCGGCGCTGAAAAAATACCGAATGCCGGAGGAAGCGGAGCGCAGCGTTATGCACTGGTATGACGAAGTGGACAGCGTCAATCGTAAGGTTCATTCGGCTGTTTTCGCAGTGGAAGAACGCAGCGGTCAGCTCTGGGGTGTGGCAGAATGCCGCGTGGCGGGCGAATTGACCGGCGCAGAACTGGAAAACCTGAAAAGGTACATCGAGGGGCAGGCTGCTGACGGCTGGGGTGAGGGCTTCGAGCAGCGTGAGATTCGCGTGGATGGCAAAAGCGAACTGTACGTCCACCTCTGGAACTCGGATGATTGGAGCATCCAGACCGAGCAGGAGCGATTTGAACAGGAACAGACAGGAGGAATGACGCTTGCGTAAAGTATGTGAGGTATATCTAATAAGCAGCAGCGCCACGGATGAACGCGGCGTGGAGCTGACGTTTCCTGTCAGCCAGTATGAGATGATGGACGCATTTGAGCAGATCCACACGAAGTCTCCTGGTGATGTCTACTGGCAGGTGGATGAATTCTATTGCTTTGACTATCTTGCCCCGCATCTGGACGAGAGTATGTCGATCTTCGAATTCAACGCCTTAACCGAGCAGCTCAGTAAGCTGGATGGCTATCAGGAAACGGCGCTGGAAGGACTTTTGCAGATGCAGGTCGACAAGCATGTGCGGGAAAACAGCGGCATCATTACCGTACCGGAGCTAATGATGCTGGCCCACAATGTGGATCATTGCCATGTGCTTGCAGATGTGCATTCGAACGAAGATCTCGGAAAATTCTATGTAGAAAACGGCTTTCGGGAGGATCTGGATGCCCTGCCGGACAGCGTATATGATCTTCTTGACTATGCAAAAATCGGCAAGCAGATGCGCGAGAGCGAAGCCGGTGTGTTCACTCCGCACGGCTATGTTGTCCGCACGGAGGAATTGCAGCCGCTGCCAGACTACGAACCACAGCGGGACATCAATTACATGATCCGCCTGACGCTCATGAACCACGAAAACGAGCAGAAAACAGCCGTTCTGGATTTGCCTGCAACAGAACAGCGGGTGCAGGAAGTCCAAAAAGAACTCGACGCACCGGAATGGTATGACGCGCAGTTCACCGGCTGCGATACCATCGCGCCGCAGCTGAACACCATGCTGACCGATGTGGAAGATCTTCCGAGGATCAACGAACTGGCGCAGGCTCTTCAGGAACTGAAAGTCAGCGGGCAGCTTATAAAATTCAAGGCCGTAGTCAGTGCGACGCAGTGTGAGACGCTGGACGATGTCTTCGACCGCATTGAAAAGCTGCCGCAATACTGCTTCGAGACAAAAATCCGCGATAAAGACGCGCTGGTGCGTGATGAGTTGGAATTCGTCATCGGCGGCAAGGATGCAGACCTGATTTATAAGCATCTGAACTGTGGGGCCTACGCAGAAGACGTCCTCAAGCAGTACGGCGCGGAGATCACACCCTACGGCATGGTCAACCGCGAGGATTTCGGCCCGCTGCACGAGCCAATTCCGGAACAGAAGCAGGAGCAGACACAGGAACCGCAGATGGGGATGTAAAAAGCGCCTGCCGAAGCAGACGCTCGTCTTATTTCCGTATTTCCATCAGCCGTTCCACCGGAACGCCGAGAACCTCCGACACATCCAGAAGCAGACCGACCGTTGGCTTGCAGACGGCGGTTTCCACGCGCTGCAAATGATTGCGCGAATAGCCCGCCATCTCGGAAAGCTGATCCTGCGTCAGCCCCTGCTCTTTGCGGTATCGCATGATATTCAACCCGATCTGGATGTAATCCTTATAGTGCTTATCCATGACGCACCTCCCTGCTGCCTCTATTTTACGAGAGATGCCTATAGTATTCGTCGATATACTTTGCGCAAATACGCGGACTATGTTGTATTTTGGAGAAAATCATGGTAAAATACCACACAGAACGAGTATATACCGAACTTGTGTGGTGAAAGAGCATGATGAGCAACGAATTTGAAAAGGCGCTGGACGCTTTTCTGGAGGGAGCCGAGGCAGATGAAGCGCATCAGGCGCTCTATGACATCATCCGCGCTGCGTTCCTTGCCGGATGGCGCTCGGCTGGCGGTGATCCGCCGCAGGAGCAGCGAATCTTTGAACTGATTCCGGGCGGCAAGCCGCCTGAACCATCTGAATAACGAATGGACAAAAGGGCCGATTTCCGGGTAGAGGAAAGCCGCCCTTCTTTTTTTGCGCTCTTTTCCGGGAAATCGGCCCGGAAAGGACTTTTATGAATGACGAAGAACTGCGCACATATCTCAAGCACTTCTGCTTCGGGCGCGAACACCAGATCTGCAGTCGCGACCTCATCCGGCAGAAGAATCTCCGCGAGAGCGACCTCCGAAAGAAGGTCAACCGCCTGCGGCGCAAGGCCGTTCCCATCGCCAGCAGCCGTGAGGGATATTTTTACGCCAGCAACGCGGCAGAGTTATATTCAACGATTCGGCAGCTCAAGGAAATGCGTGCCGGTCTGGATGCGGCAATTTGCGGCTTGGAGCAGGCAATGGAGAAATTCTCGGAAGCCTCGGACGGGGGTGACCGGGATCGCTAGACCGTTTATCCCCTGGATCGGCAGCAAGGAAAAGCTGATCCCATACATCTGGCAGGTGTTCCCGCCAAGCCCGAAGCTGTACTTGGAGCCGTTCGGCGGAGGCGGCGCACTTTTGCTCGGTATGCAGCCCAAGGTCAGCCGCATGGACATTTACAATGATTTCAACTGCGACCTTGTAAACCTGTTCCTCTGCGCGAGGGAATGCACCATTCAGTTAGTGCAGGAGCTGAAATTCCTGCCGCTCCATTCGAGGGCCGAATTTGACCTTCTAAAAGAGTTCATGAAGCACAAGGAGCTTTTGCAGCAGCGAATTGCAGACGAGCGAAACGCCGTGATGGAGTGCTTCAGCGGCGAGGAACGGGAAGAACTTTTGGAAATTCTGCGGGAGCGAAGCTGCCTGTTTGATGTGCAGCGGGCGGCGGCGTATTACAAGGTCTGCCGTGGCAGCTTCAGCGGCACGACTACGTCCTTCGGGGTCAAGCCGAACAACCTGACGAATTTTCTTTATCTTTTCGACGATGCCTCCAAGCGGTTGCAGGATGTGGTCATTGAGAACAAAGACTGTCTGGAAATCATCCGCGAACGCGATGGGCCGGACAGCCTGATTTACTGCGATCCACCGTATTTTGAAGCGGAGAAGCTGTACGAAGTCGGTTTTCCAAGGGAGAAGCACATCGAGCTGAAACAGATTCTCGCCGACTGCGTGGGCTACATCGTTGTGTCATATAACGATTGTCCGTTTATCCGCTGCCTCTACGAAGATTTTTACATTTTAGCGTTCCGCAGAAATAATCCGCTGTCGCAGAAGAAAAATGCCACCTACGGCGAACTCATCATCACGAACTACGATCCGCGCCCATACTTGCAGCCGCAGGTCAGTATGTTCCCGGCCGAGATCGAGAACGGCGATCTGGTGCTGGTGCATGAACCCTCCTGCGGGTCACTGCGGGAACGAAACTTGGAAAGGAAGAAGAACGATGAAGAAAACCACAACACGCCTTCGTCTTGAGGTGGAAGTTCCACCGGATACCGCCGAGCGCTGCGCTCTGGCGGCCATGGCGCCCATGACGGCGCTCTCGGTCGGCAGACGGAGCATTCTGCTGACCAGCCGCCAGATGAGCGCTGCGGCGGTGCTGGATACGCTCACCATGCTGGACCACGCACAGGAGGCGCTGTTTTCCGCACTGGAGGAAGCCTGCGGGAGCTGCGATCCTCTCTGCGAGGAATCCGCGTATCCAGACGAGAACGCGGAAGCGATACTGCAAACCGTCCCCGCAGAGCTGCTTCAGAAGTTCCGTGAACGCGGCCTTTGTATGCGCCAGCTCACGCGGCACTTGAAAAAAGGAGATGCAGTTTATGGAGCATAAGGGAGAAAGCGTATGGCGTATGTAAAAGCACCCATTCCATCCGAGGTCTACCACCTGACAAAGAAAGTAAATCTGGACAGCATTCTGGATGACGGCATGATCCGGCGCTTTGATGATACGGAATGCTGGTTCTGTGAAAGCCTTGCAAAAATGAAAGCATACATGGAGCAAACAGTTCTTTGCGAAGGCAAGCCGTATTACGGCGCTGGCGGTCAGCTCTGCCGTTATCCGAAATTCGAGCCGGATGAGCACATCATCCTG
>ERZ779876.1232-NODE-1232-length-22966-cov-17.613024_pt1 | contig 22966 bp, 18 predicted proteins | sample MGYA00511068_ERZ779876 | MGnify/ENA primary metagenome ERZ779876 (study PRJEB29588, sample SAMEA1970858) | human gut metagenome | biome: human gut; feature: human-associated habitat; material: faeces | place: Denmark | collected 2008/2010 ...
TGGCGATCTCGTCCCGCCGGTCAAAGGTGGTAAGCTTGATGGTATTGGAAATGATGAACACGGACACGATCAGCAGAATGACAATGAGCGTCACGCTGATAACGCTGGCCACATTGCGGGCTGTGATAAATCCGGCGGAGATAGCCTCGTCCGCCCGCACCTTGGCAATGCCGTCCACCTGGCGCAGGGCCTCCACGGTTTCGGACAACAGAGCATCGTCCTGCAAATGAATGACAAAGCGGTGGCGGAAGATACTCGGATCCAGGTTTGCGTAGAGATCGTTTTCATCGTACTGGGCCACATAGCTATCCCGGGCCTGCTCCCGGGACACAAAGGTAGCGTCGGCCACATTGGGCACCGCCTCCACCTTGCTCTGCAGTGCCCGAGCGTCCTCATCAGACAGTGTCTCGTCAATAAACGCCAAAATGGCATTCTCCTTCTGCAGGTTTTTCAGGTTATAATCCGCATTGTAGGCCACCAAGGAGAATGTGCCCATAATGAGCAGACACGCCACGGTGATGCCGATGGCTGCAAAGGACATGAACCCGTGGGAGAACATATTCCGGCTGCCCTCCCGGAAGAAATATCCGAAATTACCCTTCATTTGACCACCTCATACCGTCCCATACCGTCGCCGGCCACCATACCGTCGTTAATGGTGATTACGCGCTTATCAAAGTGGTTCACCAGGCCCTTTTCGTGAGTGACCACCACCACGGTGGTGCCCAGGGCATTGATCCGCTCCAACAGGGTCATGATCTCCAGGGAGCGGGCGGGATCCAGGTTACCGGTAGGCTCATCGGCTACGATAGTGCTGGGATTATTGACCAGCGCCCGGGCAATGGCCACCCGCTGCTGCTCGCCGCCGGAGAGCTGGGCGGGGAAGTTCTGCATCCGCTCGCCGAGGCCGACCTGCCGCAGCACCTCGTCCGCCGGGATGGGGTCCTTGCAGAGCTGGCCCGCGATCTGCACGTTTTCCAGCGCCGTCATATTGGGCAGCAGATTATAAAACTGGAACACAAAGCCGACCTCATGGCGGCGGTAGGTCGTCAGCCGTTTGCGGTCAAACCCCGACACATCCTCGCCCGCCAGCAGCACATGGCCGCTCGTCAGCCGGTCCATGCCTCCGAGAATGTTTAAAAGCGTCGTCTTGCCCGCGCCGGACTGCCCGACGATCACGCAGATCTCCCCCTCTGCGATCGTAAACGAGGCATCCTTCAGCGCGTCGATGCACACATCGCCCATCCGATAGGTCTTGCAGACATGATCGAACAACACAAAATTCTGCACACAGAACCCCTCCTGTATTTTTTCTAAATGTATATTATGGCATACTGTTTTCTGTTTTGCTTGAATAATCCATGAACGCCGGGCTTGAAAATACTTTTTCTTGCTTTTGCCGCACATCAATGTTACTATTAAATTATAAAAAACGATAGGGAAGCTCTGATTCAATGACCGAGAGCATTCGGCGAGAGATTTTGGCCCAAGACATCGGATCAGAGGTTCCATAACAGGAAAAGGAGCGGTCCTTTTGGCAAAACAGATCACGCGGATCGTGCTGACCGGCGGGCCTGCCGCGGGCAAGACGACGCTTATCAGCCGCATTCTCAAGGAATTCAAGCAGGACGAGGGCTGGAAGGTCATTACCATCCCTGAAACTGCGACGGAGCTGATCTCCGGCTTCGGCATCAAGCCCTTCGGCGGGTGCGTGTCCATGCTGGATTTTCAGGATTTTGTCGTTTCCGACCAGCTGCACAAGGAGCAGCTGGCGCTCAAGGCGGCACAGATGGTGCCGGAGGAGCACGTCATCGTGCTGTACGACCGCGCGCTCTTCGATGACAAGGCCTATATCTCCGACGAGGAGTTCCGGCAGGTGCTCGCGCGCTTCGGCCTGACCGAGCAGCAGGCGCTTTCCCACTACGATACCGTCCTGCACCTCGTCTCCTGCGCCAAGGGCGCGGAGTTTGCCTATAATTTCGGCAACGAGGCGCGCTACGAGCCGCTGGAGCTTGCGCGGGAAAAGGACGATCTGACGCTGCGCGCATGGCGTGCGCACCCGAATCTGCACGTGATCGACAATTCCGTCGATTTTGAGGACAAGATCGCGCGCGGCCTGCGCGCCGTCTATGAAGCGCTCGGCAGGCCCACGCAGCAGGAGGTCTGGCACAAGTATCTCATCGCGCTGCCCACGCTCCAGACGCTCGAGCAGACGTATCACGCCGCCAGCATCGACATGATGCAGACCTATCTGACCCGCGCCAACCCCAACATCGTCCGCCGCGTCCGCCAGCAGAAAAACGGCGGGGATTATCTCTATTTCTACACGGAAAAGCGCACGACCGGCTCCGGCCAGTGGGAGACGGAAAAGCCGATCTCCGAAAAGGAATACATCCGTTATCTCATGGAAGGCGACACGAGCCTGCACACCGTCCACAAGACGAAGTACCGCTTCGTATATAACGGCTGCCGGTTCGAGATTGATGTCTACCCGTTCTCGCAGGACCGGGCCATCATGCGTGCCGCATTGCCGGAAAATGCCCCCGTGCTTACCGCGCCGCCCGAGATCACCGTCCTGCGCGAGGTCACCGGCGACCCCGCCTACAAAAACCGCCAGCTGGCGAAAAATCAGAGACTGTAAAAGCTGCCGCCCGCGTTCAGTTCCATCGAACGCGGGCGGTGTGTTTTGTGAAAGGGGCGTTCCGGTGTGCCTCCGGCGGCCCATTCTTTTCCGTCTTGCCGGAAAAGAATGGGAAGAAAAGGGGCGCTGGTTACGGTTTGGTGCGTCCTGCGGGCGGACAGAGTCGTCCGCCACTACGGCGCTGCATCAAAAATTCTGAGCTGCATCAAGCTTTGCGGGAAAAGTCCAGAAAAACCAAAGGGGTTTTTCTGGTCGGTTCAAGGGGGGCCGGGGGGAAATCGAAATCTCCCCGGACTCGTTTTCTTTTCCCAATCTTTTCTTTTGGAGAAGCAAAAGAAAATGCTGGACAGCAGCTGCTGATTTTTAATACGAGTTCTTACTTTGCCGTGCGTCTCAAAATGCTGCGGCTTTTCGTTTATTCCACGCCGGTGACTTCGTAATCCTGCGCTTCGACGGCAGCCTTGAGCGTCTCATTCGAAACATCCTTCGTGAGCGTGACGACGGCGGTGCCGTTGTTGTGATCCGCGACTGCGGAAGCAACGCCGTCCACGGCTTCGAGCGCCTTTTTGACGCGCGCTTCGCAGTGGCCGCACATCATGCCCTTTACGTGTAATGTCTTTGTCATACCAGTTTCCTCCTTATTTTGTTCTGCCAGATGAATTTCCGGCATGGGTTTTCCTTTGTGATCGTGTTTGGCGCTGTAGAGTTTGCACAGGTTCAGCCGCAGCGCGTTCGACACCACGCAGAAGCTGGACAGGCTCATGGCCGCCGCGCCGTACATCGGATTGAGCGTCAGACCCAGCCCGACGAACACGCCCGCAGCTAGCGGGATGCCGATGACGTTGTAAATAAACGCCCAGAACAGGTTCTCGTGGATGTTCCGCAGCGCCGCACGGCTGAGACGGATGGCGGCGGCGACATCGAGCAGCGTGCTCTTCATAAGCACCACGTCCGCCGCGTCGATGGCGACGTCGGCTCCCGCGCCGATGGCAATGCCTGTGTCGGCGGCGGTAAGGGCGGGGGCGTCGTTGATGCCGTCGCCGACCATGGCGACGGGGCCGTATTTCTGAAGCTCACGCACGACAGCCTCCTTGCCGCCCGGCAGAACGCCCGCGACTACATCGTCCACGCCCGCAAGCCTGCCGATGGCGTCGGCTGTGCGCTGGTTATCGCCCGTCAGCATCACGACGCGGATGCCCATGCCGCGCAGCTGCCGGATGGCCTCCGGGCTTTCCGGCTTGATGGCGTCCGCCACGGCGATGAGGCCGAGGAGCTTTCCGTTTTTCGCAAACAGCAGCGGCGTTTTGCCGGACTGGGAAAGCGCATCCGCCTGCTTTTGAATTTCCTGCGGCAGTGCAAGCTGCGAAGCCATATATTTGACGCTGCCGCCGAGCAGCTGCGCGCCCAGTACCGTCGCGGTCAGGCCGCTACCGGTGATGGCGGCGAACTTCTCCGCCGCTTCGGGCTGCAGTTTTTCTTCTTCGCCGCGCTTCATGATCGCTGCGGCCAGCGGATGCTCGCTCTTTGCCTCCAGCGAAACGGCTGCCTGCAAAAGCTCCCGCTCCGTCACGCCGTCCGCCGGGATGAGATCTGTGACCTCAGGCTGGCCGGAGGTGATGGTGCCGGTCTTGTCAAGGGCGACGATGCGCGTCCGACCCGTATGCTCCAGACTCGCCGCCGTTTTGAACAGAATGCCGTTTTTCGCGCCCACGCCGCTGCCGACCATGATGGCGACCGGCGTGGCAAGGCCCAGCGCACACGGGCAGCTGATGACCAGCACGGAAATGCCCCGCGCAAGCGCAAAGGAGAATTCCCGGCCCAGCAGCAGCCAGACGATTGTTGTGACAAGCGCGATGGAGATGACCGCCGGGACGAACACACCCGCAACCTTGTCCGCCGTTTTGGCAATCGGCGCTTTCGTCGCCGCCGCGTCGGAAACCATGCGGATGATCTGGCTGAGCGTGGTATCCTCGCCGACGCGGGTGGCCTCGCAGCGGAGGAAGCCCGAGCAGTTGACCGTCGCGGCGGAAACGCCGTCGCCGGGGGCTTTATCGACCGGGACGCTCTCGCCGGTCAGCGCCGCTTCGTTGACGGCGCTCGCGCCGTCCAGCACAATGCCGTCGACCGGGATGCTCTGGCCCGGACGGACGACGAACACGTCGCCCTTGCGGACCTGCGCGGCGGGGATTTTAACCTCTTTGCCGTCACGGATGACCGTTGCCGTCTCCGGTGCGAGGGCCATGAGGCTCTTGAGCGCGTCCGTGGTCCTGCCCTTGGAGTGCGCCTCAAGCAGCTTGCCGACGGTGATGAGCGTGAGGATCATGGCGGCGGACTCAAAATAAAATTCGTCCATATACGCCATGGCGGCTTCGCTGCCGCCGTGCAGCTGCGCGTCCGTCATGGCAAACAGCGCGTAGACGCTCCACCCGTAGGACGCCGCCGCGCCGAGCGAGACGAGCGTGTCCATGTTCGGCGAGCCGCGCAGCAGGCTCTTGGTGCCGCTCACGAAGAACTCCTGATTGATGACCATGACGATCCCGGCCAGCAGCAGCTGGACAAGGCCCATGGCGACGTGGTTGCCGTCAAACCAGCCTGGCAGCGGCCAGCCCCACATCATGTGGCCCATCGAGAAATACATCAGAATGAGCAAAAATGCGACAGAGGCGATCAGCCGCTTTTTAAGATGCGGCGTCTGCCTGTCCTCCAGTGCGCTTGCGTCCGCCGCAGGAGCGGCTTCCTGCCCGCGCACAGACGCGCCGTAGCCCGCGTCCTCGACGGCATTGATGATGGCGGCAGGCTCCGCCGTACCCTCGACGCCCATCGAGTTTGTGAGCAGGCTCACGGCGCAGGACGTAACGCCCGGGACCTTTTTGACCGCCTTTTCCACACTTGCGCTGCACGCGGCGCAGTGCATGCCGGTCACGGTATATTGCTGCATGAAAATCCCTCCTTGGGAGCAAATTACTTCATTAGCTTTTGCAGAGTTGCCGCCAGTTCATCTACGATCTCTTCATGGCCGTTTTTCAAATCCCGCGTCACGCACGTGCGCAGATGCTCGGCCAGAAGCTCGCGGTTGAAGGCGTTGATGGCGGCGTTGACGGCAGCAGACTGCGTCAGCACGTCGTTGCAGTAGGCGTCGGCCTCGACCATCGCCTGCAGGCCGCGCACCTGTCCTTCAATGCGGCGCAGGCGGTTCAGAAGCTTCTTTTTCTCCTCCTGCGCGCGCAGTGTATGCTTTTCGCAGCAGGAACATCGCTTGGGTTCCGGCATGGGCCAGCCTCCTTTTATCTCAGATACCCCATCGGGGTATCTTGACTATATACCCTGACGGGGTATTTGTCAAGCGTAAATTTACAGGGCTTCCTGTAGGGGCCGATGCCTACTCGGCCCGTTGGGAAACTGCGAATTCGCAGTAGATTTCCGTAAAAGTCGGTGCGTTCTGCGGGCGGACAGAGTCGTTGGCCCCTACAGGGAGCGGAGGGGTATTGTAGGGGCCGACGACTCTGTCGGTCCAATAAATGTGACGAATTCGCCGAAGATTCCAGTAAAAATGGTGTGTTCTGCCGGGCCGATGCGATGCCCGCAGGCTAGTTTCGAGGCGCAACCGCGCTTTGCGCGGCTCTTAGCGCCGAAGATGGGCATCGGCCCCTACAAAGCTCCCACGCCGGTGTCACCCCATCTTACAAAACTGTAAGACGCGCCGGGAAAAGTGTAAGCCAAATCGATAGCGCTTTTCCGTGCGGCGCGGTATACTGGGGACAGAAATCAACACAGGAGGCATTTTCATCATGCAGATTCTCGAAGTAAACGGACTGCGCAAGGTCTACACGACGCGCTTTGGCGGCGCGTCGGTCGAGGCGCTCAAAAATATCAATTTCAGCGTGGAAAACGGGGAATATGTCGCCATCATGGGCGAATCCGGCTCCGGCAAGACGACGCTTTTAAACATTCTGGCCGGGCTTGACAAGCCGACCTCCGGCTCTGTCCTGCTGGACGGCAAGGACCTTGCCTCCATCAGGGAAGCCGACCGCGCGGCCTTCCGCCGCGACCATCTGGGCTTCGTATTTCAGGAATTCAATCTGCTCGACACGTTCTCGGTCGAGGACAATATCTATCTGCCGCTCGTACTGGCGGGCGTGCCGCAGAAGGAACTCTCCGTGCGGCTCGAACCCATCGCGGCTCGGCTCGGCATTACGGAGCTGCTGAAAAAGTACCCGTATGAAATTTCCGGCGGCCAGAAGCAGCGCGCGGCCGTCGCCCGCGCGATCATCACGAATCCTCGGCTTTTGCTTGCCGACGAGCCGACCGGCGCGCTGGACTCCAAGGCGACGGACGAGCTGCTGCGCGTGTTCTCCGACATCAGCCGCAGCGGCCAGACGATCCTGATGGTCACGCACTCCGTCCGTGCGGCCAGCCGCGCCGGACGCGTCCTCTTCATCAAGGACGGCGAGGTCTATCACCAGCTCTATCGCGGCAATCTCACCGACGATCAGCTCTACCAGAAGATCACCGACGCGCTGACCGTTCTGCAGGCAGGGGGCGAGCAGGCATGACACACAAGCTCTATCCGCGCCTTGCCTGGCAGGGCATCACGAAAAACAAACGGCTGTATCTGCCGTTCCTGCTGACCTGCGTCGGCATGGTCACGATGACGTACATTCTGCTGTCGCTTGCCTCCTCCCCCATCCTCAAGACCTTTCCGGGCGGAGACACCATGCCCATGATTCTCGGCATGGGCAGCTTTGTCATGGCGGCGTTCGCCGTGCTGTTCCTGTTCTACACGAATTCCTTCCTTATCCGCCGCCGGAACCGCGAGTTTGGTCTTTACAACATTCTCGGCATGGGCAAGGGGAATCTGGCAAAGGTTCTGGCGTGGGAAACGGTCATTATGGCGCTCATTGCCATTGTGGGCGGCGAGGTGCTGGGCATTGCGCTCGGAAAGCTCTTTGAGCTGCTGCTCGTCAATATCGTGGACGGCACCGTACAGATGCAGTTTACCGTCTCCGTTCCGGCCACGACCATGACGACGATCCTGTATCTCGCCATCTTCGCGCTTTTGTTCCTGCGCTCGCTGGTGACGGTCTGCAAGACGAACGCGGCGGCGCTTCTGCGCAGCGAAGCCTGCGGCGAAAAGCCGCCGAAGGCGAACTGGGTGTTCGGCCTCGCTGGCTTTCTGATCCTCGGCGCGGCATATTATATTGCCGTGACGATCAAGCAGCCGCTGACGGCGCTGGCGGTGTTCTTTATCGCCGTTCTGATGGTCATCACGGCGACATATCTGATCTTTATCTCCGGCTCCGTGGTGCTGTGCCGCGCGCTGCAGAAGAATAAGCGGTATTATTATCAGAAAAACCATTTTATTTCCGTCTCGTCCATGGCTTACCGTATGAAGCGCAACGGCGCGGGACTGGCCTCGATCTGTATTCTTGCCACGATGGTGCTCGTTATGCTTTCATCGACGACGTGCCTCTATTTCGGCAAGGAGGATGCGCTGCGCACACGCTATCCGAGCGATCTTTCTGTTGAACTGCGCTTTGCCAAGGACGAGGGCGGTATGGATGAAGCAAACATCGCCATCGCGCGCGGCATGATCGAGGACGTTATCAAACAGGACGGACTTGACGTGCAGGGGCAGTTCGATATCCGCAGCGCATGGTTCTCCGGTCTTCTCACGGGCAATACTTTCTCCCGCGCCGAAGAGAGCACGCTCATGGATTATGAGCGCGCGGTCGATCTGACAATCCTGCCGCTGGAGGACTATACCCGCATGACAGGCGAAGACCTGACGCTGGCGCCGGGCGAGGCGTATTTCTGCTGCCCGCGCATGGCCTACACACAGCCGGATATCCGCATCGGCGAACTGACCTATCAGATCAAGGGCCAGCTGCCAAGCTTCGGTGGCTTCGGCGCGGACAGCGCAAACATCACGACGACGATCTATCTCATCGTCCCGGATTTTGACGCAGCGGTGAACGCGCTGCGGACGCAGAACACCCGCTATCCGGTCGTCGTAAGCTGGCAGTATTCGTTTGATTCCGGCAGCCCGGATGAAGCGCAGATCGCGTTTCTCCGCGATATGATGGGGACGTTTGCCGATAACAGGGAAGGGCTGGTCTACGCGTCGTACACGGTGGAATCCATCGCGTCCAACCGTGAAGATTTTGTCGGCACCTATGGAAGCCTCTTTTTCCTCGCGATCCTGCTGAGCATCGTGTTCCTTGCAGCCGCTGTGCTGATCCTGTACTACAAGCAGATCTCCGAGGGCTATGAGGATCAGGCCCGGTTCGAGATCATGCAGCGCGTCGGCATGACGAAGACGGATATCCGCAAGTCCATCAACTCGCAGCTGCTGCTGGTATTCTTCCTGCCGCTCTTGTTTGCGGGGCTGCATCTGGGCTTTGCGTTCCCGTTTGTCCATAAAATGCTGATGCTGTTCAACCTCACAAATCTGAAGCTGCTCATCGGCACGACGGTCGTCACCTTCGCCATCTATGCGGTTTTCTACACGCTTGTCTACCGCATCACATCCAATTCGTATTATTCCATCGTCGCAGGCGCAAAGGAGGAAGCAGCATGATCCGGTTTTTGCTCCGTCTTGTTCTGGTGCTGGTCCTGATCGCGGCGCTGCTGGTCGGCATGACCTGCTGTGCGGCAAAGGCCGTGTTCGGCAGCTGCGCGGAGGTCGGCGTGCAGCAGACCGTCCGCAATCTGGAGGACTTCTTCCTCTGGCTGCGCGACGTGTGGACGCTTGCACGGGAGAAATTAGAGCTATGCGCAGTGATTCGATAAAAAAAGCAAAGGACGGCGTTTCCGGCGGCGTGTTCTATCTGGGGCTGGCCGTGATCGGTGTGCTGGCCATCCCGGCGGCAGTCCTGCTGGGGCTGATCGCGGGCGTGTGGACGCTGACGGACAGGCTGACGGCGTTTTTATCCGAAAAGCATTGACGTTTCCGCGCAATTCGGGTATCCTAGCGGCAGGAGGGATGAATATGACCGACTGTACGTCCTGCGGAGGCTGCGCGGGCGGCTGCGGCGGGTGCAGGAGCCACGTGCTGCTGCTGACGGAGCCGGAGCTTCGGCTGCTGCGGCAGTTTGCCGAGCTGGCGTTCCTGCCTGCCGCCTGCACGAGAACGGACGAAACGCCCGTGTATCTGGACGGCTCCGAAAACCGCGCGCAGACCAGCGCGGCGATCCTCGCCTTACAGATCAAGCGGCTCGTTTCCGTGGATTTCGCCCTGCCCCTGAAAGGCTTTGACTACACAGGCTACGAAGCCTGGCCCATCCGCGGCAGCATGGCCCTGACCGCCGCCGGTCAGGAGGCGCTCGACTCTCTGGATATCCAGGGCTGCGGCGAATAACAGACCGCCGGGAGAAGGCAGCTGCCTTCCCCCGGCGTGCGTCCGCTTTTCTGTTCCAAAACGGGACTTTCTTGACAATCCGAATATGCCGCACTATAAGCAGCATATACCCCTTACCGTATGGAAGTGCAAGCCATGAAGCAATGCATGGATGCAGACAATCTGCATCGGCGTTTGAAAAAAATCATCGGGCAGGTACAGGCCATCGACCGCATGGTGGATGAAGACGTGCCCTGCGAGGATATTCTCTCCCAGATCAACGCGGCCAAGTCGGCTCTGAACGGCTGTGGAAAGGTCGTTTTGGAGGGCCATATCCAGCACTGCGTCCGCGACGGCATCCAGCACGGCGACGCGGACAAAACCATCGAAAGCTTCACCAAGGCCGTGGAGCGCTTTGCGAATATGCAGTAACCATTACACGCTTCCGAAAAGTCAGCCGTATGGGCTGACTTTTTTCTTTATACAAAAAAATCAACGGCCCGGATGCTTCTGAAGCATCCGGGCCGTTGGTTTATGAAGCAGTTCAAAGCGCCTCGACGGCGGCGCGGACCTCATCCATCAGGGGGATGGACGCTGCTGCGCCGGGGCGGGTGACGGAGATGGCGGAGGCCATGGACGCATACTGCATGGCCGTCTGCCGTTCCATGCCCTGCGCGAGGCAGCCGACGAAATAGCCCATGAACGTATCGCCCGCGCCGGTCGTGTCGACGGCCTTGACCGGGTACGCACACTGCCGGACCTCCGTGCCGTCCTTCCAGCTGACGGATCCCTCAGACCCGAGCGTCAGCAGAATGCCAAGCGACGGATAGCGCTGCTTGAGCGTCTCATAGCCCGCCTGCGCATCGCCGCAGCCCGCCATGGCCGCGCATTCGATCTCGTTCACGACCAGCCAGTCGACGCCGGAAAGATCGGCGTTTAAAAGCTCGTCCGAAATGGGCGACGCGTTCAGCACAACGCGCAGACCGCGCCGGGCGGCGGCGCGCAGCAGATAGGTCAGATTGGCGATCTCGTTCTGCAGCAGCAGATAATCCCCGGCGTTCAGCTGCATGAGCACCTCGTCGATCTCCTGCGGCGTGACCGCCTGATTGGAGCCGCCGTAGAGGAAAATGCAGTTCTGGCCGTCCGGCTGGACCTGAATGACGGCGTGGCCCTGCGGAACGTCGGTATGCTTCAGATAGCGCAGATCGACGCCGCTGCCGGACAGCAGCTCTGCCAGCCGTGTGCCCTCCGGGCCGAGCAGACCCGCGTGATGCACCTTCTGCCCGCTGCGTGAAACGGCGATGGACTGGTTCAGCCCCTTGCCGCCCGCGTTTTGGGTATAGCTTTTTGTGTGGATCGTCTCGCCCGCGCGGCAGAAATGGTCGACGGCGTAGACGTGATCGATATTCAGAGAGCCAAAATTGACGACGTTCATCGGATGAACCTCCATCGTTGGAATTTCCTATATCATATCCGCTCCGCAGACCGGTTGTCAAGCCTTGCGCGGGTCGAGATAGACGGACGGGTGCTTTTTGCACGTTGCAAGGCTCACGAGCACGAGCGCCAGCGCACAGGCGATCGCCCCCGGCACTGTCGCGCCGAGGCCGAACGGCTGGCCCAACAGCTTCCACGCGATCGTGACCGTAAAGCCCGCCGCCATACCGGACAGAACGCCTGCCTTCGTCGCCTTTTTCCAATAGAGCGCGGCGAACGCTGGAAGTCCCGCCGCAGCGGCATAGAAGCTCCAAGCGAACATGAGGATGTTATACGCGTTTTTGATGTACAGCGCGATCAGCAGCGCGCCCAGCGGCAGTACGACGGCGAACACGCGCGTGAGCCGCAGCTCCTTCCTTTCCGGCGTATCCGGCCGGAATACCTTGTAGATATCATGCACGCACGTCTGCACGGAGACGATGAGATAGCTGTCCGCCGTGGACATGATGACGGACAGAATGCCCGCCAGTGCGAGGCCCGTCAGGCCGACCGGGAGGATTTCAATCGCCAGCGCCGGAACGACCGCGTCGGTCGAGCCGTAGGCCGCGATCTTCTCCGCCGGGACGAGCTGATGCGCGACCACGCCCATGAACCATACCAGCGGGATCGTCAGCCCGTAGGCAAGCGTGCCGAGGAACAGGCCCTCCTTGGCGGATCTGCGGTTCTTTGCCGCGAACGCCCGCTGCCACATCTCCGCGCCGGCCAGCGTGAAGACAAAATAGGTGATGATATCGCCGACGATGCCGCCGTCGATGTACGGCTTTGCCAGCTCCGGCGCCAGATTCTGCACAAAATTGCCGATCCCGCCGAGCTTGACGAGCGACGAGGCCGGGATCAGGATATACACGAACAGGATCAGCATGACAAACTGGAACACGTCCGTATAAATGACGCCGAACAGGCCGGACGTGGCCGTGTAGATGATAAATACCGCGCAGGCGATGAGCGCGCCCAGCTCATAGGAAATGCCGATCTCGCCGCCGAGCATATTGATGATCGTGGCTGTCGCCGTGACCTGCGAGGCGACCGTGCCCATCATGGTGAACGCAATGAGGCAGCCCAGCACGACTTTGGCCGTTTTTCCGAAGCGCTGCTCAAACAGGTCCGGGATGGATGTGACGCCGAACTTTGTGCCGACGTCCGAGATGCGCCCGGCGAGGCCGGAAAAGATGAACATCCCAAGCAGGTACGGCAGCGCCGTCATGATGGCCTTGAAGCCGCTTGAATACGCGACGCCCGCACGCCCCATCAGGCCGCTGCCGCCGATGATGGTCGCGCAGACGGTGGCCATCAGAACCAGCGGCCCGAAGGAGCGCCCGCCGAGATAATAATCGTCCATGCTCCGGACCTTTTTGACCACCACAAGGCCGATGAGCACCATTGCAATCAGATACGCGCCGATGATCGCCAGATCCAGCGCGTGAAGTTCGTTGTGAACCACGTGTGTCTCCTTTCCTTCCGGCAGGCAGACACCCGCCGGATCATGTTGTTTCTGTTTTGCTGAAGAACCGGGCGACGGCCTCCCGTGCCTCCTGGTCGCCCACAAAGAGAATGCGGTCCCCACCGCGAAGCTCGGCATACGGCCCCGGCGAGACGGTCAGCGCGTCCGCGCGCGCAATGGCGACGACGGTCGCCCCCGTCGCCTGCCAGAAATGGAGCGAGCCGAGGGTCTTTCCCGCGTCCGGCCAGTCCTGCGACACGCGGCAGGAGAAGGTCTTCAGCTGCTCCGCAGCCTGTTCGGGCTGCACGGAATCATCGAGAATGCTGCCGCACAGCTCCGACACCTGCCGCGCCACGGCCTCCTGCTGGGCAAGCAGCGCGCGCAGCCGCTGCTTTTTCTGCCGCAGCTCGTTTTTTTCGCCGACCATCTGCAAATAGCGCTTCGCGTTTTCCGCAGAGCGCACGTACACGCCGCTCTGCTCCTTGACGGTCACGACCTGCATATCGCGCAGCAGCTGCACGGATTTGCGGATCGTTTCGGGGGAAACCTGATACTCCGACGAAAGCTTCGAGCGCCCGGAGAGCTTTTCCCCCTCCGCAAGCTGCCCGTCCGCGATCCGACCGGCCACGGAGACCGCGATTCGCATATATTGCGGGAGTTCCTCATTTTCCATCGCGGAATCCCCTCCTTTTTCCCGGAATAGAACTATTATATCAACTGACAACCTTCTTTTCAAGAAAGATTTTCAGTTTTTTGAATAAAAAAACAAGGCTGCGGAAAAGCAGCCTGAAAAAAGCGGCCGGGGAAGACAGAAAAACTGGCTTCCCCGGTTTTTGATGTGATCAGCAGCCTCAGCTGATGGATACGACGAACTGCCAGACCGGCTCTGCCAGAAAAAAGCCCAGCGCAGCCGAGCAGACGTTGGCGCACAAGCCGCACAGGAACGCGCGGCGCTTTGACCGGCCCCTGAGTGCGGCGCGGTAAATAAACGCCTCCAGCAGCGCGATCACCAGCTCTGCCGGGAAGAAGAGCATGAAATATCCCGGCCCGACGCCATTGTTGACGGCGAACAGCGCGAAATACCCGTGCAGCAGCCCCTGCGTCACGAGATTGACGAGCAGGAACGGCTTCCAGTTTTCTTTCAGCTTGAACCCGAACAGGAGCAGCACCACAAGCTCGATCAGAATCGTCGGCACAAACGTCGCGGCGAATTGCAGCAGATATCCCACGGACTGCAAAGGCGGCTTTGCCGTTTTCGCCGTCCAGTCGACCGTGACGGAGGACTGCAGCGTCCTGCGCGTCAGCACATCCGACAAAAACGTCTCGCCGGAGGCCGTGACCATCAGAATGCGGTATGTCTCCGGAACGCCGTAGTAGCGGAAGCTGTGCAGCATCGCGCCGGAGCCGTCCGGCTCGCCCGTCAGCTCGCCCCAGATGGGTGCGCGCGTGGAACCCTGTGCAATGCAGGCGTGCCAGCCTGACGGAACAGCCGCGCGGAGCGCGGCCAGCAGCGCCGGGTCAAGCTCCCGCTCGTCCAGGTCATAGAGATTTTTCGCCCAGTCGCCCGTGTCCAGCAGATCGAGATAATACTCCTCCTGCGGCGGCTGCTCGACCCGGACGACCAGCTGCGGCTTGGGGCCGAAGTCGGCGAAGACTGCTGTGGTCAGCAGCAGAAGCACGGCGAGCAGGAGCGAAAGTCTTTGCAAGAAGCGTTTCATTTTTTTCTCCTTTGTCAAGTGTTACGTGATGACGAAGCCTCCGTTGACAGGCAGAACCTGCCCGGTGACAAACGCTGCGTCTGCCAGATAGACCATCGCCCGCGCGATGTCCTCCGGCGTGCCCAGCCGCTCGATGGGCGTCTGCTGCCGCAGACCCTCCATAACGCTGGGGTCTACGTGCGCGCACATATCGGTCTGGATGACGCCCGGCGCGACGGCGTTCACGCGGATGCCGGACGGCCCCAGCTCCTGTGCCAGCGCCTTGGTCAGAGCGAGGATCGCGCCCTTCGTCGCCGAATACGCCGCCTCGCACGACGCGCCGATCTGCCCCCACATGGAGCTGACGTTGAGGATACAGCCGGACTGCTGCCGCAGCATATGGGGAAGGGCTGCGCGGATGCAGTAAAACGCGCCGTCGACGTTGACGGCAACCAGCCTGTGCCAGCGTTCGGGTGTGATGGTGTTGATGAGCGCATAATCCGCGATCCCGGCGTTGTTGATGAGAAGATCTGTGCCGGGAAGCTGTGCAAACGCGGCGTTCACCGCCGCCTCGTCCGCAACGTCGCAGCGGACGGCAAGCGCGCCGGTCTCGGCGGCGACAGCCGCCGCCTTTTCGTCTTCCTTTTCATAGAAAAACGCGACCCGGTCACCGCGCGCGGAAAACGCGCGCACGGCTGCGGCCCCGATGCCGCGCGAGCCGCCGGTTATCAGTACAGTGCGTCCGCCCGTCATGCCCGCACCTCCTTCCGCATATCCGCAAAGGCACGGGCAATCCGGAAGCCTGCCGCCTCGTAGATATTGCGTGCCGGGTTGTTTTCCCCCGTGTACAGCGACATGAAATCCGCGCCTGCCGCCGCGTGCCGGTGGCACATCTCGCAGAACACCAGCTTGCCGATGCCGCGCCCCCGGTAGTCCGTCCGGGTGCCGATACCGCAGAAATTGCCGCGTCCGGGCGTTCCGTCCACCGACAGCGGACCGGTATAGGACACGACCAGCCGATCCGCGCCGTGATCCACCGCCACGACAATGGGGCGGTCTGTGTGCGCCAGCACCTGCGCCGCCCAGCCGGGGTTGCGGATATTATCAAACAGCTCCGGCAGCCCCCTGTGGATCGCCGGGTCGTACAGCGTCAGCTCAATGCCGTCTGCGAGCAGTGCCGCACGGCGCTGTGCCAGTGCGGGCGGGTCGGTGTAGCCTGCCAGACGGCGGTGATAGGCGTTCTGCACGGCGAAATCCCGCCAGCCGCGCCGCTTGAGCAGAATGTACAGCCCGGAACCCATATCTACCCCCGGCAGGCAGGGATGCCAGTCGCCGCCTGCATCGGGAATCAGCCACGGCAGGTGGACAGGATTGTGGAACACGACCTCCAGCTTTGTCACGCCGGGACAGGCTGTCAGGATATCCTCCAGCTGTTCCAGCAGGTGCGCACCGATGCCGCGTCGCCGGTAGTCCGGCTCGACGCACAGGAAGGAAAGGTACCCGCAGGCGCGGGAGGCGTCCTCCGCGCCGGATGCAATGCCGACCAATCGGCTGCCGTCCCACGCCGTGACGGTGTGCCGCTCTGCACCCGCAAACCAACCGTCGCTTACCTCACGGCTGACCGGTTCCAAGCAGAGGCTTGCCTGTGCGTAGCCACGGGATATGGTGGGCGCGATGCCGTCCGGCGCTGTGCAGGCGGTATGGTACAGGCGGTGTGCCGCAGCCAGCGTTGCGCTGTCTGTGTCGGTTCTGTATGTGATGCTCATCGGATCGCCTCCTATGCATTTTATGCCTGCATTATAGCATATCGCAGCGGAAAATGCAAGGGGATTTGCATTCCCGAAACCCGGCGGCAATCGGGCACCGCGAAAATAATCCGCCGCCCACTTGCTTTTTTGCCCACACTGTGGTATACTGGTGCCACCATAATAAAACCACCGTATCACAAGGAGGCTTGCTCATGGATACTGCAACATTCGTTCCCTTCGAACAGACCGAACTGACAGACGGGTTCTGGCTTGACCGGTATGAACTGAACCGGCGCGTATCAATCGAAAACGTGCGCCGCCGCTTTGAGGACAGCGGGCGCTTTGATGCCATGCGCTTCAATTTCCTGAAGAACGGACGGCGTCCGCATATTTTCTTTGACTCGGATGTCGCCAAATGGATGGAGGCAGTCGCTTATCTGGCTGTCAAGGACCCAGAGGGAATGCAGGAGCATCTCGCCCTCTGCGAGCAGCTGATCGCCTGCATGGAGGCGGCACAGCGCCCGGACGGCTATCTGAACTCCACCCATCAGCAGCTGATGCCGGAACAGATCTTCCGGGTGCGGGGAAACCATGAGCTGTACTGCGCCGGTCACCTGATCGAGGCGGCGATTGCCTACCACAGAGCGACCGGGCGGGACAGATTCCTGAAGATTATGGAGCGCTACTGCGAATGCATCCGCCGGGCGTTCATCACGGAGCGGACAGCCGCCTTCACCACGCCGGGGCATGAGGAAATCGAGCTGGCGCTGATCGCCCTGTACCGTCACACCGGCAACGCAACCTACCTGGACATGGCGCGCTTCTTCCTCACGGAACGCGGGCTGGCTTCCAACGACGCGGATGTGTATGTCGGAAACCGCCCCGGCACGCAGGATGACACCGACATCCGGCATCTGCACGAGGCAAACGGGCACTGCGTGCGGGCGCTGTACTTCTACTGCGGCATTGCGGATCTGGCGGCGGAAACCGGGGACGCACTGCTTCTGGACAACCTGCGCGATGTGTTTACGGACATCAGCAGGCGGAAAATGTACCTGACAGGCGGCGTCGGCTCGACGTACCGCACCGAGAGCTTCACGGCAGCCTATGACCTGCCCAACCGGACGGCATACAGTGAGAGCTGTGCCGCCATCGCGCTGGTCCTGTTTGCCGCCCGGATGCGTCAGATCGACCGCAACACACGCTACGGGGACGTGGCGGAGCGCGTCCTGTACAACGCACTGCTGTCCGCCACGTCGCTGGATGGGCGATCCTTCTTCTACGAGAACCCGCTGGAGATCGCGCTCTGCGAGTACGGGCGCGAGGTATCGGTGCCGGAGAACGCAAGGGAGCATCTGCCGATTCCGGAGCGGCTGGAGGTGTTCGGCTGCTCCTGCTGCCCGCCCAACATCAACCGCTTTTTCGGAAAATTCGGCAGCTTCCTCGCCCTGGTAGAGGAGGGGCACCTGACGCTGGAGCAGTACGTGTCGGCGGTATTCCGCACGCCCTTCGGCTCCGTCCGCGTCCGGGAGGCGTATGCCACCGCCGGAACCGTGACGGTGGAAGCGGACGGGTACGCATCCGATGTGCTGGTGGCGCGGATCCCTGCGTGGAGCGGCGCATGGACAGCCATGCTGAACGGGAAGCCGGTCACGCCCACCGTGCAGGATGGGTACGCGTATTTCCCGGTGCCGTCCCGGTTCACGCTGGAGCTGGATTTCGGCATCGCACCGGTCTTTGTGACAGCCGATCCGCGCGTGCGGGCGGATGCCGGTCGCGTAGCACTGACGTACGGTCCGGTTGTCTGCTGCCTGGAGGGCGCGGACAACGGGGCGGATATCTGGCAGATGTCGGTTGATCCGGCGGATATCAGCCGGGCAGAGGTCAGCCGGGACGGGCTGACCGGGCTTTGCACCGTCCGGATGCCGGCATACCGGGACGGGGAACCGTCCGGCGATGGGCAGGCGTGCCTGTACCGCCCGGCGGAGCCGTCGCAGACGAAGCGCGTGACCGCCACCTTCATCCCTTACTTTGCATTTGCCAACCGGGGAAAATCGGACATGGCGGTGTGGATCCGCAGGCACTGAGCGCGACTGCCGGTCGGATGCACTTTTTACAGAAAATTCAACAAGAATCCACATAATCCGCCGGATAATCAGCCGCCGCCGGTGTATAATAGGTTGTAACGGTGCCCTTCAGGGCACAGCACTTTCCGTCACAAGGGGGACTTTCCGTATGCAGAACCCGAAACTCACTGCCGACCAGGTACGCGACAACCTGGAGGTCAAGCTGGCGCGTTACTTCGGTTGTACCGCCGCCGAGGCGACCAATGACCAGATGTACAAAGCCACCGCCATGACTGTCCGGGACATCCTGACCGAAAAGCGCGGTGCCTTCAAGAAGAAGGTCAATCAGACCGGCTCCAAGCGCGTATACTATATGTGCATGGAGTTCCTGCTGGGGCGCTCGCTCAAGAACAACCTGTGCAATCTCGGGCTGGATGCAACCTACGGCAAGGCGCTGGAAGGCATGGGCTTCTCGCTGGAGAAGCTGTATGACTGCGAGCCGGATGCCGGACTGGGCAACGGCGGTCTGGGGCGGCTTGCCGCCTGCTTCATGGATTCGCTGTCCTCGCTGGATTATCCCGCCACCGGCTTCTCGCTGTGCTACGATTACGGTCTGTTCCGGCAGATGATCGTGGACGGCATCCAGGTCGAACTGCCGGACATCTGGCTGCCCGGCGGCGAGGTCTGGCTGGTGCCGCGCACCGACCGCACCTTCCGCGTCCGTTTCGGCGGGCACGTCCGGGAGGAGTGGCGCGACGGGCACTGCAATATTTCCTATGAGGACGCCGAGGAGATCGAGGCAGTCCCCTACGACATGATGATCTCCGGCGCCGATTCCGAGGCGGTCAGCCGTCTGCGGCTGTGGCGCGCGCGGGATATCCATGATTTCAACATGGGTCTGTTCACGCAGGGGCAGTACGCGCAGGCGATGGAGGAGAATACCAACGCCGAGGCGATCACCAAGGTGCTGTACCCCTCCGACAACCACGCCGAGGGCAAGCTGCTCCGCCTGACACAGCAGTATTTCCTCTGCTCCGCTTCCTGCCAGAGCATCATCCGCGACCACATGGCGGTCTACGGCACGCTTGCCAACCTGCCGGACAAGGTTGCCATCCATCTCAATGACACGCATCCCACGCTGGTCATCCCGGAGCTGATGCGCATTCTGGTGGACGAATACTTCTTCCCGTGGGAGGACGCCTGGAGCATTGTCCGGCGCGTCTGCTCCTACACCAACCACACCGTCATGCCGGAGGCGCTGGAGACGTGGAACGAGGATCTGTTCCGGCTCAAGCTGCCCCGCATTTACGCCATCATCAAGGAGATCAACGAGCGGTTCTGCCGCGAGGCATGGCAGGTCTACCCCGGCAACTGGCAGCGCATCGGCAAGATGAGCGTCATCAGTTACGGGCAGGTACACATGGCGAATCTGGCTGTCATCGGCTCACATTCGGTCAACGGCGTGTCCAAACTGCACTCGCAGATCCTGCGGGAGAGCGTCTTCAAGGACTTCTACCGGATGTACCCGGAGCGCTTCGACAACGTGACCAACGGCATCGCGCACCGGCGCTGGCTGTGCTACTCCAACCCGGGGCTGGCGGCACTGCTGGACGAATGCATCGGCACCGGCTACCGGCACCATCCGGAACAGCTTGCGGACTTTGCCAAGTTTGCGGACGACCCGGCGGTGCTGGAGCGCGTGCGGGACATCAAGCACCGGAACAAGGTCACCTTTGCGGCGCACCTGTATGAAAAGACCGGGCAGAAGCTGGACACGCACTCGCTGTTCGACGTGCAGATCAAGCGCCTGCACGAGTACAAGCGGCAGCTGCTCAACGCCCTCAACATCATCGGACTGTACCTTGACCTGAAGGACGATCCGAACCGGGATGTTCAGCCCATCACATTCCTGTTCGGTGCCAAGGCGGCGCCCGGCTACCAGATGGCAAAGCGCATCATCCAGCTTTTGTGTATGCTGAGCAAGGAGATCGGCTCCCAGCCTGCCATCCGCGAAAAGCTGAACGTGGTGTTCCTGGAGAACTACGACGTGACCACCGCCGAGCGGCTGGTTCCCTCCGCCAACATCAGCGAGCAGATCTCGCTGGCGGGCAAGGAGGCAAGCGGCACGGGCTGTATGAAGCTCATGATGAACGGCGCACTGACCATCGGCACCCTGGACGGCGCCAATGTGGAAATGCTGGATGCCGTCGGTAAGGAGAATATGTTCATCTTCGGACTGACCAGCTCCGAGGTGGAGGAGCTTTGGCTCCGCGGCTACCGTTCGGCGGATTACTACGCCAACAACGAGCGGCTGGGGCGCATTTTGAGTGCGCTGTCCGTCGGCTTCGGCGGGGAGTCCTTCTCGGATATCGCCGGCTACCTGCTCAACGGTCACGGCGTGGCAGACCCGTATATGTGCCTTGCCGATTTTGAATCCTACCGCATGACGCATCAGTCCGCCGTGACGCAGTATCGCAACCGCGCCGCCTGGACCCGGATGTCGCTTCTCAACACCGCGCACTCCGGCTTCTTTGCCGCCGACCGCAGCATCCGCGAGTACGCCGACCGCATCTGGAAGCTAAAGCCCGTACAGTGAGGGCGGCGGGCAAACTGCCTGCCTGAAAAACCTTTTTGAAGGATAAAGACGTCGGGGGCTTCCGGAAAGAAGCCCCCGTGCCCTTACATCGAATCGGATCCGGCGGGGCTTGCCCCAAAACACTTACCACTCACCGAGGTACACATATACTATGCTACCAAAGAATCCGGCGGAGGCGCTGACCTCCGTCACCTTCGAGAAATACGGAACCGGAGAGCGGGCAGGCGAGAACCTGACCCGCTTCGGTGCGTTCGCGTGGGGGGAGGTCGTGTCCCTGCGGGTCGGTTGCCCGCGGCGGCTGGGCGTCACGGCGGTGGTGCTGCGCATCAATCGCGACGGGCAACCGCCAAAGGATATGCCCTTCACTTTCCTGTCCTCGGATTACGAGCAGGGACAGGACATCTGCGAACTGGAGCTGGATACCGCCGCGCTGTGCGGGCTGGATGCCGGCGGGCGTCGGAGCGGACTGTTCTTCTACCGCCTCCTGCTGGTGCGCGATCAGGACACTCTGTTCACGGACAGCCGCAACAACGTGGATTTCACACTGGGCGCGGACGGCGGACAGGCGTTCCGTCTGCTGGTGTACGACGGGGGCGACCCGGTGCCGGAATGGTTCGGGCAGGGTGTGCTGTACCATGTGTTCGTGGACAGGTTCCGGCGCGGCGCGGGCACAGTCCGCTACCAGACCGGCGCGCGCGGCGCCGTCATGGAGCCGGACTGGGCACACGGTATCCCGCCCTTTGCCGAACGGCAGGGCGACAGCCTTGCCAATAATACCTTCTTCGGCGGCAACCTGTGGGGCGTGGCGGAAGCGCTGGACTATCTGGCAGATCTGGGCGTGCGGGTTCTGTACCTCAGCCCGATTTTCCGCGCCTACTCCAACCACAAGTACGACACGGGGGATTATCTCGCCGTGGACGAGGGCTTCGGCGGCGAGGCGGCGCTGGACGCCCTGCTGGACAAGGCGAAGCGGTACGGCATCGCGGTCATTCTGGACGGCGTGTTCAACCACACCGGGGACGACAGCCGCTACTTCAACCGCTACGGCACCTATCCGGACACGGGTGCCTATCAGTCGCCCGACTCCCCCTACCGCGACTGGTACGAGTTTTCCGAGTGGCCGGATCGGTACGCATCGTGGTGGGGCATTCCCATCCTGCCCAAGCTCAACCACAAAAACGACGTCTGCCGCTCCTTCTTCACGGGCGTGGACGGCGTGGGCGCGCGCTACATCCGCCGGGGCATAGCGGGCTGGCGGCTGGATGTCGCGGATGAGCTTTCGGATGATTTCCTGGACGAATTCCATGCCTCCGTGCGCGCGGCAGGAGAGGAAAGCGCGCGGAAGCCGGTCATTATCGGCGAAGTATGGGAGAATGCCGCCGAAAAGACCGCCTACGGCAGGCGGCGGCGGTACCTGCAGGGCGGGCAGCTGGACAGCGTCATGAATTACCCTGTCAGGAGCGGCATCCTCACCTTTGTCTGCGACCGTGACGCGGAGATGCTGTACGATGTCCTGACCGAGCTGTATGCTTCCTACCCCCGTCCCGTGTCCGATTCGCTGATGAATCTGATCGGCACGCATGACACCGAGCGCATTCTGACTGTACTGGGCAGTGAACCCGGCGACTATGACCGTTCCAACCGTGCGCTGTCCGTGGCGCGGCTGTCCCCGGAAAAGCGCCGCGCCGCCGCGCATCTGCTCAAGCTGGCATCGCTGCTGCAATACACCGTGTTCGGCATCCCTTCGCTGTACTACGGTGATGAAGTGGGGCTTGAAGGCTATCACGACCCCTTCTGCCGGATGCCGTTCCCCTGGGACGAGCTGGAAGAGCCTGTCCGCGCCGATCTGCTTGCGCATTACCGGGCGCTGGGCGCTCTGCGCGCGCACCCCGCCCTGAATCGCGGCGGGTTCCTGCCTGTCGGGCACGGTGCCGATTGGCTCGCCTT
>ERZ779876.1263-NODE-1263-length-22450-cov-15.554767_pt1 | contig 22450 bp, 20 predicted proteins | sample MGYA00511068_ERZ779876 | MGnify/ENA primary metagenome ERZ779876 (study PRJEB29588, sample SAMEA1970858) | human gut metagenome | biome: human gut; feature: human-associated habitat; material: faeces | place: Denmark | collected 2008/2010 ...
CTTTGGTAACTGTTTCTACATATAAAATAAAATATAAATATTTAATTATGATTAAAATGGTAATGCATATAGACATTGCTAATGAGTTGACTTTCCACATTGCAAAAAATAACATTCCTGAGACTAAAGATAAAAGAATTACTTTTCCTTTTAATGTCATAACTTTATTTTTTACGAAGTTTTCAAGATATTTATGATAAATTTTTGTACTTTTAAACCAATTATCAAATTTTGTGGAGCCTCTAGAAAAAAAGAAAGATGTACATAGTAAAAAAGGAACAGTTGGAAGCACTGGTAATATTATTCCAACGATACCTAGTCCTAAACAAATAAAGCCTAATATAATGTATATAATCTTTTTAATTTTCATAAAACGCCTTATGTTAGCTATGACTAACTAGCACTTAATTATAAATACATTTTATTTTTTAGTCAATAAAAAAATATTTAGCTTTCAATGAAAGCTAAATATAAAATTGTGTTTGATTAACTATATTGATACAAATTTCATACACCCCTTGAAAAGTGCGTACAGTTCGTTCAAAATGGGTACAGCTGAATAAAAGAAAAAACTCTAAACAAGTAGGAGGTCTGTAACTGCTTCCGTTACCGAATGTGCGCTAGCCTTTTGACGTGGTACTAAGCACTACGCTGTCCATGATCCAAATTCACGATTGGATCATAGTCTATGAATAATCATTCCTCCGTTAAACTATCAATTTATAATTAGTAATTAACTCTTTAATCATTTGTTCCTTATTAATTTGACTACTACTTTCATGAGATAACTTAACTTTCATAATAATACTTTTATCGTATATAAATGTAGCTTCATAAGTTTCATCGTAATAATCAACAAATTCATAATTAATCTTTTTACTATCAAATGTATTATCTAGTAAATAAAAAGGATAGAAATAAATACTAAATCTATTGTAAATAGGCAAAATTATTGTATTTTCATTAAATATTGTTTCTATCCAAAATTCATCATATGTTGAATTAAATATATCTTCTTCATGAGAAGTATTATTATTAATATGACCTGAAAAAGTTGTACTAAAATGTTTGTAAATACTAGGCGCTTCAAAATTAGAAATTCCAAAATTAAAATCTTCATTTTTTTAGTGTTTTTTAATTCTGTAATAAATTCTTGAACTTCAGTCGAATTGTCAAAGCCTTGATACCACCAAACTCTATCTTTTCCTGGCAAAACTGAGTCATTATCATTAGTGTTTGTTCCATCAGTGCTTGCTCCATTATTAAAATTGCATCTTGTACACAAAAAATTTGTGATTGTTAATAATGTTATAAAAAATGGTACAATTTTTTTCATTTATTTTACCATTATTATTTTATCATTATGAAAAATACTGCACAATAAAAATCAATGAAAAACAGCCCACTATTCATCATTTCTGACTTTCATGATCTTATATTATTTTTCCTTATCTTTATTAAATTGCTTAAACATTTGATTTGTACCTGTTGCCGTCAAACCCTGAAGCTGCTCCAATTATAATGGCCTCTACGAAATTTGCAGCGGGGATAATCGTTATATCAAATTGTCTTGAGGATTTGAATCACCGATATCAGCTGAGCAATTGTCCTTGACCACTTGATATATTTGGAACCATATCTTGTTCACTTGCTTCATGTAATTCTGGCTTATCGCCACATACGGACTTTTCATAGCATTCCCTGTTGTAGAATCTTTTGCTAAAAATCTAAATTCCGAAAAGGTCCTTTGTATTGAAGCCAATTGGAAACTGACATTGTATATTACTCTAGAAGCTGAGTTGATACCAACTTCTAGCAGCGTCTCTTTTTAAACTAAAGGTATGTGCTTTTATAGACTTCTCCCGCGCACATGTCCTTTCCATTCTTTTGTTTATCTTTTAAGAAATCTTTGAATTGTGGCATATCGGCGCTTTCGATGTTTGTTGGCTCAGGCAAGATATTTTTAATAAAGAGGCAAACATTCGCGCCGAAGTGTTTTTGCGCAATGCGTTTCTTCCGGCAATCAATGCCGATTTGACTTTAGAACTCGGCGACAACGTCAAGTGCTATATCGACGATAGCGATCCGCAAACGGTAAAAATTGCATACCCGAACAGTTTTTCGGACACTTCTATTTTGCAGGAAATTCGCCTTGAAATCGGTGCTTTGGCGGCGTGGACACCTGTGAAAAACGCATCGATTACTCTTTATGCTGCGGAACAATATGCAAGGCTATTCGAGTAGCCGTCCACAGAAGTGCTGACCGTGTTGTCCGAACGCACGTTTTGGGAGAAAGTGACAATTCTGCATAGAGAAGCGTTTCGCCCGGAAGATCGTCCTTTCCCATCAAGATATTCTCGGCATTATTACGATTTGTACAAAATGATGCAAACGCCCGTAAAAGATAATGCGCTGTCTAATAACGATTTGTTGGAGCGTGTCGTAAAGTTTAAGGATAAGTTTTATCGCTGTCCGTGGGCGAGATATGACCTGGCAAAGCGCGGAACTATGAAACTGTTGCCGCCTGACTACAATATGGCAAAACTTCGCTCCGATTACGACCATATGCAAAATATGTTGTTTGGTGGAAAGCCGACATTTGACGAAATTATGAACGCAATGACACAATTGGAAGCAGAGATTAACGGAGCAAGGAAATGACTGACATAGACATAAAAGAAAACAATTTATATCGCCTTGACAGCCGACTGCTTGATGTATTGCCTACAAAACTACATATCAAAAATGCAAACGTTTTAATCCCAAAATTATAAAACGCCAAAAACATATAGAGCAAAATGCATTTCCGAAAGGTTTACAACAGTGTCCGATTTTTAGTGATGCATTCCACATATTGTTATCAGTCTATAACCATACAAATTGTTTAATGAGATGTTATACTAACTCGTATTCAATCATTAATCCGTTATCTTGGATTGAGTTGATGTTATATCCATTTCTTGTGCAGAAGGTATTCAGGAGTTCTATATCCGCATCAACATTATTTAGGTATAATTTCTCAGTTAGATTAGGCATAGAAATCCGTATAACTTGATTATATTTAATTCCTGATTCTGTAAGGCTATTGAAATCACAAATATCAAACATTGAGTTGTTTACGAAACCGCTTTTCTTAGAAAATTCATACATATTAATGTTTGGATATTCAAGCATAGCACTACGACTAAACTCAATGATTTTTTTGTATTTAGTACCAACCAATGTGTTAATTAAATAATTTTTTACATTCCATAAAATATTAGAGTATATATCTTGAATCGAGCCACATGCATCAAGTAATGTTTTGAAAACCTTTATAATAAATTCAATCGTAAACTGTTGTTTTTCCGATTTATAAAGCATGTATTCATCTAAAACATACCCGTGTGCCACAAAATTACGCAAATACTTTACCCTTTTATGAACACTATCGCAAATATCCAAATATGACAGAGCTGTATCGATTGACGAATAACCGCTATCTCTCTTTATCTTTCTGGTTTTGTAGATAAAATTTTCGACAGACAATAAAATCGTTCCGATAGCATCTCGACAAAGCGATGATATTATTCTAAAATCAGATATATTGCTAGGCATCAATAAAACTGACAAATTCTTATCAACGTAAAACTTAGGTCTGTTTAATTTGCTTATAAATTTGTATTTTTCTTTTATGACACCTACGGCGGCACCATCGAGCACAGATATATCCATTTGATATAGAAAATCTACCAACACAAAAGGAGGCAGTTGATTAGATAATTCGATGAAGGACTTCTCATCAATTATTTGTAGTAAAAAATCCTTTTTATAGTATGTCTTGGTTAGAGAACCAGAATTTATTTTAAGTAAATTCCCGATTAAAGAACCGGAAACTTTATAGGTCGGATAATTTAACAAACCTATTTTTACATCAAAATTCTCCTCGCTAATATCCGCATTCTTTCGATAATTACCAAGCATTGCATCAAAGACAGTATTTGCGTTATCTTGACGAATCCTCATCTCTAAATTTACATGACTTATTTGAGTAACAAATTGATATCCATCATCCATTGCAAGCCTCCCTTTGGAAATTAGTCCAAAGAGAAAATTCTTTTTGCATAAATTAGCAATGGATTCTTCTCTGAGAAAATTTAACAATATAAATATGCTACCTGCAAGAGTAATTTCATCCTCGTAATATTTTATTCGATCATCAAATACAACTTGATTTTGCAAAAAGGAATAATCGATTTCAAAAAATTCATTATCCCACTTGCTTATCAAAGCATGTGCGTTGATATTTCTAAATAAAGTTAAAAAACGACTAAGACGCGATAACTCGTAAAAGTTAGAAACATTAAACATCGCCGTTGCACATGGAAACATTTTGTTCAACATAACAATATCCACGTTCGCAAAATTTAAGTCACAATCAAACGTTCCACGTATAGTTCGTTCCAAATCAGTTATTCCTGAAAGAAATGCAGATTTTAACACGATATCGAAAGATTTATCCCCGTATGTATTGCTTCCACTATAAAAACTTCTAGCACTAGAGTTTAAAAATCTAATGATTTCATTTTCGTCATTTTTCTTATTTCGCAAATAAAGCTCAAAATGCATGTCATCCCTCCTTTAACTTAAAAAAACATATTTGCAGGATATTTTTTGCAATCTTTTATTTGTTACCGTTCTACAAATATTAGATTCGTTGTTACAGACTAAGATAAACGTTCTGTTTCCACCATCTTCTTCATTCAAGTCAACACAGGCATGTCCTACCGTTCCGCTACCGGCGAAATAATCCATAACGATTGAATTTTTACCGGTTGTAGCTCTTACCAGTTCTTTCATAAGTTTAAGAGGTTTTGGCGTAGAAAAGTAATCTCTACTTCCAAACAAATCGCATATCTCATCTTTGGCAGATGAAGTCGTACCAAAACAATCAAAGATATCCGGAACATCAGCCAACTTTTCTTTTAACACACCATTCTCGATATATGGTTGCTTAATTGGATTTAACTTTGCTTTTTCTGTTCTTCTGCAGATGATGATATATTCGTAAAGAACGACCTTTTTGTTTGGATTAACATTTCTGTTTACATCAAAGAAATCGTGTAACTTCTTCCATTTGTAAACTTTAACTAAGTTTTTACCAAAAATATCAGAACACAACTTTGTTAGTTCATCTACTTCCCCTTCATCAATATTGATTACGAGAAACCCAACATCTGACAGCAAATTATAGGATATTTTAATTCTTGCTTCCATAAAATTAAGATATCCGTTTTCGTAATTTCCGTCTTTATAACCGATATAATCAATATTCGAATTGTATGGCGGATCTATTAAGATAGAGTCGATTTTACTATTATATACCTTTTGCATACCGGCAAGCGTATAAGAATTGTCGGACTCAATTAAATAGTTGCTATAATCATCTCTCGTGACAAGTTTTGCTGGACAGTTTGAAAACGCATTATTGTCGATTATTGTTCCTTTTTTAACCGACACTTCCTCAAGGGACGAACAATAGGCAAAAGCCCACTCGCCCATGTAAGCAATCAAATCACTGCAATAAATTTTCTTTAATGACGAACAATTTGTAAAGCAAGACTTATTAACCATATTCACATTGTGTAAGTTTATGGCTGTCATATCCTTACATCCAGAAAAGGCTCCTCTTTCAAGAGTAATAACCGAATCGGGAATATTTACAACACCTATTGCTTTCCACGCAGGACAACAAACAATTTTTGTCATGTCCTTATTGTAAAGGACACCATCCACAACCTTATAATAAGGAGATTTTGACTCAAAGCGAATATTAGAGCATCCTACAAACGGATTATAACCTATATCGTTTAATGATTCGGGAAACACGATAGTTTCGATACCGGTACAGTTCCAAAAAGAGTTTCTGTTAATAGTCTTTATTCCTTCCAGAAGCTCTAATCTCTTGCTCGTTATTTTATTAAGTGCCCCTACTACCGAAGTTTTAAATCCGTTATAAATAACATCATCCTTTATGAAATATGCTTTGGATTTGTTAATCAACTCGAGTTTTGAACATCCCGAAAAAGGATTGTTTTCCATTTTTTCAAGAGTCGACGGCAACGTTATTTTGATAAATCTGTCGCACAAGAAGAATGTGTGCTTACAAATCAAAGTAACACCTTCGGGAATAATAAATTCCGTCTCGTCTCCTTGTATAGAACAATAAATCATAGTTTTTTTATCGGCGCTATACAAAGCACCGTTTTCAAGCACATATGCTTTAGATTCATTTGTAATTTCAATCAGTGGACATCCGGCAAACGGGTTATTACCTATAAGTGTAACCGAACTCGGAATGTTAATTTTTCTTAGATTTTTGCAATTGTAGAATGTATCTCCTCCCATATTGATTAACGATTTCGGAAGATTAACTTCTTCTAAGTATTGGTTATCCCAAAAAGCAGAAGATTCTAATTCTTCTATTCCGTCGGGGACATTAACCACTCTTGATTTACCGATATATCTCAGCACTCTTTTTTCTTCAATTATAAAGTCAGGTGCGTTATATTCGACATTAACTTGCTTTCTTAAATTGATTGAGCCTACTTGTTCAAACAAACCGTATTCATAAATTCCGCCATCGTAAATCTTGGTCTTATATTCTAAGACACCACTTACGAGTCGAGATTTGTACATAACCTGTTTATCCAAAAGCCTATCTGCTTGAAAAGAGTCATCCCATACAATAAATTTAATTTGATATCCCCTAAAGCTCATTTCAAAAGAGCTATTAATCAACTCATAATCTTTAGTGGAGTACCCGAGAGTCAGCAGCCTATTTATACATTCGAGCTTAACAAAACTCTCATGCGTATCCAATTCAAAAACTTTCTCATTGTTGATATAAACGCTTTGATTTAAAGAATCAATTTTAATATACGTACCGTTTTGATAGGTTTTTTCAAAGATATCAGGCGTGTGTTCATAGAAACGCATAGCAACATAAAGTGCTGTATACTTCATGTTTTTGCTTAATCTCAAATCACTCAATTTAGGCATTTACACTTAACTCCTCAAGTATTTTATCAACAACTTCCTCTGCTTTTAAGTTCGATGTATCAATAACAATAAAAGGAAGCTTTTTGCTTTTGCAAAATTCAATCATTCTTGAGTATATCATTTCCGACTTCTTTGCTTTTGCGATATCACTATCGTTTTTATCCCTTGAAATAAGTCGGTTTACTATTGTTTCTGACGGGGAATACAGTATGACTGTTAATTTAGGAACCCCCAATTTTTGGATTAATAAATCATATATCTCACTATTCGTTTCAGAACCGCTCCAAGCATAATTCGATACAAAATGTCTATCGGTTACGATATTTGTATTCTTAAATAACTCGTACATGTAAATGCTTCCTAGCCCATAAAACCAAGAAGTAAATATTCTGTTGGGATTAGCATTTACTTTATCTCTGATTTTTAAATATTCATCATACTTGTCTTCGCTTTCGTCAAACAAGTAATGCAGAGGTTTCTCTACAAACTTATAACCAAGTCTTTGTGCTAATAATTGGCATGTCGTCGATTTTCCGACTCCGTCCATGCCCTCAATTGATATATGGACCATCTTTATTCAACTCCTTTAGTCTTATCATTTCATCCAATGTGACCGGTTCATAATTCGTGACATCCACTCCGCAATTGTATGCAGGCTTGTCTAAATAATATTGCTTGATTTCTGCATACGCTTTTCCGTTTTTGGCAGTCTTGTTATGGACATGTCCATATACATGAATACCTTTTCTGTTAAACTCCACCCAATCCATAACCGGATAATGACAAATGCATACTTTCCTTCCCTCATCGTCTATCAAACTCATAAAATCGATAGTTTCGAAAATGCGTGATTCTTTAATCGCATCTAAAAGTTGCAAATCATGATTCCCGATTATAAAGTGCTTTACTCCATTCAATCTTCTGAATGTTTCTATTGAGTCAACGCTTGTATCTTCGACGATATCGCCTAAAACATAAATCGTATCATCATTTTTTACTTTGCCATTCCACCTCCTAATAATCTCTTCTTTGTACTCCTTTAGTCCGCTAAATGGTCTAGAACATTTATCAAAGATTTTTTGATCGTCAAGATGGATATCTGAAATATAATAAATCATTAGTTTTCCTTTCTGTTTTGACTTTCCTTTAATTTCCCGGAAGTAAAGAAATCTTGAATTTCCAAATATCCGCTTACCCTTCTGATTCGGGTAATATTGTGACTTCCACACTCCGGACAAGCATCGAATGTTCCTGTTGCTCCACAATCGGCACAAACGTCTTTCGGAAAATTAAACCCTAAATAATGCACTCCGCTATTTGTGGCAATTTCAATCAATTCATCAAGACCTACGGCATTTCCAAGCGGTGCTTCTGCCAACTCAACATAGGTAATACAACCGCCATTTGTATAGATATGGAAAGGTCCCTCGTATTGTATCTTTCTATAGGCAGGTAATTTACTGTCTACATCAACGTGAAAAGAGTTTGTATAGTAATCTTTCTTCAATACATCGCAATCAAATAACTTTTTATCGATATCTACAAACCTTCCGCTAATCAACTCTCCGCTTGTTGCAAGCAACGAGAAGTTTAAATGATATTTGTTTTTTTGTGAATCAACATACTCTCTCATAAACCTTACAAAATTCAATGCAAGGTTATAGGCGTCATCATCTTTCCAATATTTTTTGCCTGTTAAAATTTCTATTGTTTCGGTCAAACCAATAAATCCTATAGACAAAGTTCCATGCTTGAATATGTCTTTCAAGTCATTCGAACTAAAATCTTCACACCATAATTTGCACTCTTGATTTGTCGGGAATAAATCTTTGTCGCTTTGACAAGTCTTTTCAAACCTATCCAATAAAATATCTTTCGTTTGTTCCGCCACATGAATCCATTTTTCCTTTAATATTTCGTATCGTTTACTAATATCACAACCTTTAGAATCACGGACAGATTCAAGAGCAAGTCTTGGAAGGTTGATAGAAATGTTATCAATATTTCCTCTGCCAATCGCTCCTTGCTTACCAAACAAATCATCGACTACTCTTGTTCTGCATCCCATAATAGAAAGTTTCGAAGGTTCAACGGCTCTGTCTGCTTCGCAATCGCAAAGCAAATAAGTAGGAATCATTTTTTTTACGGTACATAACAATGCCTTTTCTAACAAATCAAAATTTGCATCACCGTTATTACGACTAATTCCCTTATGTATTTTAAATACGATATTTGGTTTGTAAACCAACTCTCCGGTTTTGTAAAACTCATCAATAAGCGTAGATGCTAAAAATCTGGCAAATTCATTATCTGCAAGGCCGATATTAAAAGTTACATAATAGGAAGTTTGCCCCATCCTTGTATGAATGTTATTACAGAACAAAATCAACGAACGAATAGAAGCGGAAAAAAGCCCTGCATTTTTCTCAAATTCGACACCCATTTGGGCAAAAATAGTCGCAAAATCGTTATCAAAATTTGCAAAAGCCATACCCCCAGACTGTTCATTGCCCATTTTGGCAATCAACTCTTTTATAAACTCAAATGTCAAGATTATTTTTTCCACTTCGGTTAATCCTTGAAACTTGGAATATGGAAATGCATTTAGAATGTCAAAAGTTAAGCAATTGTAAGTTAGCCCATAGGCATCTAAATCGTGAATATGAATATATCCTTCTCGGTGGAGATTTGCCCATTCCGATTTCAAGGAATCTAAAATCGTTTTTTTGATTTGTTTTTCGCCAATGTTATATATTTCACCTACATAACTTTTTCTGTTGGCAGCATTATCGTTTTTATTTTGTTTTTTCAATTTTAGTCACCTCCAAAAACTCCTGATTTTTTGAACCAACAAATGGTTTCGTTGTTGTTTTCAATTTCTGAACAAACGGACCGACTTTTATATACTTAAGGTAATTGAGTATTTCTTGTGGTACTTCATTTAATTCGTGACCAGTATAAAGACATAAATCAAAATCTTTTAACTCCTTCAATAAATCAAGTAATGCTTCCTTTTGCATCAAGGGCTCTCCGCCTGTAATAGTAAGTTCTTTATTAAAACATCTGCTCCTTAATGTCCTTGATAACTCTTTTACATCAATTATCTTTCCCTTGGTTATATCCCACGTGCTTGGATTCTGACATCCTTTGCAGTGAAGGTCGCAGCCCTGAAGAAATAGAACAGTCCTATAACCTATTCCATCGCATAACGAAGGATTTCTCATAATCGAATTAACATATAAATAACTCATTGTTTTACTCCGCCTTGTTCTTTGGAATTAGTCACATACGAATCCAAGTTATTAAACACATATATCAGTTTTTCAGGATTGATAATTTCTGAGGTTTGAATCGGTTTTGTTCGGTTTTTTAAGTAAACTAAAACCGTCCCATGTAATTTTTTAGCCCCCTTACCAAGTTCCATTCTCTCAACTTCTGTTACTGGAACATAAATAGTTCTATCAAATTGTTCATCAGACCAGCCAATTATAACAAGGTGGGTTTGACTTAATGTGCCAAAAGGAGAGTATCTGCCCCCTCTTCTTATTCTCTTTATGGTGCTAATAGGAAATGCCAATAAACATAACATGAGCAAAAACCCGTATCCTCCGACATAGACAAACCATGTTGCAAATGAAACCTTTCCGCTTAAACACAATCCGACAATACATAAAACAAGTGCAGATAACATTATAGAAAAGAACGTAATCACCTTCGCATAATCTTTCTTTGCTATAGTGTACTCATATATTCTATAACGAAAAGAATTATTTACTTTTTCCTTTTTCTCCGAGCTCAAGTGATGAAGAACCGAGTTGAGAACCGCTTTATCATTCAAATCAATGTCATCATCTAATAAGGCGTCAAACGAGACCTCAAGAACTTTTGCTAAATCTCTAATGTTGTTCAATTTCGGTTCGCAGTTACCATTTTCCCAATCTGACACCGTCTGCCTGCTTATGCCGTTTTTATTTACCATGGAAAGATTCATTCCTAAGCCTTCTTGAGAATAGCCACGAGCTTTTCTAATAATTCTAATTTTATCTGAGAGTTGCATATTCTTCTCCTCTTTTATTGCGCCTATATTGTAACCTAAAAACTGACATAAATCTACCAATTCAAGTCTTGAATTTTGTCAGGTTGAGAGTTGCATTTTCTATATTATAGCATATTTTCGACAATTTTCCACAAAAAAACACAAAAAGAAAATATCCCCGATTAAGAGTAATTTTTGTCTACCCATAAACCGCTGTATATCTTTGACGCATTTTGATAAAGTATTCATACACCGTAGCTTGCGCGCGAGATAAAACTCTGCTGATTTCGGGATAACTTAAGCCGTTTTGGTGGCATTCCCAAGCGATACGCATATTTTCGGTCAAATTCAGGCTTGAGGCGATTTTTTCGTATAAAGTATAATCTTGGGTAACTTCTTCTTTTATTTCGTAAAACGGTTCGCTTACAGGCGTCAAGGCTTCTAAACTTACTCTGCGGTAATTAGTGTAGGTTTGTCAAACATATGAGACAGGAAAAGAAAAAAGATTTTAGTTATGTATGGTCTTTTGATTCGTCTTAACTTCTTCCGCGAAAATATCATCCGATAGTGAATAAAGTCGCTTGTTTTAATTTTTTTAGTCCGTAACGATAGTCCACCGGGCTACACTTATGGAATAAGTGGAACACACTAGGCTTCTCTTTTATATTCCAAAGAAATGACCCTATTAAGACAAGTAATTGTTTGCATTTTTTGGAAAGAAAAACAAACCCTACATAAAGCATAAAAAAGGACGACCGAGACATTTTCGGTCGTCCTTTTACGAACTCGCTGTTTACGCTGTTTTGATATAATATTCTTGAAATTCCACAAGAGTATCTAACATTCGGTACTATTCAGAGAATGCCGTCAAAAAATTTTTGAAGAATTTTTGCGAAAAACGATAAATGTGGTTTACTTTTTACCCCTGCTTATTCCCCGATAGGTGTAGGGATAAAATTTTTAACCGCACAGGAGACTAAAACAAATGTTAGTAAAAAAAGAAAAACTCAAACGCTTTTTGGAAACAAAAAATCTGTTCAAAGAGAAATTCGCCGCCTTGCATAGCGGTTTTACACGGCTCGCCTTTCATCATGATACAAGCACAACGAGTAAATTTGTACCCGATTTGTTCGCGCCGCGTTCCGCTGCCGATAAAACCCATTTTGTTGACTTCGACAAAATGGTCGGAAACATATTCGGGCTATGACAATATTGAGTGTTACCGATATAAATTCGGACCAAACTTTGATTTGAACTATCAATAAAACTGACTCAAAAAAGGATAAATCAAACCTGTTTTTCCAAGCAGGATAAGGTGTGATTCAGTCGGACTTTTTCCGCCCGAAACACACGTTTCAAGACAAGCGGGATACCCGCTTTCTTTTTCAACAAAACTACGGTTTTTATAATACAAACACAGGAGGAATTTTGCCTATGAACGAGATGTTTAAGGACTACCCCGACGTAGTAAGCGTCGGACAATTAAAAGAAATGCTGCAAATCGGGCAAGTTCTCGCTTATAAACTTGTAAAGGAAGGAGAAATAAAATCACGCAAGGTCGGGCGTGAATACAAAATACTTAAATCAACCGTTATAGAGTATTTGTCGAGAGGTTGTTCGCAATGGAACTAAAAGGAACTTTACAATCTAAAAAAGGCTACTTATATGCAGTAATCGGTTATAAAGACGAAGCGGGAAAACAAAAATACAAGTGGTATGCCACGGGCTTAAAGGAGCGCGGGAACAGAAAGGAAGCAAAAGAAATTCTTGCTCAAAGAATACTGGAATTTGAGGAAGAACAGACAAGTTTTATCAACAAACTTAAAAACCGTACAAAACCTAAAAACGTAGATAAAACGGAAGCTACTATGCTGTTTTCGGATTATTGTCTGAAATTCGTAGAAAGCAAAAAATCGGAATTATCTCCGTCCGTATATAGTTTATACTTAAAACACTACATAAAACTTTTTAAAACTTACTTTGATCCCAAAAAATTGCGGCTTATAGATATTACCGAAAAAGAAATCAATGATTTTTATGAAGACAGGTTAAAGCACGGAGTTAAAAGGATAACTCTTAAACATTATAATTGTGTGCTTCGCCCTGCTTTAAGACAGGCATACAGAAACAAACTTATTCCGGATAATCCGTTTGATTTTATAGATTCTATTAAGAAAGAAAAGCAACTATGTCCTTCTACGATAAAAACGAGATGAAATTGTTCTTTGCGGCAATAAAAGGGCACAAACTCGAAATACCGTTTATTCTGGCTGCTTATTACGGATTCCGTCGGAGCGAGGTTTTAGGACTTCGTTGGAGTGCAATCGACTTTGAGCATAAACTGATAACCATAAATCACAGACTGCTCGTCGTTGACAAAGAAGTTATTTTAACCGACGATTTGAAAACCGAAAAAAGTCATCGCACCTTGCCGCTTATTCCTGCCGTAGAATCTGCTCTGTTAAAACATAAGGCGCAGATAGAAGAGAATAAACGGTTTTACGGAAATACTTATGATGCCCGCTATCTCGATTACGTCTGCGTTGAGGAGAACGGCAAAATCGTCTATCCCGACCACATGACTAAAAAATTTGCCGATTTGCTGAAAGAGAAAAATTTACGACATATCCGTCTGCACGATTTACGGCACAGCTGCGCAAGTAACCTTTTAGCAAACGGAGTGCAACTTAAAGAAATACAGGAATGGCTCGGACACTCGAATTTCGGAACTACGGCAGACGTTTATTCTCACTTGGATTTCAGTGCAAAAGTAAAAGCAGCGCAGACTTTAACGCAGGTGTATGAAGAACCGGCAGAAGAAAAGCCACCCGCGCAAGACAGAAAAAACATTGAAATGCTTATGCAGGCAATCGACGAAATGAAAAAACTTGGTTTTGATTCTCTTGAAGAATATCTTGCTTATAAGGACGAACAGTCGCTCAAAGAAATGAAAAAGTCCCCTATCGAAATGTAGATAAAGGACGCCAATCGGCGTCCTTTTTTCTTTCTAAGTGTTGCACTTAGTTTGACAATTCACTATAAATAAACAGTTGTAGCGAAGGTAAAACAATAGTCAACAACAATAAAAATAACCGTCTCTCCTGCACGAAAGTTTTTAATTTTATTAGAACTTTTATTAGAACAGAGCCGTTTTCGGCATTTTCGAGCATTTTTGGAAGTAGCATAAACACCCCGTTTTGTTCTAATAAAATTTTGCGATTTTTATTAGAACAAACGATAAAGTAAGCACAAAAAGACCTAAAATGAGTAAAAAACAGCCCAAAACCAAGCGTTTTGGGCTGTTTTTGGCGCACCATAAGGAGTTCGAATCCCTAGCCTTCGGTTCCGTAGACCGACGCTCTATCCAGTTGAGCTAATGGTGCATATCGATTATTTAGTTGTTTTCGCCTTCGGTTCCGTAGTGGTATCTATCGTTCTGTGGTTATATCCAAAAAATAAAAAAGCACTGCAAAAGCACCTAGTGGCACTTCTACAAGGCTGAATTCTAACTTGGCAGATAGGATAATTTTCCCTTTATGCCAACAAAAAAAGGTCTGACACATTTTGTATCAAACCTATGCTTTTCTTATGGTGGAGCTAACGAGAATCGAACTCGCTGCCTTCTCGTTGCGAACGAGACGCTCTGCCAGATGAGCTATAGCCCCATGTAAAATTAAGATAGACTATTTTCCTGAATAAATCAAGAACAAAATAGTTTGTATTCAAAACTATTTATTTCAAAAATATTAGACTTTTTTTTATAAAAATATTAAGATAATTACGGGAATTTTTACAGTGATTTTTTTGAATGCGAGGTTTAAATATGAAAAATCGTGCAAAACTTAGCATTACTGCATTAATTTTAACAATGACAACATTGACTGGTTGTGGTTTAGGAAATATGGTTTTTCATTTTCCTAATAATGGAAACAGTAGTGCTTATGATATAGAATCTCCAGAATTGAAAAATAAGTTTTTGACTCGTCCAAAGGATGAATCAAAGCCTAGTGATTATGTTGGGGATAATATTGTTGATAATCTTTATATTGCTGCTGGTGTTTTAAAGGACACTTTATATTGGTCAAGTGAAGCTAGTGGAAAAGTAATTGCTTCAGTAGGACCTATTCCTTACAATCAAGATGTTTATTCAAAAAGAATAATTAATAATGATGAAAACCATGAATGGTTCTTTCAAACAAATACGATTTCGGCTTTTGTAAAAAAATCTGAACAAAGATTTGGAAATTCTAATTCTTATCTGAATAGACAAGGTTCAAATCCGAGTTTAGAAGGTGCAACTTACAGCAAGGATAATATAATAGCCTTTTCTAAAAAAGATTATTTAGAACAATATGGTAATACTTCTAATGGTTTGTGCAATTATGTATTAAATGATTATTCTGTCACATCAGGATCAATAATTGATACACAAGATGGTCTTTATACTTTTAAATATACATTAAATCCTGAATATGCTTCAGCAAAGTATATTAGAGAAGTTAAATATATGTCAGGATCTACTGACTATCCGACATTTAAAAAGTCTGAACTTGAAATAGTTATCGATGATAATTGGGTTTTAAAATCAATTAAAACAACGGATGTTTATTCTATTTCAATTTTAGGTGGTTTAGTCTGCTCATCGGAATTAAGTGAAGATTTTTCTTATAGTGATTCATATCAAGTAATTCCAGAAAAAGAAGATTTTAAAGCTAAATTTGGAATGGTTGATAATAATATTACTATTGAAAAAACAGCATTAGATTATTTAACTGATGCTGCTGAGCCTTTTATTGCTAGTGATGGAACACCAATTAATATTCAAGGCGATTTCAATGTTAATGATTCTTCTTTACCAATTTATGTCAGCTGCGACTTAGCTAATAAGGATATTAAAATTTCTTTCGATGATAGTTTAAATATTTATTATAAGAATGAAATGGCTTATTTGTTATGTGGTGAAAATCTTAATTTTGCTGTAAAAAAAGATGAAGTCATGAATTTGATAAAACACTACAATTCTAATTTTTCGGAAAGTGGTATTGATTTTTCTTCATTACTCGAAAGTGATTTCGTGTCGAGTTTGATGGAAAATATGGTGATGTCAAAGGATGAAAACAATATTACAATTTCTTTATCTAAAGATGGATTGCTTGCTGATATTCACTTAGTTGTCGATGAAAATGATAAAGCTAGCTTCGATTATATTGAATTAAGTTATTTGAAAGATAAAAATAATATTCATGGAAATATTAAATTGTTTACTCCTTCTCATACTTTTAAAAAATTACCAGATAATCTTCATGAATTTACAAATTTGAATGGTTTAGCAGACAGTATAGATATATTTGTTGATAAAAAAGCTTTTGAAGGAACCATTAGCTATGAACTATCACAAAATGTAGCAATTTCTGGCGATTATAAATTTGATTTTAAGGATAAAAACAATGCTCATGGATTTGCAAATTTAAAATTAAAAGTTAAAGATGAAATAATTCCAATTGGTTTCAATTTATCTAAAAATTATTTGGTTTTAAAACTTTCTGATAATGAGTTTAAAATGACAATAGATGAATTTAAAAATCTTTTGTTCAATATTATTTCTAAGTCTGGATTGGATTTAGATGATGCGATAGATGGCATATCTTCTTTTAAATTAGATTTGAAAAAATTGAAAGAAGAATTAATTCCAACTTTAAATAATTTGTTTTCTGAAATAGTTACTTCAAATGAGAAAATAAGTATTTCTTTAGATTTAATGCAATATAAGATTGATGATGAACTAAATTTGGAATATTTATTTGGTAATAGTCAATTTAATGTTTCTTTTGGAAATAAAGGAAAATTAACTTTAGTTCCAACAGATAATTTTGATTTTGAATTAGAAAATAAAGAATATATTCCTTTTGAAAAACTTAATAGTCTTATCAACATGGGTATGGATTTCTTTTCTGTTAGAAAATTTGAGACAAATTTCAAATATACAAAAGAGGATAATTCAATTTCTGGAACTGCTTTGATTGATTTAAATAAGAATCGCATTCAAGGAAATGTTGACTTCAGTCTTAAAAATATATCTGGAACAGCTGGTTTCTATTATGAGAATAATGAAATATATTTTAATTTATCAGATAAGATTAAAACTAAATTAACAAAAGAAGAGGCTATTGATCTAGTTAACAAATTAAAATCTCTTTTAGAAAAATATGATATTTCGTTCAATATAAATACTTCAGAATTTAACGTTTCTATAAATGAAATCTTAAATTCTTTGAACTTTGCAGATGATGAAGTTAAACTTTATATACCTTTTATTTCTGCTGAGACTAAGTTATTGCCTTTGGAAAATAAAATAGTTGTCTGTAATCAAAATATTGAAGCTACAATTTTATTGAAGAGAAACCTTAATTTTGATTTTAACAAAAATGAAGATTACTTGGATTTTGGGAATATTGATTGTCTGATTTCAGAAATTGATGAAATTGTTTCTGGTGTCAAAAATTCTTCATTTAAGTTTACTGGTAAAATTGATGAAAAAGAAATAACTGTTAATGGTTTTTATGTAGTTGAAGATAATAATATTTATTTATCTGCTGAACTTGAAAATATTAAAATTTCATTAAATGTTGAAGAAGGTATTTTCTATTTAAACATTAATGATGCAAAGATAAAAGGTAGTTTAAATTCTATTACAATTTTCTTAGATGCCTTTTTAAAAGCTAATAATATTGATATTCCATTTGTTAATGTTTTATTAGAAATGGTTCAAAATAATAATTTTGACTTAAAAGTTTTTTTCCAAGAGTTATCTAAATTATCCTCGGGTCAAAAAGTTGACTTGAAAGACTTAATAAATGACAGCGAGAAACAGTATAATACCCGTGTTTGTGCCGCATCTGGGCTGCCCGAACGACTGCGTTTTCTGCAATCAGCGCAGAATTTCCGGTCATATCGAGCCTGCCACGGCGCAAACCGTCAAAAATGCAATAGAAGAAGCGGCCGCCTTGACCCCATCGGGGACAAAGCGGCAATTGGCGTTTTATGGAGGCAGCTTCACCGCTATACCCGAAGCGCGTCAGATCGAGCTTTTTGAGGCGGCGCAGCCGTATCTTGCCGATGGAACAATAAGTTCCATAAGGCTGTCTACGCGGCCCGACGCGATTGACGGCACTGTGCTGAAGCGACTGAAAAAATACGGAGTCACCGTTATTGAACTTGGCGCGCAGTCAATGTGCGACAGGGTGCTTGAGCTATCCGGCCGCGGACATGACAGTGCGGCGGTCGCAGACGCTTCAAGGCTCATAAAAGATGCAGGCTTTGACCTTATTTTGCAGATGATGACCGGCCTTCCCGGCGATACGGACGAAAGCTGCATTGAAACGGCTAAGAAAATAATTGCTCTTTCGCCGAACGGAGTCAGGATATATCCGACGGTCATCGTACGAGATACGGTCCTTTGCGACATGTGGCGCGCCGGAACATATAAGGAGCACACGGTAGAGGATGCTGTACGCGTGTGCTCAAAGATAGTGCCGCTGTTTAATGAGGCAGGCATTCCGATAATTCGTATGGGCTTAAATCCGACAGAGGATCTGTCCGGCGGAGACGCACTCGCAGGCGCATATCATCCGGCGCTTGGCGAGCTTGTACATTCGCGGATAATGCTCCAAAAAGCGCGGAGGCTTCTTGCCGGGGTGAAGCCTGGAAGCCGCGTTGTTCTGGGCGTGAACCGCTCGGACGTGTCAAAGATGACGGGGCAGCACCGCTGCAATGTGGATGCACTCGTATCCGAGCTTTCGCTCAGAGAGCTGAAAATTCATGAAGCAAGTGTAAAAAGTGGCGAAATAAGCATTGTCAGTCTTGATTAAGACGGCGCTTTATTATAAAATATTATGAATGAACTTATTTAAGAGGTAAAACCTTTGTATTTAAAAGCACTCGAATTGCAGGGATTTAAGTCCTTTCCGGACAAAACAAGGATCATATTTGAAAAAGACGTAACCGCAATAGTCGGGCCGAACGGCTCGGGAAAATCGAATATATCCGACGCTATCCTGTGGGTCATGGGCGAGCAGCGCTCAAAGACTCTGCGCGGCGGAAAGATGGAGGACGTTATCTTTGGCGGAACCGAAAAGCGCGGCGCTCTCGGTTTTGCACAGGTATCGCTGATTATAGACAACACCGAGCATATATTTGATTGCGACAGTACTGAGCTTATGCTCACGCGCCGTTATTACCGCAGCGGCGAAAGCGAGTATTACATAAATCGCGAGGCCGTGCGCCTTAAGGATATAAACAGCCTGCTTATGGACACCGGACTCGGACGCGACGGATATTCGATCATCGGTCAGGGCAAGATCGCCGAGATAGTTTCAACAAAAAGCTCCGATCGCCGTGAGGTCTTTGAGGAAGCGGCCGGCATATCGCGCTATCGCAGCCGTAAGGAGGAATCCGAGCGCAAGCTTGAAAAAACCGAGGAAAATCTTCTTCGCATAAATGATAAGATCGATGAACTTGAGCTTCAGGTCGAGCCGCTGCGCCGCCAGTCGGAAACGGCGAAGAAATATCTCGTCCTGCGCGATGAGCTGCGAGTGCGCGAAATATCCGTCTGGATGGCAACGCTCGATAAGCTGCACACTCAGGCACAGGTGATAAACGCCGATTACGAAACGGCAAAATCGGAGCTTGACGAGGCTCACCGCAGCCTTGAAGCGCTGTATGCCTCGGCAGGAAGCATATCCGAGCGCATGCACGAAAAGGACATCGAGGCCGACAAGGCGCGCGAGCGCCTGTCGCAGACTGAGGCCAGAGCTGCCGACTGCGATTCACGCGCGGCTGTTTTGCGCGCAAATATAAAAAGCAGCGGCGAATCGGTCGAGCGCATGAAAAGTGATATTGCTGGAGCACAGGCGAGGCTTTTCGAGATTGCCAGCCAGATAGATGATAACAGCGCCAAAGCCGATGAGCTTGCAGGGCGCATTGCGGAGCTTTCCGCAAAGGAGACCGGTAGCTCAAACGTGATAGAAGGCTGCCGCATGAAGCTGCAAAGCCGCGAAAATGCCGCCGCGCAGCTGAGAGAAAAGGTAAACCGCCTTTCCGTTGACTGCCGAAGCATGGATGCGCGTATTCACATGCTCTCGGAGATGGAGAAAGATTACGAGGGCTTTTCAAAAGCGGTCAAGACCGTTATGCGCGAATCGGGCAGGGGCAACCTGCGCGGAGTTCACGGTCCTGTCGCAAACCTAATTAAAACCGATAACGAATACGCGCTTGCCATTGAAACCGCCCTGGGCGCTGCGATGCAGAATATAGTCATCGACACGCAGAACGACGGCCGCAGCGCGATCGAGATGCTAAAGCGTCTCGATTCAGGCCGCGCAACGTTCCTTCCCGTGGACACCGTCCGCGGCAATATCATGAAGGATGCACCGGTAAACGATCCCGGTTTTGTTGGGGTCGCGTATGACCTTGTGAGCTTTGATAAGCGCTATGACGGCATATTTGCGAACCTGCTCGGCCGCACTGTTATTGCCGAAACGCTTGCCGATGCCGTGCGCATGTCAAAGGCAAACGGCAACCGCCTGCGCATCGTCAGCATTGATGGACAGCTTATAAACGCCGGCGGCTCAATGACCGGCGGCAGTGCCGCGCGCGGAACGGGCATACTCTCGCGCGCAAACGAGCTTGAGGAGCTGAAAAAGCGCAGACTTACCCTCGGCAGACAGTATGATGCGGCTCAGATCGAGCTTGAAAAGTCGGTAAATGCTCTGTCGGGACTTAGATATGAGCTTGACGCGGCTGTTGAAGAGCGCGCCGAGATCCAGCGCGACAAAGCCTCGTGCGAGGCCGAAAAGCGCGCTACAAACGCTGCAATAGAGCAGCTCAGGGTCCTGTCACAAAGCCTGTCGGGCGACAGTGAGCAGCGCCGCGCGGCGATCGAAAAAGCGCAGAGCGCATGCGAAGAGATAAAGCAGCAGCTCGATGCCGTTTTGAAGCAGCGCGATGATATACTCGGTCAGGCTGAAAAGATCAAATCCGAGATCGCGGAGATAAACGCAAAGCGCCTTGAGCTTGAAGGCCGCAGAACAAAGGCCGATAAGGACAGCCAGGAGTCAAACCGCCGCCTGCTTGAGCTTGAGCGCAGCTGCGCAAGGCTTGAACAGAAAAAGCTGTCGTCAGACCTTGAGGAAAAGCAGATCCTCGATAAGCTTTGGGATAATTATGAGCTGAGCCATTCGGCGGCGCAGCAGCTGCGCCAGCCGGTTGAAAACCTCCAGAAGGAGTCGCGCGGAATAAGCGACCTGCGCCGGCAGATATCTGCGCTCGGCACGCCGAATATCGGCGCTATCGAGGAATTTGAGCGTGTCAATACCCGTTACGAATTCCTGACCGGGCAGCGCAGCGATATAGAGAAAGCCAAGAAAGAGCTTTTGGGCATAATAAACGACGTAACCAATGAGATGAAAGAGGTTTTCCTCGGCCAGTTCAAGCTCATCGACGAAAACTTCCGCGAGACCTTCCTTGAGCTGTTCGGCGGCGGTAAGGCATCGGTCATCCTTGAGGATGAGAACGATCCGCTTGAGTGCGGCATTGAGATCAAGGTTCAGCCGCCCGGCAAAGCGGTGTCGAATATAAGTCTCCTGTCCGGCGGAGAGAAAGCGTTTGTGGCCATTGCACTGTATTTTGCCATCCTCAAGGTTCGTCCTACGCCGTTCTGCGTTATGGACGAGATCGAGGCCGCTCTGGACGAGGCAAACGTTATCAGATATGCCGAATATATGCGCCGAATGTGCGATAAGACGCAGTTTATAGTAATAACCCACCGCCGCGGCACAATGGAGGAGGCAGACCACCTCTACGGCGTCACAATGCAGGAAAAGGGCGTTTCAAAGGTCATAGAGCTTGATCTTGACCAAGCGCAGCGCTCGATCGAAAATGACTGAGGAGGCACACAATGGGCTTTTTTGATAAAATGTTCTCCGGTCTTACAAAGACCAGAAAAAATATTGAGGAGCTTGAAGAGGTATTCCGCAATTACGATATCGACAGTGAGGATTTCTACGACGAGCTTGAGGAAATGCTGATAATGGCCGATGTCGGCGGCGAGACTACGGCGCAGATAATGATGGATTACAAGCGCATTCTGCTGCGCCGCTATATAAACAAGGGCAAAGCCGCAAAGGAAGCGTTTGTCGGCTACATGCAGGACATGCTCGGCAATATGGACACAAAGCTCAAGCTTGACACCAAGCCGTCGGTCATCCTCATGGTCGGCGTAAATGGCGTCGGCAAAACGACTACGATCGGTAAGCTGTCGGCAAGTCTTAAAGCCGAAGGAAAAAATGTTCTGCTTTGTGCCGGCGATACCTTCCG
>ERZ779876.1288-NODE-1288-length-22172-cov-4.186282_pt1 | contig 22172 bp, 23 predicted proteins | sample MGYA00511068_ERZ779876 | MGnify/ENA primary metagenome ERZ779876 (study PRJEB29588, sample SAMEA1970858) | human gut metagenome | biome: human gut; feature: human-associated habitat; material: faeces | place: Denmark | collected 2008/2010 ...
AAAAAGGCAAGGGGAAGTACACAATTTTGTTGAAATTGTAAAAAGTGCACATAGAAATACTGTTAGGCGCGGAATTTCAGCGCTTGCCCAACAACTTTTTCTTACTTACTTTTTCATTTTTGGTATTTAAAACGCGAACGGACGTTTATTAAATGTTAACTTTTGTTAACGACAGGAACGGAACTATGCTTTCGTCAAATTCACAATAGAAGGTGCATTTTATTGAGTAGACGCTCATGTTCTGCGCCGGATTCCATGATATAAATTCTTGTCGTCTCGATGCTGGAATGACCGAGCAGGTCCGCCAGTTTCGAGATGTTTTTTTCGAGGTTGTAAAATGTCCGCGCAAACAGGTGCCGCAGGTTGTGGAGGAAAACTTTCTTCCAGGCCACATTAGCGCGCTCGCACAGGGCTTTGAGCAGTTTCCAGACCGTTACGCGGCTCAGAGGCTTGCCAACACGGGAAAGAAACACCGGACCGGCATGAATGCGGTGTTTCTGGCACCAACGGGTCAGGCGGTGGCAGAGCTCAGCGGGCAGCAGGATCTCCCGGCATTTGCCTTTGCAGCGGATAGACGCCTTGTGCCGGCGGACGGCTTCTGCCGTGATAAACTGCAGTCCCGAGACGCGGATGCCGGTGGAGCAAAGCGCTTCCAGCAGCAGCTGGGTGCGCTTGTTGCCGGCGGCGCGGGCGGCGTTCAGCAGGCGGAAATACTCGGCGCGGGTCAGTTCCCGGCCAGGGTCGGCGAAGATCCTGCGCTGGTGCTTGAGCGGCTTAGCTTTGCCAGCCACGTTGTCGATGCTCTCTTGGCAATCATTGACGGCAGCCAGCATCGCGTTCACGGTGGCAGGGGTATAGCCCTTTTCGGTCAGGCTATCCCGCCAGGCTGCAACGGTCTCGCGGGTCGGGATGTCCCCTGCCCCGGTATCGGCAAAAAAGCGGGCCAGGGCTTTGGTGTACTTCTGGATGGTGGCGGGGCTGTACTCCCGGTGGGTCAGCCAGGTCTGATAGGTGTCAAGAATAGATGAAGTTTTCATGCAGATCCTCCTTACTGGTATATAATTTGTACCTTTTATTATGCCGCAAAGAACCGCAGCTTTTCAAGAACGGCAAAAGTGCTGCTCACAAATCAGCCTAATATCACAAGGGTGATAAAAATACTCGAAGGAGAACTTGGCTGCACGCTTTTCAATCGAATGAAAAACGGCGTCACGCTTACCCCTGAGGGAGAGATACTTTACGAGCACATCTCAAAGGCGGTGGAACTTATTACAGAGGGCGAAGATGAGATCTCAAAAGCCAACGACCTGCAAAGCGGAACTGTCACCATAAGTGTGACGGAGACCGCACTTCACGGCGTTATGCTGCCACTTCTCAATGAGTTCCATGAAAGATATCCGGGAATAAAAATAAAGCTGCTGAACCATTCAACCCCTCAGGCACTGACTGCTCTCAAAAGCGGCATTGCAAACCTCGCTGTGGTAACAACGCCGATAAGCACAGAGGGCTCGCTGAATTTTCATAAACTCAGAGAGTTCCGTGAACTTATCATATGCAGCACAAAGCTAAAGGATCTTGCAAAGCGAACGCTCACTCTTGAGGAACTTTGCAGCCACCCTATAATATCACTTAACCGAAACACAAGGACATATGATTTCTATTCCGACTTCTTTTTCCAGCATGGAATAGATTTTCAGCCGGATATAGAGGTCGCAACTGCCGATCAGATAATGCCGCTTGTGAAAAGCAACCTTGGCATAGGCCTTATACCTGAACCAATGGCACAAAGCGGCGATGTTTATATTCTGAAAACTGATGAAGAGTTTCCAAAGAGGAGCATCGTTCTTGCAGAAAATGCAGACAAAAAACTCAATGCCGCCGCTACAGAGATACAAAAAATGATACTGAAAAAGTGTAATATGTTTGCAAATGCTGAGATATGACATACATGAAAGGAGATAATAATATGCCAACAGTTTTGCCAAAAGAAAATGAAGTCGAACAGTTTTTTTCAAGGATAATGGCATCGGAAGGAGCTTGCGAAAGGCTCAGCAGCGTGCTTTACGATCACCTTAGTGACGACGATATGCAGACCGATCCTGACCCAAAACATCTTGTGCAGGTGCTTTTGACCGCATATACGAACGGTGATATAAGTGCACTTCTTCTGGAGCTTTGTGGAAGAAGTCTTTTCGATCTGCTGAGAGAGGCTTACCTTATACCAAAGCGTTTTCACGGAAAAGCCGGAAAAAATCCTGAACTCCTTACGACCCCTGAAGGCGATGTCATTGAAGAAAAGAAAAAGCTTGTCACAAAGCATGAGTTCGAGAAATTTCGTGATGTGTACAAAAACCACAGCTGTGCACCACGTTCAAAGCTTTATCTTGCAGACGGATATGACCTTATGAGGGTCTATACCGACGGAATGAACATTAAGGAAAAGCGTGTTGACAAAAGACGTGGCGTGCTTATACTTTACGCCCTGCCTGACACTGTAAAGCTTGGACTTTCCGAGGCTCAGACCTATGATGTTATATGGAATACTTTCCACAAGATACAGCAGACTGCCCCAACTGCAATGGTCTATTACGGACAGGAAACAGGCGAAAAGGCTGGAAAATCATTTGATGAGATCGGCGTTTTACTGCCTGTTCATCAGTTTGAAAAGAAAATGCTCATGCACCTCAGCGAGATAGACGGCATTGTGCTTGCCTGCCGTGAGGAAATGATGAAAAAAGCAGGCTCAGACAGCCTTGATCTTTAAAAACGGAAGTGATACTGAATGTCACAAACTATAGTTAAGAAAAATCACATGGATATCCCATGGCACGATTTCACAGACGCCGAAAAGGACGAGCCAGTATCAAAGGCGAGCCTAAAAGAAAAAGCCTCTGTTATAGGCAGGGTGGGAATGATGTTTCTCTCCTGCGGAACAGGAGCGTGGCGTGTGAGAAGTTCCATGAACACCATGTCGGAATGTATGGGACTGACCTGCACAGCAGATATCGGGCTTATGTCCATAAACTACACCTGTTTTGACGGCGAGGCTTGCTTTTCGCAGTCTCTTTGCCTTACTAACACGGGAGTAAACAATTCAAAGCTAACACGTCTTGAAAATTTCATCAACGATTTTGTCGGCCGCTGCGATAGTTTGACTTGCGAACAGGTCCACAATGAACTTGACGATATCGAAAAGATACACGGACTTTACTCGCCGCCTGTTTTGGGCCTTGCGGCGGCACTTGCCTGCGGAGCGTTCACATTTCTGCTTGGCGGTGGACTGACCGAGATGATATGTGCATTTTTCGGTGCAGGCATTGGCAATTATGTGCGGAGCAAATTCACAAAGCACCACCTTACCCTTGTGCTTGGAATAGTTGCCTCAGTATCGGCGGCGTGCCTTTCATATGCAGGGCTGTTTGAACTTGCGAAAATACTTTTCAATATAAAAATGCAGCATGAGGCAGGCTACATATGTGCAATGCTTTTTATTATACCTGGTTTTCCGTTCATCACAAGCGGCATAGACCTTTCAAAGCTCGATATGCGTTCGGGCATCGAGCGGCTGACCTACGCCCTCATCATTATAATTGTAGCCACAATGACGGCGTGGTTAATGGCACTTATCCTGCACCTTACGCCAATGGACTTTTTGCCTCTGCACCTTACCTTATGGCAGTTCATACTGTTCAGACTTGCGGCAAGTTTCTGCGGGGTTTTCGGATTTTCCGTTATGTTCAACAGCCCTGTCAAGCTTGCAGCCTCTGCGGCAGTTATAGGTGCACTTGCAAACACTCTGAGATTGGAACTTGTTGACCTTGTTTCATTTCCTCCGGCAGCTGCTGCGTTTGTGGGGGCATTCACCGCAGGCATACTCGCCTCGCTGCTGAAAAAGTATGTGGGCTATCCGAGAATATCCATAACCGTTCCGTCCATAGTCATAATGGTTCCGGGATTATATCTTTACAAGGCTTTCTATAATTTGGGCGTCATGTCCCTTGAAACATCTGCGTCATGGCTTGCGTCTGCCCTGCTGATAATACTAGCTCTGCCTTTGGGGCTTATCTTCGCTAGGATAATTACGGACAGGTCATTTAGGTGTTGTACTTAAAATCTTAGTCAAAGCCTAAAGCTATACCGAATCCACAGAAAAAACTATATTGATATACACTTTCCTATTAATACTATTCTCCATTACATATAACTGGCGTCAGCGGCATTTGTCAGCAAAAGCGAAGTGCTGAGGTGTTTTAAGAACATAACAGGACAGTCGCCGTTTGAATATCTAAAAAATTATCGTCTGCGCAATGCGGCATATATGATAAAAAACACATCTGACTCGATAAATGCTATCTGTGGGCTTTGCGGCTTTGACGATCACAGCTATTTTTCAAAAGCCTTTAAAGAAGCCTACGGGTGCAGTCCCAGAGATTTTAGAAAGTAGAATATACGGGACAATATCTCACAGATTTATCCGTCTGTCATGTAGAAATTACATTTTCTTGTTTATAGGACTACGATAAAACTATTATCAAACAAAAGACGTTTCATTTTATCCAAATGGAACGTCTTTTGCATTTGTGCTTTTTCTTGTATGAAAAAAGAGTCAATTATTCTCCTCCCAATAATCCTCTGCATCCTCGTAGTCATAGAAATCATCATAGTGATCTTCATAGAGATCCTCTGGGTCGTCATAATCATGAGCATCATACTCAGCAGATTTACTGGTTGAGGTTTTATTGGTATTCTTACGGGTAGCTCTGGTAGCTGAACTACTTGCTGTAGTGGTTTTCGGACGTGATGTTGTAGCAGTTGTGAATACTGAAGTATAGCTGTTCTTATTATTGTAATACTTAGGGTCATGTATCAAACAGTAGCTGCTGCCTTCTTCAGGAGTATTGTCACAGCCTGAGTGTGCGCATTTGGGGCACAGGGCATCATAGATCATGGCTATCCCTATGATGATCAACACAGCGACAACGATTCCTTTGAGATTGAACGAACTATGCTGAGAGCTGTTTTCTGTTGTCAGCTTGTAGCCTATATAATCGTCAAGCATATCCTTGTTTCTGTTGTTTTTTCCAGATTCCATAATCACACCTCCAAACTGTATTTCTAATATTATACCATATTTTTTAGATTTGTGGTAACAATTTTTGGACAGTTGAATATTCTGTCCCTTTTATCATTTTTCAGTGGCAAAGTCGGGAGATGTTGCCCACTTGGACGTTTTTATAAAGCAACGAACCATTGAGTACGAAACAACGAATTGATAATTGACCTGAGTTTATCTCTATGCTATAATTAGCGTACACCGGTGATAAAATAATTCGGAGGTATTTAAATGCAAGTAAAAATTGGTGAGAAAATAAAAGAACTGCGAAAGGTGACAGGAAGGAAGCAAGAGGACCTAGCCACTGCCTTAGGTGTTACGCCACAAGCCATTTCAAGGTGGGAGGCAAATGGCGGTTATCCGGACATGGAGATGATCCCATCGATAGCTAACTATTTCCATATATCGATCGATGAATTGTTTGGCTATAATAATGACAGGAACAGAATTATTCAGAAATATAATGATAAGGCTCAATGGCTGATAAATAATAACGATGATATGACAGAGTGTATTGCTCTAATGCGTAGAGGGCTTGAAGAGTTTCCAGACAGAGTGGATTTTAAGACCAAGCTTGCTTGTGCTTTAAATAAGCAAGGTTGGAAAAATAAAGGCAAAGAGCCAAATATCTTTTGGGAAGAAGCCGCTAAACTGTATGAGAAATTATTGCCTCATGACCAATCGTGTATCATTCCGTTATTATCCGTATATTCCTGCCTTGGTAAATATGAAAAAGCCGAGCAGAAAGCATCTGAACAGCCCGACCTTGAATTGTGCAGACAAGTTCTGTTAGGAAATTTAGGAAGTATCGGCAGTATAAATGATGAGAAAAGGGCTGAACAATATCGTGGAGACGCAGTGTTAGAGCTTCTTCATGCTTTTCAAAAATCACTTGATGAAGCGATAGTGTGTAATAATGAGCTGAATAATAGTCGAGAAGGATTGGAGCTTCTTTTATTGACTCGACAGTTGTTTGATAAAATAGTAGGTACTGAATGCCATGGATTTCACAGTGACTTATGTTTTATAGATATGAGATGCGTCAAAATCGCAAATAATATCGGAGATCATAAAGTTGCAATGGACTGTTTTGATTCAGCGTTTGAGCAATATATTAAATTTGAACAATGGAAAATTAAACAATCCAAAAGATCGGAAGAACGGAATAATAAGAGCATAAATGATGAGAATAACGATGAGCATTTTACTTCATCACTGTTGAAATCTGTAAATCCGTCAGGTCATAAAGTAATTGTATGTGAGCCAAGCTTTTTAGTAAAGACTGCGACTTCCTTTCCAGAGAAGGAAAAGAAGTTAATTACAGAAGATCCAAAGTACGCTTGCATATTTGAGCAATGATTTTACATGATCAGTAAACAACAAAAACCTTTCTTTCGTTCGACAAATTTCAGTTTATAAAGGTACAGTTAAATTATTATCAAAATAATGGTCACACAACACCACAGGCTCTCGCCACACTGAAAAGCAGCGTGGCAGACCTTGCGGTGGTGACAATGCCTATAAGCACCAAGGGTTCACTCAGATAACATAAGCCAAAAGAGTTCCATGAGCTTATCCCCATTATGCAACTTGAAGCGAACTCTATGCCAATGGGTAAAAATTTTTTCAAACCTCCCCAATTTTACCCCTAAGTATGCTATAATAGAATAGACAAGAAACCCAATCCAAAACCCAGCGAGGTGCTTTTATGACATATGCAATATCTGATATCCACGGCTGTTATGAGGAGTATATTAAGCTTCTCGAAAAAATCAACTTTTCTGAGGACGATACCCTCTATATCCTAGGTGACATCTGCGACAGGGGCGAAAAGCCTATGGAGATCTATAATGACATCATGGCTCGGGATAATGTTATCACGCTGTTCGGCAACCACGAACACCTTGCCTATATCAATCTCCGCCACCTTATAAAAAATGATGTGAGCAAGCTTACAAAAGACGAACGGCTAGACCTGATAGATTGGGTCACCAGCGGAGGCAAACCCACTTTCAGCGAATTTATCTCCCTCTCCAAAGCCGACCGCATGGACTTTATAGAGTTTCTTAAAAGCTTCTCAATGTATGAGGATATCACCATAAACGGCAAACGTTTTGTCCTCACCCATGCAGGTCTTGGGGGCTTTAGCGAGGATAAGCCCCTTGATGAATATACCCTCCACGAGCTTATCTGGGAGCGTGCCGACTATTCAAAACGCTATTTCAGCGACCCGAATACTTTCCTTGTGACAGGTCACACCCCTACCGCCAATATCCCAAACCACGGCAGACCCGAAGCCTACAAAGCCAACGGACACATAGCCATAGACTGTGGCTGTGCCTCAGGTGGACGGCTGTGCGCATACTGCTTTGAAACTGACAGGGAGTTTTATGTTGACAAAATAAACCAGTCCCTTGAAAATCACTTCAAAATGTGATATACTTGTCCTAATAACATAAACGACGAGGACAAAACGGGGGTTATGCCGTATTAAAGCGTATTTATAGATTATATTTTATGGAGGTAATCATGGCTTTTGATTTTAAGAAAGAGTACAAAGAATTTTATATGCCTAAAAACAAGCCAGAAATTGTAACTGTTCCTAAAGCAAATTATATTGCAATCAGAGGAAAAGGCGACCCAAATGAAGTATGTGGAGCATATCAACAAGCAATTAGTGTGCTATATGCTGTTGCTTATACACTGAAGATGAGTTATAAAACAGATCATAAAATTGAAGGATTTTTTGAATATGTAGTTCCACCACTTGAAGGTTTTTGGTGGCAGGACGGCATAGACGGTATAGACTATACTGATAAGGCATCATTCAATTGGATATCTGTTATCCGTTTACCTGAATTTATAACTCAAAAAGACTTTGAATGGGCAGTTGAAACAGCAACTAAAAAGAAAAAGTTAGATTGTTCGTCAGCAGAGCTAATGACAATTGACGAGGGATTATGTGTTCAAATAATGCACTTGGGTTCGTTTGATGATGAACCAGCTACTATTGCTCTAATTGATGAATATCTAGAAAAAAACGGATATGTCAATGACATAACTAAGACAAGGTTACACCATGAAATTTATCTCTCAGATGCAAGGAGAATTGTCCCTGAAAAATGGAAAACTGTCATTAGGCATCCAATAAAGAAGATATAGAATACTTCCATTTAGTTATTCTTTCCTTAAATAATTATCCACCGATACAGCCCCTCTGTATCGGTATTTTTCTGCCCCAACGCCCATATCACCCCACTCTATTGACATTTCCCCCTCAATGTGCTATCATAAAAAAAGAACAAGTTAGTCGCAACTATCTCAATAACACCACAGGAGGAAGAAAAATGGATATGAATGAAAAACCAAAGCTTTCAGGCGTGCCTGAAACTATGCTGCAAACCGTGTATGCCCGTGCAAAGGAAACCAAAACAAGGGGTGCGATAAAAGATACAAAAGCCGTGGAGATAATAGATAAGATAAACTATGATTTTTCACTTGCCGATAAGGACTCAGCAATGCACAGTGGCGTTGTGGCAAGGACAATAGTCCTCGATAAGCTTGCGAACAAGTATCTTGCGAAAAACAAAGGCGCAGTGGTGGTGAATATCGCCTGCGGACTTGATACACGCTGTTACAGAATGAACGGCTACACCCATTGGTATAACCTTGACCTGCCTGAAACCATCGCCGTGAGAGAAAAGCTTCTCCCTGAATCAGGCGAGATATCCCAGATAGCAATGTCCGCAATGGACGATTGGAGCAGGGAAATAACCGAGCACGATGCCCCTGCTATCGTCATTATCGAGGGTCTGACTATGTACCTCTCCGAAAAGGACGTAAAGGAGATATTTGACGTCATAAACAAACGCTTTGAACACGTCACAGTATTGGTCGAGACAATGAGCCCCACTATGGTAAAGCGTATGAAAGAAAAGTCGATCGAGGGTAGCAAAGCCAAATTCACATGGGGCGTCAAGGACGGCAAAGAGCTTGCAAAGCTTCTCCCGAACTTCCGCCTTATAGAAGAACATAGCCTTGCCGAAGGAATGGCGGAGTTTATCCCAATATTCAAGCTTCTTAAAAAGATAAAGCCTGTGAGCAATATCTCAAACAAGATAGTAGTAATGGAAAAATAACTTTGACTTTCCTCCCCCACCATGCTATAATCCCAAATTTAGAAGTTCCGCCACGCAAAAAGCCCGTCAAACAGCGTATCACCGCCGCAATTCAGATATAATTTTTTATCTCCAACAATGTAAAATTCTTTTTTTGCACGGGTAGCGGCAACATTCAGTCAATGTCTGCGTTGATGCGGAATTTGATAAATATTTTTCAGTCACTCCAAAATGTTCTCTAAGCATATTCAGAATATTTGAATCCATTGTGAGTACAGGCTTTATTTGGGAGCGATACTGCAAAAATAGTCAGCACCTTTAAGCTCCTCAACAAACTTTTAGTCGATTTGTTCCTTGGTAAGTGAAAGCTCATTTACGATACTCTGCACTGCACCATTATTGGAGCTTGCAACAACAATATTGTTTTCCGTAATGATCTCTGGAAGTACGCCAATAGATGCGTTGTCAAAATATATTGTCTCTTTTGTTCCCTTGATCGACTTGTCCCTTAGTTTGGCAATACCATAAGCCTGTTTTACAATTTTTCCTTATCCATTGCCATTCCCCTATCTTCCATTCATCACCCAAGCAAACCCCTTAGCTGTCCGCAAAGCAGGCTCTTTAAAATGCCCGCCCTTGTTCCATTCAAGGGCGCATTCGATACCCTGCCCCGTCAGCAAATCATAACTCTCACGGATACAGTCGCCCACCTTTGACATGACCGCATTTTTCGTCCTTTCTTCCTTGTCACCAAGACTGAGATAAACAGCGTCGCATTTTATCTTATTCTCTTTCATATACCCCACAAAATCAGGAAACCACACCGACGGAGAAGCCGCCGCAACGCCTGAAAATTTCTCCGTTTGAAACGCCGCCCACAAGGCAAAAAGCCCTGCCAGAGAATATCCGCCAATGTAATAATTCTTGCTCTTGTCCGAGCAAAGCGTTAATATCTCCGCCAGAGTGTCTTCCGCTCCATTGCCGAAGTCCTCATTGCCAAATACCGCAGGGGCTTCCCATGGTGAAAGCTCCCTGTTCCAATCATCGACCTTCACCGCAATAAGCTGAAAATCCACACTCGTGAGCTTTTTTATCTCTGCCACCTCGTTTTCTATCTCAGGCAGATCATGGTCGCCCACAAGCTGGATAAGAACTGTGTCGGCGTTTTTGTCAGCAAAATAATGCAGTGTCATTTTCTTGTCCTTTCCGTTTTAATGGGGCTTATCAAAACCAATATTCATGCATTTTCGTCAAAAATTCCGTTGTGATAGGATATCCGCTTGATTCTCCGATAACAGAGTCTATACAGCAATATGGGCATACTGCTGTTTCTGTGTTATCTTTTATCCAAAAGTTTATCTCCTTTGGGTCAAAAATTTTCAGGCAGTAGAAACAGCCGCACTTTTTGTCATTTTGCAGTGCTTCCTTGTTGTTGCTGGAAAACTTGTGAGCTTCTATATAGTCGGTCATTTTTTACTCCTTAGATAGATATTTTTTATCATTATATCACGCCGCACCCTGCAAAGTCAAATCTCTCCCCTGACTCTTAAAATCTTCTTCACCGCTTCATTGTCAGTGTCCTTAAAATACTCCGCCAGCCTGCGCTTTCCTATCCTCCTGTCAGAGACTTTCAAAATATCCGTTATCCCAAGGTCATCGGCTTCAAAATCATGGGATAGCAGATCCGCTAGCGGCGTGTCTATATACTCCCTGATGATATCCGATATAAGGCTTATCTCTGTTACATAAGGATAAAGCTCCCCCACAGTTTCATTATGTGAGCATGATATTATCAACCTTCGCTCAGGCAGCTTCTTATCCAAAAAGTCTTTAGGATAATCAAAAATTATCTCCTTGCCTAATGTTATCCAATATCTAGGCAGGTCAGTTCCGCCCCAGCGGCTATCCATTCTGTAAACACTGCAATGTATCTGAATCCCTATCCTGCTGTCGATAAGCTTGTATATCTCTCTTTGCAGTTTGCTCCAATGCTTCGGCATTTTGTCCTCCTTTACATCTTATCCGTCACTTCTCTAAATGACCATATTTGTGTTCATACTCCTGATCGACCTTTTCTGAGTAAAGTGAATGAAAAAGCTTAAAAGCGTCTTCCTCACTCTTTTCTGTAAGCACGCCGTATTTGTAATAAAAGCCCGCATAAAAATTTGCGTCCCTATTATATATCATCCGCTCAGGCAAATAGCTTCTCCTATAAGTCAGTATAACACACTCAATGACCGAATCATCACCCATTTTGCTTTCGATTTTTTCAAACATATCTTCCGCACTGCAATAATAATTGTCGGAATACAAATGCGATACCTGAAATTCTCCGTCAGCCATTCGGCGTATACATACAAAAGTAAGAGAATCCGTTGCTCTTTTAAACTCGTAGCTTTGGCAGTGCTTCTTATATTCTTCTTCCTCACCCTCAGGCGTAAGTTTTACCATATCCTTGTGATGTTTCACTAGCTCCAACCTTTGCTGATCGTCCAAACCATTAAGATACCCAAGTGTGTCAGAGCATGGATCCTTCCGCACTCTTTCTTCATCTTGCAATACCGTTATCTCAACATTACCCTCAAGCGACGTTTTGCTTGCCAATGGTGATCTCTTGCAGGGTCTGATTATTTTTGGGAGGGTGCGGAGGATTTGACGGTTACCTTTCAGCGAATTTATCTCCCTCTCCAAAGCCGACCGCATGGATTTTATGGAGTTTCTCAAAAGCTTCTCAATGTATGAGGATATCACCATAAACGGCAAACGTTTTGTCCTCACCCATGCAGGTCTTGGGGGCTTTAGCGAGGATAAGCCCCTTGATGAATATACCCTCCACGAGCTTATCTGGGAGCGTGCCGACTATTCAAAACGCTATTTCAGCGACCCGAATACTTTCCTTGTGACAGGTCACACCCCTACCGCCAATATCCCAAACCACGGCAGACCCGAAGCCTACAAAGCCAACGGACACATAGCCATAGACTGTGGCTGTGCCTCAGGTGGACGGCTGTGCGCATACTGCTTTGAAACTGACAGGGAGTTTTATGTTGACAAAATAAACCAGTCCCTTGAAAATCACTTCAAAATGTGATATACTTGTCCTAATAACATAAACGACGAGGACAAAACGGGGGTTATGCCGTATTAAAGCGTATTTATAGATTATATTTTATGGAGGTAATCATGGCTTTTGATTTTAAGAAAGAGTACAAAGAATTTTATATGCCTAAAAACAAGCCAGAAATTGTAACTGTTCCTAAAGCAAATTATATTGCAATCAGAGGAAAAGGCGACCCAAATGAAGTATGTGGAGCATATCAACAAGCAATTAGTGTGCTATATGCTGTTGCTTATACACTGAAGATGAGTTATAAAACAGATCATAAAATTGAAGGATTTTTTGAATATGTAGTTCCACCACTTGAAGGTTTTTGGTGGCAGGACGGCATAGACGGTATAGACTATACTGATAAGGCATCATTCAATTGGATATCTGTTATCCGTTTACCTGAATTTATAACTCAAAAAGACTTTGAATGGGCAGTTGAAACAGCAACTAAAAAGAAAAAGTTAGATTGTTCGTCAGCAGAGCTAATGACAATTGACGAGGGATTATGTGTTCAAATAATGCACTTGGGTTCGTTTGATGATGAACCAGCTACTATTGCTCTAATTGATGAATATCTAGAAAAAAACGGATATGTCAATGACATAACTAAGACAAGGTTACACCATGAAATTTATCTCTCAGATGCAAGGAGAATTGTCCCTGAAAAATGGAAAACTGTCATTAGGCATCCAATAAAGAAGATATAGAATACTTCCATTTAGTTATTCTTTCCTTAAATAATTATCCACCGATACAGCCCCTCTGTATCGGTATTTTTCTGCCCCAACGCCCATATCACCCCACTCTATTGACATTTCCCCCTCAATGTGCTATCATAAAAAAAGAACAAGTTAGTCGCAACTATCTCAATAACACCACAGGAGGAAGAAAAATGGATATGAATGAAAAACCAAAGCTTTCAGGCGTGCCTGAAACTATGCTGCAAACCGTGTATGCCCGTGCAAAGGAAACCAAAACAAGGGGTGCGATAAAAGATACAAAAGCCGTGGAGATAATAGATAAGATAAACTATGATTTTTCACTTGCCGATAAGGACTCAGCAATGCACAGTGGCGTTGTGGCAAGGACAATAGTCCTCGATAAGCTTGCGAACAAGTATCTTGCGAAAAACAAAGGCGCAGTGGTGGTGAATATCGCCTGCGGACTTGATACACGCTGTTACAGAATGAACGGCTACACCCATTGGTATAACCTTGACCTGCCTGAAACCATCGCCGTGAGAGAAAAGCTTCTCCCTGAATCAGGCGAGATATCCCAGATAGCAATGTCCGCAATGGACGATTGGAGCAGGGAAATAACCGAGCACGATGCCCCTGCTATCGTCATTATCGAGGGTCTGACTATGTACCTCTCCGAAAAGGACGTAAAGGAGATATTTGACGTCATAAACAAACGCTTTGAACACGTCACAGTATTGGTCGAGACAATGAGCCCCACTATGGTAAAGCGTATGAAAGAAAAGTCGATCGAGGGTAGCAAAGCCAAATTCACATGGGGCGTCAAGGACGGCAAAGAGCTTGCAAAGCTTCTCCCGAACTTCCGCCTTATAGAAGAACATAGCCTTGCCGAAGGAATGGCGGAGTTTATCCCAATATTCAAGCTTCTTAAAAAGATAAAGCCTGTGAGCAATATCTCAAACAAGATAGTAGTAATGGAAAAGTAGTTTGAAAAAGCTTTCACCGATACAGTTTTTTATAAGCTGTGTCGGTGTTTTTTATGTCCAGATGAACTTTTTGCAAACGAGATAGAGCTTTCAAAACCAAGATAGAAAAATAATTTTAAGATGAGCCAAAATGAAAATGAGATACTATTGATTTTAGTTAAGATAAATGCTATAATATTTCATAAATCTAACAGAGGAGAGGATAAAATGCCAATATTTTATATATCGGATATGCACATTGGACACCAAAACGTCCTGCACCATGACAATAGACCTTTTACTGACATCAACCATATGCAGGCTGTCATGACGGCAAATTGGAACAGCACCGTTTCCGATAGCGACGAAGTTTATATCCTCGGTGACTTTGCATGGAAAAACGCTCAGGGGCTTGAAATGCTCTATCAGCTTAATGGTAAAAAGTATCTTATCCTCGGCAACCACGATAAGCCCACAGAAGAAATGAAAGCCTGCTTTCAGTGGGTAAAAGACTATGCAGTGATAAAAGACGACGAAACGCAGGTGGTGCTTTCTCATTATCCTATCGCCCATTGGTATAATCAATATCGTGGCGCTGTTCACCTCTATGGTCATGTCCATAACACCAAGGACTATCAGGCGTTTTTGCAGTATGCACAAATATGCAAAAACCTTGCCATACCATTTGAAAGCTATAATGTGGGCTGTATGCTCTATTATATGGACTACACCCCCAGAACACTTGATGAAATAAGGAGGAGCGCAAAATGATACTTATAACAGGCGATATCCATAAGCTCAGCAACAAAGGCAACCCCGACTTCAAGGATATTTTCAACAGCATGACAAAGGATGATTACGTTATAATTTGCGGAGATTTCGGACTTGTATGGAACAATGATAAGGAAGATATGTGGTGGAGAAGCTGGCTTAACGACAGACCTTTCACCACCCTCTTTGTTGACGGCAATCACGAGAATTTCGACCTCCTGAACGCTTATCCCGTAGAAAACTGGCATGGAGGAAAGATACACCGAATAGCCCCAAGCATTATCCACCTTATGCGAGGACAGCTTTTCGATATCGAGGGCAAAAGCTTTTTCACCATGGGTGGCGCAGAAAGCCATGACAGAGAGTTTCGCACCATAGGCATAAGCATATGGGAGCAGGAGCTTCCTAATAACAAAGAATACGCCCAAGCACTTTCCACCCTTGAAAAGTGCGGATACAAAGCCGACTATGTTATAACTCACTGCGCACCTACAGATATCGAATATGAGGTGGAGCATGGAAAATGCACGTCCGCTTATAATTTCTACTATTCAGAAAACAGGCTCACAGAGTTTTTTCGTGACCTTGCAGAGAAAATGCAATATGAACGCTGGTTTTGCGGGCATTATCACTGCGACTATGTGAGCAAACTAAACCCGAAGTTTGAGATACTTTATGATAAAATAGTCACACTGCCGTAATAGTCTGACCTATGAGCTTGTAAACAACGCACCCCTTTGACTTCCCACCCCCGCCATGCTATAATGATAAAAAAAGAGGTGACCCCACATGACCAATAAAGCATACTACCACCTGCCGGGGCTTTTCGAGTTTTATGACCTTTACGCCGCTTTCCTGCCCATATTCCGTGAGCATAGAGATTATTTCTATGACTGGTGCGAAATAGGCTCTGTCTATGGCGCACCTGCCGACTGTATATGGGGCGGCGGACGAGCAGGCTTCGGCGAACATTCTCCACGAGAAGTCCTCGACCTTATGAAAGAATATAACATCTCCTCACGGCTGACCTTCAGCAATTCCCTGCTAAGGGAAGAACACCTTTCAGACAAAAAGTGCAACGAGCTTTGCAGACTGTTTTCCCAAAGCCCGCCTCCACAAAATGGCGTGATAATATGCTCCGACCTGCTTCTTTCATATCTGAAAGAGAATTATCCCCACCTCTATTTTGTGTCCTCTACCACAAAAGTCCTCACCGAGTTTTCTCAGCTTGTAAACGAGCTTGATAATGACGATTTTTCCTATGTAGTCCCCGACTTTCGCCTAAACAAAGCCCTGGATAAACTCTCCGATCTCACCACTGAGCAGAAAAACAAGGTTGAGTTTCTTTGCAACGAGTGCTGTTATGTAGGCTGTGCAGACCGAAAAAACTGCTATGAAAACGTCAGCCGCAAAAATCTCGGTGAAAACTGCCCCGACCATGTTTGCAAAGCACCCAATGCCGCAGAGGGCTACCGCTTTTCAAAAGCCATGGAAAGCCCCACCTTTATCTGCATAGAGGATATCCAAAACACCTATCTCCCAATGGGATTTTCAAACTTCAAAATAGAGGGCAGAAGCCTTGGAAGCGCCCTGATACTTGAATTTCTGCTCTACTATATGACAAAACCCGAACATCAGCTAAAAGTCAGAGAGCAAATTTATCTTGACAGTATGCTTGACCTGTTCTGACTATTCTTCACATTGCATATCTCCCATATCACAAAAAATATGTCACAAAACTCATGTTACCCATGGCTTACTTGGAAACAAAAATCAAAATAAGTGTAAACAATGCCACTTTTTTGTTGAAACAGCCATTATAATATAGTATAATAACACAGTGCTTTGTCACAAAAAAGTTATAGGAGAATTTACATGAAGAAAATTATCGACATATTTCTGCGTTCTTTGCTCACAGGCGTGGCGATAGCCATAGGCGGAACAGTCTATCTTTCCTGCCCTAACAAATATCTGGGAGCGCTTCTTTTCGGCATTGGACTTTTCGTGATACTGTCCTTTGGCTTTGATCTCTTCACAGGAAAAGTCGGATATGCAGTTGAAAACAAACCCTCTTATCTCGGTGAGCTTGGCATAATATGGCTCGGCAATTTTGCAGGAGCCGTCCTCTCCGCCCTGCTTATTACCCAAACACGCATATCCACCATAAGCGACAAAGCCACAGAGCTTTGCAATATAAAGCTTGGGGATAATATCACAAACGTTTTTATCCTATCATTTTTCTGCGGAATACTTATGTTCGTTGCCGCAGACGGCTATAAAACTATCCAAAACCCTGTGGGACAGATACTTGCAATATTTCTCCCCGTTGTGGTCTTTATCCTCAGCGGCTTTGAACACTGCGTCGCTAATATGTATTTCTTTGCCATGGCAGACTTATGGAGCATTAAAGCCTTTGGCTACCTTATTATAATGTCCCTTGGAAACTCCATTGGCGGAATACTTATCCCCCTTCTGCGAAAAGGCTTTGTATCAAAAGCATGACGCCTATTTTTATAAGATTATGTAACACATAAAAAAAGATACCGCAGTTCAAAAAGAACTGCGGTAAAAAAATGACTTCTGCTCTCAGGAACACAGTAAAGGGGGTATTATGAAAAAAACAAATAAAACAAAGGAGTCAATAGTAAACATAAGATAACAAATAAAACACAATTTAATCAACTTAGAAGGAGTGTGCAGAAGTCTTTGTTCGTTCCTGATGTATGTATTATATCACACTAAAAACCATTTGTGGTAACTTTTTTTGGACAGTTGCGACTTTTTTCAAAAAAAATCTGCACTCCGAAAATCCTAAAGCTTTCAGAGTGCAGATTTATCTTTTTCTGTAGAGGCGAAAAGCGTTTGCCCCTTTCCACGTCTATCTGAATTGTCGCCTGTCTATCAAATAATATCCGCCCTGCGTTTACCTATCTGTGCAAACTCTTTGCGCCGTATGATAAAGTAAGCCACTGTTACGGCAGCGCCTGTTATCACCCAGGAAACAGGGTAAACTATCATGAGCATAAGATAGCTTCTGTGAGCCGCATAAATCGTGTTCACCCACACAAGCCTGAACACGCAGGTGCCAAGCACAGTTATGACCGCAGGTGTCATAGAGTGACCCATTCCCCTAAGACAGCCGCCCGATATTTCGTAAACGCCCGTAAGAAGCTCCAGCAGGCAAACTGACCACATTCTTATCATTGCGTAGTGTATAACGTTCTCGTCCGTTGAGAAGATCTGTATAAAAAGGTGTCTGCCAATAAGGAATATCATACTCAGCCCAAGACAGCTTGCAAGCCCGATAAAGGTGCAAAGCCTGTATATCTTTTTACAGCGTTCCTTATCCTGAGCCGCAAAATTCTGACTTGTAAAGGTGGTCGCCGTCTGAGCGAAAGCGTTTATCACAAAATATGCCATGAACTCAAAATTCTGTTCCGCTGTGCTTCCAGCGATACCGTCTGAACCGAAACTGTTTATCGCCGCCTGTATCACAACGTTTGACAGCGAGAAAACCATGCTCTGCAAACCAGCCGGCAAGCCTATCTTTATGATACCGAGGAGATATTTCCAGCGTATCCTGAGCTTTCTGAAATCAAGTCTTAGCATTTCCTCCTCGTGGGTAAGAAAGTAAAGTATCATGCAGGCACTGAAAAAGTTTGATATAACAGTTGCCGTTGCAACGCCTGCCACGCCCATTTTGAACACGATCACGAACACAAGGTTCAGAATAACATTTATAACGCCTGCGGTGATAAGAGCGTAAAGAGGTCTGGTGCTGTCGCCCTTGCTCCTAAGCACTGCCGAACCAAAGTCATATATCTCTATAAAAGGCATTGCAAAGAAGAATATCCTGAGATACAGCGTTGCAAGCTTTAAAACATCGTCAGGCACATTCATCATGCCAAGGAGTATCGGTGCAAGTATCTCGCCTACACCCAGTATGATAAATCCGCTTATGACCGCCAAAAGCACCACCGTATGTACAGCCTCGTTTGCCTTCTCTTTTCTCCCCTGACCTATAAGTCTGGCCACCACAACGTTTGCACCGACAGAAAGCCCCAGAAAAAGGCTTACAATAAGGTTCACCAATGAAGAATTGCTTCCAACCGCCGCCATGGCTTTGTCGCTGTCAAATCTGCCCACCACCGCAAGGTCAGCAGAGTTAAAAAGCTGTTGCAAAATACTTGACAATGCAAGGGGCAGTGCAAAAATAACGATCTTGCCCACAAGCGGACCGTTTAACATATCTATTTTCTTATTTTTCATACCAGATCTTCTCTCATCTTTCAACTAACTATTTCTCATACCTAATATTATATCACACCATCAAAGCTATTTCAATACCCGAATTTGCACATAAGCACACACAGAGATGTGTAAAAATCTAAACATTACGACCATTTGTACAATTTTTTGAACTCTTTGCCTGTTGACAAAGGCATGAAATGGTGTTATAATAATATTCCACGGGAGGTGAGCAGTATGGCGATAGACAAAAAAGGCACAAAGCAGATTGCCGATAACCGAAAGGCACGTCACGATTATTTCGTGCTTGAGCAGATCGAGTGCGGTATCGAGCTTGTGGGAACAGAGGTCAAGTCTATAAGGAATGGCGGCGTCAATCTGAAAGACAGTTGGTGTTCTATCGAGGACGGAGAGATGTGGGTCAAGGGTATGCACATATCCCCTTATGAACACGGCAATATTTTCAACCGTGATCCACGCCGGGAGAGAAAGCTGCTGCTCCACAAACGTGAGATACTGAGGCTGTTCGGAAAGGTACAGCAGGAGGGTCTTACGCTTATCCCGATGTCGCTATATTTCAAAGGCAGCAGAGTCAAGCTTGCACTTGGGCTTTGCAAAGGTAAAAAGCTTTATGACAAGCGTGACGACATGGCAAAGAAAGCCGCACAGCGTGACATAGAGCGTGCCATGAAAGAGCGAAACTAACATGGGGGTGTAAAGGTTTCGACGGGGGTTTTGAAGCACGATAAGCGAGTAGAGGAGCGCACACTCTTTAAACGGCGTACGTTTTAAAATTAGACGACAACGATAATTTTGAATTAGCTGCTGCTTAAGTCAGCGCTCGTCTTGCCTTAGAGTACCACGGCTTTGGTAAAGGCGTCGATCAGTGGTGAACGTTACAAAGCGACGGCTGTAGCCTTGTGATGTATCACAGCCTACCAAACACACAGGCGTGTCTGTTTGCCTTTGTGCAAGGGAATGGGAGTTTTCCGCAATAACAGAATACACTCGTAGAAGTTCGTGGGGATAGGCTTTCGGACAGGAGTTCGATTCTCCTCGCCTCCACCAACTACAAAACTCTGCCGAAATTGATTTTTCGACAGGGGTTTGTTATACTTTGTGATAAAATAAGCAATTGCGGTCGAGCGCTCTCCTGTGCTTTTGATTAAAATGTAATCGGAGGTTTCGAATGGAGTTATCAGATAAAATAATCGCTGTTGGTAAAATGCAGCAGTATATTAACACCCACTATGATGAAGGAATTACGCTTGAGGATTTGAGCCGCGCAGCTGGTTACAGTAAATATCACGCGGAAAGGATTTTTAAAGAACTTACAGGCAAAACACCTTTTGAAGTTATTCGCGCTTTGCGATTGACCAAAGCGGCTAAAACTCTTCGGGATTTTGACAACAAGGTAATCGATGTTGCATTTGAAAATGGTTTTGATTCTCATGATGGTTTTACACGGGCATTTGCACGGCAATTTGATATTACGCCGCAGAAATACAGCCGTGAGTCCCCGGCTGTCAACTGGTTTGTTCATTACCCCATTGAAGCCTACTATACATTGAAAGAAGGTTCACAACTTATGCCAAACGAAAAAGTATCAAGAACTGTTACAGTGTCTGTAGTGGAGCGTCCTGCTCGGAAGTTGATTTTTCTGCGTTACAATGCAGCAGATTATTTTGCTGCTTGCGAGGAAGTCGGCTGTGACTGGGAAGGTTTTTTTAACAGTATCTCTGAAAAATTTGATTCTGCTGCGTGCGGTCGGTTGCCAGAATTTTTAATCCAGCCCGGCACAAGCGGTAATGCATTTTTTGTTGAAGTTCCCCTTGATTATATCAAACCGTTTCCTGATGGCTACGAAATCGCCGAACTGCCGCCCTGCACATACCTTTACTTTAATGGCATGCCGTTTGATGACCAGAATGATTTTTGTATAGCTATCGGAATTATGAATGAAGCTATTGAAGCTTATCCTTATGAGCGTTTCGGGTGGAAAAGGTCTGCTAACGCACCGTATTTAGGTATGGGAGCAGAATCGGAAACAGGGGCGCGGGCTGCCGTGCCTGTGGAAAAAATATAGGCCGAATTAAGCTCTGATATTTGTTGCAGGCATTACAGCCACCTTGTCACAGCAAAGCCGCCGACAAAGTAGAAAATTTTTGTTTTTGGTATGGAGTGGCCCACCAACTGCAAAACCCTGTAAAAATTAACTTTTCGGCAGGGTTTTGTTATTATTTACACATCATAACTTATACCGGAAGGAATGAGAAAAATGCCGAAAACGCCGTTTAACAGCCACAAACCCGGTAAAGAACCGAAAACGAAGAGATGTCCTCCGTTTGAAGAAGCGGTTCGTTTTTATATGGATGATGAAACCGATAAAAAGCGGGCTTTGGATTTTGCTGTTTGGCTGAGAAAGAACAAATTATCGCCGTCAACGGGGACGAACGGCTATAACTGGTATGTTAATTTTAAATATGTCGATTATAATAATTGCAAAGACGGAAAGCACTACCGCGGAACATATCACGGGTGCTATATTAAACTATTCAACGACACTTGGCATATACTTCCGTCCAAAGATATTTTAGAGCAATTGCTCTTGCGTGATGAATTAAAGGAAATTATATGGAATAGCATTTTCCCTTGTTACGGTTGTAATTATGGTTGTTTTAAGCATACCCATAATACAGAATATAAGAAAGAAATATTCGGCCGTGAATTTACCGGTAAGGGAATTTGTCTGCACACCCCTATATGCTTATCCAATCCCGACGGCAAAACCCTTGATGTTTTGAAAGAAGTTTTGTTGAAACGCAAAGAAAGCGATGATTTGGAAATAAAAGATGATATGAACATATGTAATTATGGAATGATGTAGACCGAACTGAATAATTGCCAAGATGTTTTTATACTAAAATTGCGGTGTCACAGCAAAGCCTCCAGCAAAATAGTAAATTTTTGTTTTTTTAGTTCAAAATGCTCCGCCACCAAGCAGGGCATGGAGCCGATACGCGCTTTAGGTTTATTGTTTTAATAAATGCATCGTCCGCAGTCCGGTCCAAGTGGATTGCGCAATTGATTATAGAATTTTGTGTTAGAATTCCTATCACGAGCTTGTGAATACAATCACAAACATACGGG